>JAEEGG010000373.1_pt1 | contig 162829 bp, 102 predicted proteins | sample 9134161 | NCBI WGS metagenome assembly JAEEGG01 (sample SAMN16246543, study PRJNA631951) | gut metagenome | biome: gut microbiome; feature: rumen; material: CR-attached | host: Bos | place: Iran: Karaj | collected 2018-10 | reverse complement strand
GGCATCACCGGCCAGGCCCAGGCCCTGCGTATGGCTATTGCCCGCGCCCTCTGCGAGAACAACATCGAGGATCGCCCTGCCCTCAAGAAGGAAGGCTTCCTGATGCGTGACCCCCGTATGGTCGAGCGTAAGAAACCCGGTCAGCCCAAAGCCCGTAAGCGCTTCCAGTTCAGCAAGCGTTAATATCGATATTATAAAAGCTGGACAAAGTTTAGTATCCAAATCATCAGGATGTACCGCTGCGTTGATACTCCGAGCAGCATAGGACAGCCGGAAAACACAGCCCTAAGGTCTGCCTGACGATTGGTAAAGTTTAACAACAAAAGGAAAGTAAACAAACATGAACGAACTCAAATTCGAAGAACTCCTTGAGGCTGGTTGCCACTTTGGCCACCTCAAGCGCAAATGGAATCCCAAAATGGCTCCCTATATTTTCAAGGAGCACAACGGCATCCACGTCATCGACCTGCAGAAGACCATCGTCAAAGCCGACGAGGCCGCCGCTGCCCTGAAGCAGATGGCCAAGAGCGGCAAGAAGGTCCTCTTCGTCGCCACCAAGAAGCAGGCCAAAGAGGTCGTCGCCGAGATGGCCAAGAGCGTGGATATGCCCTTCGTCACCGAGCGTTGGCCCGGCGGTATGCTCACCAACTTCCAGACCATCCGCAAGGCTGTCAAGAAGATGAACAGCCTCGATGCCCTGATGCACGACAAGGATTTCAACAATATCAGCAAGCGTGAGCGTCTCCAGGTGCAGCGCGAGCGCGCCAAGCTCGACAAGAACCTTGGCTCCATCGCCGACCTCACCCGTCTGCCCAGCGCCCTGTTTGTCATCGACATCAACAAGGAGCACATCGCCGTCGCCGAGGCACGCCGCCTGAACATCCCCACCTTCGCCCTCGTGGACACCAACACCAACCCCGAGCTTATCGACTTCCCGATTCCCGCTAACGATGATGCGTCGAAGTCGATTGCCGCCATCCTCAAGCACATGTGCGAGGCCATCCAGGAAGGTCTGAACGAGCGCGCCCTCGACAAGGACGCCCAGCCCGAGGAAGAGGCTCCCGTGATGGAGGCTGGTGAGGAGAAGCCCGTCGAGAAGAAGACCCGTGCCCGCCGTCCCCGCAAGAGCGAGGAGGCCCCCAAGGCCGAGGCCGAGGAAGCTCCCAAAGCTGAGTAAATTAATGTAGTGGTCAGTAGTCAGTGGCCAGTGGTCAGTGTATGACCGCGTCAGCCCACTGCCCCCTGACCACTAGTCACTAATCACTAAAATAAAGAAAGGAACACAATATGGCAATTACCGCTTCACAGGTTAACGAGCTCCGCAAACTCACCGGCGTCGGCATGATGGACTGCAAGAAAGCCCTCGTCGAGACCGACGGCGACATGCAGAAAGCTATCGAGCTGCTCCGCCAGAAAGGTCAGAAGATGGCCGCCAAGCGCGCCGACCGCGACGCCAACGAAGGCTGCGTCCTCGCCAAGAGCACCGGCAACTTCGGCGCCCTCATCATGGTCAGCTGCGAGACCGACTTCGTCGCCACCAACGCCGGCTTCGTAGAGTTCACCACCAGCATCCTCGACGCCGCTATGGCCAAGCACCTCACCACCAAGGAGCAGGTCATGGACATGGACCTCAACGGCAGCAAGGTCGCTGACGCCATCACCGACCAGATCGCCAAGATCGGCGAGAAGATCGAGCTGGCCCACTTCGAGACCATCGAGGCCGAGAAGGTTTATGCTTACGTCCACCCGGGCAACCGCATGGCCTCCATCGTCGGACTGAACAAGGCCGGTTACGACCAGGTCGGTCACGACATCGCCATGCAGGTCGTCGCCATGCGTCCCGTCGCCCTCGACGCCGAGAGCGTGCCCCAGGAGATTAAGGACCAGGAGTTCCGCGTGGCCGTCGAGAAGACCAAGGAAGAGCTCATCGGCAAAGCCGTTGACGCCGCCCTCAAGAAAGCCGGCATCAACCCCGCCCACGTGGACAGCGAGGAGCACATGGCCTCCAACATGGGCAAAGGCTGGATCACCGAGGAGCAGGTCAACCAGGCCCGCGAAATCAAGGAGAAGGTCGCTGCCGAGAAGGCCGCCCAGCTCAGCGAGCAGCAGATCAACCAGATTGCCAACGGCCGTCTGAACAAGTACTTCCAGGAGAACACCCTCATGGAGCAGGAGTACATCATGGAAGCCAAGGTGAAGGTGAAAGACTTCATCGCCAAGGCCGACAAGGATCTGAAGTGCACCGGCTTCAAGCGCCTCGAACTCGGCGCCTAAGCCTCAAGCGCAACAATAAAACAGAAAGCGCGACCCATTCGGGCCGCGCTTTCTTATTGCCATTTTACGCTCTCAATTCCCCTAAAGAAGAGGGTAAATAATAGCAAACATTGCTGTAATAATGCATATTATAAATCCCATTAATGCTATATCACGAGTTTTTGATACAAATATGCCAATAAAAGAAAGTATAAAAGCTATTGCCAAAAGAATCCATACTAATGCTCCTAAAAAAATAGTTCCACCTGATAGTATCCACACAACTCCTGGAATATAAGAAGCTATTGCCATAAAGAATCCCAATGTGCCAATAAGATTACTCTCTTGGGATATGTGTTCCTCCTGAATTATTCTAGATACTGGACGTTCTACTTGTTCTGCATTTGATAATTCAACAGAATCAGGCTCTTTCTCTTGGTGTTTCTTAAATAAAGATTTGTTTTTAGCATACATTGCTTTTACTGGATAACCACAATTAGGACATCCTTCAGCATTAATGCTTACTTGAGACCCACATTCGGGACATTTTACTATTTCCATATTTTTCTCTTTTAATGTTTCTATAAAAAAATGGGAGAAGTAACGCTACCTCCACATGCTTTATCTATTTTAGTGAAAGCTTATTATCTCTTGGCGAACTTTTAGTAACTAAAACTGGATATCGCTGATGCTGTGGCGGACCCAATTATTATTGCCACAAATACGCCCAATACAACGGATACCAAAAGTCCAATAAGAGTCCACTTCCCGCAATCTTTGGCTCTTCTTGGAGATTTCTCATGATAGACTAAATACAAAATCAATCCAACCAAAGGCCATAAAAACGATACGATGTTTAACCCGACACTGGGGTCTTGATCAGCCACGGGCAGTAGGTTCCCCTTGATATTCTGAGTGGCTCCACATTTAGGACAGGTCGGTGCAGATTCGGAGATCATTTCTCCACACTCTCTACAATGTACTAGTGCCATAATTATATCCCTAATACGTGTCGGGCGCAACTTCTATTGCTCTACCGCGCCCCGTCGAGCAAATAATCATAACAAGAAGCGTGGCGCCGCATGCCACTTCCTGTATAGAGGTCCTAGGAATAACCTTGCGAAAAGAAGATGCAATAAGCCCACGCTATAGAAAACGCGAAGAGCCATTACACTGATTCTGTTTCGCTATGGAATTTCCTAGGTTCCTATACACAGAACGCGCATAACGCTTCGATGATTTCCTATGAAATCGACTGCAAAGATACGACTTTTTCTCTATGTGGCAAAATTTTTGTATCTTTGCACGCGGAAAACTATGGCGAAGAAGCAGAAATACTATGTTGTGTGGCAGGGCAAGAAGCCGGGCATCTACAGCGACTGGGACGCTTGCAAAGAGCAGGTCGTGGGCGTGCAGGGGGCGCAGTACAAGGGCTTCGACAGCATGGCCGAGGCCGAGGCGGCGATAAGGCTGCCGTACAGCAGCGTGGTGCAGTCGAGTGGGGCGAATGGGGTTAATGGGTCGAATGGGCATCAGAGTGGGTGTCTCGTCATCGACGAGAACGGCATGACTGCCGTGAAGCCTGGCACCGCCAACCCGCCCGTGCTCGACGCGCTGGCTGTCGATGCTGCCTGCAGCGGCAACCCCGGTGTGATGGAGTACCAGGGCATCTACATACCCACGCGCACCCGCGTCTTCCACTACCGCGCAGAGAAGGGCACCAACAATATCGGCGAGTTCCTGGCCATAGTGCACGGCCTGAGCTACCTCAAGAAGCACCGCCTCAACCAGATTATCTACAGCGACTCCGTCAACGCCATCAACTGGGTTCGGCAGAAGGTGTGCAAGAGCAAGCTGGTGGAGGACGCCTCGACCGCCGAGCTGTGGGACTACATCCACCGCGCCGAGAACTGGCTCCGCACCAACAGCTACACCACCGAGATACGCAAGTGGGACACCGACAACTGGGGCGAGATACCGGCGGACTTTGGACGCAAATGAGTTTATGTGAACGTTAATTAACGTAAATTAATTCGTTAATTATCGTCAATAATGATGACAAAATAATTTACGGCAATTAACGAAGTGAATTCACGATAATTAACGTAAAAATGAATACCCGCAACCTCCGCTTCAAGTCTAATCGCGTGCGCGACATCATCAGCCTCTACCATGAGGAGTTGGACGGCATGTACGGCAGCGGCGAGGTGGGGGTATTTCTCGACATGCTCTTCGAGGCCTTCCTCGGGTGGGACAAGGTGCGGCTGCTGACCTCGCGGGAGCAGACCATCGACCAGAGCGACCTGCTGCGCTTCCATTGGGCGCTGGAGGACCTCAAACAAAGCCGCCCCATACAGCATATCATCGGCTTTGTGGGGTTCTGCGGCTGCAGGATAGAGGTGAGCCCCGATGTGCTGATACCGAGGCCCGAGACAGAAGAGATGGTGGAGTGGGTAGTGGCCAGTGGTCAGTGGTCAGTGGTCAGTGGTCAGAGGTCAGAGGTCAGAGGCCAGATTTTGGACCTTTGTACTGGCAGCGGGTGTATCGCCATTGCGTTGAAAAAGGCCTTTCCTGCGGCCGACGTGACAGCGGTGGATGTCTCTCCTGCAGCGCTGGTGATAGCGCGTCAGAATGCCAAAAACAACGGCGTGGAGGTGCGCTTTGTTGAAGGCGATGTGCTTAATGGGGTTGATGGGTTGAGTGGGTCTTATGGGCTTATTGTCAGCAATCCGCCATACGTCATGGAGAAAGAGAGGGCGCAGATGCAGCGCAACGTTCTCGACTATGATCCTGAATTGGCGCTCTTTGTGCCTGATGACGATCCGCTGCGGTTTTACAAGGCCATTGCCGGTATCGCCAAAGAGCATTTGGTTGCAGACGGTATGCTTGTGGTGGAGATAAATGAAGCGTTGGCTGATGAGACATGTGAGGTGATAGATGCTGTCGGGCTTACTCCGGAGGTACACATCGACTTCCGCGGGAAGGCTCGCTGGATATCGGCAGGGAAATTGAGGATTGAAACGGGAACGGCGAATACCGCGAATTTAACGAATGGGCGGGAGCCGGTCGGGCAGGGGTGAGTAGGTCTACTAGCCGTTTACTAGCCGTCTACTAGCCGTTTAGGGAGGTTAGTGGCTGGATATCATTGGGTTAGTGTAAAATAGTGATTGTATTTGGTTGGTTATCAGAAAGATTCTCCTGCTTCGCGAGGCCATGAGCCGAGTAGGGGAATTGAGGTGCCGTTTGGATACAAAAACACCCTCCAGATGGGGTGGGAGGGTGAATTTCGGCGACGATGATATGTGCGGCAAGTGTGGGGGTAAGGGGTCGGAAAGAGGTGTTTTTTGTCAATTTTAGGGCCTTTGAGGGGAGGAATTTTTAACTGTGAAGACTATAACTGAGACTGGGCGGGAGTTGTTACTATATATAAAACCCTGGCTTTAAATAATTTGGTTTCTTCCCAGTCTCAAATCTCAAATCTCAGTTGTTTTTTAAGGGTATCCAATATTCCTCTTTTTTTCTATTATTATATCTATATAATTAATTATTAATTAATTATAAATAATATAGAAGAGGTTTTTGAGTTGAAGGGTATCTTATTTTTTTAACTGAGATTTGAGATTTGAGACAGAACCCCAAACGATAAGTGAGCTACATTCTCTCTATCAGGCCTTTGAGTATTGGAGCGTTTCAGTTTCAGTTGTTTCAGTTGTTTTTTGAGAGGTGCTTGTTTTTTCTTTTTCCTATATATTCTATATATAATATATTTATTATTAAATAGTTATATACCTTAAGAAAGGGGTTTTGAAAAACAACTACCCTTCAAAATTCGAACTGAAACTGAAACAACTGAAACGCCTGGCCGCTGTGACGGCGATAGGGGTTTTGAGGTGGGAGGGCGGTCAGAAGCGCTCCCTGAGGTGGGAGTCCATGATGATGGTTACGGGGCCGTCGTTGATGAGGGCGACTTGCATGTTGGCTCCGAAGGTGCCGGTTTGGATTTCTTTGCCGAAGAGGTCCTGTAATTTGGCGATGAATTTCTCGTACATGGGGATGGCGAAGTCGGGGCGTGAGGCGTGTATGTAGCTGGGTCGGTTGCCCTTCTTGGTGGAGGCCATGAGGGTGAACTGGCTCACCACCAGTATGCCGCTGTCGGCAATGTCTGTGATGGGCAGGTGCATAACCCCTTCGCTGTCGTCGAAGATGCGCAACTTCACCACTTTCTGGCAGAGGTACTCTATATCCTCGTCTGTGTCCTCGTCGCAGATGCCTACCAATATCATCATGCCCTGGCCGATGCTTGACTTTAGGGTACCGCCGATTGTGACGGAAGCTTCCTTTACGCGTTGTATTACTATCCTCATGGCTCGATGATTGTTAGTTTGGCGAATTTCAGCATCAGCTGCTTGTTGCCCACGCCGCCCTCGAAGAAGACCGTGGCTTTGCGCGAGTCGGCGGTGCCCTCTACGGCCAGCACCTTGCCGATGCCGAACTTCTCATGCTGCACCTTCATGCCTGGCATGATAGCGCTTATCTGCGCCGGGTTGTTGGGCACTGCGGGTCCGCGCTGCACGAAGGTCGGCTGCGGCTTCTTCTTCGCCGGTTGCTGCGGTTTGCCGATGTTCCACAGGCTGCTGGGCATCGTGGGCTGCTTACGGCGCGGTGTCTCGATGTACCGTTCGTCGATCTCCTCCACGAAGCGGCTCACCTCGCCGCCCATGCGCTGCCCGTTGTTGAAGCGTGTCTGTGCGTAGGAGAGCGTCACCTGCTTTTCGGCGCGTGTCACCGCCACGTAGAACAGCCTGCGCTCCTCCTCCATCTCCGCCCTTGACGACGCCAGGAACGACGGGAACAGCTGCTCCTCCATGCCCACCACAAAGACGTAGGGAAACTCCAGGCCCTTGGCTGCATGGATGGTCATCAGGCTCACCTTGTCGGCATCCTTGTCCTTGTCTTTGTCCTCGCTGGTGTAGAGCAGCACCTGCTGCAGGAACTCGTCTAACCGGCGGAATTCTCTAACCGAACCATCCGAATCATTCCGAATCTCCGTTGGCTCGCTTTCTTCGGTTAAAGCCTCTTCATCTTCGCAAAACTCCTGTACACCGTTGAGCAACTCGTCGATGTTGTCGATGCGCTCCGCCATGTCGGGCTCGTCGGCCTCGCGCAGCGCCTTGATGATGCCGCTGGCGTAGACAATCTGCTTGGCCAGCGTGAAGGCGTCCACCGTCGGCACCTGCGCCTCGAAGCGCTTGATCATGAACACGAAGTCCACGATTTTCTGCATCAGGCCGCTGTTCAGCCCGAGGCCGAAGTCCTGTATGTTCTCCAGAACCGTCCAGATGCTAATGTCGTTGTCTGCCGCCGCCACGCGTATCTTGTCCATCGTCGTCTGGCCGATGCCGCGTGCGGGGAAGTTGATGATGCGCACCAGGCTCTCGTCGTCGTGCGGGTTCACCGCCAGACGCATGTAGCTCAGCGCATCCTTCACCTCCTTGCGGCCGTAGAAAGAGATACCCTGGTATATGCGGTACGGTATGTTGCTGCGGCGCAGCGAGTCCTCCACAGCGCGCGACAGCGAGTTCTGGCGGTAGAGGATGGCGAAGTCGCGGTATTCGGCGTCCTGCCCTATGTGTATGTCCTGTATCGAGTCTGCCACGCGGTTGCCCTCGTCGCGCTCGTCGTCGCAGCGCATCAGGCGTATGCGGCTGCCCTCGTCGTTGTCGCTCCACAGCTCCTTCTGTATCTGGTCGCGGTTGTGGCCTATGATGCTGTTGGCGGCGTTCACGATGGTCTTCGTCGAGCGGTAGTTCTGCTCCAGCTTGAAGAGCTTCATCTGCGGGTAGTCGCGCTTAAAGTTGAAGATGTTCTGTATGTTGGCCCCGCGGAAGGCGTAGATGCTCTGTGCGTCGTCGCCCACCACGCAGATGTTCTGGTGGCGTGCTGCCAACTTCTTGACGATGAGGTACTGCGCATAGTTGGTGTCCTGGTACTCGTCCACCATGATGTAGCTGAATCGCTGCTGGTATTTCAGCAGCACGTCGGGGAAGTCGCGCAGCAGCACGTTCATGTTGAACAGCAGGTCGTCGAAGTCCATGGCGTTCGAGTTGTGCAGGCGCTGGTCGTACATTTGGTATATCTGCCCCACGGCGGGCCGTTTGGCGTCCTGGTCGGTCTGGTATATCTCGGGGTTCTCCATGTAGTCCTTGGGCCCTATCAGGTTGCTCTTGGCCATGGAGATGCGTCCCAGCACATAGGAAGGCTTGTAGGCCTTGGGGTCGAGGTTCAGCTGCTTCACAATCTGCTTGATGGCGGCCTTCTGGTCGTCGGTGTCGTAGATGGTGAAGCTGTTGGTGTAGCCCAGCTTGTCGCCGTCGGCGCGCAGCACGCGTGCGAACACCGAGTGGAAGGTGCCCATCCATATATTGCGGGCCTCTGAACCCACGCCGGAGGCGTCCGTCGCTTCCCTTTGGTCGCGCAGGAGCTTGATTATACGCTCCTTCATCTCGCCTGCGGCCTTGTTGGTGAAGGTCAGCGCCAGTATGCGGTAGGGGTCCACGCCCTTCTCTATCAGGTGTGCTATGCGGTAGGTCAGCGTGCGTGTCTTGCCGCTGCCGGCGCCGGCGATAATCATCACCGGCCCTTCGGTGCACTCCGCCGCCTCGCGCTGCGGTTCGTTCAGTTGTGCTAATAGTTCGCTCACTGTTGTCTCTTTTTTTAGTCAAAAGGGGAGTCCCTTGGGGCTCCCCTTCCGGGTGATATGTGCTTGCTAAGAAAAAGATTTGCCTATCGAGTGTCTTGGTTGGTTTAACTGCATTTGCTCCATCCGCACTGGGGGCAGCTCTTGCAGCCGCCGTTGTAGACCAGCTTGCTGCCGCAGTCGGGGCACACCTCGCCGGTCTCGGTGCCGTCCTTGATATAGCGCTTCAGGGCGCGGGCCACGCCGTTGCTCCACGTGGTGATGCTGTCGGTGTCGAAAGTAAGCTTGCCGATGAGCTCCACCACGTTGGGTATCGGCATACCGTGGCGCAGGATGCCGGAGATGAGCTTGGCGTAGTTCCAGTATTCCTTGCGGAACATGCGCGAGAGGCCCTCTATGGTGATGTGGTAGCCGTCCTGGTCGAGGAATTGGAAGTCATAGCGCGCGTGCTCCTGGCCTTTCTCCTTGACGCGGATCACCCATCCTTTCTCCACGTTCTTGGGCAGCAGGAAGTTCTCGGCGCGTCCGGTGAAGATCTCGTAGGGGCGGCCTTCGTACATGCCGACTACAGCTATCCAGTCCTCCTTCTCGTTCTTGAAGCGCACCACCTCGGCCTCCAGTTTCTTGGGGCGCTTGGGGGCTTTGCTCTCGCCGAAGCATGGGTTCTCCTTCTTATTCTCGTTGTTGCTCACCAGCACGCCGGTGCGCGAGCCGTCGCGGTAGATGGTGCAGCCCTTGCAGCCGCTCTCCCATGCCGTCTCGTATATCTTCGAGACGACCTCCTTGGTGGTCTCCTTGGGTATGTTGACGGTCACCGAGATGCTGTGGTCCACCCATTTCTGTATGGCGCCCTGCATCTTCACCTTGGCCACCCAGTCGATGTCGGCGCTCGTGGCGTGGTAGTAGGGGCTCTGCTCTATGAGCTTCTGCAGCGTGGCGTCGTCCATGTTCTTCACCTCCTCCACGTCGTGGCCGTTGATGCGTGCCCAGTCGAGGAACTTCGGGTGGAACACATTGTACTCCTCGAAGTAGTCGCCGTTCTCGTCCTTGATGATGTTGTGGTTGCCCGACGCCTGGTTGACCTGCTCGCCCGAGTCGGGGCGGTTGATTTTCTTGCGGCGCTTGTAGCTCACGAGGAAGACGGGCTCTATGCCGCTGGTGGTCTGTGTGCAGATGCTCACGGTGCCCGTGGGGGCTATGGTGAGCAGCGCTATGTTGCGGCGGCCGTGCTTGGTCATCTCCTCGTACAGCTTCGGGTCGGCCTCGCGTATGCGGCTGATGAGGGGGTTGTTCTCCTCGCGTTTGGCGTTGTAGATGGGGAAGGCGCCGCGCTCCTTGGCCATCTGCACACTTGAGGCGTAGGCGGCACAGCAGAGCGTCTGCTGCACCTTGACGGCGAAGGCTGTGGCCTCGTCGCTTCCGTACTGCAGGCCCAGAGCCGCCAGCATGTCGCCCTCGGCGGTGATGCCGAAGCCCGAACGGCGTCCCTCGAGGCACTTCATCTTGATGTTGAGCCACAGGTTGTGCTCCACCTGCTTGATTTCCTCGCTCTCGGGGTCGGCCTCTATCTTGCGCAGTATCTGCTCCACCTTCTCCAGCTCCAGGTCGATGAGGTCGTCCATCAGGCGTTGGCCTTTCATCACGTGCTCGCGGAAGAGGTCGAAGTTGAACGAAGCCTTCTTGGTGAAGGGGTGGTCGACGTATGAGTAGAGGTTGATGGCCTGCAGGCGGCAGCTGTCGTAGGGGCACAGGGGTATCTCGCCGCAGGGGTTGGTGCTCACGGTGCGGTAGCCGTAGTCGGCGTAGCAGTCGGGCACACTCTCGCGGAGTATGGTGTCCCAGAAGAGCACGCCGGGTTCGGCGCTCTGCCAGGCGTTGGCTATTATCTTGTTCCACAGGGCGCGGGCGTCGATGGTCTTGGTGTAGGTGGGGTTGGGCGAGTCGATGGGGTACTGCTGCACGAAGGGCTTGCCCTCCATGGCGCAGCGCATGAACTCGTCGGTGATCTTCACGCTCACGTTGGCGCCTGTCACCTTGCCCTGTTCCATCTTGGCGTCGATGAAGTTCTCCGAGTCGGGGTGTTTGATGCTGATAGAGAGCATCAAGGCGCCGCGACGGCCGCCCTGCGCCACCTCGCGGGTGGTGTTGCTGTAGCGCTCCATGAAGGGGACGATGCCTGTGGAGGTGAGGGCCGCGTTCTTCACGGGGCTGCCGCCGGGGCGTATGTGGCTCAGGTCGTGGCCCACGCCGCCGCGGCGTTTCATCAGCTGCACCTGCTCCTGGTCTATCTTCATGATGCCGCCGTAGCTGTCGCTGTTGCCCTGGTTGCCGATGACGAAGCAGTTGCTCAGGCTCACCACCTGGAAGTTGTTGCCGATGCCGCTCATCGGGCTTCCTTGCGGCACTATATATTTGAAATCCTTAAGTAATTGGTAGATTTCCTCCTCGCCCAGCGGGTTGGGGTACTTGTTCTCTATGCGTGCATACTCGCGGGCCAGACGGCGGTGCATCATGTCGGGGTTCAGCTCGAAGATGTGGTCGTCGTTGCGCAGGGCGTATTTGTTCATCCACACGTTGGCGGCCAGCTCGTCGCCATGAAAATACTCCACCGACGAACGCATAATCTCGTCCGGCTTATAAGTCTTCGTCTCTTTCTTTTTCTCAACGGGTGCAATTCCCGAAAACAAGTCGCCCTGCATGGCTTTAATTATGTTTTAAGTTACACGTTTATTGTTGCTTGTCCCGATTTGGGGGCGTTGTAAATCTTTCGCTAAATTAGTCAGAAAAAGCGAGCCGTGGGCAACAAGTTATCAACAAAAAACCAACCGCTCTGCATAAACTCTTGACAGGTTCAGTGGTTGGCAGGTTGATAAATCGGCGCACCCCTCCGGCACCCCCTCGGAGCCTGCCGACCCAAGAGTCGAAGTATTAATTTAACATAAAAACACCCTGTTTCGGTACCTCTCCTGTACGGAGTCCCTTCGGCATTTCTACGGTATTTCTACGGTTGTTTTATGGTTTTTGACGTAGAAATGGCGTTGAACGGTCGTCGGAATGCCTACGGAGGACCGTGTGGCAGAGGTAGTTGCGGTGGCGGCGTGGGGTGGGGGAGAGGCACGTTTGCCGCTGACAAAGAATTTTTGTCGCGCGGCACAATAAAAGCCGCATGGCGGCGTTAAAAACCACAATAGACCATGTCGGACAAGTATTCTGATCGCAGCCGTGTGGTGAAGCTCGTCTTCATCGTTGTGGGCGTCCTTTTTGTGGGGCGCCTGGCCATGCTGCAACTCTTCGACCCTACCTACCGCAGGCTTGCCGACCAGCAGGCGCTGAGGAACGTGACGCAGTATCCGGCGCGCGGCTTCATCTACGACCGCAAGGGGCGTCTGCTGGTGCACAACGAGGCGGTCTACGACCTGATGGTCATACCCCGCATGGTCAAGGACCTCGACACCGCTTATTTCTGCCGTTGCCTCGGCATCACGACCGACGACTTCGTGCAACGCATGCAGAAGGCACGCAAGTACTCGCCCTATTCGGCCTCCATCTTCATGAAGCAGATCTCCAAGGAGGAGTATGCCAAGTTCGAGAACAAGATGTTCCGCTTCAAGGGCTTCTACATCTCGCAGCGCACGCTGCGCATCTACGACCGCCCGATAGCGGCGCAGGTGCTAGGCTATGTGGGCGAGGTGGACCAGGCCGACCTGGACCGCGACCCCTACTACAAGCAGGGCGATTACATAGGCAAGAGCGGCCTGGAGAAGAGTTACGAGGAGGTGCTGCGCGGCGTGAAGGGCAAGCGGGTGATGCATGTCGATGTGCACAACCGCGAGATAGGTCCCTATGCCGGCGGCATCTACGACACGCTGCCCGTTGAGGGATGGAACCTGCACACGTCGATAGATGCCGACCTGCAGCAATATGCCGAGGAACTGATGGCCAACAAGCGCGGCTGCGTGGTGGCCCTGGAGCCCTCGACGGGCGAGGTGCTGGCCATGGTCAGCGCCCCCTGCTACGACCCCAACCTGCTGGTGGGCCGCATCCGTGGCGGCAACTACAAGATGCTCAACGCCGACATCGCCAAGCCGATGCTCAACCGCGCCCTTATGGGCCAGTACCCTCCGGGCTCCATCTTCAAGGTGGCGCAGAGCATGGTGGCGCTGGACTTAGGTGTGATAAAGCCCGGCAGCGGCTTCGTGTGCGACAAGAGCCTCGTGGGTTGCCACAACCACCCATCGGCGCAGTCGGTGCAGGAGGCCATCAAGATGAGCTGCAACCCCTACTTCTACCAGGTCTACCGCCGTGTCATACAGCAGGGCAAGTATAAGAGCATATACAAGGACTCGCAGTACGGCCTGACGGTGTGGCGCGAGTACATGCTGCGCTTCGGCTTCGGGCAGAAGCTGCCCATCGACCTGCCGCTGAACGGGGTGCAGAAAGGCAACATCCCCGACACGGCCTACTACAACCGATGGTACGGCAAAGAGCGCTGGGCTTTCTCGACGATATACAGTAACTCCATAGGCCAGGGCGAGGTCACCGTGGTGCCCATCCAGATGGCCAACCTGGCGGCCATCGTGGCCAACCGCGGCTATTACATCACGCCGCACGTGGTACGCTTCTACGGTCCCGACTCGCTGCGCCGCGAGGAGTATAGCGAACGGCATGAGACAGGCATCAAGCGCGAGTATTTCGACATAGCAGCGGCGGGCATGTACGACGTGGTGCATGTGGCCGGTGGCACGGCGCGCAGGGCGCGCGTCGACGGGCTCGACGTGTGCGGCAAGACGGGCACGGCGGAGAACTACGGCAACGACCACTCGGTGTTCATCTGCTTCGCGCCCAAGAACGACCCGAAGATAGCCATGGCCGTGTATGTGGAGAATGCACAGGGCGGCGGCGGCACCTGGGCGGCGCCTATCGCGGGCCTGCTGGTGGAGAAATACCTCAACGGCGAGGTGAAGCGCAAGGACGTGGAGAAGATGTACCGCGAGGCTGAGCCCTGCCAGAAGCTGCCGTTGACAAGAAGGGTGAAGAAGAAAAAGAAGTGAGCCATGTACCAAGAAAAACTGAAAATAGACTGGACGACGGTGTTGCTGTGGGTAGGCATCACGCTCTTCGGGTGGCTCAACATATACGCCGCCACCTATAACGGAGAGCATGCCGGACTGTTCGACTTCTCCACCTTCCACGGCAAGCAGCTGCTGTGGATTGGCGCTGCGGCGTTGGTGGCGTTGGTGGTGATGTTCACCGAGCCGCGTGTCTTCTCCAACGGTGCCTACATCATCTACGCCGTGGTGCTGGCGCTTCTGGTGGTGACATTGTTCATAGCCACGGTGTCGCACGGCGGCAAGTCGTGGATAGACCTGGGATTCTTCAGGCTGCAGCCGTCAGAGTTCGCCAAGTTCGCCACGGCCCTGGCCCTGGCCAAGCTGATGAGCGGCATCGACGTGGATTGGAAGAGGAACAGTACCAAGATTGCCGCGATGGCAATCATAGGCATACCTGCGGTGCTGGTGTTCCTGCAGCACGACACGGGATCGGCGCTGGTGTTCGCCGCATTTGTCTTCCCGCTGTTCCGCGAAGGCCTCTCGGGTGCCATACTCGTCATAGGGCTGGCGGCCATAGCGCTCTTTGTGCTGGCGCTGCTGGTCAACAAATACATACTGCTGGCCGTGTTGGCGGTGCTGGCGCTGGGCTACCTCTTCGTGTGGCTCAACAAGCGCACCGTGCGCGACTGGGTGCATGCCGGCGCTGTGCTGGTGTGCTGTGCCGCCTTTGTCTTCTCGGTCGACTTTGTGTTCAACCATGTACTTGAGGCTCACCAGAGCGAGCGCATCAACGTGCTGCTGGGCAAGAGCGAGGACCTGCAGGGTGCCGGCTACAACGTGCACCAGTCGAAGATAGCCATCGGCAGTGGCGGCTTCTTCGGCAAGGGCTTCCTCAGGGGTACCGTCACCAAGGCCGACTTTGTGCCCGAGCAGCACACCGACTTCATCTTCTGCACGGTGGGAGAGGAGTGGGGCTGGCTGGGAAGCAGTCTCCTCGTGGCGGCGTATGTGTGGCTGCTGGTGCGGCTGGTGAACATGGCCGAGCGGCAGCGAAGCCGTTTTGCACGGTTTTATGGCTACTCGGTGGCCAGCATATTGTTCATACACCTGTTTGTCAACGTGGGTATGGTGCTCGGGCTGGTGCCTGTGATAGGCATCCCGCTGCCGTTCTTCAGCTACGGCGGCTCGTCGATGCTGGCGTTCACCATACTGCTGTTCATATTTATAAGGCAAGATGCCTCTAAAAACCAACTGCTGTAAATGTCAAAGAAACCTACTAACGAAGACCACTGCTCGTTCTGCGGGCGTCCGGCGTCGGCCGCCGGTGTGTTGCTGAGCGGCCTCAACGGCATGATATGCCACGACTGCTGCGAGCAGGCAGGCAAGATATTCAAGGAGCAATACAGAAGTGCGAATGCCCACAAGGGCTATGACCCCACGGCCCCGATACCTGTGCCGGCGGAGATAAAGGCGTTCCTCGACCAGTATGTCATAGGTCAGGATGCCGCCAAACGTGTGCTGTCGGTGGCTGTGTACAATCATTACAAGCGCCTGAAATACAATCTGGAACATGGTGACAAGAATGAGGTGGAGATTGAGAAGAGCAATATCGTCATGGTCGGTGAGACTGGTACCGGCAAGACCTTGCTGGCGCGTACCATAGCCAAGCTGCTGAAGGTGCCCTTCTGCATTGCCGACGCCACCACGCTCACCGAGGCCGGCTATGTGGGCGACGACGTGGAGAACGTGCTGGTGCGCCTGCTGCAGGCCGCCGAATACGATGTGGAGGCATGTGAGCGGGGCATTGTGTTCATCGACGAGATAGACAAAATTGCCCGTAAGAGCGAGAATACCAGCATCACGCGTGATGTCAGCGGCGAGGGTGTGCAACAGGCGCTGCTCAAGCTCCTCGAAGGCGCCGACGTCAATGTGCCGCCCGAGGGTGGCCGCAAGCACCCAGAGCAGAAGCTCATCAAGATAAACACGCGCAACATACTGTTCATCTGCGGCGGTGCCTTCGATGGTATAGAACGTGCCATCGGTGCCAGATTGAACAGCAACATCATAGGTTTCAAGGGTGACGAGAAGCGCCAGGAGCTTGACCGTGACAATATGCTGCAGTATGTGCAGCCCATGGATCTCAAGAAGTTCGGCCTGATACCCGAGCTCGTGGGCCGTTTCCCGGTGCTCACATACCTTGAGCCTCTCGACCGCGACGCCCTGCGACGCATACTCACCGAGCCCAAGAATGCCTTGGTGAAGCAGTATGTGGAACTCTTCAAGATGGACGGCGTGACGTTGGAGATAGAGCCCGCCGCGCTGGATATTGTGGTGGACCGCGCCGTGGAGTTCAAGCTCGGTGCACGTGGTCTGCGCGGCATCATGGAAGGTATCATGACCGACTTGATGTTCGACCTGCCCCAGATGCCCGGCGGTAGCGTCTATACGCTCACTGCCGAGGAGGTGAAGAAGAGGCTGCGGTGAAAACTTTTTTTGGCCAGTATAAAAAAAAGTTGTAATTTAGCACATTGAAACAACGCATTGAGACGGCCGGAAAAGGCTGTGCAATGAGTTGATTGTGATATTGATACAACAACATAGAGAAATAGAAATATATATATGAAAACGCTCAAAAAGGGTCTTATACTGCTCATTTCCGCATTGTTTGTGGCTTCCGGCGCCTATGCTCAGAAGAGTATCGCCAAGAAGGCCGACGACCTCTTTGACCAGTACCGTTTCTACGATGCCTCCAAGGAGTATGAAAAGGCCTACGAGAAGATTAAGGACAATAAAGCCGAGAAGAACCGTGTGTACTTCCAGCTGGCAGAGTGCTACCGCCTGATGTATGACTACCCGCGTGCCGAGCGCATTTACAAGCGCCTCGCCAACGACGGCTACCAGAATACCGAGCGCAAGCTGTACTTTTATCTGGCCGAGATGTGCCGCTTTGAGGAGAAGTTTGACGAGGCTGATGAATTCTACCAGAAGTATCTGGAGATGGAACCCACCGACAGCTATGCCGCCAAGCGCAAGGAGTCGCTGATATACGCCAACCAGCTCTCCTATAACCGTACTCGCCACGAGATTGCCAAGATGAGCGACTGGTGTACCGACTATAACGACTGGGCGCCGCGCTTCCTTGGAAACGATACCACGAAGCTGATCTTCACTTCTTCACGTTTCGGTGATTATTCCTTCGACAGCGACCCCTGGACCAACCAGGCTTACTCCGAGCTCTACTATGTCTTCCAGGACCGCAACGGCAACTGGAACTCCACCCCGGAGCTCTGGGACGTGAGTGGCAAGATAAATACCGACGTCAATGAGGGTGAGGCTGTCTTCTCGCCCGATGGCAACACGATATATTTCTCGCGTTGCGACGTCTACGACAACGAAACGCAGGGCTGCCGCATCTACATGTCGTCGCGTACCCCCGCCACCATAGAAAAGAAAGGCAAGAGCAAAAAGAATACCCCGGCCAAGAGTAAGAAGAAGAGCAAGAAAGGCAAAGACGCCGCCGAGGAGCAGGAAGCCGATGAGCCTCAGGCTAAAGAGACAGCCCCTGGCGAATGGAGTGATCCGATACCGCTCATCCTTGGCGACACGGCATACAACTACCTCTATCCCGCTATAAGCAGCGACGGCCTGACGCTCTATTTCTCCAGCGATATGCCGGGTGGCTTTGGCGACTACGACCTGTGGAAGGCTACACGCAGAAGCACGGCCGATGACTTCGGGCGTCCGGTTAACCTCACCTCCATTATCAACACCCGTGGCCGCGAGGTCTTCCCCATACTCCGCAGCGACTCTGTGATGTACTTCTCCTCCGACGGTCACCCCGGCGTCGGTGGCTACGACCTCTTCAAGAGCAATATGCAGCGCAACGGCAAGTGGACGGCTCCTGAGAACCTAGGCATCCCCATCAACTCCTCCTACGACGAGATGTCAATAGTGTTCTATCCCGAAGAGGCGACGCCCTCCAACATTGTGGAACGCGGCTACTTCTCGTCCAATCGCCCCTTCGCCGACCCGCACAACCGCAAGCTTGCCAACCAGGCAAAGACGCAGACTCCTCCCATCAACAACAACATCTTCTACTTCGCCCTTCCCGGCCTCAACTACGCCATAGAGGGCACTGTGCGCAGCGAGAAGTCCATGCAGCTCCTCGAGGGCGTCCGAATCAAGATGGTTGGTTCTGACGGCAGCGAGTATGAGACCCGCACCGACAAGAAAGGCCACTACCTGTTCGACAGCACCCAGGTGCGCCGTGATGTGGTATACAAGATGTACCTCTCCAAGAAAGACTACTTCAGCATCGAGGGCTCGGAAAGCACCCGAGGCTACAACACAAACAAGACGCTGGTGCACGACTACCGTATGGAGCCCGTGCCTGTGCGCCCCGTCATACTGCCCGAGATACGCTTTGACTTGGCTCGCACCGAGCTCAAAGGCGAGTTTATGGACTCTCTCATGGACCTCTATATCGTCATGGAGAACAACCCCAACATCGTCGTTGAGATACGTTCGCATACTGACTGCCAGCCGTACATCGGTCTCACCAACGACACCCTCAGCCAGCGCCGTGCACAGACGGTTGTCGACTATCTCGTCAGCCGCGGCATAGAGCGCGAGCGCCTTGTTGCCAAGGGCTATGCCGACCGTGTGCCACGAGTCCTCGACGAGGATGTCGTCGTCACCTACAACGGCAAGCAGTATCCTTTCTCGGCAGGTACAGTCTTGGAGTGCGACTATATAGCAACCCTCGACCCCGAGCGCCAGCAGGCTGCCCACTCCCTCAACCGTCGCCTTGAGTTCCTCGTGCTGCGCACCGACTATGTGTCGCGCCGCCTCGTGGAGAACATAGCCTCTACCACCCCCGTGGCGCAGCAGACCGAGGACGGCAAGGTCATCGATCTGGTGAACCGTCCGGTCGACGATGACCTTGACGAGGTGAAGCCTACCATCGTCCACGACGAGAGCGTCGTCCCCGTCGTCATGGTCAACTCCACCCGTGGCGAAGTGCCCTGCATCGTCAACGGCTCCAAGGTGCCTATGCTCATCGACGAGCGCTTCATGGAGCCTGTGGCCATCTCCTGGGAGGAAGCCATGAACTTCCTCTATCAGGGCCGCATCACCAAGGATGACTTCCCGCGCCGCGACCTCTCCTTTGACGCCGAGGGCAACATCATAGACAAGGAGATTGTCATCTTCAAGGACATGCAGATTGGCGACCAGCGCCGCCAGAACGTCGAGGTGGTGGTGGTGAAGAACGTCGACTACAAGTTCATCATCAACCGCACCGGCCTGCGCCAGTTCGGCGAGTACGAGTTTGACAAGCAGCGCTCCAAGCTCATCTTCTTTGATGAGTAATACCCTGATTACCATTCTCGGCCCCACAGCCACCGGCAAGACGGCCCTTGCCGCCGAGGTGGCATGGCGTCTGGGCGGCGAGGTCATCAGCGCCGACTCACGTCAGGTGTTCCGCGGCATGGACCTCGGCACCGGCAAGGACCTTGCCGACTACGACATACACGGCACCCACATCCCTTACCACATCATTGACATCTGCTCCCCTCACGAGGAGTATAACGCCTACCGTTTCATGGGCGACTTCCGCGACGCCTTCACCGACATCACAGGCCGTGGGCGGCAGCCCATCCTCTGTGGCGGCACAGGCCTCTACCTCGACGCCGTCATCCGTGGCTACCATCTGCCCGACGCCCCCGTCGACCCGGCCTACCGCGCCACCCTCGAATCCTTCAGCGACGAGGAACTCACAGCCCGTCTGGCGTCATATATCCAGCTGCACAACCACACCGACACCGAGACCCGCGACCGCCTCGTCCGCGCACTCGAGATACAGGAATTTGCCCAGCGCCACCCCGACGCATACATCCAGCTGCCGCCTATGGAGCACAGGGTCTTCGGCATCAACTTCCCCCGACAGATCATCATCGAACGCATCGAGGCGCGTCTGCGCCAACGTCTTGGCGACGGCATGACCGCCGAGGTGCAGCGCCTCCTCGACGAAGGGGTGCCGGCGGAACGTCTCATGCGCTTCGGTCTCGAGTACCGTCACGTGACGCGCTACCTCCTCGGCCTGTGCTCGCTCGACGACATGTTCCGCGACCTCTTCACCGACATACGCCGCTTCGCCAAACGGCAGATGACGTGGTTCCGCCGCATGGAGCGTTGTGGTGTGCCCATACGGTGGATCGATGGCAGCCTCCCGTTGGAGGAGAAAGCCCGAATAATTACCGCTTCTTTCTGAAAAACTCTTTCACCAGCGCGCCGCATTCGTCGGCCAGCACGCCGCCCGTCACCTCGGTCTTGGGGTGCAGCAGTTGGCCGCTGAGCAGCTTGTAACCCCTCTTGGGGTCGGCGGCGCCGTAGACTATACGCCCCACCTGCGTCCATCCGGCGGCGCCGGCGCACATGGGACAGGGCTCCACGGTGACGTAGAGGGTGCACTCCTGCAGGTATTTGCCGCCCACATGCTCCGCCGCCGCCGTGAAAGCCAGCATCTCGGCATGCGCCGTGGCGTCGCCCAGCCGCTCGGTCTGATTGTGGGCGCGCGCTATCACGTCGCCACCCATCACCACCACGGCGCCTATGGGCACCTCATCCTCGTCGGCAGCCATGCGTGCCTCGCGCAGCGCCTGCTGCATGTAGTATTCGTCCTCGTTGTCAAGTATGCCCATCCTGCGTCATTTGTCTTTGTTGAACAGCAGCGTCTGCCGTGGCTCAAGCCACGCCTCGGTGCGTAGCACCGTGAGCACCCCGAGCCGCATGAAGCTCTCCTCCTTGGGCAGCAGCACTCCGGGCGCCACCTCCATGTACTCGTGCTCTATCTTCCAGTCTATATGCCCGTCCTCGTAGCGGCGGTACTCCACGGTGTCTATCTCGTCGGTCTCGATAATCACCGCCAGCAGCCCCGACGGCTCGAACATGTAGTGGCGTGTGTAATAGCCCGGCCCTTCCACCGTCACCGTCTGCAGCTCGTGGTCGCCTTTGGCCTTGGTGATGCCCTTGTAGCTCAGCGTCAGCCCCTGCGCGCGCCAGTTGTACAGCGGTCCGCGGAAGTCGTAGGGGACCATCTTCTCGTAGAAGATATAGTCCTTGTAGGCCGTCCAGCGCTCCTCCTTGCGGTTGTAGATGCGGTAGCGGCTCTTGCCGTTGGTGCAGAAAGCGTTCGTCAGCGTGTCGCCATGCCACACCTCCACCCTCATCATCAGCGGCGGCACGAACCAGCGCTTCATGACGAAGGTGTCGGCCGAGCCCGGCGACGTGATGGTGGTAACCATCGTCAGCATGCTGTCCTGTGGCAGCCGTGTGTAGCCCAGCAGCTCCACGTAGCGGTCCACTATGGCCTCGGCGGTGTCCTTCTGCCCCGTGGCCGTCAGGGGCACCAGCGCCAGCAGCGCCAGGCATATCGTCGTCATCGTTCTCTGTCTCATATCGTGTCGGTCTTTTACCATTTCTTGAAGGGGAAGGTCAGCTTCTCCACCTTGCGGCGGGCGGTGATGTACACCTTGGCCTCGTAGCCGAGGCTTGCCGCCAGGGCCTCAATCTGCTCGCCGGCGTCGTCGGCAGACACCATAGCCTGGAGGTCGGCGTAGGTAAGCCTCCGCTTGGTGATGCGCTGCAGGTCGGCATAGCTGCCCGCGAAGTATCGGTCGGCCAGCGGCACGCTAAGCCACACCGAGTCTTTCGTGGCCAGCCCTCGCCCCAGCTCCACCAGCTTGGTGACGTTCACCCATATCACGCTGTCTTCGGCCATGCGCACCTGTCCCGAGGCGCTGATGCCGCTCACCATCGCCGTGAACGTCGTCACCGTCAGCTCGCGACGTGGCGGCTCCGGTGGCTGCGTGGCGGCCTCGGGCGGCGCCACGACCGCCTGCCGTGTGCTGCGGCACCCCACTGCCAATACAGCAGCCAGCGCTATAAGCAGTATATATCTATATCTCTTCATCAACGTTGCCCTCACAATATCTCATAACTCAAAACTCACGGTTCCATTTCTTTCAGGTGCCGTTGCAGCGTCTCGCTCTGCGGGTCCAGCTTCACGGCCTTGCGCATGTAGGGCAGCCCTTCGGCGTCGCGCCCCAGCAGGTGCAGTATCCACGCGTAGGTGTCGAGGCTGTTGGCGTTGTCGGGCTCGGCCTCTATGGTGCGGCGGCTCATCGCCAAAGCCTTCTCCAGCTCTATGCCGCGTTCCGAGAGGTAGTATGCGTAGTTGTTCAGCGTCCCCCAGTCGTCGGGGTGCAGCTCCAGGCAGCGGTCGAAGCAGCGCCAGGCGCGCTCGTAGTCGCCTGTGCGGTACGCCGCTTCGGCCATCAGGCCGTAGGTCTCCGCCTCGAGGTATCCCTTCGTGAAGCCCCACTTCTCGGCCTTCTCCAGGTGCTGCAGGGCCTCGGCGTAGCGCTCGTGCTGCACGTCGTGCAGGGCTTGCAGGTAGTGAGGCAGCGTGTGCATCGGGAACAGGCGTGCTGCGCGTGCCGCCAGCGCCGCCATGTCGGCCTCGCGGTCAGGCACTTCGGTGAGGCATATCAGCAGCCCCTCCCACACCTCGTAGCGGCTCGAGTCGCGCTCCAGGCTCAACTCCAGCCATCGGGCCGCCTCGCCGTATTTGCGCTGCCGCATCAGCACGTCGCCGTAGAGCAGCGCGTAGGACGCTGTGTCGTCGCAATGCGCCATCACCGTGTCCAACAGCCCGAAGGCCCGTGCGCTCTGCGTGCCGTAGAACTCCTCGGCCGTGTAGAACGACGTCAGCAGCTGCACCTTCGTGCGGCAGTCAAGCTTCGGGTTGGCGAAGGCCAGCGCCAGCTCCTGCGCGGCCTCCGTGGGCTTGCCCACGGCCTTCCAGTACTCGGCCAGCTGTATGTGTATGTATTCGTCGTCGGGGTCGGCAGCCAGCACGCGGTCGTAGTACTTCTTCGCCCGCGCATACTTCTTGCGCTTCATGTTGGCTTCGGCCAGCATGGCCTGGTAGCGCTTCTCCTGCGGCATGGCCTCGGCCAGGGCCTCCACCTCCTGCTCCGCCTTGTCGGCCTTGCCGGCGGCGTTCCACAGGCGCTGCTTCTGCAGCGAGATGGGCTCCGTCACACCTATCTTCTTCTCCACGCGGTTCAGCGCCCCGACGGCGCCCTCGATGTCGCCCGCCGTGATGTAGGCGTTGCTCAGCTCGTAGTGGTATTCCAGCTTGTCGGGCCACAGCTGCACGATGCGCTCCCACGTGGCCACCAGCCCGCGCCCGTCGCCCTGCATCGTCTGCACCTCGGCCTGCTGCAGCAGGTACCACCTGTTGGTGTCGGCCAGCGCCACAGCGCGTCCTATGCAGGCCCGAGCGCTGTCCGTCCAGCCCCGTTGCAGCAGCTGGCGGCTCATCTCGTACCATGCGGCAGCGCAGCGCGGCTCCTTGGCGGCAAGCGCTGCATAGGCCTCCAGGGCCTCGTCGTCGTGCCCGCTCATCTGCAGCGCCTTGGCGTCGATGAGGGCCGCGTCGGTGCGCAAAGCCTCCTCGCCCACCTCGCGTATCGGCGCGCGGCGGTATCGGCTCCCGGCATCGCCGTCGACAGCCGTCCGTTGTCCGCCGCAGCCCGCCAGCATCACGCACAGCGCCGCGTATATTATATATTTGTTCTTTTTCTTATTCATACCCTCAATAACGCCGCAGCCCCCTTTTTATTGCCCCGCCGGCCAATAAAAAAATCGCTGCCCGCTGCTGCGCCCGCCGTCCATCGTCATTTCTACAACACATCAACGATACTTCAACAATAGTTTTACGATATCTATCGTTGAAATATCGTTGAAGTATCGTTGAAGTATCGTTGAAATGAGCATTGAAAGACGGCCGGAAAGCCGTGCAATAAACCGTCCGGTTCGGGTACTAAACCTTCAGGACAGCCACCGGAGCGGAAGGCCTCGCATCGGCGGCGGAAATCAAAAAAAAACATAAAATAGTTGCAGTATGAAAAAAAAGACTTATATTTGCAGTTGAATTGTAAAGTGAAAAACCACCCATGCGGCGTTGCAAAGGACAGAATACGTGCGCATTGGGATAAAAACAGAGAACGAAATATTAATCACCAAAATTCAAACAACATGAAAAAAACATTAATGGTTCTCGGTCTGGCCTTGCTTGCCACTGCAGCATCCGCCCAGATCAACGGAGGCGTCCTTGCCGACAACGGTCAGGGTCTCCGCAAGTCCTTCACTCAGCGTGTGGAGCAGCCCACCGTTGACTACAAGGCATCCATCTTCACCAAGGCCCGTGGCAACAACATCGGCGACACCCTCGCCCAGGGCTTCTGGGACTTCAACAACATGACCGGCATCACCTATGGCCAGAATGGTACCATCGGAGCCAACGACAGTATCACCATCCAGGATCCTAACCAGAACTATGCATGGGTGAAAGTGCCTATCTATCAGCACAACGTCTCCGGCGACGCCGGTCTGTTGATGCGCATTACCGACACTGCTGCACTACGTGCTAACGCCACCACCTACACCAGCGCTATTGGTTTGACCATGAACACTATCATTAGTGTTCTGAATAGTCGCTTGATGAAGCAGAACTTCATGTTCATCATGCCGAGCGCCACTGCCGCCCAGAGCGGTATCCGCCACGACTGCTATGTCGGCTTCCCGGCCATCACCAACCCCAACCCCGGCGCCAACTACGAGATTCGTCTCACCCAGTGCCTGAACAAGTTCTATGACGGCAACTACATAGACTTCAAGGTGGGCAATGAGTGGTATACCCGTGAGATCAACGTTGAGGGTGTCGATGTTCAGGCAAATGAATGGGCCCCCGTCCGCTATGGCTACACCATGCCTGCCGAGTTTGGCCAGCAGAGCACTCTTCAGATCCGTATCCGTTTCTACAACGACTACATGCCCGCAACTGTTAATCCTCAGGTCTTTACTTATGGCTACTTCTGGGGCTTCGACGACATCGCCATCGTCCGCAAGCAGGGTCAGCACTGGTTTGCCCAGACTGAAAACTATGTCGATGGCGGCTACGGCACCATCCCCGTGGGTATGAACATCCCTCTGGCTTGGTATGGCGAGGTCTACAACGACGGTAACGCCACCATCTCCGGCGCCACCGCTACTGTTTCGCACATCGCCCCCAACGGCACCAAGACCACCGTTACAAGCAAGGTCGCCGCTGACATGACCCCCTCCACTGTTGTCAGCCATCGCCTTTCCATCAACGAGCGCAGCTGGTACGACAGCATCAATGCCCCTGGCTTCTTTGGCTGGTCGCGCAACTACAACGACACTACCAACACGGTAACCCTCCCGAGCTCCTACACTCGTCGTGGTCTCCCCACTCAGACCATCGGTACCAACTACATCACTGTCACTGGTGTCGCCGGCAGTGGCTACGACACTCTTGAGTTCGACACCATCGGCTACAACGTGGTCGACATCAGCGGTGACGGCGTAAACCTCATCGAGGGCTACCGTCTGGCTCACGACAATGGCATCATCATGTCCCGTTCGCGCTACCAGTATGGTCACTCCGATGCAACTCACGTGACCGACCAAAGTGAGTTCTACAGCCAGGCTGGCTACCAGCTCATCACCCGCTACACCACCCCCGATGTCATTCCCACCGACCCGACGACTGGTGAGCCTTGGGTTATCCGCGGCATTGAGATTGTCCCCCAGACCGATACTACCACCGCTGCTATGGTGGGCTCCGTCATCCAGCCCCTTATCTTCAGCTGCAGCTTCACAGACTCCAGCGACGGCCACCAGTACTATGGTTGGAGATACAGAGGCAGTGACTTCACTGGCCTGAGCGACGATTACACCTACACCGTGACTGCCAACGATATCAATAGTACCCTTAACGACAACGGTACCGGCGTCATCGCCCCCGGAGATCCCTACAATGCCATCAACGTTAGATACTTCGCACAGCCCGAGCTGCTCCCCAACACCGCCTACTACATCGGCTACCGCTTGGTGCAGGATGGCTACTTCGGCGTTGCCCGTCACCTCTATGGTTACTATGATGCTGCCGGCGATGTGGTCCGCTACAACAACGATCCTGAGCTCTATCCTTACTACAACCAGTTCACCCCGCTGAGCTCCGACGTTATGGTTGATGACCTCAGCACCATCTTCGCCGGTAAGGGCTATCCCTACTGGCCCATGATCCGTCTGATTGTTGGTCCGCGTGAGGATGCTTCTCAGGTTAACATCGACGGCGTCTGCTCCTCGACCGACACCAACTTCGTTGTTGCCGCTTATGTTGACGGCGACCTGACTCCTATCTGTGGCGACACCATCCATCCTTATGAAGGTAGCGATGCTTCCATCTATATCTTCCCCACCGGCGACAGCACCAGCCTGCACCCCGGTATCATCGATGCCATCATCATCGACGGTCAGACGATCTCCATCGACAACGAGGATGCCTTCGAGACCGCTGAGTACATCATCAGCGAGCTTCCTTATAATGTCACCTCGGGTGGTAACGTGCTCCTCCCCCGCTCTTACTACGTTGTGACCTTCACCGGTGTCACCACTGACCACACCGTCAGCGCCGCTGGTCACCCCTATCCCTTCGACCTCGGTATCGAGGGTGAGGCTGTCAATGTCTCTCTCGGTATGAAGCCCAACCCCGCCACCAACAGCGTGACTCTGAACATGCGTGGTGTTGAGGGTATGGTCAACTGCAGCATCATCGACATGAGCGGCCGCGTTGTCTACAACCGCGCCATCAATGCCGAGAGCGCCCAGACCATCGACCTGAGCAATGTCGCCGCCGGCGCCTACTTCGTCCGCGTCACCAACGACAAGTTCAGCAAGGTTGAGAAACTCATCGTCCGCTAATACAATTAGCTGATATAAACAAGAAAGGCGCCAAACGGCGCCTTTCTTGTTTTTGGTAGGTAAGAAGATAAGTATATAAGGCGATAGCAGGTTTGGATGCCATACAGCTATCGCCTTATCTACTTACCTACTTATCTACTATAATTAAAGGACATTGCCCAGCTGCTCCTTGATCTTCTCCAGCTCGTCTTTCATGGCCACTACGATGCGCTGTATCTCCACGTGGTTGGCCTTGCTGCCCGTAGTGTTGATCTCACGCCCCATCTCCTGGGCCACGAAGCCGAGCTTCTTGCCGCACGAGGGCTCTGTGGCCATGGTCTGGCGGAAGTAGTCTATGTGTTTCTGCAGGCGCACCTTCTCCTCGGTGATGTCGAGCTTCTCGAGGTAGTAGATGAGCTCCTGTTCGAAGCGGTTCTGGTCCACATCCTTGACGGCGGCATCGGCCATGTATCGGCGTATGCGGTCCTTGGCGGTGTCGATGCGCTCCGCCTCGTAGGGCGGTATCTGTCCGAGGAGCTGCTCGATGAGGTCCACGTGGCGGTGGAAGTCGCGCTCCAGCACGTCGCCCTCGTGTTTGCGGAACTGGTCGGTGAGTTCCACAGCACGCCGTATGTCGGCCTCGAGGGTTGCCCACCATGTGTCGTCAAGCTCCTGGTCGGCATCGCTGTGCCAGATGTCGTTGCTCGCGGCCAGCGAGGCCAGCAGGTGCCCGGTGTCGGCGCCTAGGGTGGCGGCAACACGCTGCAGGGCTGTATAGCGCGAGGCGAGGAGTTCTTCGTTGAGTACGGCTTCGTTGTTGCCGCTCTCCTCCGTCATGGTGAACTCCACTTTGCCGCGCTCCAGGGGCGCCAGCAGGGTGCGGATGTCGAGCTCTCGACTGCGGTAGGCGGCGGGGAGCTTAACGATGAGGTCGAGCTGCTTGCTGTTGAGGGTCTTTATCTCAATGTTTAGTTTCTTGTCGCCAAGGGTGCTCTGCACTTTGGCGTATCCTGTCATTGATTTCATGGGTTATTGCTTTAATGTTATCTTGTCAAAACCAGGGGTGGCGTAGGTGCATAGGGTGCCACATGAGTCGTAGATGAAGAGTACGGCCGCGGTGCCTGGCCCTGTGGGGTGGTCGGCTATGAACCGGCGGCTGCGGTCGAGGCCCATAACCATGTAGGCTGTGGCCATGGCGTCGGCACGCCACGCCGTGCTGTCTACAACCGAGACGCTGAGCAGTGAGTGCTGCACCGGGCGTCCGGTGGCCGGGTCTATGGTGTGCGAATAGCGTATGCCGTCGCGCTCGTAGTATTTGCGGTAGCTGCCTGAGGTGACGAGCGAAGCGTCGTGCAGGGCTACGACGGAATGCACCGTGGGCGCCGAAGCGCTGTCGGCGGCGGGGCGCTCCACGCCCACACGCCACGGGCTGCCGTCGGCCTTGCTGCCACGGGCTATGACTTCGCCGCCTACGTCGATGAGGTATCTGTCGATGCCAAGGCTATCAAACATGGCGGCCAGCAGGTCGACGGAGTAGCCTTGGGCTATGGCGTTAAAGTCAAGCTCGGTGGCGGGGTTCTCCTTTATGAGACGGCCGTTGCTGATGCTGACGTTGGCGCGTGCCGCGTCGAGCATGGCTGCCAGGTCGCTGCTGTCGGGCTCTTCCTTCTGTCGGAAACTGAAGCCCCATGCCTGCACGATGCGCCCTATGCGGGTGTCGAAAGCCCCACCGGTGTATTCGCTCATACTTTGTGAGAGGCTGAATAGGTCGGCAAAGAGGCCGTTGATGCTGTCTGTGGTGCCGGCGTTGAGGCGCCGCAGCAAGGAGCTGTCGACCCAGAGTGACGCCGTGAGGTCGAAGGCGCCGAGAAGCGAGTCCACCTGTGGCTGCAGGTCACGTCCTTGCCGGTCGTAGTATATAATGCTATAGTATGTGCCCTGAGCCTCGCCGTAGAGCTTTATTGGCTCCTGCGTGCATGATGCGGCGAGGAGGGCGGCAAGGCATAAAAAAAAGCGTCCGGCACGGCGGTGCCGAACGCTTGTGGTGTTTACCGTAGTGGTCATTTATTTGCTGACGATGAATTTGCGTATTGCCTCATGTCCCTCAACGGTGACGATGCGCATTGTGTAGTGTCCGTTGGCGAGGGTGTAGAGGTCTATCTGCATGTCGTTGCCGTTGCCCTGGCGCAGCATTACCTGCTGGCCGATGGCGTTGTAGACGCTCACGGTGCTGATGGCTTCTGCGGTGCGCAGGTTGACGATGCGGCTGGCGGGGTTGGGATAGATGTTCACGTCGAAGGCGTCAGCTTCTTCAATGCCGATGTTGGCAAAGGTGATTGTCACCCAGTTGCTGTCGGGGCAGCCATTGCCATTGGAGGCGGTGAGCATGATGTCTATGTTCTCATGGTCGTACTCGTCGGTGACGGTGAAGGTTTCAGGATGGCCATCCTGCATGACACCGTTCTTGTACCACGTGTATTCAAGGCCGCTTTCGGAGCTGACGGCATTCAGAGTGGTGCTGCCGTTGGGTTCAAGCATCCAGTTGCCGCTTATGTGTGACTCGGGGGTTTTGATTATTTCGAGAACTAACTTATTGTACATGGGGCAACCTTCCGCTGTGGTGTCGCCTTCGACGGTGCTTTTACGTCTAATCTCAATGGAGTTGGTGTAAAGGGTATCGTTGTAAGCCCAACGGTATTTGTCGCAAGCCTCAACAGAGTCGGTATAATATCCTACCTCCTTTATGGTCAGCTTAAGACTGATACCCTTCTTGTAGCAGTTGGTTATAGTGTCGTGGTCGTTATTGCCGGGGTAGGTTACAAGAGCTGGCGTTTTGGTAATCATGGTGTCTGCGTATGATGTGTCAACGCTTTCGGTATATATTATGTTCATTCTTGCATAAGAGTAACGTTCGCAGGCTACGACGGTGTCGTAATAGCTTCGGTCGCCCAGCGGAACAATGTTGAGTTTGTAGCGATAGAAGGTCGAGCACTGGCGGCTGGCGTTATAAACGAAGATGCTGTCTTTGTCAATGACTTTGATGGTCGGGTTGTTGTTGCTGCCGGTGAACCTTCTCGTCACGGTGTCACCGTTCTCGATGCGGAATGAGTAACGTGTGGAGCCAATCTTGATGCTGTCGTACTCGCAACGAAGAGGACGGGTGAAGTTTACGATACTGTCGCCTACAGAGAGGTTGAGGGTGTATTCAATCTTGCAGCCGGTTACGTCGTTGATGGTGCTGTCTGTGTAGGCACCAGTGGTGTCCACCTGATGTTCGTGTCCGCCTTCGGGATGCCAGGTATAGGTAGTACCGGGGCAAACGGTGATCATGGTGTCTTTGTGCTCAACGAAGGCGGGGTTAATTGTCAGATTGATGGTTGTCGTGTGTATGCAACCGGTTGACGATGTGTCTCTGTGCACAATCGTGCTGCTCTCGGAATATGCATTTGTGCTATCCCAAGGTGCGAAGTACTGGCCGCAATAAGTCTCGTCATAACTTGTGTCAGTGTGGAAGGACATGTTTACCTTGATGCGCAGGACGCTGTCGCAGTCGCCAGAGGTGCGCAGGGAGTCGTAGTGGATGTTGTTGTCTATGATGGTATGGCCACGCCATTTGTAACTGCAGTCGGCATCGACAATCAGGATGTCGCCCAAAAAAGAGTGGTTGATGGTGAGGGCGAGACTGTCGCGGCGGTTGCAGCCTTCGTCGGTGGTGTACGTGGTGTCTATGAGGGTGTCTTGGACGAACAACTCGCCCCAGGCGCTCATGTATTTGTCGCAAGCGGAGACAGTGGCAATGCTCGTGTCGTTGCCGCCGGTGATTGTCAGGTTGATGTAATGTATACTGTCGCAGCCGCTGGTGGCGGAGACAGAAGCTGAGAACAGACCGCTCTCTCTCCACACGAGGCTGTCGCGCCAAATGTAGACGCATTTGGCCGTTGCTTCCACAGTGTCTCTGATGATGCCGTCGGGGTTGACGGTGAGGTTGAGGATGTAGACGGTGTCGTTGTGGGCGGCGGGTTCGTTGACCATGATCACGGTGTCGTGGTCATAGGTCTCGCCAGTGATGTTCCAAGTGAAGGGTGTGCATCGCACTTCCTCAATGGTCTTGATGACAGGGGCTGCATCAATCTGAGCGAATAATGGCGTGCAAGCGATAGCCAAAAGCAGACTGAATAATACTTTTTTCATCTTGTAGTTTGTATTTTTTATTATTATTATCTTTTATTTATCATGTTGCCGCACAATGTGTTGTTGCAATCTCCAATGCACATTCCGCACGCGCGTACAACATGCAAAGATAACACTTTTTTTTATTTTGGTGAACTTTTTTGTTGAAAAAAAGTGTTTTTGGGAAAAATTAACGTCTCGGCAGACTGCGTGTCACGGGCGTAGCACAAGCTCGGCGACGTTCTCCACGTGCTGTGTATGGGGGAACATGTCTACCGGCTGTATGCGGCGTACTTCATAGCGTGCGGCGAGCAGCTGCAGGTCGCGGGCCTGGGTGGCGGGGTTGCAGCTGACGTACACTATCTTGCGCGGTGCCGCGGCAAGCAGCTGTTCCACCACGTGTTCGTGCATGCCGGCCCGCGGCGGGTCGGTGACCACCACATCGGGCTGCCCGTTGGCTTCGATGAACTCCGCTGTCAGCACCTTGGCCATGTCGCCGGCATAGAACACCGTGTTGTCGAAGCCGTTGCGTGCGGCGTTGACGCGTGCGTCGGCGATGGCCTCCTCAACATACTCGATGCCCACGACTTTCTTCACCTGCGAGGCGAGGAACAAGGCTATGGTACCGGTTCCGGTGTAGAGGTCGTACAGCGTGTCGGTGGGTTTCAGCTCGGCCAACTCGGCAACGAAGCTGTAAAGCCGCTGAGCCTGAGTGGAGTTGGTCTGGTAGAACGACTTGGGGTTGATGATGTAGCGCAGAGCCTTGCCACCGTTCCAACCAGACATCTCCTCCTCGATGTGGTCGTCTCCGGCATAGGTGTGCACTTCGAGGTCAGAGTACGAGTCGTTGAACTTGGTGTTGATGATATACTGCAACGAGGTAATCTGTGGGAATCGCTCTCGCAGCATGTCGAGCATCGGCATCAGGCGGCCGGTGCTCTTGTCGGCTATAACCACAATCACCATCCAGTGCCCCAGCGACGTGTTGCGTATCACCAAGTTGCGCAGGTAGCCAGTATGGTTGCGTATGTCATAGCATTCGATTCCGTGCTCCATGGCATAGTCTCTGACAGCCAAGCGTATGGCGTTGCTCGGCTCAGGCTGCAGGGCGCACATTTCTATGGGAAGCACTTTGTCAAACAGTTGCGGTATGTGGAAACCCAAGGCGCCCCAGCTGTTTTCCTGCCTCATGGTGGGGTCGGTCTGCCATGCACGTGTTGAGAAGGTAAATTCCAGTTTGTTGCGGTAGCGGTAGATATTCGCCGAGCCGCATATCGGCCGCATGCCGCTGCAGTCCACGTTGCCCAGTCGCTCCAGGTTGTCGCGCACCTGCCGCTGCTTGGCTTCGAGCTGTGCTTCGTAGCTCATTGTCTGCCATTTGCAGCCGCCGCAGACACCAAAATGGGGGCACGCCGACTCTACACGCAGTGCCGACTGTCGGTGGAATCGCACCGCGCGTCCTTCGGCGTAGTTCTTCTTTTTCTTGTACAGCTGAATATCCACCACGTCGCCCGGCACTACGAAGGGCACAAAGACCACCAGTCCGTCGACCTTGGCCACAGCCATCCCTTCGGCTCCCGCATCCGTAATCTCCACTTGCTCAAGCAGTGGCAACTCCCTGTTTCTTCTTCCCATTGTGCTATTTTAGATATTTGTTTTGTCAAAAACGGCGGAAAATGTAAATTATTATGTCTGAGGACAAAAAAGAACGTCGTTTTTCTCCAGCCCTTATTCTGTCTGCATTTGTTGCAAGCTCCTTCGGCCCCTCCTCGGCCTTGCTTCGGCCCGCTATTGTCCGGATGCGATAGGACGGCCGTAGAGTGGTCGTGGCAGATCCATGGCGATGCCGATGAGCACGGCATGTGAGGGCAAAAAGAAACGCGGCGCAACACCATTTGTTGCGCCGCGTTAGCGTTTCAGCCCTGTGTCTCAAGACTATCGCTCGTCAGAGACGGTCAGTCTTTTTCTGCCTTTGCGGCGGCGGGCGGCCAGCACTTTTCTACCATTGGCGGTAGACATTCTCTTGCGGAAACCGTGCTTGTTGGCTCTTTTTCTCAGCGAGGGTTGGAATGTTCTCTTCATATCGTCAATATTTTTTTGTCCTTTTTTATGCCTTGTACGGAGGCCTTTCTGCCGTAAAATTGAGTTTGCAAAAGTACATAAATTTTTTGAATTGTGAACAAAAAATGTTTGCAAAAAAAACTTTTTGCATCACAATATGCTGTAAAACAGCGTTTAGTGTCTGGAAAATAAATTCATGTTTTGCTGTTTAAAAAATAATTTGTACATTTGCATTTCCAATTTTGAGGGTGAAAAAGTGTTAAATGGTCATAATTGCAGAGCAAAGAGAACGATAAGAAAAACGTCATTACGACGCCAAAGAGCAGGACTATGGACAAGAAACAATTTGTCGAGATGGTAGGCACCCCCGCCAAGTTCAGTTCGCAGGACCGTGGCTGGCTGCGCGCCGTGCAGGCCCGCTACCCGCACTCATCGGTGATCAGCGTGCTGGCGCTGCTAGCCGACCATGCCTACGGCTTCGATACACCCGAACAGCGCCGTGCCGCCATGCTCGCCATGTGCGACAGCACGAAGATCGACGCCATGCTTGGCAAAGCCGTCAACATGACCGAAAATGCCTCGTACGACATATTCAACGAGATTAACACCTTTCAGGAGGTCTCCTTCAAGACCGCCCCGAAGAGCGTCATACTCTCCAATTTCCTGCAGGCAAGCCCCGCCGAGGATGTGAAGAAGGTGCAGTCTGAGCCCCAACCCGAGGTACACGACGACAAAAAAAGTATCGTCCCTGACGAATTCTTGGGCACTGAAACTCTTGCTGTTATCCTCGAAAAACAGGGTCGTGTGGAGCAGGCACTGGCCATTTATAAAAATTTGTTGGCCCACAATCCCGAAAAAAGTAGTAATTTTGCACCCCAAATCGAGCGCCTCGAAACGCTGTTGAAAAAGTAAGAACAATATACTAAAAAGAAGTAAGATGTACACGTTTATCGTAATCCTTATCCTCATCGTCTGTGTGCTCCTCGCGCTGGTCGTGCTGGTCCAGAACTCCAAAGGTGGCGGTCTGGCCGCCAACTTCTCGGCTCCAACCCAGGTGATGGGTGCCCGCCAGTCGGCCGATTTCATAGAGAAAGCCACATGGTGGCTCGCCGGCATATTGGTGGCTCTCTGCCTTGCCGCAACGATTTCCATCTCCATGGGCGGCCATGGCGCCTCCGACCCCATGAAGACCGAGGTCACCAACGCCAGTGACTACAGCCCCGTGCAGCAGGCAACAGCCCCCGAGGCAGCTCCTGTCGCCGAATAAAGCCGTGGTTCTCCGCGACGTAGATCAGTCTGTAGCTAAGCTCATCCTATCCCGCTTCCCGCATACTCCAACCGACGGGCAGCGGGTTGCTTGTGCTTTAATGTCGCGGTTCCTATATGACCCCGACCCGCGTTCGGCGATGCTGCTGCGCGGATATGCCGGTACAGGCAAGACGTCGTTGGTCTCGGCGTTGATACAGACCCTTCCGCAACTGCGTGTGAACTATGTGCTGCTGGCTCCGACGGGACGTGCGGCCAAGGTTCTATCCGGCTACTCCGGCCGTCAGGCGTTCACCATACACAAGAAGATATACATGACAGCCACCGACGCTTCCGGCGCGGTGCGCACCGTGCGTGCCATCAACAAGCACAGCTATACGCTTTTTATCGTGGATGAAGCCTCTATGATCGGGGTGGAGCCCTCTGCCAGCGGCCACAGTCTGCTCGAGGACTTGGTGGACTATGTCTACGATGGCAACCATTGTCGCCTGATGCTCATAGGTGACACCGCCCAGCTGCCCCCGGTGGGGCAGAGCGAGAGCCCTGCTCTCGACGAGCGCTACCTGGCGTCGGCCTACGCCCTCAGCGTTGTAAGCCATGAGCTCACTGAGGTAGTGCGCCAGCAGAGCCTCTCAGGCATTCTGGTCAATGCCACGTCGTTGCGCAGCCAGATATCAGATATGTCCGGCGACGACGAGCTTTCGTTACCGCTTTTCACGTTGGCCGACGATGTGGTGAACCTTGCCGGAAGCGATCTCATGGAGACTCTCTATGCCGAATATGGCACGAACCAGTTGGAGGATGTCGTTGTGGTGACACGCAGCAACAAGCGCGCCAACCTCTTCAATCAGGGGGTACGCAACAGCGTGCTCTACCGTGAACAGGAGGTCAACGCCGGCGACTATCTGATGGTGGTGAAGAACAACTACTACTGGCTCGACAATGACAGTGAAATTGGTTTCATTGCCAATGGCGACATTGTGGAGGTCCTCGGCGTGCGCAATGTTCAGGAATTGTACGGTTTCCGCTTTGCCGATGCCACGTTGCGCTTCGTCGACTACCCCGACGAGCAGCCTCACGACTGCAAACTTATGCTCTCGACGCTCTACAGCGAGTCGCCGTCGCTCACTGCCGATGAGCAGAGCCGCCTATACAATGCGGTGATGGAGGACTATGCCGACCTGCCCCACAAGGCCGACCGTCTGCGTGAGATGCGCCAGAACCCCTATTACAATGCCCTTCAGGTGAAGTTCGCCTATGCGCTGACATGCCACAAGACACAGGGCGGCCAATGGCGCACAGTGATCATTGACCAGGGCTTTCTGCCCCCCGACCAGCTGCTCGGCCGCGACTATCTGCGCTGGCTCTATACGGCATTCACGCGAGCCACGGGCAAGGTGTACCTGCTCGGCTTCGGGCAGGAGTTCTTTGCGTGAGGGAAAAAACGGTCTTATTTCTGCACGGCCATGACGGGCTGTGCGTAGGTATGGTATAGGATGTCGCGTGCTTCGGCCGGCAGCGCCTTTGCGCGCTCCTTGAGGCGGTCGAGGGTCTGCTGGGTGTAGCGCATTGGCATGCGCTGGCCGCTGACGATGCTGTAGGCGGCATAGTTGCTCGGCATGAGGCGGTAGTTGTGCTGTATGTGGTGGTCAAGGACTTTGGCCACATGTTCGGCCACATCCATGCCTCCTTGTGGCTGCAGCTCGCGCGCGGTGAGCGGTGAGCCTATGGCAAGGTGTACGCGTCCTTTCTGGCCTATGATACCGCTGACCACGGAGCGCAGGTCCTCGTCGGGTGCTTTCTCATAGCTGCCTTTGCTGCTCATCATCAGCTCGGTGGCCTTCATGGCGTCGCAAGGGTCCCACTCGTAGCTGATGGACATTGGCACTATGTGCAGGCGGTTTAGTGTCTGCATGGCGTCGCCGTTGCCGCCGAGGGTGAGCATCTTTATCATTGCCGGTGCTGTGGTGTCGTTGCCGTCCTTGGCGCGGCCGTTCTTCTGGGCTATCCACACCGACTGCCGTTGCCCGATGAGGGTGTTGAGGTATTCCGACAGATGTTGCAGGCTGTTGTAGAAAGCCCTCGGGGTGCCGCCGCGCTCCATGCGTATCATCTTGTTGCTGCGGAAGAGCACTTCCATGATTGGCAACGACAAGAGGTTCTGCCCGAAGACGATGTGCGATGTTGTGCCGCGGTGCTCCATGAGCAGGTGCTGCAGCAGAAATGCGTCGAGGGTGATGTCGCGGTGGTTGCTCACGAAGATGTATGGTATGCCGCGGCGCAGATGCTGCAGGCCGCTGTAGGTGAAGCCGTCGGTCGTCTCCTTGACGATGCGCCTTATGGCGTCGTTCATGAAGGTGGCCTGAAACTGGTGTATGTTTGTCGTGGCGAGGAGCCTTTTTCGCGCCGTCTCGATGTCCCCGTCAGGGTAAATGAAACGTATGATCTGCGGAAAGAGCTCCCAGTCGGCAATAGCCTGCATCGCTGAGGGAATTTCAGCGTCGTTGTATGGGCGTATGTCGTCGAAAAGCTCCATCAAAATGCGGTGTCAATAAGGTTCTCCATGGTAGTCTTTGGGTCGGCGCCTTCGTAGAGGATGCTGTATATGGCCTCGGCTATGGGCACCACATGCTGTGCGTTGTGCTTCATGGCCAGCATGTGTAGGTTCTTTACCGAGTAGTAGCCTTCGGCCACGGAACCCGTGCGTGCGAAGACGTCGGCCGGGCGCTCGCCTTTGGCCACTGCCTCGCCCAGCGCGCGGTTGCGGCTGTGGCGCGACCAGCAGGTGACCACCAGGTCGCCCATGTAGTAGCTGTCGTATATGTTGCGGTCCGCGAACGGCAGGTTGTGGTCCAGCAGGTTGTGCATCTCGCGCATGGCTGCTGCGGTGAGTACGGCGTTGAGGTTGTCGCCGTAGCTGAGCCCCTGGCATATGCCGGCGGCTATGGCGTAGATGTTCTTCATGAGGCCGCAGCGCTCTACGCCGTCGATGTCCACCGTGGTGTTGGTGTGGAGATAGCGGCATTGCAGCATTGCGGCCATCTCGTCGGCCAGCGCCTTGTTAGACGACGCCAGTGTGAGGAAGGTCGGCATCTCGTGGCATACCTCCTCGGCATGGCTCGGGCCACTGGCCACGCAGATGTCGTCGATGCTTACGCCGAAGTGCTCCTGCAGGTATATGGACACGCTTGTCACGCAGTCGGGTACGCTGCCTTTCACCGCCGAGGTTATTTTCTTGCCGCGGAAAACGTCCTTGGGCAGGACGGAGAGCACCTGGTGTACATAGGCCGACGGTATGGCCAACAGCAAGTGGCTGCTGGCAGCTATAACGTCGGCGAGGTTGGTGCTCACATGGAGACGGCTGGCGTCGAGTTTGGCTTCGGGCAGGTGGCGCGGATTGTGTCCGTCGCGAAGAATTTTTTCCTTCGTTTCCTCACCTCTTACCCACCAATTCACCTCGCGGCCGTCCCTCTCAAGCAATATTTTGACCAATGCAGTGGCCCAACTGCCGCTGCCTATCATTCCTATCATCTTCATTATCATTTAATCCACCCATGCATTGCACATAATGCCCCGGGCGAAAAGATTTGCAAAGATAGGGCTTTTATTTCACACTTTATAACATATTGATGTTAAAAATACTTAATTCTAGTATGGCGTTTCCATGGAGCCGGTACGGAGCCCCTACGACCCACCTTCGGCATTTCTTCAGTGGAAGGCCGTCGGAAGGCCGAAGGGAAGCCGAGGAGGGGCCGAAGGGACTCCGTGGGGGTGAAGGGTGGTGTCCGTTGCCGGCGAGGGGGATGTGTAAAAAAAAGAGAGGCACCTCCATAAGGAGATGCCTTCTTTTGCGTTGTAAGGTTCAGAAAGCCTTATTTCTTTTTGGCGGCTTTCTTGGCACCCTTCTTGGCGAGCAGGTTGCTGCCAGCCTTGAACTTGGCGACCTTCTTGGCGGGCACTTTCACTTTCTCGCCGGTCTGGGGGTTCTTGGCGGTGCGGGCTTTACGCTCGACGACGCTGAAGGTACCGAAGCCGATGAGGCTGACCTTCTGGCCTTTGTTCAGCTGCTCCTGGATGGAGGCGAAGCAGGCGTTCATTGCAGCCTTGGCGGCGACTTTGGTCATGCCGGTCTTGGCGGCCATTGCGTTAACAAGTTCAGTTTTGTTCATGGTGTAATGTGTTAAAATGTTAATAATGATGGTCTTTTATTTTTCGCTGCAAATGTATACATATTTTTTGATATGCACCAAATTTTTTTTATGTTTTTTTTAACTTTTTTTTCACGACAATTATTGCTGCACTGATTTCCAGTCGCTTAGAGAATTGCCGCGTAGGAAGTCTTCGATGAGATTTCTCTTTTTCCCAGCCATTTGCAGTTCTAAAATATGCACAAAACCACCTGCTGTTGCGATTTTTAGCACCTTTTTGCCATCGCAAATCAGTGCTCCGCAAGGCATTTCGTGATGCTCGTTGATGGGTTTTACAGAATATACCTTGAATGGCACGATGTCGCCTTTGGGGTTGGCAAGGTTCATGATGGCGGCGGGGTAGGGGGCGAGGCCACGCACGAAGCGGTCCACCTCGGCGGCGGTGCGGCTGAAGTCGATGAGGCAGTCGTCTTTGAATATCTTTGGAGCCGGACAGGCCGAACCCTGTTGTGGCGAAGGGTTGAGTGTTCCTGCGGCCATGCCGTCGAGGGTGCGCACTACGAGGCTGCGGCCCATGGCGGCCAGACGGTCGTGCAGGCTGCCTGCTGTCTCGTAGGGAGCTATTGGGATGTGTTCCTGCAGGAGGATGGCCCCCTCGTCAATTTGGTGATTCAGCAGGAATGTGGTGACGCCGGTTTGTTGTTCGCCGTTGATGATGGCCCAGTTTATTGGGGCTGCGCCGCGATAGCGTGGCAGAAGTGAGGCGTGTAGGTTGAAGGTGCCGTGCGGCGGCATGTTCCACACTGCCTCGGGCAGCATGCGGAAGGCTACGACCACGAAGACGTCGGCCTTGTATGCGGCAAGGGCGTTGAGGAACGCCGGGTCGCGCAGCTTCTCAGGCTGGAGCAGCGGCAGGTTGTGCGCCAAGGCATACTCTTTCACGGCGCTGTAGATGACTTTCTGGCCGCGCCCTGCCTGTCGGTCGGGTACGGTGACCACCGCCGCCACCTCGTGGCTCGACTGCACGATGGCGTCGAGGCTCTCTACGGCGAAATCCGGTGTGCCAAAGAATACTACTCTCATGGTCAGAATGGCAGGTCTGGTGTCAGGGAGTCTTTGTAGGCGCACATCTTGAGCGCTGTGACGGCGCCTTCCACACCTTTGTTGCCGTGTTTGCCGCCCGAGCGGTCGAGGGCCTGCTCCATGGTGTCGGTGGTGAGGACGCTGAAGATGACAGGGCGCTTGTGCTTGAGGGCTACATTGGTGAGTCCTTGCGACACAGCCTGGCAGATAAACTCGAAGTGACGTGTCTCGCCTTGTATCACGCATCCGATGCAGATGACGGCGTCGATGTCGTAGCAGCAGCCAAGCATCATGTCGGCAGCGGAGCTCAGCTCGAAGGTACCTGGCACGCGGCGCACGGTGATGTCTTTTTTCTTCACGCCGTGTTTCCTGAGGGTGTCTACGGCGCCTTTAAGCATGGCGTCGGTCACCTCGGGGTTCCATTCCGCCGCTATCACACCTATCTTGCGGCCCTTGCCGTCGGCCACGCTGGCCGTATTGTATTCCGACAGGTTGGTTTTCTTCATGGTCTTGTCTAAAAGTCTTTGGGGTTTATCGTTGATGTCTGTGACTTGCGGTTTTTCTTGCCTTCGCGTATCCTGCTGCTGTCGGCCTTGTACTCCAGTTCCTCGCCTTTGCGGGGCTTGGTGATGCCGAAATAGCTCTTGTCGAGGTGCAGACGCCGTGTGCGCAACGAGTAGTTGCTGAAGTCCAGAATCCACTCCGGGTCAAAAGGTTGGTAGAGGAAGCGGCACTCGAAATGCAGGTGCGGGCCGGTGCTGTTGCCGGTATTGCCTCCGAGGCCTATCACTTCGCCGGCCGTCACTTGCTGGCCGAGCTTGACGTTTATCTTTGAGAGGTGCCCGTAGAGGGTCTCCAGGCCGTTGGGATGGCGCAGCACTATGCAGTTGCCGTAGCCGCCCATGCGCGACGCTATACGCACCGTGCCATCGAAAGCGGCGTGTATCGGCTCACCGGTGCGCAGTCGTATGTCCACGCCGTGGTGTCCACGCTGCCACCGCCAACCGTAGGGGCTCGTCTTCATGTCTTTCACCGGGAAACAGAAGTCCGTGGAGTCTTTCGCCAATACAATGTTAATCTCGTCCGGCAGCATGTCCACCTTTGTGCGTCCGTATGGGTTCACGCGGTTGTGCGGGAATGCGTCGTACCAAAGCGGTACCATGCATGCGTCGAGCGGCAGCGCCGCTCTCGTTTCGGATGGAGCCTCTTCTTTCGGCTGCCGTTGTACCTTAGGCTGAGCCACGCTCTTGGCCTCAACGGTCTTGGGTGCCGTTTTCGGCGTTGCCTCTTTTTTGGTGGCGCGCTCCATGCGTGCAGCCTTTTCGAGGCGTGCGGCTATGATGCTGTCGTAGTATGACTGCGCCGACGCTGAGGTGTGCATCGCCAATAGCAGTATCACTATCGCCAAGGTGCGGCGCAGGCGGGCCACAGGTATGCCCAGCTGCTCGCGGTATTTCGCCACCGTGCGGCGTGCTATGGGCAGCCCTTTCTCGTTGAAGAGCTTGGTGAGGGCGTCGTCCGACAGCGGGTTGTGCTTGTCCTCTGCGGCAATGGCGTCGGAGAGGCATTGCTTGATGGTCTCCACCGACACCTCCTCGCCGCCGTCTGTCGACATGCCCTTCGAGAAGCATTCCTTGAGGGGGATGGTGCCGAAGTCGGTCTGCAGGTACTTGCTGTTGGCCATACGGCTCACGGTGCTTATGTCGAGCCCCGTTGCTTCGGCCACCTCGCGCTGGCGTAGGGGCACCAGCAGGTCGCTGTTGCCGGTGAGCAGGAACTGGCGCTGGTGCTTCACGATGTAGCGCATGATGCGTGCTATGGTGTCGTGACGTTGCTGCAGCAAGTCTATGAACATCTGTGCATCGGCCTGCTTGGTGCGCAGGAATCGCAGCGTCTCGCGGTCGCCGCCCTCTTTCTCCATAGCCGCCAGCATGTCGGTGTAGTAGGTGTTGAGGCTTAGTTTAGGCAGATGGGTGTCGTTGAGGAAGAAGCTCAACTGCCCGTCGTGCTGCGTGAGCACTATGTCGGGGGTGATGTAGGCAGCGGTGTCGCTGTCCTCGTTGTCCGACCCCAGCGGTTTGGGATTCAGGCTTCGTATGGTGTCGGCGGCGGCCTCCATCTCCTCTTCGCTTATGCCGAGAGCCTGGCAGATACGTGCGTAGCGGTGGTTGGCGAAGTCGTCGAAGTGGTCCTTCACTATGGTGGTGGCCATTGTCGCGTCGTCCATGCGTTCCAGCTGCAGCAGCAGGCATTCCTGCAGGCTGCGGGCACCTATACCTGCCGGGTCGAGGCTTTGTATGATGCGCAGCACCTCCTCCACCTCCTCCTGTGTGGCGTCGATACCTTGGCGGAAGGCCAGGTCGTTGGTCACCAGCGCCAGGTCGCGTCCCAGGTAGCCGGCATCGTCCAGCGTGCCCACCAGCTCGGTGGCTATCTTCTGCTGACGCTCGGTCAGCGGGCGCAGGGCAAGCTGCTGCATGAGCCGCTCCGAGGCCGACAGGCTGTCGCTCACCACAAACTCGCGGCGCACCTCGTTGGGGTCGCTCTCCTGGTGTTCGCGGTAGTCGTAGTCGTAATCCTCGTCATCGTCGCTGTCCCAATCCGACCGGTTGTCGGTCGGCGGCAGCGGCATCTCGTCCTGCACTTCGGCCTCAAGCAGGGGGTTCTTCTCCATCTCCTCCTTGATGGCCTGTTCCAGCTCCGTGACAGGCAACTGCAGCAGCCGCATCAGCTGTATTTGCTGAGGCGAGAGTTTCTGCTGCAGTTGCTGTCGCTGGATCTGTTTCATGGTTTATCTCACGATGTCCATCTCTTCGATGAGGTTCTTGGCACCGGCGTAGATGTCGATGACCCAGAGCATGTAGCGGCTGTCGAGGCAGATGCAGCGCTGCAGGTTCTCCTCGAAGTCTATGTCGCCGCTCATGGCCTCGCTGTTGCCGTCGAAGGCCAGGCCTATCAGCACGCCCTTGCCGTTGATGACGGGCGAGCCGCTGTTGCCGCCGGTGATGTCGTTGTTGGTGATGAAGCAGGTGGGCATCTCACCCTTCTTGTTGGTGTAGGAGCCGAACTCCTTGGCCTCGTAGAGCTTCTTCAGGCGCTCCGGCACAGCAAACTCGCTGCTCGTCGGGTCCTCCTTCTCTATGACGCCCTTCATCGTGGTGTAGTGGTGGTAGGTGACGCCGTCCTTGGGCTCATAGCTCATCACGTTGCCGTAGGTGAGGCGTATGGTGCTGTTGGCGTCGGGCGACATCAGCTTCTTGCCCTCGTTCATCTGGAGCACACCGTCCGTGAAGTCGCGTATGCCGCGCTGCAGGCCGTCCTTGCTCTCCTGCGACACTTCTTCGTCGGCGCTGAAGTATAGATCCAGAGCCTCATTGCCGGCAGCCCACATGGGGTCTTTCAAGAGCTGTTTGAGGTTGGGCTTGTTCATGAAGCGGTTCACGCTCTCCTCGTTGGCGAAGATGCTCTTGCTGTAGAGGTCGTTGGTGTACTTCTCCCAGTCGCCCTTGTATTTCTTCTGGGCGGTCTTGAGGAACTCGGGGCAGATATCGGGGTTGATGTGTGCGTAGACATAGCCGAAGAGGGCTGCCGTCAGGCGGCGGTCCACCTGCTCGTCGTAGTCCTTGAAGAAGCTGGCCACATAGCTGTCATGGCGGCTAAGGTTGGCCTCCTTGTCCTGCTCCAGGTCGCGCTTGAACCTGTTGCCCAGGCTTGCGGCCATCAGCGGGGCCTCCGAGCCCATCAGCAGGCCTTCCATCACATACATGAGGGCCTCCTCGCTCTTGGCGCGGTCGGCATAGCCTTTCTCTATCAGGCCGAGGGCGCGACCATACTTCGGAGCCTGGAAGCGGGCCCACTCGCTGTACTCTTTCTCCACCTCCTTCTTCAGACCCAGGGTGTTCAGAGCCTTCAAGGCCTTGTTCTGCTCGTTGCTGTACTTCCAGTAGTTCGAGCAGCTGGCATACTTCGAAGCGTATTTGATGCGCGTCTGCTGGCTGGCGGCCATCTCCTCGCGCAGGATGTTGATCTTCACGGTGCGTATCTCGTAGCGCAGCTTGTTGCTGATGTTCATCGTCTCCTCGAGGCCGTAGCTCGTCAGGAAGTGGTCGGTAGTGCCGGGGAAGCCCATGACCATAGCGAAGTCGCCGTCGCGCAGCTCACCGGCGCTCACGGGCAGGTGGTGCTTCGGCTGCAGGGGTATGTTCTCCTTGCTGTAGGGGGCAGGGTTGCCCTCCTTGTCGGTATAGATGCGGAACATGCTGAAGTCGCATGTGTGGCGCGGCCACGACCAGTTGTCGGTGTCGCCGCCGAACTTGCCCATCGACGAAGGGGGAGCACCCACCAGGCGCACGTCCTTGTAGATGATGTGCACGAAGAGGAAGAACTGGTTGCCGTTGAACATCGGTATCACCTTGGCGTCATAGAGGGTGCCCTCCTTGGCCTTCTCGGCAATCTCGCCGCACACCTTCTTGATGGCCGCCTCGCGGTCGCCCTCGCTCATGTCGTCGCTCAGGGCTTCCTTCACCTTGTCGGTGACATCCTCCATGCGCACCAGTATCGAAGCCGTGAGGCCCGGGTTGGGCAGCTCCTGCTCCATAGTGTAGGCCCAGAAGCCGTCGCGCAGATAGTCGTGCTCCACCGTCGAGTGGCTCTGCAGGTAGCCGTAGCCGCAATGGTGGTTGGTGCTGATCAGGCCCTGCTTGCTGATGATCTCGCCCGTGCAGAAGTGGCTGAAGGGGCGTCCATCGTGGCCGAGGCCCACGATGGCATCCTTCAGGCAGCTCTGGTTGACGCTGTAGATGTCCTCAGGCGTCAGCTTGAAGCCCTGCTTCTGCATGTCGCTGTAGTTCTTTCCGATTAGTGACAGAAGCCACATGCCCTCGTCGGCGCGCGCTGCGGTGGGCAGCATCAGCGCCAGGGCCAACGTAACGATTAAAGTGCGAATTTTCATTGTATTATTTGTATTTATTAATTAATTATTGTCTTTGTTCCAGCGTGCAAAGATACACATTATTTTTCATACGGCAAAATATTTTGTCCGCATAGCTTTTCCGTCCTCCCCTCGGAGTTGGTCCGGTACTTCGACCATCGTTCGACCATCGTTCAACCATCCTTCGACCATATATGATGGTTAAACGATGGTCGAACGATGGTCGAACGATGGTCGAACGGCAGATGGAAAGTCGGGTTAACTCCCTGTCTTCATCGTGGGGTGCGTGAGGGGGCGGGGTGGTAGGTGTCGGTCGGTTTTTTATCAACACCACAGGAAGGGGGTTCCGGCGGCCGGCGGCGGGTGGTTGGGTGCAGTGTACGATGCTGTGTGTCAGCGATGTGAAAAAATTTTTTCATCGGAATGAAACTTTTTCCGAGAAGTTGCGTTTAGGGTTATGAACAACAAAAAAGGGTTAAAAAAAACAAAAAAAGTATTTTTGGGGCATTAATTGGAATTTTCTTCGTAATTTTACAACCTGAAAAAAAGTAGGTAAAAATGGCCTTAATACTTGGAAAAGAATACTGTAAGGTGGACTCGAACGGTCGCTTCAAGTTCCCAATTGCCTTGAAGAGGCAGCTGGAAGCTGAGGACGGTCGTTTCGTGATACGCCGCAGCGTCTATGCCGAGTGTTTGGAGCTGTGGACTTACGCCAGTTTCAGGGAGGAAGTGGAGAAGTTGCAAGAGAAGCTTAACCCTTACCGCCGCGAGGACCGCGACTTGCTGCGCAAGCTGACGGAGGGCAACATCATCGAGTTGGACACCAACGACCGACTCCTGATACCCGCCGAGCAGAAGGCAGTGGTGGCCGGTGCCAAAGAGGTGGTGCTGCAATCGACTGGCAAGTTCATCGAGCTCTGGGACCGCAAGGCCTACGACAAGATGGACAGCGAAGGCGGCGACTATGCACAGCGTGCAGAGGAGCTGCTGGGCCGCGTCCTCGCGGAGAGGAACGAACCAGTCGAGAGCAATGTCAAGTGAATACCATAGACCCGTGATGCTCGCCGAGGCGGTGGATGGATTGAATGTCCGTCCCGACGGCGTGTATGTCGACGTCACCTTCGGTGGCGGCGGCCATTCGCGTGCCATCATGGAGCGCCTGGGGCCCGAGGGCCATCTGGTTGCCTTCGACCAGGACGAGGATGCGGCGGCGAGAGTGGAGAGTGGAGAGTGGAGCGCGGAGAGTGAGGGTCGGTTTACGTTCATCGGCGAGAACTTCCGCTACTTGAAGAGTTACCTGCGGCTGCACGGTGTGCGCCGCATCGACGGCCTGCTGGCCGACCTGGGTGTGAGCAGCCACCAGTTCGATGTGGCCGAGCGCGGTTTCTCGACCCGCTTCGAGGGCGAGCTGGACCTGCGCATGGACCGTCGCGGCACCACTACGGCGCGCGACCTGGTGAACAACGCCGACGACGAGGAGCTGACGCGCATCCTGCGCCTCTACGGCGAGCTGCCCAACGCTCGCCAGATGGCCAAGGCCATCGTCAAGGCCCGCAGCGAGCGTGAGATAGCGACCACCACAGACCTGCGCGAGGCCGTGAACCGCCATCTGCCGCGAGGCATGGAGAACAAATACCTGGCCATGCTCTTCCAGGCGCTGCGCATCGAGGTGAACGGCGAGCTGGATGCGCTGCGCGAGCTGCTGGTGCAGGCCGCCGAGGTGCTGCAGCCCGGCGGACGCCTGGTGGTCATCAGCTACCACTCGCTCGAGGACCGTCTGGTGAAGAACTTCATGCGCAGCGGCAACTTCGAGGGTGTTGTGGAGAAGGACTTTTACGGCAACCCGCTGACGCCGCTGCGCCAACTGCTGAGCACCGCCGCCTCGCCGGCCGAGGTGGCTGCTAACAGCCGTGCACGCAGCGCAAGGCTCAGGGTGGCCGAGAAATTGGAAACAAAGAATCAGTAATGGGTAATAAGTTCAGAGAGAAACCGGCTGCCGAAGAGCCGAAGGTGAAGGTCGAGGAGCCTGTGGTGGAGACGCCGGCTCCGGAGCCTGCCGCCGCCGAGGCCCCCGAGCCCCGTAGGGACGGGCGTGCCGCCAAGGCGGCGCGCGGCATCGGCCGCGTGCTGGGCGGCGACATACTGGCCGACAAGTTGCTGCTGCGCCAGATACCGCTGCTGCTGCTCTGCCTCGTCTACCTGCTGCTGATCATCGGCAACCGCTATCGCATAGAGAGCATGAGCCGCGACAAGGCGGCCACCGAGGAGCGTATCAACTACCTGCGCGAGCAGCGCATACAGATGCAGAAACAGTATCAGCAGAGTGTGAAGATGTCGCAGATTGCCGACGACCTGAAGGAGACGGGTGTGGGCATCACGGCAGGGCCGCCGTATGAGTTGTGAGTTAAGAGTTAAGAGTTATGAGTTATGAGTTAAGAGTTATGAGTTAAGAGTTATGAGTTAAGAGTTATGAGTTAAGAGTTATATAAGTATTATTTATATAGAAATTGAAAGAACAGGAACATAATAATAAGGACAAGCGTCTGTCGCGGGGGCTCATGGTGCTGTACCTCGTGCTCACGGTGGGTGTGGGATTGGCCATCACGGTGGCTATGTTCAACATCCAGGTGGTGCATGGCGAGGAGTGGCGCGCCTTGGGCGAACGCCGCGAGGCGGGCCTGCGCAGCGACCCCGCACGTCGCGGCAACATATACTCCAGCGACGGCAAGATACTGGCCACCACCGTTACCGAGTGCGACCTGTACCTCGACCTGTACAACGCCATAGAACTCGACGAGCGTGGCAACACCAAGCACGACAAGCAGGGCCGTCCTATGGAGACGGGTCCTGTGGTGGACAGCAACTTTAACCTCTACCTCGACACCCTGTGCGCCATGCTTGCCGACGCTATGCCCGGACGTGACGCCTCCTACTACCGCGAACGCATAGCTGTGGAGCGCTGCAAGGAGCGTCCGCGCCGCTGCTTCCTGGTGCAGAGGGATGTGCCCTACTCGGTGTGGCTGCAGATCACGCGTCTGCCTGGCTGGAGCCGCGGTGTGGTGCGCCAGGTCGACGGCGAGAGTGTGGTGCACCAGGTGCGCGCCCACATCTACGGCAACATGGCCGGCAACACCATAGGTTTCCGCAACCGCAAGGAGAGCGGTTCATATACAGGATTGGAGGGCTACTACGACAGCATCCTGCGCGGTCAGGACGGTCTGCTCAACTGCCGCCGCCTGACCAAGGGCATCTGGCTGCCCGACGAGCCGCGCGCCAAGAAGGCTGTGGCCCAGCGTACCGACACGTCGGCAATAGACACCATCGTGCTGCAGCGCCGTGTGGACGGCCGCAGCATCGTGTCGACCATAGACACCCGCTACCAGGACATCGCCGAGGCGTCGCTGCGCAAGGCGCTCAACATGTACGGCGGCACGGCGGGCTGCGCCATGCTCATGGAGATGCGCACCGGCTACATGCTGGCCTGCGTCAACCTGGCCGTCGACACCACCGTGCACGAATACATGGAGCTGCGCGACCGCAACATCGCCGTGAGCGACGTCTACGAGCCGGGCTCCACCTTCAAGACCGTCATACTCACCGCCATGCTCGACGACCCCGACGTGAAGATAGACACCACCATGCGGCTGCCTGCACGCTACAAGAACTTCGGCGGCAAGTATGGCGAGATCAAGGACGACCACGGCGGATGGGATTCGCTGACCCTGAAGCAGGTGATAGAGCAGTCGTCGAACGTGGGTATGAGTGAGCTTGGCTGGAAATACTACAACAGCCGTCGCGACACCCTGCGCGCTATGGTGGAGAAGATGTTCCCCTACGGCAAGATGAGCCCCGACGTGGTGGCGCCCGAGTACAAGACCTACGTCAACAACCTCAACGCCTCGAACCGCGACTTCCTCAACTTCTGCTACGGTTACTCCACGCGTGTGTCGGCCCTGCAGCTGATAACCTTCTATAACGGCCTCGGTGCCGGAGGGCGCATGGTGAAGCCCCTCTTCTGCCGCGCCGTCATCGACAACGACGGGAGCCGTCGCGAGATAAAGCCCGTGGTGCTCAACGAGCGCATGTGCGGCAAGCGTACGGCGGCCTTGATGCACGATATGCTGGAGGGCGTTGTAGAGAACGGTACCGGCAACAACATCAAGAACACCACCTACGGCATCGCCGGCAAGACCGGCACGGCTGTGCACAGCTACTCCAACATGCGGCGCTACAACGCCTCCTTTGCCGGCTTCTTCCCCTCGGAGAGCCCGCGCTACACCTGCCTGGTGATGTTGGAGAACATACCCGTCTACGGTCGTCAGGCCGCCGTAGTCTTCAAGACCATCAGCGACTGTGTGGTGGCTGTCGACAAGGGGTTGAGCGACGGCGCCGTGAAGAGCGTGTGGCCGCGTCTGGAGGAGGACAGCGCTATGGCGTTGCAGCGTCCGACGCTCGCCAAAGGCCGCGCCAATGACATCAAGGACCTCTACAAGCGCTTCAAGATACCGTTTGTGTGCGACGACAGCGTGGGCACATGGGTGGCTTACAACAGCGGCGACACGCTGCCGGGTCGCTATGTGGCCTATGAGCCCGTGAGCGGACGTATGCCCAACTGCTACGGCATGACCGCCAAGGACGCCATAGCGCTGCTGCACGAGCAGGGGTACAGGGTTAAGGTGAACGGTTACGGCAAGGTGCGCTCGCAGAGCCCCAAAGCCGGTCAGCCTGCCAAGAAGGGAACTACGGTGGTGCTGGAGCTGAGATAGAAAGGTATAGAATAGATAGATATAATAGATGGTATTAAAGGATATAATAAAAGGGATTGATGCCGAGGTGCACGGTGTAGCGACGGTGGATGTCAAGGACATTCAGTTTGACTCGCGCAAGGTGGCCGGCGGCACGCTCTTTGTGGCGCAGCGCGGCACCAAGGTCGACGGCCACGCATACATAGCCGGCGCCGTGGAGAAAGGTGCTGTGGCTGTGGTGTGCGAGGAGCTGCCGGAGAGCCTGGCCGACGGTGTGGCCTATGTTAAGGTGGCCGACAGCAGCAAGACGCTTGGCCTGATGGCCGCCAACTGGTACGGTCATCCGTCGGAGCAGCTTACCCTCGTGGGCATCACGGGCACCAACGGCAAGACCACCACGGTGACCTTGTTGCACAGGATGTTCCGTCAGTTGGGCTATCATGTAGGTCTGGTGTCGACGATAGTGAACAAGATTGACGAGGAGGAGATTGCCACAGGGCATACCACACCCGATGCGCTGGAACTCAACCAGCTGCTGCGTCGCATGGTGGATGCCGGCTGCAAGTTTGCCTTCATGGAGGTGAGCAGCCATGCTGTGGTGCAGCAGCGTATCGCCGGCGTGCGTTTTGCCGGTGCCATCTTCAGCAACATCACGCACGACCACCTGGACTTCCACAAGACCATGGCCAACTACATAGCCGCCAAGAAGGGTTTCTTCGACGGTCTCGACAAGGATGCTTGGGCGCTGGTAAATGTGGATGACAAGAACGGACGCGTCATGGTGCAGAACACCAAGGCGAGTGTGTACACCTACGCCCTGCAGCACAGCGCCGACATTGTGTGCAAGATAGTTGAGAACACCTTTGAAGGCATGCACCTGCAGGTCGACGGCAAAGAGATGTGGTGCCGTCTGGTTGGGCGCTTCAACGCCTACAACCTGCTGGCGATATACGGTGCCGCCGTGCTGTGTGGCGTCGACAAGGACGAGGCTCTGCGCATCTTGAGCTCGCTGGAGGCTGCCCCGGGCCGTTTCCAGTATGTCAACGGTCGCGGTATCACCGGCATCGTTGACTATGCCCACACACCCGATGCCCTGCAGAATGTCATCTCGACCATCGACGGCATACGCCGCAAGAACCAGCAGCTCATCACCGTTGTGGGCTGTGGTGGCGACCGTGACCGCACCAAGAGGCCCGAGATGGCCAAGATTGCTGTCGAGGGAAGTGACAAGGTGGTACTCACCAGCGACAATCCGCGTACGGAGAACCCCGACGCCATCCTCGACGAGATGGAGGCAGGCCTCACGCCGCAGCAGCTGTGTCGCGTGGTGCGTATCACCGACCGCCGTCAGGCTATCCGCACGGCATGCATGATGGCCAAAGAGGGTGACATCGTGCTGGTGGCCGGCAAGGGACATGAGACCTACCAGGAGGTGAACGGAGTGAGACACCACTTCGACGACGTTGAGGAACTGGAGAAACTATTAAGAAATTAAGGATATATGCTATACTATTTATTCGATTGGTTGGACAAAGCGTTTGATTTTCCCGGAGCGGGTGTGTTCCAGTACATCTCGTTCAGGGCTGCGGCAAGCATTGTGACGTCGCTGTTTATCATGCTTGCACTCGGCAAGCCCTTCATCAAGTGGATGCAGAACAAGCTGGGTATTATGGACGAGGTGCGCACGGAGCTCGGCCTTGAGGGTGCGGCGCAGAAAGCCAAGACCCCAACGATGGGCGGACTGCTGATACTCACAGCAATCATTGTGCCGACATTGCTATTTGCCAAGCTGGACAACATTTATGTGCTCATCATGATTGGCACCACGTTGTGGATGGGCTTGGTGGGCTTCTTGGACGACTACCTCAAGAAAACGCGAGGCAAAGCCGGTCTGCCCGGACGCTACAAAGTCATAGGACAGGTGCTGTTAGGTCTCGCCGTAGGTCTTCTCATAACCTTCCATCCCGACATTAATCAACCCCTGAAGACCACGATACCTTTTGTGAAGAACAATGAGTTTGACTATACATGGCTGGTGTCGTGGATGGGCGACTGGGCTGTGGACTATGCATGGATAATATATGTAGCCATAGTGATATTCATAGTTACCGCCGTCAGCAATGCGTCGAACCTCACCGACGGCATTGACGGCATTGCCACCGGTGTGGCTGCTGTCAACGGCGGTGCGTTGGCGCTGCTGGCATGGGTGAGCGGCAACGTCATCATGTCGTCGTACCTGAATATCGTCTACCTGCCCAACATCGGCGAGCTGGCAGTCTTCAGCACCGCCTTTGTGGGTGCCACGCTTGGTTTCCTATGGTTCAACACCCACCCGGCGGAGATATTCATGGGCGACACCGGTTCGCTGGCCATAGGCGGCATCATAGCCGTCTTCGCCGTACTCATACGCAAGGAGTTGTTGCTGCCGGTGCTCTGCGGCATATACCTTGTTGAAGACCTGTCGGTGATAATACAGACCTCGGGCTGCAAGCGTTACCGTCGCAAACACAAGTTGCCTGTCGGGGTGCCTGTGCCCGTGGAGAAGAGGCCTTTCCTCATGTCGCCGCTGCACCACCACTACCAGAAGAAGGGCGTGGCCGAAGAGAAGGTGGTGATGCGCTTCATAATAATTGCCATACTGCTGGCTATTTTCACATTGTCAACACTGAAACTGAGATAAGATGACTATAGAGACACTTGCTAAACAAGGTACTGCACACACTGGTCTTGCCGGTATAGACACCGCACGCCTTAAAGCCATGCGCAATGCGTCGTTGCGTGCCTGCTTCAACCGGATAGAGGACACGCGCTACAGGCTTGAGTTTGTAGGCCGTATACTTGGCCGAGAGTATATAAACGATGCCGGAGCACGTAACGTCAATGCTACATGGTATGCGCTTGAGACCCTGCAGGGGGGCATAATATGGATAGTCTCCGGCACCGAGTCGGATACCGACTATAGCAAGCTGGTGCCTGCTGCGCTGCGCAAGGTAAGGATGATGCTCGTGCTTGGTCCTGCCGAACAGTTGAAAAACAGCTTTGCCGGTGTGGTGCCGAGTATTGTGGAATGCCAGACTATGACAGAGGCTCTGCACAAAGCCTACCTGTACGATGCCACGGATGTGAAAGTGTTGTTCTCGCCGGCATGTAATGACGGTACGCCCACCAATGCGCTCGGCGAAGCATTCCGCAACGAGGTTAATGAATTGTAAGACTGCACAGATATGAAGATGGCAAGAATATTTAAAGGCGACAGGACAATCTGGGTAGTGTTTTTCCTGCTCAGTATTGTCTCGTTGTTGGCAGTATACAGCTCGATAGGACTATATGCCTACACGGCTTTTGCCAGCAAGTCGCCGACGTCGTTGTTCCTGCGCCATCTGCTTATAGTTGTGGTGACTTATGTCGTAGTGGCATTAATGTCGCATATCAACTACCGATACTTCTCGCGTTTCGCCGTGCTTGGCTATTGGGCGGCGATAGTGCTGCTCGTGATAATGCTGGCGTTGAACCAAGGCCGTTGGGTGCGCATACCCGTGATTGGCCAGTTCCAGCCGTCGGAGATTGCCAAGGTTGTGCTGATAATCTTCGTGGCGCGACTCCTTGCCCTGAAGAAAGAGCATGTCGAAGAGCTCGGTACATTCCTGATGCTGTTGATATACATTGCCGCCGTCGCCATACTGGTGTTGCCCGAGAACTTCTCTACAGCCGCCTTGATATTCCTGTCGGCGTACCTCGTGATGTATTTCGGCGGAGTGAACAAGAAATACTGGTGGCGGTTATTCCTTGTGGGTTTGGTCGCTGCTGTGGCGTTCCTTGCCATAAGCTATTATAAATATGAGAAGTCAACGCTCAGCAATGGGTCGGACACGGAGATGGTTATTGAGCGCCAGGAGACGTGGGGGCACCGTGTGTATTCGTGGATTAATCCGCAACCCGATGAGTTGACGCAGGAGAATATGTCGAGGATGGCAATAGCACGAGGCGGCATAGCCCGTTTTGGTGTGGGCACTACCGTGCATGCGCGTCTGATGACCCAGGCTCACAATGACTTTATATATGCCATAATAATAGAGGAGTCAGGAATGGTGGGAGGATTGTTTGTCTTTGCCCTATACAGCGTCTTCTTTTTCCGCTGCATACGTGTGGCGCGGAGGTGCAAGGGACCATTCGGAGCCCTCACAGTGGCCGGTCTTGGTACGATGATATACCTCCAGGCGTTGGTTAATATGAGCGTGGCCGTTGGGGTATTGCCCGTCACCGGTCAGACGTTGCCGTTTATCAGCTATGGTGGTACGGCATACCTGTTCCTTGGCTGTGCGTTGGGTGTGATACAGTCTGTTGCCGCCGATGTCTATGCGCACGAGAAGGCCGGTGATGAGCCGCTGCCTGATGTGGGGCCAGAGGTGATTGAGGCAACAGAACCTATAAGTGAAAAGAAATAGAAGAATATAGATATGAAAGCAATAATCAGTGGAGGAGGAAGCGGTGGACATATATTCCCCGCGGTGGCAATAGCCGGTGCCCTCAAGCGTCGTCATCCTGACGTGGAGATATTGTTTATTGGTGCCGAAGGACGCATGGAAATGGAGAAGGTTCCGGCGGCAGGTTATAAGATTGAAGGGTTGCCGATAGCAGGGTTGCAGCGCAAGCTGACGCCAGAGAATATAGTGAAGAATCTGCAGCTGCCGTTCAAGATGCTCAAGAGCCGTAGAAAGGTGAAAGATATTCTCAAGAACTTCGGGCCGGATATTGTTGTCGGTGTCGGTGGTTTTGCCAGTGAGCCCACACTCAAGGCTGCTGCCGATATGGGATATGCGACGTTGCTACAGGAGCAGAACTCGTATGCCGGACTGACCAATAAGATACTTGCGCGCAATGCCAAGAAGATATGTGTGGCATACGAAGGAATGGATCGTTTCTTCCCCAAAGACAAGATTGTCTTCACTGGCAACCCCGTGAGAGGCGACATCGAGCAGATGCAGGCTACACGTGAAGAGGGATGCAAGATGTTCGGTCTCAATGCAGAAGGAAGGGTTTTGCTCTCTGTTGGTGGCAGCCTTGGTGCACGTAGCATAAACCAGATGATAATTAGTCATCTGCACTTCTTCAAGGAGAATCGTATTCAGCTTGTGTGGCAGACAGGCCGCTGGATGTATGAGGAGGCCGTGTCGGCAGTAAAGAAGGCCAATGTCGAGGACTGGGTTAAAGTACATCAGTTTATAAGCCGTATGGATATGGCCTACGCCGCTGCCGATGTTGTTATCTCCCGAGCCGGCGCCATTGCCATCTCGGAGCTGTGCATTGTTGGCAAGCCGGTAGTGTTGATACCGTCGCCCAATGTCGCAGAAGACCACCAGACAAAGAATGCTCTGGCTTTGGTTGACAGAGGTGCTGCTGTTATGGTGCGTGATGTAGAGTGCGATGCGTTGTGTTTGCCGCAGGTGCAGGAACTCTTTGAGAATGCCGCCCATCGTGAGGCTATGAGTGCAGCTATTAAGAAAATGGCAGTGTATGGTGCTGCCGACAAGATTGTTGACCAGATAGACAAGATAGTGGGATGAACTACTACTTTTTAGGCATAGGAGGCATAGGCATGAGTGCGCTGGCGCGCTTCTTCAAGCAGAGAGGCGATAATGTCAGCGGCTATGACCGTACTCCGTCACCTCTTACTGCGGAATTGGAGAAAGAGGGTATAGGTGTACACTATTGTGACGACCCCGACCTCATTCCCGAGAACATTGACTTGGTGATATATACACCTGCTGTGCCGCAAGATCTGCATGAGTTTGTTGTGTTGAAAGAGCGTGGCGTGAAGATGGAGAAACGTTCTCATGTTCTTGGTGAATTGACGCGAGGTAAGAAATGTATAGCTGTTGCCGGCAGTCATGGCAAAACAACCACGAGTACTCTTATTGCGCATTTGTTGAGCCATACCGACATCGGTTGTAGTGCTTTCCTTGGCGGCATCAGCAAGAACTTCGACAGCAATCTCCATGTGGATAAGAAGAGCGAGTATGTCGTTGTCGAGGCTGATGAGTACGACCGTTCGTTCCTGCAGTTGCATCCGCATTATGCCGTAATAACAGCCACAGACCCTGATCATCTGGATATATATGGCACACATGAGGCAATGCTTGAGGCATACGCCCAGTTTGCCAATCAGGCCGATGCTGATGGTAAGTTGTTCCTTAAGCAGGGTATTTTTACTACATCCGATGGTGAATTGTTTGGGCACCATCATGACCACGACGAGCATGAAGAACATGACGAGCATGCCCATGAGGGCTTTGACTTCATAGAAAGGCCATATGCAACCTATACCGCGCACGGTGTTGATGCCGACTACTATGCGATAAATGTGCGTGCTTATAATGGTAACATATTCTTTGACATGCGTACACCTGAAGGTGTGATGTATGACTTGGAGCTTGACGGCACAGCGCTGTTTAATGTGGAGAATGCCGTAGCAGCTTCGGCTGTAGCTTTGAGCTGTGGTATCGACCAGTACCAGCTGCGCAGTGGTCTTAAGAGTTTTGCCGGAGTGCGGCGTCGCTTTGACTACCGTATCAAGGAGAAGGACCTTGTGTATATTGACGACTATGCCCATCACCCTCAAGAGATAGCATCTACCATTGAGTCGGTGAGATTCTTGTATCCCGGTAAGCGTATTGTGGGCATCTTCCAGCCGCATCTGTATACGCGCACACGTGATTTTGCCGATGAGTTTGCCTCTGTGTTGCAGAGTCTTGACGAGATAATCATGATGCCCATCTATCCGGCGCGCGAGAAACCCATTCTGGGAGTGACATCGAGTATGGTGCTGCGTAAGATGGACAGCATGTCGAAATATCTGTGTACAGCCGACCAGGTGCTAGAGTTAGTGCCGGCCTTGTGTCCGGATGTAGTGTTGACGCTTGGAGCAGGAGATATTGACCGCCTTGTGCCGCGTCTTGAAGAGACGTTAAGAGAACAGATGTTATGAACCAAAGGTAGTGAGTGCCTTTAAAAACCAGAATAAAGTGATAAAAAGACCGTACAGAATAATGCTCATACTTCTTGGCGCCATTGTGATGGCGGTATTGGTCGTTGTGGCCAATATCAGTCGCTCAAACCGTCAGGTTCAGGGTATTGATGTGAGCATACGTTACGGTCATGCCCCTGTGCTTGTTGAAGAGCAAACTGTTGTGGACAGCATTATGGCTGCGGTGCCCAACCTTTATGCCATGCTAGTGAAGGACGTAGACCGCAGTGTTGTTGCCGAGGCGGCCTCACATGTCCCATATCTGAAGGATGTCTCTGCGTCGTTGAGTGTCAGCGGCAAGGTCGTTGTCAGAGCCACGCAGCGTCGGCCGATAGCGCGCCTTTTCTATGGCGGCAAGGAGTTGTATTTTGACTCTGACGGTGGCATTATACCTGCAGGTACTGTTGGCGACTGTGATGTGCTTGTTGCCGGTGGCGATTTCGTTGAGCCGCTCAGGACGGACAGCCTCAATAGTCAGATGCAGTCGCTCCTGACGCTTGCCAGATTCCTTGACGGCGAGCGAAAGTATCGCGGCCTGATAGATCAGATATACATCCAGCGAGACGGAGATGTCATGATGGTGCCCAAGTTGGGTGACCACATCATAGAGCTCGGTGCTGTGGATGAGTTAGGCAGCAAGTTCTCCAACCTTGTGACATTCTATGAGAAGGGCATGCCGAGGGCTGGATGGAACACATATACGAAGATCAGCCTTAAGTTCAGGGACCAGGTTGTTTGCACGAAAGAAAAGAAATAAACAAAAATAACAGATACTATGGCAAATGAAATTATTGTAGGCCTCGACATCGGTACCACAAAAATAGCCTGCTTTGTGGGTATGAGAGGCGAAAATGGCAAGGTGAAGATTCTTGGCTTCGGCAAGACGGAGTCGATAGGCGTAGAGCATGGTGTTGTGAGAGGTATCACGCAGACGGCCGAGTCTATTACCAAGGCTGTCAATGAAGCTGCCGATCAGGCTAATGTGGATATTGACGAAGTGTGGGTTGGTATTGCCGGCCAGCACATCAAGTCGAACCCCAGTCACGGCAGTATTATGATACCGCAGGACCACACCCTCATAGAACAGGAGGATGTGGACCGCCTTATTGCCGAGCAGTATAACATACAGTTGCCCCCTGGGGAGGAGATAATACATGTCTTCCCGCAGCAGTATATCGTTGACCGTGAGCCTTTGAGTCGAGACATACCTCCTGTAGGTGTGGCTGGCAAGAGCCTTGAGGCTGACTTCCACATGGTCACAGCCAATGTACAGAACCTGCAGTATATCAAATATGCTGTGGAGCATGCCGGTCTCAAGATAAAGGGTGTTGTGCTTGAGCCTATTGCGTCGGCCAAGGCCGTCCTTGATGACAGCGACCGTGATGCCGGTGTCGCCATGGTGGACATCGGTGGTGGCACTACAGACATCGCCGTCTTCCACGATGGCATCATCCGTCACACCTCCGTGCTTCCTCTTGCCGGCAATGCCATCACCAATGATATACGTGAAGGCTGCAATATATTGAAAAAGCAGGCTGAGAGTCTCAAGGTCAAGTTCGGCTCATGCTTGGTGCAGGCAGTTTCCGAAAACGATGTCATCTCCATTCCTGGCATCCGCAGTCAAGCTCCGCGAGAGATATATGTGAAGACCCTTGCCGGCATCATCCATGCCCGTGCCAAGATGATCATGGAGCAGGTCGACTATGAGATAAAGCTGTCGGGCTACCACAAGAAGCTTATTGCCGGTGTTGTACTTACCGGCGGTGGTGCACAGTTGAAGAACATCAAGGAGCTCTGTGAACTCATGACAACCACAGACACGCGTATAGGAATCCCCAACGAGCACCTCGACCCCGAGAGTGTATCGTATGCCGACTTGGCGCATCCGATGTATGCCACAGGTATCGGTCTTGTCCTCTATGGTCTTGAGAAGACGGAGAACCCTCAAGCGGAAGCTGAAGAGGAAGAGCTGCAGGATAACGGGCATGTCGACATCTTTGCCAACATGAACGCTGAGTCGGCTGTTGAGCCTGAGCCCCAGACGGTGGAGAAAAGCACTGGAAAGAAGGGCAAGGGCCGTGGTTTCGACAAGATACTGGGCAACTTCTTAGACAACATGTTCAAGGAGACGATAGACGAATAAAAAAGTTATTGTGCATAGATTGTTGAAAACTAATATATAGGGCTGTTTCCTGGACGCGTAATTATTAGTAATTTTACACTGCCAATACACTTGGCTGAAACTAAATAACGACATCTTTATCAATAAGATAGAAATAAGCAAGCACATGGAAGAAAACGTAAATTCTGCATTGTTCACCTTTGATTCGCCCAAGGGTCAGTCGTCCTACATCAAGGTTATCGGTGTTGGCGGCGGCGGCGGCAACGCAGTAAACCACATGTACGACAAAGGTATCGAGGGAGTGGACTTTATCGTCTGCAACACCGATATGAAAGCCCTGAATGCTTCGCCGGTGCCCAACAAGATTCCGCTGGGTGACCTTGGCCTTGGGGCAGGCAACAAGCCGGAGCGCGCCAAAAAGGCCGCCGAGGCGAAGGAAGCCGACATTCGTGAGGCCTTGTCGCACAACACGCAGATGCTCTTCATCACCGCCGGTATGGGAGGTGGTACCGGTACCGGTGCGGCTCCCGTCATCGCCGAGATAGCCAAAAGCATAGACCTTGACAACGACGAAAACAAGAAGATTCTCGTTGTGGCTATTGTTACACGCCCCTTCAGCTTCGAGGGCTCGCGCCGTCGCGCCCAGGCCGAGGCTGGCATCGAGGAGCTCCGCAAGCATGTAGACTCCATCATCGTCATCAACAACGACAAGCTGCGCTCCAAGGGCAACTTCGGTCTCTCCACAGCCTTCGGTATGGCCGATGACGTGCTGCTCACGGCAGCCAAGGGTATCGCCGAGATTATCACCGAGAGCGCCTATGTCAACCGCGACTTCCAGGATGTCAACACCGTCATGGAGCACAGCGGTACGGCCCTGATGGGCACCGGTAGCGGTCGCGGCGAGAACCGTGCCCACGACGCCATCGAGGCTGCCACCACCAGCGAGTTGCTCGACGATAGCGACATCAGCGGCGCCAAGAATGTCCTGCTTTACTTCTCTTACTCCAACGAGCATGAGCTCACCATGGACGAGATGTCGGAAATCACCGACTATGTGCTCGACAAGACCAACGGCACCGCCGATATCATCTGGGGCGCCGGTCCCGATGATAGCCTCGCTGACGAGCTGAAGGTCATCCTCATTGCCACAGGCTTTGAGAAATGCGCCAAGGCAGAACCCGAGAAACTCGTCCTCAAAGTCGACGAGCCTCAGGATGCCGCGCCTGCCAAGCCCGTTGATGTCAAGCCCGACGAGGATGGCATGTTTGTACATAAAGCCGCCGAACAGGCTGTGGCTACCGTTGTGGAGCAGGCCCCCGTTGCCGCTGCCGAGGAAGCTCCCAAGGCAGAGAAACATATTGTAGGTTATCTGGAGGATGATGTGGTTGTTCCCGAGCCTAAGCATGAGGTGCGCAGCACACATGCCGAGATGCCCGAGTTTATCACCGAAGCCGACGTTATGGTCGATGAAATACAGCTTGTGAAGCCTGCTGCCACACGTCCCGAACCCGCCGCCATGCCTGAGGCATTCCAGGCGCCTGCCCCCGAACCCGTCTTCGAGCCGCAGCCCGATGCCTTCAGCTCGGCCTTCAAGAACGACAACGACGTCACCACCGCCGCCGACCGTATCCGTCGCATACACGAGCTGCTGCGCAGCAACCCCAACGGTGCCGACATCGTGCATAGCATGAGCACAAGTCAGATATCCGGCGACGAGCTGTTCGAGGGCGCTCATTCTGCCACCCGCGAGGCGTCGTCCTACACCATGCGTGCCGACGGCACTATGGCCAAGAACACCTTCCTCTACGGCAACCAGCCTGACTGATGAACAAGAAACTCATCGGTATCCTTTGCGCCATTGGTGCTGCGGTATGTTACGGCACCAATCCGCTGGGAGCCTTGAACCTATACGCCGAGGGCATGAATACGCCCTCGGTTCTTTTCTATCGTTTCGGCCTTGCGTGGCTGATAGTTGCTGTCGTCATGCTGTTCCGCCGCGAGAGCTTGAAGGTCGACCGTCGTGAGTTCCTCACCCTCACAGCCCTCGGGATGCTGTTCATCTTCTCGTCGCTGACCCTCTATCTGAGCTTCCACCTCATGCCGGCAGGCGTGGCCTCCACCATCCTATTCACCTATCCGGTGATGACGGCCGCCATCATGGCGGTGTTCTTCCGCGAGCGCATCCGTGTCGGTACGGTGCTGAGCATCCTTCTCAGCTTCGCCGGTGTGCTGCTCCTCTACTGGGGCGACAGCGGCGGTACCTTGCATATCGGCGGAGTCATCCTGGTGCTCGTCTCGGCGCTCACCTACGCGTTGTATATTATTGTCGTCGACAAGTCGCCGCTGGCTATGTCGTCCTTCAAGATAAACTTCTACGTTTTGTTCTACTGTGCTGCCGGCATGGCTTTGTTCGCCTTGCTTAGCGGCCAGCCGCTCCAGCTGCCCCCCACGCCGCGTGCGTGGCTGTGGGTCTCGTGGCTTGCCGTCGTGCCAGCCATTATGGCTTTGGTGATGATGGTCTATGCCGCCAAGTATATAGGCTCCACGCCGACGGCCATCCTCGGGGCCTTGGAGCCCACCACAGCGGTGCTCATAGGTGTCTTCGTCTTTGCCGAGCCCTTCTCCCTGCGCCTGCTATTGGGTATCCTGCTCATCCTCGCCTCCGTGACGATTGTCGTCCTTGCCAAAGGCAATAAGCGTGCGGTGGATAGTAAATGAAGGCTTGTCGTTAAGTTATCTTAGCAGCAGTATGGTGCCTGTGGCGCTGTGGCTACGCAGTGGGGTGTCGGTAAGGCTATAGTGCAGACTCCAAACGTAGGCTCCCTGCTGGCAGTTGCCGCCATCCCATTGTTTGGATGGGTCGTCGCTTTGCCATACCTGCAGCCCCTCGCGGTTGTATATAGTTAGCTTGAAGTCTTTGAATGACACGTTGCCGACGACGCCGATGGTGCGGTTGCTCTCGCCTCCCGGAGTGAATACGTTAGGCATCCACCACCCATGGATGTTCTCGGTCGGCATGGCTCTTGACGAGGTGTCCCATGAGGTGAAGCAGGCGGTGTCGGTGACCGTGCATATCCGCTTGAGTGTTATGTTGCTGAAGCGGTCGGCGTCGGGCAACAGTATGCCTATGTGTGCCGTGCTGTCGTTGTCGTCGACGATGTCGACGGTCAGCGGTGCGGTGCCCACGGTGTCATCGAGCACGAATGAGCCGTTGAAATACACCATCACGTGGCGCGGACTGCCGTCACCGATGGTGACATTCAGGTTGTATACGACGCCTGGCTCTATCGGAGCCCGGAACCATAGCGGGTTGTCGACGGTGTCTATGGTGTCGGCTTTGTAGATGACGTTGATGGGGTCTTCCATTGCGGCTGTCACCGCTATACAACGCCGTTCGTTGCGTTTGAGAGGGAAGTCTACGGTATCACCCTCGGGGTTTGCGAAGAGATGCGCCGGTTCCCAGCGAAGACGGATGTTGCTGTCGGCGACATAGGCTTGGACGGTGACTGTTGTGTCGGCATATACTGTCCGCTCCCCCTCAATATCGACGCTGCACTGCACCGGAGGCAGGGGCTTCATGTGCAGATGTATGCGTTCGAGTGGGTCACATGCGTCCTCGGCGGCATGACGGTCGTAGGTATAGGTGCCAGGCAGCACATAAGCCGAGTCGGCCAATAGCAGGGCGTCGCCCGGCATTATCGCGGTGTCGATGTCTATGACAGGACGTGGCACAACTGTCAGGCAGAGTATATGACAGAGCACCTCGCCTGTTGAGTCTGGCGTGTCGTCGCAATGTGTCAGTATATGCTGTCCAGGGCCGAGGTCGTTGGCTGCCACAAGAAAGCCGTTATCCGTATAGTATCCACCTTCGCATATCGTGGCCGTTATCTCGTCGTAGTGTGGCGACGGCAGTATGGAGACGTCGTCAATGTATAATCCCCAGCAGTCGAAGTATTGATCGGGTTGGTACAGCGTGCGCCACGCCACGTGGTAGGGCTGCGGTATGCCGTAGAGTGGCAGCGCTTGGTGCTCAAGAGCTATCCAAGAGTTGATACGGCTGTGGAACACCACGCTGTCCACGGCCACAAAGCTGTTGTAGCAGTCGCTCATGTCTGTGACATAGCCCACCTCCACGGTGAAGTGTAATGGGCTGCCGTTTCTGTCGGTGAGATTAAGGCTGTTGAATACCAGCGCGCGTGGTTGCTGCTGGAAGGGTGGCGACACTATCACCGCTCCACGGCCGTGCTGTGTGGTGGCGCCCCGCGTACTGTCGCCGCAGATGGGCAGCACGAAGCCCAGCCCCAGCGACTTGCATTCGTCGTTACCATCCCACAGCGAGTCGACCGACGGGCACCTGAATCCACCTTCGCGCCACAACGTCCAGCAGTTGTTCACCGTCGTCCCTCCCGGACATTGCTGGTAGTTAGAGCCTGTTACCCACCAGCTTGCAGGACTGTCGTCTGTGAAGCTGCGGTCGAAGTTCTCGTGGTAGGGCAGCGCTCTTGCAGGGCAGCCGCTCTGCGCCGCCGCCGTGAGGCTGATGGTGGCGAGAAGCACGACGATGATATGCGAAAGGGACTTCATGCTTTTCGGGGCTTTATATATATGACGATGAGGTGGCAAAAAAGTAACATTTTTTAACTTTTTTTAACCTATACTAAACTTCAGGCCTCAACGTTATTATTAATATGACTATCGCAGCATTGGTATCGGGAGGCGTGGACAGCTCGGTGGTGGTGCATCTGCTCAAGGAGCAGGGCTACACGCCGGACATCTTCTATATCCGCATAGGTATGGAGGACGAAGAGGGGTATATCGACTGCCCGGCCGAGGAGGACATAGAGATCACGCAATGGATAGCCAAGAAATACGGCTGCCGTTTCGAGGAGGTCAACCTGCACAAAGAGTATTGGGACAACGTGGTGAGCTACACCATAGAGAGCGTGCGCAAGGGTCTGACGCCCAATCCCGACGTGATGTGCAACAAGCTCATCAAGTTCGGTGCCTTCGACGACAAGCGAGGCCACGACTACGACCGCATAGCCACAGGCCATTATGCGCGGACGGAGCAAGTGGACAGTGGACAGTGGACAGTGGACAGTGGTGCTACGCAGGACGGTGGCGTACAGCAGGGCACAGATTACTCCTCGCCAATAACCTTCCTGGCTACGGCCAAAGACCCTGTTAAGGACCAGACGGACTTCCTGTCGCAGCTAAGCTACAGGCAGATACAGAAGCTTATGTTCCCCATCGGCCACCTCATGAAGAGCGACGTGCGCGCCATAGCCCACGAGGCCGGCTTGCCCAGCGCTGACAGGAAGGACAGCCAGGGCATCTGCTTCCTTGGCAAGATCAACTACAACGACTTCATAAAGCGCTACCTCGGCGAGCGCGAGGGCGAGATCGTGGAGCTGGAGAGCGGCAAGGTGCTGGGCACCCACAAAGGCTACTGGTTTCACACCATAGGGCAGCGCAAAGGCCTCTACCTCAGCGGTGGCCCCTGGTTCGTCGTGCGCAAGGACATAGAGAACAACGTGCTGTATGTGAGCCAGGGCTACGACCCGCGCGAGCAGTACGGCGACCGCATCACCCTCATGGGCTTCCATCCGCTGGCACCTGTTGAGTTGCCGCTGCCCATGGAGGTGAAGTTCAAGATACGCCACACGCCTGAATTCCATCCCGGACGCCTCGTGCAGCTGCCCGACGGCCTCGTGCAGATAGAGAGCGGCGAGCTGATACAGGGCATCGCCGCGGGCCAGTATGCCACCATCTACGATGCCGACGCCCACTTGGTCATCGCATCAGGAATGATAGTTTAGCCTATGCAGTTATTCTACAGTAAAGACATTGCCCTCGGCGGCATCTGCACCCTCGACGCCGAGGAGAGCCGCCACGCTGTGCGTGTGCTGCGTATGCGCGAAGGCGACGCCATCCATGTCACCGACGGGTGTGGCAACCTCTACCAATGCCGCATCGTGCAGGCCGACGACCATGCCTGCGTCGTAGAGGTGGCGGAGCAAGAATTCTCAATTCCCAATTCCCAATCCTCAATTCACTTGGCTGTGGCGCCCACCAAGAACCCGGCGCGCATGGAGTGGCTCGTGGAGAAGGCTGTGGAGATAGGGGTGGGGGAGATCACCTTGCTGCAATGTGACCACAGCGAGCGCATGTTCCTCAAGACGGAGCGCCTCGAGAAACTGGCCGTCAGCGCCATGAAGCAGAGCCTGCACCTCATGCTGCCGCGCATCAACCCCGCCGTCTCGCTCCGCGAGTGGGTGGGGGCGGTGGCCAGCAGTCAGAAGTTCATAGCCCATTGTGAGGCTGACAAACCGCGCATGCCGCTGGCGGCGGCCCTGCATCCGGGCTGTGATGCTGTGGTGCTCATAGGTCCCGAGGGCGACTTCTCGGAGGAAGAGATAGCGCTGGCCCTCGATGCCGGCTTCACGCCCGTGAGTCTGGGGCCCAGCCGTCTGCGCACCGAGACGGCGGCGTTGTATGCCGTTGTGGCGTTCAACCTGATAAACGATAAATAAATAGCATGGTCAGTATGATTAAGCGGAATCCCCTATGGGGAAAAGAGAGTGGTGGTGTGCGGGCGGTGGCTATTAAGCGGAATCCCCTACGGGGAATGCTGCTTGTGTGTCATCTGCTGGCTTTGGCCGCATTGCTATGCTTGCCGTCTGCGGCAGCTGCCCAGCCGCAGATAGCCTTGCTGAAGTATGGCGGCGGTGGCGACTGGTACGCCAATCCCACGTCGCTGCCCAACCTAATAGCCTTCTGCAATGCCGACCAGCAGATGGGGCTCAATCCCACGCCTGCCACCGTCGATGTGGGCAGCGCCGAGCTTTTCAACTACCCCTTCGTACACATGACGGGTCACGGCAACGTCGTCTTCAGCGACGCCGAGGCGCAGAACCTGCGCAACTACCTTATAGCCGGCGGTTTCCTGCATATCGACGACAACTACGGCCTGCGTGAGTTCGTGGTGCCGCAGATGAAGAAGGTCTTCCCTGAGCTCGACTTTGTGGAGCTGCCCTTCTCGCACCCCATCTACCACCAGAAATACCAGTTCCCCAACGGGTTGCCCAAGATCCACGAGCACGACAACCTGCCGCCCAAAGGCTACGGCCTTGTGTGGGAGGGACGTCTGGTGTGTTTCTTCACGTGGGAGTGCGACCTTGGTGACGGCTGGGAGGACCAGGATGTGCACAACGACAGCCCGGCCACGCGCCAGAAAGCCCTGCGCATGGGCAGCAATATCGTGCGTTACGCCTTCGGGGAGTAAAACTATTTGAATTCGGCCAACCAGTCGCACCCGCGGGGCTCATCGTCCCAGCCGTGGGTGTCAATGGTCACCTCTAACAGCTTGGCGTTGCCTTCGGGGAAGAGCTCCACGCTGTCGGCTGCTGCGGGCACGAGGCAGCATTCGCCGGCGTGCAGCGGCACTATGGTCTCCATGCTCTTCACCGCCACCAGGCCTTCGACGCAGAAGTAGAGGACGAATGTGTCCACCTCCTCGAGGTTCTTGCGTATGGGTGCGTCGAGTGGCAGCAGCTTGGTTGTGAAGTGCTCGCAGTCGGCCACCGTAGTGCTCTCGTTGGCGCGGGCGTTGTAGTTGGTGTTGGCGTGGCCTTTGACGCCGCTGAAGTCTATGGCGTCCATAGCCTCGGCGGTGTGCAGCTGCCGTTTGTGGCCGTCGCTGTCGATGCGGTCGTAGTCGTAGATGCGGTAGGTGCAGTCGGAGGTCTGCTGAATCTCGGCCACCATGAGTCCGGCGCCGAGTGCGTGGACGCGTCCGGCGGGGATGAAGTATACGTCGCCGGGAGCGGGCTGCTCGCTGTGTAGCAGGTCCATGAGGTGTCCGGCGCCGAGAGCTGCGGTGTATTCCTCGGGAGTGGTGTCGCGTCGGAAGCCGCTGATGAGCCTGGCGCCCTCGGAGGCCTGCATGACGTACCACATCTCCGTCTTGCCCCAGGGCATGCCGCGCTGCTGTGCCAGATTGTCGTCGGGGTGCACCTGTATGGAGAGGTCGCGTGCGGCGTCGATGACTTTCACCAGGAGAGGGAACTCGGTGCCGTAGCGGTTGAACACCTTGTCGCCCACCAGCTCGCCCATGTATATCTCGATGGCCTCGTTGAGCGTGTTGTCGGCCAGGAAGCCGTTGGCGATGACGCTCTCGCGTCCCTCGACTGCCGAGAGGGCCCACAGCTCGCCGCAGTTGGGCAGGGGGTCGTAGTTGAAGCCGTAGTCTTTCAGTCGGTTGCCACCCCAGATGACGTTCTTGTAGAGCGGCAGGAATTTGAGCGGATAAATCTTGCTTTCCATAAAAAACCTATCAACGTTACGGAAGTCGAGCGCAAAACAAGCTCGCTTGTTCTGCCGAGATGTAGTAACGTCACCGAAGGTAACGTATCAACATCAATAGCTCCTTGTAGTGTGGCCGTTGGCCTTGTTGCTGCCTTTCACCTTGATGTTTGACTTGACGGTAGCCCCTTTGTTGGTCTGCTTGCGGCCGTACATCGTCTGTTCGGAGCTGCAGGCGCCGAGTGCGGCGCAACTCATGGCCACGATGGCGGCCATAAGCAGCAACGACATAGTTTTTTTTGCTCTGTATTTCATTGTTACTTGTTGTTTTTCAATAACATCACTCGTCGGCGCATATCTTTCGCACACCGCAAAGGTACGAAGGATTTTTGATTGTTGCAAATCGGCTGGCCAAAAAGGGAGAAAAAAGTGGTTTGATAGGGTCTACTAGCCGTCTACTAGCCGTCTAGTAGCCGTAAGTGTGCGTTAGTGGCTGGGGATTAGGTGTTTAACATTGTCGGTTGATCATATTTAATTGGTTCTCAGTATGTCAAGGAACGCTCGTTTTGGAATTCCGATGCAAAGGTACGAAGATATTTCGTGGGGCTCGTACGATAGCGGTGTTTAGCGTGCGATTGTGTATGATTTCGTCCGATTATTGTGTTTATAACGGCGAATTTAACGAATTAAGCGAATTGCTACGCAGGTCAATTGCTGGCTAATTACTCGAATTGTGGTTGGCGAATTTGATGAGTCAGGTGCTGTTTTGACATAAAAACCCCCTTCAAACGGGGTGAAGGGGAGATTTTTGCGACGATGATATGTGCGCCAAGTAGGGGGGTAAAGGGTCGGAACGAGGGGGGTCTTGTCAATTTTTGGGACCTAAAAGAGCCGTTTTTTGATGTAAACTGTCATGTTAATAAGGTTGACAAAGCTGATGACGGACGTTATACGGTATTGTAATTTGTTGTTTGGCTGCCTTTTAGGAGAATAAAATGTGGTTTGATTATTACAATTACAGTTATTACAGTTTTTTTTTGAGGGGTATCTATTTCTTTTTTTTACCCCTTTCTTATTTATATATATCTAATTATTAATTATTTATAAGTATTATAAAAGAGGGTTTTTGAAATTATGTGATGCCTTTTTTTTACTGTAATAACTGTAATTGTAATAGGGTTTGTATTTGTCGCTCCCTACAAGGCATTGGGTTTAAGTATTTTAGGTCTAGTGGGCGTTTCAGTTTCAGTTGTTTCAGTTGTTTTTGTGCTGGTGGTTATATAGCGTTACAAAACAGATAATACGCAGATTCGCGGTAGTTGGTATGGAGCTCCTACGGCCCCTGTACGGCCGTTCTTCAGAGGAAGGCCATACTGGCTCCGTAGGGGCATCATTGTCGTCGACAATAGAATTCTGACAGTTTTTCCTTGTTCCACTTGCAGAAATGCAGAAAAATGTGTATGTTTGCAATGTGGGAGAATGCGGAATATGTGTTTAACGTAAACAAAAATAATGTCTTATGAAAAAATTACTGTTGTTTATTACGCTTTTTCCAGTCTTGTCGGTATCCATGTCGGCACAGTTGAACATCAGCCTGCATGTCAAAGAAGGTGTCAACGAGAACGGTGCCAACACCGTGACAAGGTGCGTGGATGATGATCGCGATGTTACAGCCTACCGCTTAAATGGTAGGACGTACATTGACCTTGTGGAGATTGTGTCGCAAGATGTGCACAGAGTGGAAGTGGGCAGAGACATTGAAATAACCGACCTGTTCGTCCAGGTTTCTGTATTGTTCTTTTGCGGGTACGACAATCAGAATGATTACGGTGTAGTGGGCTATATGGACATTGCGGATTTCTATCTGACGTCTCCTGCAACAGCGAACATAACAACCGTTGCTGTCAGTCAGTTGGACAGGCTGAACAAGCTTGTCGTCAACAAGGATGCCGGACAGTTCCATGTATCGGCAATAGGTGAAAACCAGTGGCACGACCAGAGTTACTCCTATTCCAGCCACCATTTCTTCGACTGTCCCGACATCATGGCTGTACCAGTTGTCTACACCGTAGACTCCATAGCCGGAGAAAGGTATTACGACATACTGCTGACAAATCATTACATTGTGCTGTTCGGCTACAACGGTGACCCGTCAGTCAACTCCATATTCTACCGCAAGACAGACCGCATCAATGCTGTGCCGAACACGATGTTCGACGATGTGCACTATTTTCAGTACGGCGACGACGCTTATTCGGTCACTACGTCGACGGCAATGGATGGTGACAATATAGCGACGGCATATTTCTATATGTACCCGATGGGCGATCCCGTGACGCGTGTCAGGGTGATTGACGTGGCTATGGACTATATGACCATGTCGAAGGAATACAAACTGCCGGAGAAGATGGAACCACGTCATATTGCCTTTTTCCGTGCTGACAGAATGCTGGTGGTGATGCAGAATTTCATGCACGATGGCACCTACAACACGAATTTCGTGTATGTAGACCTGTTACCTCCCTTAGGGCCCTCTTTCATCGAGTACAAACCTGGCGTGCTGTTCCAGTTCATGACTGAGCACGACAACAGATACTATCATGCCGCCAGCGGCAGCACATGGTTCTGGAAAGATGTCCTGACGGCACCGACAGGAATCTTTGACCCGAATTGCCCCAAACGCTCCAAGATTGATATAAACGATATACACAGTCTAGATCATTTGCAGATTATTAGGCGTACATTGCCGGTACCCCAAGTAGTATTGCCGGTGCCACTGCGTACACCGCCAACCCCGTTCCGTTACTCAACTGAATGCTCAAATCGGTGACAATATGAAAAAAACAATTATTTTATTGGCTGTTCTCGCAGCATGTGTCGGTTTTGCAAATGCGTCAAGGGACACTGTGATGTATGGTGACTCGTGTTATTACTTCAACCCGATAAGTGTGTCAAACTGCAGGGCGACATACAATTATGGCATCTTGAGTGCTTATGCGCGCCATAGCATGTTTAGGATGGGATATGAGTATGTTCTTCCGCAGGATACCAAGGTGTACGGGATAGCCATGACGGCGATACGAAGCGAATATGACACGGATTCGGCGGGATATACCGCTTTACTTTATACCGTTGTTAATGATAGAGAATTGGTGTGTATTGACAGCGTGGTCAGCTACTCAAGAGCGACAAATTACATGTATTCAGCTATGCACGATGGCGTTCAAATCAACTCAGTGGCGCCATGCTACGAGTTTTTCTTTTCAAAACCTCATGTTTTAAGCGGCCCGATATACATAGGTGCTCGATGGGAACAAAGTTATAATTATAGCGACGTATACAGTCCACGTTGTGCGGCTATTGATACTTCTTTTAGCCAACATTGGATTTCATTTTACGAGGACACCCCACAATATGAACGAGGAATGGCCAGTTATTGGGGAGGATACTTCCCCATCATACAGCCGGAGCGGATAGGGTGCGAGGCGGCGGAGGCCGAGGTGGTTGAGAGAGGTGACGACTATGCCGCGCTGGAGTGGGTGATGGGTGGCGACAGCTGCCAGCTGTCGGTGGCGCCGTACGACATACCCTTCGACTCGGGGCTGGTTGTGGACCTCACGGCAAACAGCTATACTGCCACAGGGCTCGACACAGGAGTGTACTATGCCGCGCGGCTGCGTACACAGTGCCACCATAGCTGCCACATACATGCAGACACGGTGGTGTGGAGCGACTGGGGCGCGCCGACAATGTTCTACCTCGGCAGCGAGGAGCCCGACACCACAGGTATCGGCATCCGCAGGGTGGAAGCCCCTGTGGAGTTCAGCGTGACGCCGAACCCGGCGCGCGGCCTGGCTACGGTGCGCTGCGCGGCGGGGCTGCAGACGGTGGAGCTGCTCGGGGTGAAAGGTGACGTGTTACAGCGCCGCGAGGAGGCGGGGTCGGAGGCTTGTGTGCTCGACCTCACAGGCCTTGCCAAGGGCATATACATAGTGCGTATCACCACACCGCGAGGCACCGCTGCGCAGAAGCTGGCGGTGGAGTGATAATGGCTCGAAAGGGAGAGGGCAGGCGGCTCTGTAGGGGCATCATTGTCGTCGACTCCAAATGCGGAATTGTCATTGCCGCGGACCCTTAGTCAAGTTAAAATCTAACTTTTCGTTTCCGGAACAAAATAATTTTGTCGGATTGGAAAAAATATGTATTTTTGCAGCACCAAAATCAATACACTATGACAAGAAAAATAACATTTGTTTGCATGCTGCTAACGATGTTGTGCTTTCAGGCGCATGCGCAGGACACAGTGTATCATGGCGATTCATGTTATTTGTTTAATCCGGGATTTGAGACGTTGGTGACCTTACACCCGTATGATACATGTGCATACGAGAGACATAGTGGCTTGCACACCTGTGTGCAGCAATACACTGTCTCGCAGCCTACGCTGGTGTACGGCATAGCGGTGACATATTTCCGTAACTCGGCGGATACCAGCACTTCCGGTGTGCCGGTGACATTGTACATCAATGCCGACACTGCCTTTGTCCCGGTAGACAGCATTTTAAGGTATTCAAAGAGGACCAACTTCATGTATGTAGCGTTGCGCCGTGGAAGCACAGATACCATCAGGTCGGTTTCCCCATGCTATGAATACTATTTCAGAGAACCGCATCTGATGGGCGGGGCATTTTATGTCGGCTACGATTTAAAAAACGGCCTCCTTGCACCTGATGATCGTTATGGTATGTTTACTCGGGCACTCTCACTTCAGGCGGATCAACATTGGCTAAATCTTTGGGATATGAGGCCTTTTGATCCTTATAGTTGGGGCTGTGTGTTCCCTATAGTGCAGCCGGAGCGGATAGTGTGCGAGGGGGCTGTGGTCGAGGTGGCTGAGAGAGGTGACGACTATGCCGTGCTGGAGTGGGCGATGGAGGGCGACAGCTGCCAGCTGTCGTTGGCGCCGTACGGCATGCCGACCGATTCGGGAACTGTGGTTACCCTTGCTGGCAACAGCCACACGGTTGCGGGGCTCGACACGGGGGTATACTATGCCGCGCGGCTGCGTACACAGTGCCACCACAGCTGCCCGATACACACGGACACGGTGGTGTGGAGCGACTGGGGTGCGCCGACAATGTTCTACCTCGGCAGCGAGGAGCCCGACACCACAGGCATCGGCATCCGCAGGGTGGAAGCCCCGATAGAGTTCAGCGTGACGCCTAACCCTGCGCGCGGCCTGGCTACGGTGCGCTGCGCGGCGGGGCTGCAGGCGGTGGAGCTGCTCGGGGTGAAAGGCGACGTGTTGCTGCGCCGCGAGGCTGCGGGGTCGGAGGGTTGTGTGCTCGACCTCACAGGCCTTGCCAAGGGCATATACATAGTGCGCATCACCACACCGCGAGGCACCGCTGCGCAGAAGCTGGCGGTGGAGTGAATGTTCCCATAGACTTAACTCCTGCATAGGGTGTCGCATGATGCAATAAATGCCGCGTGTGGGCGTTATTAAGGTTATGGGTTGGAATAAAGATATTGCCATAGGGCACTTGGCGTGCGCGGGGGCGTATGTCATCTTCGGCATCAACGTGGTGGTTTGTCGCGACATAGCCACCGACGGGGGTCTGGAGCCCATAGTGCTGTTTGCCATGCGGAGCCTGGTGGCGGGGGCGCTGTTCTGGCTGCTGTCGCTGCTGACGCCGCGCGAGCGGCTTCCTTGGCGCGACCTGCTGCGGCTGGCGGGTGCCGGTGTGCTGGGCTTGTTCCTGCCGCAGCTGACCTTCCTGCACGCCATAGCGCACACCACGCCCGTCGACCTGTCGGTGATGAGCACCACGACGCCCATCTTCACCATGTTCGTGGCGGCCATCTTCCTGAAGGAGCCCATCACGTGGAAGAAAGCCCTGGGTGTGGCGCTGAGCTTCGGCGGCATACTGTGGCTGATACTGCAGAGCACCTTCGGCGGCAACGGGGCGTCGGAGACGGAGCCCGTGGGTATACTCTACTGCTTCGCCAACTACATAGTCTTCGCCCTCTACCTAGGCACCTGCCGGCCCCTGATAGCGCGCTATTCGGTGGTGACGAGCATGAAGTGGATGTTCCTGGCGTCGTTTGTGCTGTCGGTGCCTTTTGCGCTGCCGCACCTGCCGCAGAGCGACTTCGGCGCCGTGCCTTCCTATGTGTGGTGGGAGATAGGGTTCATGATATTCTTCTCCACCTTCGTGGCCTATTTTCTCATCCCCGTGGGGCAGAAGCGCATCAGGCCCACGTTGGTGAGCATGTACGGCTACCTGCAGCCCATCATAGCCATCGCTGTGGCCATCTGGACGGGTATGGACCGCCTGACGGTGACCAAGGTCCTGGCGGCCCTGCTGGTGTTCGCCGGCGTGTGGGTGGTGAACCAGAGCCGTGCGGCGGCACCGGGAAGGTGAGAGTTGAGAGTTATGAATTATGAGTTATGAGTTAAGAGTTATGAGTTAAGAGTTATGAGTTGAGAGTTATGAGTTAAGAGTTGAGAGTTATGAGTTAAGAGTTTTGAGTTATGAGTTGAGAGTTATGAGTTGAGAGTTTTTTTTGTCGGATAAGGAAATAATCGTATATTTGCATTGCCCCAATTATTGTTAATTTGGGGTAATGTTTTTATTATAAATGTGTTGCATTATGGCAAAAGAGATAAAATTCAGTCTGGTGTACCGTGATATGTGGCAGAGCAGCGGAAAATACCAGCCTCGTGTAGACCAACTTGAGCGTATTGCCCCTGTTATTGTCGACATGGGGTGTTTTGACCGCATAGAGACCAACGGCGGTGCCTTTGAGCAGGTGAACCTGATGTACGGAGAGAACCCCAACAAGGCCGTGCGTGCATGGACCAAAGCTTTCAACAAGGCCGGCATACAGACCCACATGCTGGAGCGCGCGCTGAACGGCCTGCGCATGTACGGTGTGCCTGCCGACGTGCGCCGTCTGATGCCCAAGGTGAAGAAAGCCCAGGGTGTTGACATCATGCGCTCGTTCTGCGGCTTGAACGACCCGCGCAACCTTGAGCTGAGTGTGAAGTACGCCAAGGAAGCCGGCATGATAAGCCAGGCCGCCCTGAGCATCACCCACTCGCCGGTGCACACTGTGGAATACTACATGGGCATTGTGGACAAGCTCGTGGAGTTCGGCGCCGATGAGATAGCGCTGAAGGACATGGCCGGTGTCGGTCGTCCCGCCACGCTGGGCAAGCTGGTGCACGAGATAAAGACCAAGTACCCGCATATCGTGGTGCAGTATCACGGCCACACGGGTCCCGGCCTGTCGATGGCCTCGACGCTGATGGTGGCGCAGGCCGGTGCCGACGTGATAGACTGCGCCATGGAGCCTTTGTCGTGGGGCATGGTGCACCCCGATGTCATCAGCGTGCAGGCCATGCTCAAGGACGCAGGCTTCCTGGTGAAAGACATCAACATGGACGCCTACATGGCGGCCCGCAAGCTGACGCAGGAGTTCATCGACGACTTCCTGGGCTTGTATATCAACCCCGGCAACCGCATCAGCAGCTCGCTGCTGGTGGGCTGCGGTCTGCCCGGCGGCATGATGGGCTCGATGATGAGCGACCTGCGCGGTGTGCATGGTGCCATCAACATGGCCCTGAAGAAGAACGGCAAGCCCGAGGTGAGCTTTGAGGAGCTCACGGTGCAGCTGTTCCAGGAAGTGGAACACATCTGGCCCATGCTGGGCTATCCTCCCCTTGTCACCCCCTTCAGTCAGTATACCAAGAATATAGCTGTGATGAACCTATTGGCCATGGCGCAGGGCAAGCCGCGCTTCAGCCAGATAGACAAGGATTCGTGGAGCATGATACTGGGTCGTGCCGGCAAGTTGCCCGGCCCCTTGGCTCCCGAGATTGTCGAGCTGGCCAAGCAGCAGGGCATGGAGTTCTACACCGGCGTGCCGCAGGAAGCCTATCCCGATGCGCTACCCGAATATATTAAGGAGATGGAGCAGAACGGCTGGGAGCGTGGCGAGGACGATGAGGAGCTCTTTGAGCTGGCCATGCACGATCGCCAGTACCGCGACTACAAGAGCGGCCTGGCCAAGGAGCGCTTCAACAAAGAGGTGGCACAGCTGCGTGCCGAGAAAGAGGCTCCCAAGGCTCCTGCCACTGCCGAGAGCATAGCCCTCAACTATATCACTCCCAAGCACCCCAACGCCACGCCGATAGTGGCTACCGCCACGGGCCGTATGCTGTGGGAGGTACGCTTCGACGACAAGAGCACGGCTCCCGCCCCCGGCACCGAGGTGAAGGAGGGTACTGCCATAGCCAACATCGAGGCCAGCTACGCCGTTGTGCCCGTCACAGCCCTCAAGGGCGGCAAGGTGATTGACACCTGTGCCAAGCAGGGCCAGATGGTCAAGAAAGGCGACGTCATCGGTTGGGTGGAATAAAGCCACATGACAGACCTAAAGCAACTGAAACGCCTGCTCAAGCAGGACAACACAGCACTGCCTTCAGTGAAGGTGGCGCTGTTGGGTGATAGTGCCACCCAACTGTTGGCCACGGCCATACGTGGCACCGGGGTGCTGCGTGGCTTGAACATCGATCTCTTCGAGGCCGAGTACAACCAGGTGGAAATGCAGTTGTTGGACCCTGCAAGCGAGCTCTATGCCTTCGATAGCGAATATGTGGTGCTGTTCCAGAGCTCCCATAAGCTTGTCGAGCATCACAGCATGCTCGACACCGCTGCGCAGGAAACGTTGGCCGACGAGCGGCTGGCATTCGTCGAGGCCGTGTGCAGCAACCCGCGGATAGTAGGCAGGAAGGTGGTATGCTTCAACTACCCCGAGATTGACGATGCTGTCTTCGGCAGCTATGCCGACAAAGTTCCGTCGTCGTTCACGTGGCAGGTGAGGAAGCTTAACTATGGGCTCATGACCCTTGCGCAGCGGATGCCAAACCTATATGTGTGCGATGTGGCGGCGTTGCAGAACAAGGTGGGTCGCGACATGATGTTCGCTCCCAACGTGTATACCAGCACCGAGATGGTGTTGTCAGTTGACGTTGTGCCCGCAGTGGCGTCGAGAGTGCTTGATATCATCTGCGCCATACGCGGCAGCATAAAGAAATGCCTGATCGTAGACCTTGACAACACGCTGTGGGGCGGGGTAGTTGGCGACGATGGCTGGGAGGCACTGCAGCTCGGCCACGGACTTGGGATAGGCAAAGCATACACGGAGTTCCAGATGTGGGTGAAGAAGTTGCGCCAGAGGGGCGTTATAATATGTGTCTGCTCCAAGAACGACGATGCCAAGGCCCGTGAACCCTTTGAGAAGCATCCCGACATGGTGCTGCGGATGGACGATATAGCCGTCTTCATGGCCAACTGGGAGACCAAAGTGGACAATATTAAGGCTATACAGAAAGTGCTGAATATTGGCTTCGACAGTATGGTGTTTGTCGACGACAATCCCTTTGAGCGAGCCATGGTGAGGGAGAACATAGGCGGCATTGAGGTGCCTGAGATGCCCGAAGACCCTGCGGAATGGCTTGAATATATGTATGGCCTCAACCTCTTTGAGACGGCTTCGTATAGTGGTGCCGACGCGGAGCGCACACGGCAGTACCAGGCCGAGGCACAACGTGTGACGTTGGCCAAGAGCTTCGACAGCGAGGCTGACTTCTTGCGGTCGTTGGCCATGAAGGCAACGGTGAGCGGCTTCACGCCCTTCAACGCCCCGCGTGTGGCGCAGCTGAGCCAGCGCAGCAACCAATTCAACCTGCGCACGGTGCGCTACACTGAGGCCGACGTGGCGGCGCTGGCTGCCGACGGGCAGACGGTGTGTTTGGCGCTGACACTTGAAGACCGCTTTGGCGACAATGGGCTCGTGGCCGTGGTGGTCATGAAGCCAATAGATACCGAGAGCCTCTTTGTGGAGACGTGGTTGATGAGTTGCCGCGTGTTGAAACGCGGTATGGAAGACTTCACGCTTAACACTATGGTGACCGACGCCAAGGAGCATGGTTACAAACGCATAGTGGGTGAATACCTGCCCACGGCGAAGAACGGCATGGTGGCCGACCACTACAAGAAGCTGGGCTTCGCTGAGGTGAAGGACGTAGGCACGGCGCAATGGGTATTGGAGACTGACGGTTACATCCCACATGAATGTTGTATAGAAAAAAAAGCATAGATATGGACAACACGGAGATACTACACAAGGTGGAAGAGGTGTTCCGCGATGTGCTCGACAACGATGAGATAACGCTTGCCGAGACAACCACCGCAAGTGACATAGAAGAGTGGGATTCGCTGACGCATGTGGAATTGGTGCGTGCCGTGGAGAAGGCGTTTGGCATTAGGTTCACGTCGGCCGAGATATTGGCCTGGAAGAACGTGGGCGAGATGGTGGAGAGTGTGGCAAGACACAAGGCATAGTATGACGCTGTTATCGTGGAAATTCCTTGGCTTCTTTGCGGCGGTTTTCGCCGTGTATTACCTGCTTCATGGGCGCCAAAAGTGGCAGAACGCGTTGCTGCTGGCGGCCAGCGTGCTGTTCTATGGAATGATGGATTTGCGAATGCTGCCGATGCTGGTGGTCATGACGCTGTTGTTCTATGGGGCTGGTGTGTGGATATGGAATTTGCGGCGCAGAGGTGCCACAAGTGCTGCGGCGTGGCTGACGCGCGCCACCGTGGTGGTGGGCTTGCTGCCATTGCTTTATTTTAAGTACTACGGCTTCTTCTACGGTGAGATATGCTCTATGCTGGGGCGTGAAAGCGTTTCGCTGGGGTTGTTGCTGCCTTTGGGCATCTCGTTTTTCACTTTCAGGTTGCTGAGCTACGTCATTGAGGTGAACCGAGGCACGCTGGAGCCTACACGCGACATAGTGGCTTTCGGCGTCTATGTGATGTTCTTCCCCGCATTGATGGCTGGTCCTATCGACAGGCCGCAACATCTGCTGCCGCAGCTTGCTGTTGGCCGTGAGGCTGACTACAGCATACTTGTCGATGGTTTGAAGCGCTTTGTGTGGGGCTGCTTCATGAAGGTCTGTGTTGCCGACCAACTGTTTGTCTTCGTGGACGTGGTCTTTGCGCAATACAGCGAATGGAGTGGTGGCATGGTAACGCTTGCGGCGTTGCTGTATCCGCTGCAGCTGTATGCCGATTTTGCGGGCTATTCGCACATGGCAATTGGCTTGTCGCGGATGCTGGGCTTGAAAGTGGCTGAGAACTTCAGCAGGCCGTTCTTCGCGCAGAATGTGGCGGAATACTGGCGGCGGTGGCATATGAGCCTCACCTCATGGTTGACGGACTATGTGTTCATACCGCTCAACTTGAGCTTCCGCAATCTTGATCGCTGGGGCACTGTGCTGGCGTGTGTGCTGAACTTCCTACTGGTGGGTTTTTGGCATGGTGCCAACTGGACCTATGGCCTCTTCGGCCTTTATTATGCGTTGCTGTTTGTGCCGCTGATACTACAGGGGCGCATGAACAAGAAAAACAAGTTCAAATGGAGACACGGATGGCTGCTGCCTCCGGCTGTGGTGCTGCGCATAGTGGGTACCTATCTGCTGATTGTGGTGGGTCAGATTATATTCCGCAGCGTCAGCGTGCCGGATGCGTTTGGTTTCATGGCACAAGTTATGCAGGATGGTAAGACGGAACTGCCGCCATACATTACGCATAGCCTTGTAGCCGGATTGCTCTGTTTGGTTGTGGTGGTTGTCAACGACTGGATGGAGGAGTGTCGCGGAGGAAAGACATGCGAGGGGTTGCTGCGTATCGAACGGCCGGTGGCTGTGGTGTTGCTGGTGGTGCTTTTGGTGGCTGTGACGCTGTTCCTGGGCTCGTCCACGACGCAGGTGTTTATTTACCAAAAGTTTTAGGCCATGAAGAGATTTCTGTTGAAAGTCGTTGTTCCTTCGGTGGTGTTGATTCTGGCTGTCGTTGTGCTATGGGAAGCCGTATTGCATGCTTTCCCTCACGAGCATCTGTACAAGAGCCGCTGGATGGACAGACATGCAGGGGAGGTGCAGGTGCTTGTGCTTGGCTCGTCGAACACCAACAGGGCCGTGATTCCTACTGAACTTGGGCTTGGTAAGGGTTTCTCATGCGCCGGCTCGTCGCAGGATATACAGAACGACTATTGGATATTGCAGCGTTATATTGGCAGTATGGACTCGCTGAAGTATGTGGTGCTAGACTTGAACTATCTGGCGATGTTCCTCAATATAGACTATGATGAAGACTATGCCGCCTTGCGAAAGAAATATGCAATATATTGGGACAATCCTCACTATTCTGTGTCAACGCTTGAACGGCTTGAGGTGAGCCGCTTCAACTGGCTTGTGTGGTGGCAGGAGACTCTCTCGCGGACTGATACCATACATGAAGACGGCCATGCTTCACTTGCCGTAGAGCCCTACAATGATGAGTATTGGCGTTATTATGGCTGGCGAACGGCGTTGGAGCATACGAAGGTAAACGACAGCACAGCGATGACAATCTATTCTGGCAACATGGCTAACCTTAGAAAGATTGCGGAGATGTGCGCTGGGCGCGGAGTCACGGTGGTTCTGCTTAGTTGCCCCGTGCATGAGTATTTCCGGTCTTATTTCGAACAACGTCAGCTGGATATGCTGTATGCTGCAACCGACAGTCTATGTGCCGAGTATCCCAACGTGGTCTACATGGACTATACGGCCAGTCCGCTGTTTACGGCAGATGACATGAGCAATGCCAACCATCTTAACCGGCGTGGTGCGCTGCGGTTTACACAGATGGTTGGCGATAGTATCAGAAATCTTTAGTCTTCGGTGTGCTTACGGCTGTTGTCGATGGCCTCGGAGATATTGATTACATAATCGCCGAGTTTCTCGTACAGGGCGTAGAAACTGCTGTAGGCGTTGCCTATCGAGTAGTCATAGGTGCCATGCTTCAGGGCGTCGAGGTGTTGGGCACGCAGCTGGTCGCGGTAGGTGTTGATGGCGTGTTCGGCGGCGTAGGCTGCATCGAGGTCTACATGGTCGTAGTCGTGCAGGTTGGCGTCCATAATGTTGAGGGCATTCTGCACCAGCTCGCTCATGTGGGCGAGGTTGGCGTTGAGGCCGTCGTCGAAGTGTACGGCGTCCTCGCGTTTGCTCTTGCGCGTCATTGCTATCTGGTATACGGCGTCGCCGATGCTCTCAAGGTTGTCGATGATGCGTAGCATGGCGCTGACGCGCTCCGAGGCGTGGGCGCTGATGTCGCCCGACCCAACCTTGGTGAGGAACTTTGTTAACTCCAGTTCCATGTGGTCGGTGATGTTCTCGTATTTGGCCACGCGGTCCATGATGGAGTCAAAATCTTCGTCGGTCTTTGCAGTACGCAGTCCTGGCAGGAAGGTGTACATGCGCAGCACACGTTTGCTGAACTCCTCGATCTCGCTCTTGGCACTCTGCAGGTTAAGCTCTGCTGTAGAGAGCCAGTTGCCTTCGATGTATGTCAGGCGGAAATCGTCCTCGCTTTCCTCCGTCTTGGTCTTCACCATCCAGTTGACAATCTTCAGTATCTGTGGTATGAAGAAGGCGAGGATTATTGTGTTGCCTACGTTGAAGATGGTGTGGAAGAGCGAGATGGCCATGGGCACAGACTCGTGGTTGTAGTTCGGGTCGTCTAACGCGGCGTAGGGGCTGCAGCCTGTGATGTTCTGTGTGAGGTAGGCAATGAAGCGCATGAGTGGCGAGAATACGAGGAGAGTGATGATGACGCCTATAACGTTGAACACCAAGTGGGCGCGTGCGGCTTTCTTGCCAGCCGTGTTTGCCACGAGGGCTGCCAGGTTGGCGGTGATGGTGGTACCGATGTTCTGACCCATGACGAGCGCCACAGCCACATCGAAGCCTATCCATCCGTTGTAGCACATGACCAGCGTTATAGCCATCATGGCCGCCGAGGCTTGTACGAGGCATGTGAGTATGGCTCCTATGGCCACGAAGAGGAGTATGGACAGGAAGCCGTAGTCGCTCAAGGTGCCAAGGGCATTCAAGAACCCGGGGTATTGGTCAAGGTTGGCCAGCGGCCTTTGCAGCAGTTCCATGCCCACCAGCAGCAGGGCAAGGCCTATCACCGTCTGGCCTATGGACTTCATCTTGTCGCGGCCGGAAAAGATGAAGAACAAGCTTATGGCGGCCAGCAGCATGGGCAGGCTGAAGCCCCCCGAACCTTCTCCGAGGCCGAAGAGTGTGATGATCCATGCCGTCACCGTTGTGCCAATGTTGGCGCCCATGATGACCGCCACGGCGCCGGCCAGCGACAGTAGGCCGGCGTTAACAAATCCCACCACCATCACCGTGGTGGCTGACGAACTCTGGATGGCTGCCGTGACGGCTGTACCTGTGAGTATTCCACTGATGGGGTTGCCGGTGATATGCTTCAGCACGGCGCGCATCTTGCTGCCGGCAATCTTCTGCAGGCCTTCGCTCATGAGTTTCATGGCAAAGAGGAACACAGCCAATGCTCCCGCCATGTTGATGATGATGAAAATGATGTCTGCGGTAGTCATATATATATTGTATATTTTGAGTCTATGCTTTAGTTCTCGGGCAGCTTAATCTCCTTGAAGCGGCGTTGGCGCTGCTGCCAACGTTCGCGGGCGTACTGCTGCATGTCCGCCACCTCGTCGCTCTCGTCGATAATCTCCAACCCGAAGATGGTCTCTATGATATCCTCTAGGGTAATGATGCCCTGGAAAGAGCCGAACTCGTCGATGATGCCGCCAATCTGCTCCTTGTGCTTCAGCAGCGAGTCCCAGATGTCGGCCACGCTCATCTCTTCATTGAAGAGCGGTATGGTGCGTTTTATCTCTCCCAGCGTCTTGCTGAAGTGGTCTTCGGCCAGTTCCTCCAACGCCTCGCTACGCAGCACGTAGCCTGTGATGAAGTCCTCCTCCTCGGCGTACACAGGTATGCGTGAGAAGTGGCTGTATTCGTCGTTGCGGTAGAAGGCCTTGAGTGTCATCTTTTCGGGTGCCGTGGCAGCCACCACGCGTGGCGTCATCACGTCGTATGCCTTGATGTTGTTGAGCTTTATGACGTTCTGTATAATCTTGTTCTCGTCTTCGTCGATTACACCTTCATCCTCGCCCATGTCGGCCATCGCCGCCACCTCCTCACGGCTCACCGCAGTCTCCTCCTCGTCCTTCTTGGCGATGAGTTTGGTGAACCACTGCACGAGCATCACCACCGGGTACAGCACGAAGATTAGCACACGGATGGTGTAGGCCGTGAAACCCATCAGGCGACGCCACTGGCTGGTGCCTATGGTCTTGGGGATTATCTCGCTGAAGACGAGTATCAGCACCGTTGTGACGGCTGACACAAGGCCGAACCACTGGTTGCCGAAGGCTGCCTCCACCTGATGGCCCACGCCTGCGGCACCTATGGTGTTGGCTATGGTGTTAAGGCTCAGGATGGCCGCTATGGCCCTTGCATTGTCGGTCTTGTACTTCTTGAAGAGAGTAGCCCCCTTGTAGCCTTCGTCCTCGCGCATGGTGATATAGCTCAGCGGCGTTGACATCAGCACCGATTCCAGTATTGAGCACAGGAACGATATGGTCATTGCCCCGAAGAGGAATATTAAGAGTAGTGTCATTGCGGGCTATGCTTTCAGTTTCTTATAGTGTATGCGGTGCGGTGTGTCGTCGCCGAGGCGCTTCTTGCGGTTCTCCTCGTACTCGGTGTAGCCGCCCTCGAAGAAGTACACCTGTGAGTCGCCCTCGAAGGCCAGTATGTGCGTGCAGATGCGGTCGAGGAACCAGCGGTCGTGGCTGATGACCACGGCGCAGCCGGCGAAGTTCTCCAGGCCCTCCTCCAAGGCGCGCATGGTGTTGACATCGATGTCGTTGGTGGGCTCGTCGAGCAGCAGCACGTTGGCCTCACTTTTGAGCGTCAAGGCTAGGTGCAGACGGTTGCGCTCGCCGCCGCTGAGCACGCCGACCTTCTTGCTCTGGTCGGTGCCGCTGAAGTTGAAGCGGCTGATGTAGGCGCGGCTGTTGATGAGGCGTCCTCCGACCTGCAGGTTCTCGTTGCCGCCGCTTATCATCTCGTAGACGCTCTTCTCGGGGTCTATCTCGGCATGCTGCTGGTCGATGTAGCCAATCTTCACCGTCTCGCCAACTTCGAAGGTGCCGGTGTCGGGCTTCTCCAGGCCCATGATAAGGCGAAAGAGGGTTGTCTTGCCGCAGCCGTTGGGGCCTATGATGCCCACGATGCCGGCAGGCGGCAGGCTGAAGGTGAGGTTCTCGTACAGCAGCTTGTCGCCATAGGCTTTGCTCACGCCGCTGACCTCCAGCACCTTGTTGCCTAGGCGCGGACCGTTGGGTATGAATATCTCGAGGTTTTGCTCTTTCTCCTTGACGTCCTCGTTGAGCAGTCGGTCGTAGGCGGCCAGACGGGCTTTGCCCTTGGCGTGGCGCGCCTTGGGAGCCATGCGCACCCACTCCAGCTCTCGCTGCAGGGTCTTGCGGCGCTTGCTCTCCTGTTTCTCCTCCATGGCCAGGCGGGCGGTCTTCTGTTCCAGCCAGCTGCTGTAGTTGCCCTTCCAGGGGATGCCCTCGCCTCGGTCGAGTTCAAGTATCCATCCGGCCACGTGGTCGAGGAAGTAGCGGTCGTGCGTCACCGCGATGACGGTGCCTTTGTACTGCTGCAGGTGCTGTTCCAACCAGTCGATGCTCTCGGCATCGAGGTGGTTGGTGGGTTCGTCGAGGAGCAGTATGTCAGGCTCTTGCAGTAGCAGACGGCAGAGTGCCACGCGGCGGCGTTCACCACCGCTGAGGTTCTTCACCAGCTGGTCCTCGTCGGGGCAGCGTAGGGCGTCCATGGCGCGTTCCAGCTTGGTGTCGAGGTTCCACGCATCGTGAGCCTCCAGCAGCTCGGTCAGCTCTCCCTGGCGGGCTATGAGCTTGTCGAAGTCGGCGTCAGGCTCGGCGAAGGCGTTGTTCACCTCGTCATACTCCTTCAGTAAGTCCACGACCTCCTGAACAGCCTCTTGCACCACCTCCTTCACCGTCTTGGTGTCGTCCAGCTTGGGCTCCTGCTCGAGGTAGCCCACCGAGTAGCCCGGCGAGAAGACCACCTCGCCCTGGTAGTCCTTGTCCACCCCGGCGATGATCTTCATCAGCGAACTCTTGCCGCTGCCGTTGAGGCCTATGATGCCTATCTTGGCGCCATAGAAGAAACTCAGATATATGTCTTTCAGTATCTGGCGGCTGGGCGGTATCAGCTTGCCCACGCCCACCATCGAGAAGATAATCTTTTTGTCGTCTGCCATATTTTATTCCTCGAACTTAATGTCCTTCACGTTGAGCTGTATCTCGGTGCGGCCGCGCCAGTAGTTCTCCTCCAGCTGGTAGCAGAGGTCGAAGCGGTCGCCGCGAGCCATGTTTTGCAGTGCCTCGCCCTGCTGGAAAGCGATGGCAGGGTAGGGGGCCGAGCGCTCGGTGAGGGGGATGGCGTTGAATTTGAGGTGGTTGGTGCCAACGATGCGTGCGTTGCCGGTATCCACCAGCTCGCGGCTTACAAAGACCGGCACGTTGTTCTCGGGGCCGAAGGGGGCGAACTGCTTCAGTATGCGCAGGAACTTCGGCGTCACCTGCGAGAAGCCTATCTCGGCGTCCACCTCCACCTCGGGCACCACCTCTTCGGTGCCCAGACCTTCGCGCACCAGCTGTTCCAGACGGTCGACAAAGGCGCGCATGTTCTCTTTCTTCAGGCTCACGCCGGCGGCGCTCTTGTGTCCGCCGAAGTGCTCAAGCAGGTCGGCGCATTTCTCCAAGGCCTCGTGCATGTCGAACTCCTTGAGCGAGCGTGCCGAGCCTGTGATGAGGCCGTCGCTGCCCTCGGTGAAGACTATGGCGGGCTTGTTGTATGCCTCCACGATGCGGCTGGCCACTATGCCCACCACGCCGCGGTGCCACCCCGGGTCGTAGAGCACCAGCGACTGGCGCCCAACGTAGAACGGGTCGTTGTCGATGCGCCGCTTGGCCTCCTCGGTGGCTGCCGTGTCGAGGTCCTTGCGCTCCATGTTGTACTGGTTGATGTCGTCGGCCAGCTGTCGCGCTATGGCGGGGTCCTCGGTGAGCATCAGGCGCACGCTGTCGAAGGCCGAGCGTATGCGGCCGGCGGCGTTGATACGGGGGCCTATAAGGAAGACCAAGTCGCTGATGGTGAGCTCCTTCTCAAAGTATCCGGCCTTTTTGTCGCCCTGTGCTGCCTGGTCGCCGCCCTCGCTCTGGTCGGCACGCCGCTTGTCGACGTGGCCGTAGCGCAGTATGGCCTCGATGCCCGGACGCGGCTTGGTGTTGAGCACGCGCAGGCCGAAGAATGCCAGCACACGGTTCTCGCCCATGATGGGCACTATGTCGGAGGCTATGCTGACAGCCACCAGGTCAAGGTATTTCAGCAACTTCAGCTTGAGTTCCTCCTGACGCTGTTGGCGGTGGGCGTCGAGCTGCTCCGGCAGGTCGCACAGGCGCACGCCCATGCGCTCCTCGAGGTGGGCTTCCACAATTTTGAAGCTTATGCCACAGCCGCTGAGCTCTTTATAGGGGTAGGGGCAGTCGGCTTGCTTGGGGTCAAGCACAGCCACCGCGCGCGGCACCTCGTCGCCCGGCAGGTGGTGGTCGCCGATGATGAAGTCGATGCCTCGCTCTTTGGCATAGTCCACCTGTTCCATGGCCTTGATGCCGCAGTCGAGGGCTATCATCAACTTCACACCCGTTTCGTGGGCGTAGTCGATGCCCTGGTACGAAATGCCGTAACCCTCGCGTTCGCGGTCCGGCACATAGAAGTCAATATTGCGGTCCAGCTCCTTCAGGTAGCTGTAGAGCAGCGCCACGGCCGACGTCCCGTCGACATCGTAGTCGCCATAAACCATGATTCTCTCCTGTTTGCGTATCGCCTCGTTGATGCGGTCCACCGCCTGTCGCATGCCCTTCATCAGGAACGGGTCGTTGATTTGGTCAAGTCCCGGACGGAAGAATTTACGTGCCTCTTCAAACGTCGTCACTCCACGCTCCACGAGCAGTGTGGCGATAATTCGGTCTACGCCCAGCGATGCTGCAAGTTTTTCAACAGTCTCTAAATCATAGTCTTTTCTGATTATCCAACGTTTTTCTTTCATATTTTTCTGGCCGTAAAGATACGAACTTTTTTTTACATACGCGTAAAAACTTTTCAACCGCATCATTTTTGCCTCACCACCCCCTGACTGTCACTTTTTTCCCTCCCATCCCCTTCGGCCCCTCTACGGAGTCCATACGGCCGTTCGACCATCGTTCTTCAGTAGTTCTTCAGTGTAGTACTGAAGAACTACTGAAGAAATGCCGTAGGGGCTCCGAACCGGAACTAAAGTGATTCAGTAAGGGAACTGGAGAGGCTCCGTTGCAAAAGGGTTTGAAAATGAGGCGTAAAGGGGATGGCTGACAGCTAGGTCAGACTATATGGCGGCGGTAGGTGCGTGCCGCCACTATTGCTGCCGCTGCGGCGCAGAGCACGAGGAGTGCCGCCGCTACGGCTGTCTGCCACAGTGGCAGGCCGAAAGGCAGGCGCAACATGGCTGCCACGGGGGCCGTGAAGGGTATGACGGTGAGCCATGAGGCCAAGGTGCCTGCGGGTGCGCGGAGCACGAGGGGCGCCAGCGAGAGGGCCAGGAGCAGCGGTGCGCCCACGATGAGTGTCCACTGCGTGGTGTCGGCGTCGCTGTCGAGTCGTGCTGCCACGGCTGCCACGAGGGTGCCGTAGAGCAGGTAGCCCAGCAGGAAGAAGAGTGCGAAGGCACCGGCGACGACGGGCAGCTGTATGGCTGCGAGGCCTTCGACGGTCTGGTCAACCAGCTGTACGGGGGTGTCATACTGCACCGTGGCCTCTGCCCCCTTGGTTGCCAGCGAGCGGTGTTCCTGTTGTGCGCGGGCCTGCTCGAAGAGGTCGGGGTTGGCGGATTGCACGCCGGCTATGGCGGCTGCCGTGAGGGCGAGCCAGAGGGTGAGTTGGAGGGTGGCTGTGAGGGCCACGCCGGCCACCTTGCCGGCCAGTAGCTGCACGGGGCGTACCGATGTGGCAACTATTTCTGCCACACGGCTGTGGCGTTCCTCCTGCACGGCGCGTGCCACCTGGGTTCCGAAGAGCAGCAGGGCCAGGGCCATGAGTATGGCGAGGGCTATGGCCACGACGGTCTTCACCTGCAGGTGGCTCTCGTGGCCGGTGGCGGCGTCGTGTGTGCGCAGGCGCAGGTGGGTGGCCTCTACGGAGTGGTATACTGCGGGGTCGAGGTCGTAGACGTCCTGCAGGATGGCGTTGCGGAGGAGGGTCTGCAGCTGTGCGTCGACGGCGCTCTGCACGGCGACGGTGGGCGGTGTGCCGCGGTAGTAGAGGTAGGCGTCGTGCGGTATGGTGGTCTCGCGCCGTGGTATCATCAGCACGAGGTCGTGGGCCGAGGCTTGCTGCCATGCAAATTCGAGCGACGGCATCGGCGTGAAGCGGAGGCTTTCGGTCGAGTGCAGGTCGGCGGCGAAGAGGCCTGTCTGGTCAACGACGAGCACTGTGGCTGGTTCGTCGGCCTGGCGTGCTGCGACGACGGGCAGAGCGTAGAGGGCGGCGACGACGGCGGGCACCAGCAGGGTGAGCACCCAGAATGAGGGGCGCCGCAGCCGCAGGCGGCATTCGCGGGCGATGATGAGCAGGGTTTTCATAGCTGTACTGTTTTGGTGCAGAGGTCGGCGGCGGCCTGCAGGTTGTGTGTGGAGAGTATTATTGCCGTGCCTTGCGCCAGCAGCAGCTCTATCTGGCTGCGCAGCAATGCCGAGCCGTTGGCGTCGAGGCCAGAGAAGGGCTCGTCGAGGATAAGCAGGCGCGGGCTGTGGGCCACGCTGACGGCGAACTGCAGTCGTTGCTGCATGCCTTTGCTGAGCTTGCGTGTGGGCAGTTTCCACCAGCCTTCCATGCCGAGGCTTTGCATCCAGGGCTGCAGGGCCGCTGCGGCGTCGTGGCGGCTGAGGCCCTTGAGCTGCAGGAGGTAGAGAGCCTGCTCGCCGACGCGCATGTTGCGGTAGAGGCCGCGTTCTTCGGGCAGGTAGCCTATCTGGCGCATGTCGGCCTGGCCGAGGGGGTGGCCGTCGAAGAGCACTGTGCCGCTGTCGGGCTGCAGCAGACGTGTGATGATGCGCAGGAGGGTGGTTTTGCCGGCGCCGTTGCCGCCGAGGAGGGCCACGGCCTGTCCGCCGTCAGCGCAGAAACTGACGTCGGCGAGCACCTGTTTGTCGCCGAAGGCTTTGCTGATATGGTCTACTTGTAATATCATGGCGTTTGGCAGTTTGCTGTAGGTAGTCAGCGCTTGGAGGGCAGTTTTAGTATGGCAGTCTCGGCAGCGAGGGCCAGGAGGGCGAGGATGACGCAGAGGCGCCATAGCTGCCGGCCGCTGTCGCGCGAGCGCAGTTCGTCGCCGAGGTGGTGTGAGGCATTGGCTATGACGCTGTATCCCACACGGCCGTCGATGGCTTCGGCCACCTCGCGGGGTGAGAAGAATGTCATCTGCGATTCGCGGCGCGGGGAGTTGAAGGCCAGGTGCTCGTCGGCCAGGGTGTAGATGCCGCCCTCGGTGAGTTCGCCGTGGAGCACCATCATGTTGCGGTTGCCCACGCGTCGCAGGTCGGGGATGATGGAGAGTTCCGAGTTTTGAGCCCTGAGTTCAGGGATTGTGGTGCCGGTCTGGTCGTAGGTGCCGCCGAGGACTATGGGGGCGGCGTTGCCGAGGGTGTAGCACGGCGGTGGCAGCGGACGGCTGTAGAGGGCCATGTTGTAGAGCGTGGGCACAAAGAGAGCCTGGCCCACGAAGTCGGTGTATTCGCTGCGCAGCGGCGTTGTCATCAGGTAGAGGCGTCCTTTGCCGCAGGGTGTTACGCTCAACAGGTCGCTGCCGTCGGCGAGGGTTATTATCGCCTGGCTGAGCGACGGCGACGCGTCGTGTGTGTAGTGGCCGTGTACCATGGGCATCTCCATGTCGTCGTCGGTGGCGGTGAAGACGTTGCGGTAGAGGCTGTTGGCATAGTCTATGCTGCGTGCCCTAAGCGTGGCGTTGTTCCATCGTGCGTTCTGCGGGGCATGGAGCGCTGCGAGGAGTGCCTGCGGCGCTGGTCTGTCGGCACTGGGGACGACGAGGAGTGTGCCGCCGTTGTCGACCCATGCCGTCAGCAGCTGCACCTCGCCGGAAGGCATGGATGCCACCTCATTGACGACGATGAAGTCGAGGCCATCGAGGGCTGCCGGAAGGTGGGCGGTGGAACGCAGGTCGACGACGGTGTCGTCAGCGAAGAGGCGTAGCAGGTTGTCGTTGGGGGCACTGCCGTAGATTTCGAGCATGTTGATGCGGTCGCCCACGCGGAGGGTGAAGAAGTAGCTGTCGTCGAAGGTTATTGGGTAGTCTTCGATGGCCACACTGCCGTCGAGCCACCCTGTGGCGTCGATGGCGAAGTGCATGGTGGCTTGTGCTGTGCCGCCGGCTGGGACGTCGACTGTGGATATGGCGCGCTCATGGCCGTTGACGGACAACTTGAGTGGTACCCTCTCGGCATCGCGTGTGCCACTGTTGCGCACGGTGACTTTGACGCTCACGTTGCCGCCGGCGAAGTAGGCCGGTGCATCAAGTATGAGGGTGTCGATGAAGAGATTGTCTGTCTCGACGCCTTGCAGAGGTACAAGGGTGACGGTGGCGAGACTGTCGGTGGGTAGCGCATCTAGGTCGCTGCCGGCCTGCTGGAAGTCGCTGACGATGTATGCGTAGCGGTTTGCCGCCCCGCTCTGGCCCATGAAGTCGAGCTGCCGGCGCACGGCGTCGCTCAGGCGTGGCGAGGCAGGTGTTGGCTTGACGTCGTCGAGGGCTTCGAGGAACTCGTCGCGGCTAAGCCAGCGCATCTGTATACCGCTCATGTCGGAGGTGAGCAGTTGGTAGCGGTCGCCGATGGCATGGGCGGAGACTATCTCGCGGGCTTTGCGAACGGCTTCGTCGACGAGGCTGCCTTCTGCTGCGGCACTTTCCATGCTGTAGGTGTTGTCGACGTAGACGCTGACTACCGTGGTGCCGCCGCTGACGGTGCCGTTGCGGTTGGGGATGACGGGTCGTGCAAAGGCAAGCACAAGGAAGGTCACGGCGAGGATGCGGAGGACGAGGAGCAGCCAGCGGCGCAGTTTGCTGCTGCGACGGCTCTCGGTATGCAGTTCGGCGAGGCGGTCGACATTGCTGAAATAGACGGTGCGGTAGCGGTGGAAGTTGAAGAGATGTATGGCGATAGGTATGAGTACCGCCAGTAGTCCCCATAGGAATGCCGGATTGGCAAAGGTCATGCGCCCCCTCCTTTCCGGTAATGCTTGCAGACTCCGGTGAGGCCGCAGCTGTCGCACTTGGGCTTGCGGGCCTGGCACACGTAGCGGCCATGAAGGATGAGCCAGTGGTGGGCCTTGGAGAGCAGCTCAGAGGGTATGTACTTCACCAGTTCGCGCTCGGTGGCCAGCGGTGTCTTGGAATCTGTGGTAAGGCCTATGCGGTTGGCCACGCGGAAGACGTGGGTGTCTACAGGCATGGCGGGTTGGTCGAAGACCACGGCGGCAACCACGTTGGCGGTCTTGCGTCCCACGCCTGGTAGGCGCTGTAGGGCGTCAATGTCACTCGGCACCACGCCGCCATATTCGTCACGCAACATTCGCGCCAGGGCTGCGAGGTGGCGGCTCTTGCTGTTGGGGTAGGAGACGGAGTGTATGTAGTCGAATATCTGGTCCTCCGAGGCTTCTGCCATGTGCGCCGCATCGGGGAAGGCGGCAAAGAGAGCCGGGGTAACCATGTTGACGCGCTTGTCGGTGCATTGCGCCGAAAGTACCACGGCCACAAGCAACTGGAACGGCGTTCCATAGTGCAGCTCTGTCTCCGCAACAGGCATGGCCTCGGAGAAATAGTTTATCACTTGCTTGTATAAGTCGGACTTTCTCATTGTGTAAGCTCTAAGGATGTGATGACGGGGTAGTGGTCGGACAGTGAGGTCTTGAGGCGCTTGTAGCTGAGGGTGCGGAACTCTTTGCTGTGGAACACCATGTCGATGCGGAACTGCGGGAGCCAGTTGTGGCCGAAAGGAAGCCAGTGTTCGCTGCCACCTCTGTAGGTGTGGCACATGCCAAAGCCTTTGTCACGGTAGGTGTCATCAAGGTGTTCGCTCACTTGTGCGTAGAGCCACGACGACGGTATGTCGTTGAAGTCGCCGGCCAGCAGCACGGGCACGGTGCTTTCTGTGATGACGGGCTTCAGCTTCTCCTGCCATTCGCTCTCATGCTTGAGAATTGTCTCTTTGACTTTGTCAAGGGTGCGGTGCTTGCGCAGTGTGCTGTCGTTGATGTTCTCCACTTTGCCGTGGCGCAGTTTCTCTATCTCTTCGAGGTCTGTGCCGTCGAAGGCATAGCTGTCCATGTGTATGCAGCAGACACGGAAAAGTCTGTCGTTGAGCATCATCTCAACGAGCAGTTTCTGCTGGTCTATCTTCTTTACGTAGGTGATGGGTAAACGTGAGAACACTACTGTCCCGGAGGGAGAGGTACTTGAACCATGGGCTCCGTTGTAGTGGTTGTAGCCGAGAAGTATAAGACTGTCGGTGAGGTGCATCTTGCTTGGCGACTGGTACTCTTGCAGGCACATGATGTCTGGTTGATACTCGCGGACAATGTCAAGGAATTGTAGGGCGTAGTTGTCGGAAATGTCGGGCTGTATCTCAGGCCCTTTCAGGTTGTGAAGGTTGTAGCTCATGAGAGTGATCATCTGCGGATGCTCCTCGCGGTCCGGGATAGCGGAGGTCCCTCCTATCTGCATGAAGAGGCCCACAAAGCCCCACCGTACCGCGATAGCGGCGGCGCTGAGCAGAAATTGCCACTTACCCATAATGAGCCATATCACCACCATCAGCACGTTGGCTGCCAGCATGGGCAGGTAGCCAAAGGCCAGCAGACTGGGCAGTATCGACTGTGACGGCGCCACGATAGGCGCAAGGGTTGTCAGCAACAGCCCGATAGCCAGTATGATGTTGATTACAAAGAGTATTGCCCTAATTACTTTCATCGCTTACAAGATGCAAAAATACGTTTTTTTCTTCAATCCTGAGGCATTATTTTCAGTAATCTTCCTCGTCGCTGGAATATACGGTCTTTGACAGCCACTTGAGCCAGTTGGGCACTTTCGTGTTTTCGTTGCCCACCGAGTATCGGAACATGCCGAGTCCTTCTTTCTCAATCTTGCGTTGGTCGAGCGGTATGGCTTTGATCATGTCGAGCCATGTGCCCACCGAGCTGTATATGGTGAGCTGTTGTGCAGAGAGGTCATATTCGAAGAAGTACCAGTGGTCTTTGGCAGCTTCGACGTAGTATCGCATTATCTGGCTGTTGCCCTGCTTGCTGATCTGTGCTTTGAGTCTCACCTCCAACCCTAGTTCTTTGTTGCCCATGGCCACGAGTCCCACTTTGCCGTCGTAGTAGAGACCCACGGCAGGGCTGTATTGCCAGCGTATGTTGTCGAAGAGCATCGTGCTGCGCATCTCATCAGGCAGGTCGTTAATCTTGCCTGTGGCGCTGTACAGCGCGTAGGCACCACCGCCCTTTTCGGCTCCGAGGTGGTACATCATGGCGTGTCTCATCTCGGCGTTGGTGCCGCCGGTGCTTGCCTGCAGGCGCAAGTCATCCTTGAGGTTGCCATACAGGGCGTCCACCACGTTCTGCGCCAACGGGAATGTCATGCCGAATACTGTGGTGAGGTGGTCTTCCTGTGTGCTTTCGCCAATGCTTACAGACGCGGTGCCGTAGGCGTAGAAGGATGCCTGTGTGGCCTTGAGGCTGAAGTCCATCAGGCCTTCACCCTCGACCGAGCAGTCGTTGGTATTCATTGCAAGGTAGGGCTCCACCACTCCGTCGGGGTTCGACACTTTGTCTTCCGAGCCTATCATGTACTGCTTGCGGTCGCCGAGATAGGTGAGCACGCCGTGTGCCGCCAGCAACTCGTTGTTGGCCACCTTCTCGTTGGTGAGAAATGCTGCGTGCGGACGCAGGGAGTTCTTGTCCATGATGATGGATGCCGTGATGCGCTTGCCCTTCCAGTCGGTAGGCTCTTCAGGCACCGATATGTGCACATGCTCCGGGTCGGTGTAGTCCGAATAGGCCAGCAGGCCCACCTGCTGCTGCGGTATGCATTGCTGCAGCAGTCGCACGCCACCCTCGAAGTGCAGCCACCGCTTGTCGCCCTCGGCGCGCACCTTGCCGGCGAAGCCGAAGGCGGAGCTGATGGTGAACGAGGCGCTGTCGCTGATTTTGCCACGAGCCACTGTGACTCCACGCCCGTCGACGCTGATGTCGTCCAGGAAGAGACGCTGCGTCTTCTCGGTGTCGTTGCGGTAGTCCATGAATCCCTTGCCGGTGAAGCTGCGGGCTCCGGCCACCTTCACGTCGGCGCTGGTGACGTAGTGGTAGGCGCTGTCGCGGTTGAAGACGAGTTGCGCACCGTTCAGCTGGCGCATTGTGCCGCCGTTGGCCACATACAAGGTGTCGGCGTTGGGCGCTATGGCTGCGTCAGCCACGTTGATTATGTACACCCCTTTGCTGCTGAGGTTGCCTTGTTCGTAGTTATATATGCTGCGAAGTGCATTGTAGCTCAAGCCGTCCTGTTTGGGGTCGGTGCTCACGAAGCGCACACCCGGCAGGTCGTTGCGTTTCTGGAGTCTCATGTGTATGTCCATGGCGTCCATGCCCTCGCTGGTGGCACGTGTGCTGTTGACGATGTCGAGCACCTTGCGGTCCATGTCCCACGCGAAGAAGTCGGCGTAGGCTTCCTGCTTGACGAGCTGCAGCTCTGTGCGTTGCGGCCCTTCGGGGATGGTGAACTCGGCCTTGCGCTTGTCGTAGTCCACATGCGACCGCACATGGTGTGCTGAGAAGGCTATGTTGTTGTGCTTCACGCTGCGAAGGGTGAAGTCGCTCACTTCGGCGTTCATCTCCATGGCCAGCATGTCGAAGCGGTCGCTCACCAGCGTGCCTTCCTTCACCGTCGCCGTGCCTGCGCCGTGAGTGCCTTGTGGCATGAGGTCCACGCGTCCGCGGAACGAAGCGTCGCCGTGGTACATCTTGAGCGGACGTCCTTTAGCCAGCGTGGCCACAGCCATTGAGTCGGCGTAGGGGTGCCAATGCAGGCTTGTGCGGCCGCCCTTGATGTCCGGGAATCCCTGCTCTTCGCGCACCGTGAAGGTGTCGGTGGTGGCCATCGCCGAGTCGAGCAGGAAGAGGAAGTCCTTGCTGCGTGCCGTCGAGGTCAAGTAGTCGAGGCTGCCCGAGCCTTGCAGGCCGTAGTGGTCGAGCGAGATGCGGCTGCGGTAGTTGCCTTTGCCACCGTAGGCAGGGTACCCGGCCTCGGGAGTGTTGACCTGGAAGCCTAGGTAGTAGTCGCGCTGCACGCTGAGCGGATAGGTGATGTCTGGGAATATGCCGCCCGAGGTGAGCATGCCGTTGAACTGAAGGCTGTCGGTCACAAAGTCCACCAGGCTGTTGAGGGTGAACGGGTGAAGGGTGTAATAGAAGCGGTCCTTGACATACTGGCCTCCGCGAATCTCAGCCTTGTCGTAGTACACAAAGCTGTTCTCGCGGCTCTCGAAGATGGGGTATTCCTTGTTCTTCTTCAGACCGCAGTGGTTGTCAGGCTGGTCCACCGTGAGGCGGCCTACAAGCCCGTAGAGTGGTGTCATCACCATGTGGTCGGTGTCGGGGTTGTTGAACTCGGGCACATAGAAGAACAGCGAGTCCACCTTCGGCATCTCGAAGCTGAACTGCTCGTAGCTGAAGTCACAGTCGGAGACGAACATTATGAAGCGGCCTGCATTGATGCGGCCGTTGAAGTGTATGGAGCGGTTCTCGCCCATCGTGATGCGACCGCCGCGGGGATATACCACCACTCGCTGGCTGTCGCTCACCACAAACTGCTGCACGCCGCGCATCTCTATCAGGTGGTCCTCGAGGTTCATGCGGGCGTTGAAGTTCTTGGCGTTGCTCTCGATTGAAAGGGCATCATAGTCCGCCCCCTTGGCCTTGCTGAGGGCTTTCATGTAGTCTTCCAGCTTCTCCTTCACCATCACCATGCCCGTCATCTCGTTGTACGACACCAGGCCGTGCTTCGTCAGCCCGTGTATCATCAGCATCGTCTGGCCCATGTCGAGACCTATGTGTGTGGAGAATTCCTTGGCCGAGAAGGTGTAGTTGTATCCGCCGAAGTAGTCGTAGACGCGCTTCACGGGGCTCACCTCGTCGATGCCTTGTATCTCGCGGGCCTTGCGGAAGGTGTAGTAGTTGCTGCTCTCGAAAGTGGCCGTGCCGCTGGTGGCGCCGAGGTTCGAGAACTCCAGCACGTCGCCCGTCGTGATCCACGTGATGAGGTCGCTGTATATGTCAAGCTCGTGGTAAGAGTCCGTATAGGGGCTGTAGAAGTTGCGCTTGGGGTCGTTGACCATCGTCACCTTGTGGTCGGCCAGCGTGTAGCGCACATTGATGCCGGTGTTGGCTATCGAGTCCTCCTCGCCCACATAGAAGGCCACAGCGGCGTTCTCGCTCACCATCCTCTCGGGCGTAATGGTGAACTTCAGCGCCGTCACCGACAGCTGCCGTTTGCCGCCGCGCCTGAAGATGAGGCTCGCCGGATGCTTGCTGCTGGCGGTGATGAACTTGGAGCCGTTCATCATGAAGCTGCCGCTGTAGTCCACCTCGGGCATGATGTCGCGTATGACGAAGTCGCGCTTGTAGCTGCGGAAGCGCGGATAGCTGTATTTGCCAGGCTCCATCGACACCGAGAGGGCTTCCTCCACGCGTCCGATCACAGGCTCGCTGAAATAGTGTGTGTTGACAAGCATCGCCGAGTCGGCCGTGAACTTGGGGAACTTCGTCTCCGCCTTGTAGCGCCGCAGCTCGGCGTAGCAGGCTTCGGCGCCCAGGCCCGTGCGGCTCCAGTCTATGCGGCCGCCGTCGCCGCGCCACAGGCACTCCTTGTAGTCGTAGCTTCCCGTGGTGCCGTGTATCACCCCGTCGTCCTTGGCCGACGAGTAGAACAGGTCTGACGGGCTGTCGACCCACACCGTTATCGCGCCGCCGTCCACACCGATGCGGAACGGGGTCTTGGCATCGAGGCGCCACTCGCTGGTTTGGCTGCGGTAGAGCACGCGTTCCTTGAGCAACCGCTCGCTGAAGTCAACCCACTCCATCACGGCCTTCCCCTTGGAGGCCTTGCGTTTCATGCCCTCCAGCGCCTTCACCCACCCGTCGAGGTTCTGTCCGCCGCCCGGGGCTGTGGCGTAGGCCGTCAGCGTACGCACCAGCTGCACCATCTCCGTGCCGCCCTTCAGCTTGGCGGCGACACCGTAGTTCACCACCGCCGTCACGCGTTCCTGCATGCCGTCGTCCATAGCCCCGTACGAGGCGCGGAAGGCCTTTACCGTCTTTGCAGCCTCGCGCTGCCGGTCGCTGTCCGACGTGCTCTTGGTAATCCATTCCTGCAGCTCGTCGGGCAGGTTGGCGGCGCTGAACTCCGTCGCCTGTTTGGGTTTCTGGGCCATCAGGGCCACAGTTGTCATCATCATTGCCACAAGGGCTATATATCGTTTCATAGCGTATTATTTACATAATAATTCAAAGTGCAAAAATACCCTTTTTCCTCCGCACGGCCGCCTCCGTCGGCGGAAAGTTATCAATACCCCGCTGTTGATTAATCTCCATCCGCCCCACAATCTTTCTTGATCTCCATTCCGCCAGTGTCGTAGCTCTAGCCACAATCCCTCGATCTCTACCCTCTATTGGAACGTAGTTGGAACGGCATTTCTTCAGTATTTCAACGATACTTCAACGATACTTCTTCAGTACAGCACTGAAGAAGTATCGTTGAAGTATCGTTGAAGTATCGTTGAAATGTCGTAGGGACACCGAGGAGACTCTGAGGTAGAAAGTACTCTTTTCCGGCTTGTTTTTATATTTTTTTGTATATTTGCAGCATGGTATTGAAAGGAATGAAGTGGTATAACGCGCTGCAGTTCATTGTTCTATGCCTCACGGTCGCGTTGGTGGCCGTTGATTGGGGTATAGGATTATGGGCTACGGTGACCTTTGCGGTCGTCACGCTGGTGAAGATTGTCGCCGAGAAGCGTGTCGGCAATCCGTCGCTCGACACTCCGATGCGGGTGGCGCTGCTGGCTGTGGTGGCCTACTGGTTGGTCAATGTAGCGAGCATGCTCTACAGCACCGACTTGGCGGGGGCATCGGATGTGGTGTTCCGCAAGGCCGTGATGCTCGTCGCCCCTTTGTGCGTGCTACTTTCGGATATGTCGTATATGCGTCAGAATCACCTCCGTGCGGTGTTCTACGCGCTGCTTGTCGCCGTTGCCGGCATCTTCGTCTACGACTGGGTCACCGACTCGTTCGAGGACAAGAACCACTCGTATGTGGCTATGTATATCTTGACGGTTACACCGTTTATATACAAGGAGTTGGCGGTCAGACGGCAGTCGATGCCGCTGTGGTGGAGGCTGGCGCTGTATGTGGCCGCCGTGATGACCGTTGTGTTCATCATCTACATTGACTCGCGTGCGGGTATATTGTGCCTCTACGGCCTTGAGGTGCTTTTCGGCGTGCATCTGGCGCTGAAGAGCCGTTGGTGGAAGGGCGCCCTGCTGGCGCTGCTGCTTGTAGGCCTCACGTTTACAGCCGAGAAGAAGCTGCCCAGCCACAACAGCCGCTTGTCTGTGGCCGCTGTGACATCGGTGGCTGCCGATGAGTCGTTGGTCGAGGCTGTGGCTGCCGGCGACACGGTTTTAGCGACAGGCCCTCTCTACGGCAAGTACTACGACGCGCGCATGGCCATCAATGAAACGGCCTTGAAGTGCATAGCCGACAGCCCTGTGTTAGGCTACGGCGTGGGCGACTACGATACGGTGCTCATCGACCGCTATGGCACCGAAGGCTATCAAAGCCTTAAGGAACAGCGCATCAACGCCCACAATCAATACACCGAGACAGCGTTGGCCACAGGCATCGTGGGCCTGCTGGTGATGCTGTGGTGGCTTGTGATGCCGTTGTTCGTGGCCTGGCGCCGCAAAGCGGCTTTCTGGGAGGTGCTGACGCTGACCTTCATCGTCATGTTCAGCCTCCTCTTCGAGTCGATACTGGAGCGCCAGATGGGCATGCAGTTCGTTGCCTTGCTCTACGTCCTGATGCTGTTGACGGTGCATGTAGGGCGGCAGCCGTTGAATACTGAAATCTAAACATTATCATGTCGTTACGTAGCCAGTCGGTAAAAGGAGTCAAATGGAACGCTGTGGGGACCCTCACCACTACGGCGCTGCAGATGCTCAAACTGTTTATCCTGGCGCGCATACTCACCAAGCAGGACTTCGGCTTGTTGGCTATAGCCACTATGTTCCTCGGTTTCACCGAGATATTCGCCAACATGGGGCTCGCCACAGGCATCATCCACAAGCAGAATATCAGTCGCGACCAGTACTCGTCGGTCTTCTGGCTCAACCTGATGCTTAGCGTCGGGCTTTGGCTTCTGCTGTGGGCCGTGACGCCGCTTATTGCGGGTTACTACCATCAGCCCGACTTGCGGCGGCTCATCCCGCTGCTGTCGTTCACGCTTGTGATCGACTCCTTCGGCAAGATGTTCTATACGCTGAAGACCAAGGAGCTGGACTTCAGGTTCATCTCCATTGTGCAGATTGTCGGTGTCACCCTCGGTGTGGTGCTGACTGTGGTGCTGGCCCTGCTGGGTCATGGGGTCTTCAGCCTAGCCTGGGGCGCCCTGCTGCAGGCGGCCATCACTCAGGGCGTCTACGCCGTGTCGGGGCTCAAGGCCTACCGCATAAGGCTGCATTTCAGCCTGGGCGAGATACGCGAACTGGTCTCGATAGGGCTTTACCAGCTTGGCATGCAGGTGGTTGACTATGCCGCTAACAAACTCGACATATTCCTCATAGGACGCTTTTTCAGCGCCGAGGTGCTGGGTGTGTACAATCTGGCCAAAGAGTTGCTCTACAAGGCTGTGCAGCTCATCAACCCCATCGTCACCAATGTGGCGGCGCCGGCCTTTGCGCGCTTCCAGGACGACAAGCCCAAGATGCGTCGCTCCTACGCCGAGGTGCTGCACCTGCTCTCGTTCGTCAACTTCCCGATATTCATGGCGTTCTTCCTCTTCGCCGAACCGCTCACGGTGCTGCTCTATGGTGGCGGCATGGTGGAGCTGGTGTGGTTTGTGAGGGTGCTCTCGGTGTGGGGAATGCTGCTGTCGATAGGCAACCCGGCGGGGATACTCATGGTGTCGCTCGGGCGCACCGACCTGGGCTTCAAGTGGACGCTGGTACGCATAGTGTTTGTGCTGATGGGTACGTTGATTGCCAGTCAGATAAGCATCCAGGCTATGGCCTGGACGCAGGTGCTGCTGGCTTTCATCTTCCTCTTCGCCTATTGGCGCATGATGGTGTACAAATGCATACAGATGCCGTTGTGGAGCTACCTCGGGGCGGTATCGTGGCCGTTGCTGGGCGTAGTCGTTGCAGCGTTGCCGGCGCTGCCGTTGCTCTTCTTCGCCGCAAGGCAGGAGGAGCCGCTGCGCACCGTGATGCTGTATGCCGACATGGCGGTCTTCGGATGCGCCTATCTGGCGTTCTACTGGTTCACCAAGCGCGAGATGCTGCTGCAGCTGCCGATTTTTAAAACAAAAGAGTCATGAGACTGATATTCCACATACCGCTGAAGATAGACCGCAACGACCCGTCGGCCAGCCAGATACGTCCACAGAAACTGATGGCGGCTTTTACTGAACTCGGCTGGGAGATGGATGTCGTGGAAGGTCGTGGAAGCGAACGTAAGCGTCAGATTGCCGCGATAAAGAGAAAGATAAGGCAAGGGGTGCACTACGACTTCTGCTACAGCGAGTCGTCTACTATGCCCACGCTGCTCACCGAGCCGCACCATCTGCCAACCTATCCCTGCCTTGATTTCGGTTTCCTGGCTTTCTGCAAACGTCACGGCATCCCCGTGGGACTATTCTACCGCGACATCTACTGGCAGTATGCCAACAAGAATGTCGACTTCAAGCAGTGGGTGGCACGTTTCTTCTACCGCTATGATTTGGGGCAGTACCGCCGTCTGCTGGACGTGTTCTTCCTGCCGACGCTGCGCATGTATGAGTATGTGCCGTGCAGGTTTGACTGTAAGGTGCAGGAGTTGCCGTCGGGGTGCGAAATTGTGCCATGTGATGCGATGCCTGCCGCTGACGGCCGTTTGAGGGTGCTCTATGTCGGCGGCATAGGGGGCGACTACAACATACTGCCATTGGTGAAAGCCGCCAGCAGTTTGGAGGGGGTGAGTCTTACGGTGTGTTGCCGTACGTATGACTGGGAGGTCGTTAAAGAGGACTATATGCCTTATGTCGGCGGCAATGTGAAAGTGGTGCACCTGAAGGGTAAGGATGTTGAAAATCTATACCGGAATACGGATCTGTTCGCCATGCCACACTGTACAGAGTATGTTCGCTTTGCTGCACCATACAAGCTTTTTGAGGCTGTAGGCCACCACACTCCTTTGCTGGCTGCCGCCGATACCTGGAGTGGTGACTTCGTGGAGCGAAACGGCATAGGTCTCACCAGCCTCAACGATGTGGATGCGTTGAGAGCCACTCTGTTGTCGATAAAGGAACACCCGGAAACGATGGCTGCATACATGAATAACATTCCTGCTGTGGCCGAGAACAACACATGGTCGGCGCGCTGTCGCCAGATAGCAAATGCATTGATGAAAAAAGAGGTATAATGGCATTCACACTATATAAGCATGCATGGTTGTGGATTGGTTCCGAAGACGAGGAACCGCAGTTGAGCCATGCCGAATGCAAGGCCTTTCTACGCAAGGGAGGCTGGCTGGTGCGTAACACGTATGACTTCGACTGCGGCGAGGAGACAGGCTTTTGGAATGTGGTGAAAGACAGGTTCGGTGGCATGGAGGAGTTGAGCAGTAAGATGCGCAACCAGGTGCGGCGCAGCATGGCAAACTATGAGTTCCGTCGTATGACACGCGACGAGCTGCTTGCTGTTGGCTATGATGTGCACCGCGCTGCCGCCAAGGGCTATAAGGTGAAGGCCTCCGTTCCCACGGAAGAGGATTTCCGCAACGATATCATGAGCGGGCCAGAGAATGACTTCTGGGGTGCCTTTGACAAGAGCGACGGACACCTGGCCGCCTTCGCCAAGAATATTGTATATGAGAGGATGTGTGATTACTCGGTGATGAAGGCACGGCCCGACGAGCTGGCGCGATACCCATACTACGGGCTGATATACACCATGAACGAATACTATCTGAAAGAGTGTGGGCTGCGGTATGTCAACGACGGTGGGCGCAGCATAACGGAACACTCGAACATACAGCCTTTCCTCATGCAGAAGTTTAACTTCCGCAAGGCTTACTGCAGGATAAGCATTGTGTATAAACCATGGCTGGCGGTGATGGTTAAGGTGTTGTACCCCTTTCGAAAATGGCTGCCTGTGGCATCGGTGCGCAGCCTGCTCAATCAAGAAGAGATGACGCGCTTGTAGATGTCCATCATGGTGTCTACGTTGCGCTCCCAGTCGTAGAGGTCGGCCACACGTTGGCGTGCGGCGGCGCCCATGGTGGCGTGCAGCTGCGGGTTTTCAATGAAGCGCTCTATTGCTTCGGCGGCTGCCTCGGGGTTGTCTTTGGGTACAACGAAGCCAGTGACGTTGTTGTCGACCACCTCGCAGAAACCTTCGGCGTCGGAGGTGACCACCGGACATCCGCATGACATGGCCTCTACGGCCACCACGCCGAAGCTCTCCTCGCGGCTCAGCGACACCGACACGTCAAATTTGGCGTAGAGCTTGGGCAACTCTTGGTTGGGGATATAGCCGAGGAAGTCTACTATTTGGCGGATGCCGAGTTGTTCACACAGCGCTATGAGTTGGTCTCGGTCGGGCCCTGTGCCTGCAATGAGCAGGCGCATGTCGGTCTGTGGGTGGTGTTGATGGACAATGGTAAAGGCTCGGATGAGAGTGTCGATGCCGTAGCAGTATTTAAGGGTCTTGACGTTGCCAACGACAAAAGCGGCGGGTTTGTCGGTCACAGGAAGGGGATAGAAGCGCTGCATGTCGACACCGAATGGTGTGACGGAGATGGGCTTGGGGGTGTATAGATTGGTCTCGCGGGCCATGCAGTGGCTGGTGGAGAGTATATAGTCGGCTTTTTTAAGTGAGAAGGTGAGCAGACGGCGGTAGAGGGAGCCTTGACGCGGATAGTTGTAGACGTCGCTGCCCCATACCGACAGCACGTAGGGGTGGAAGCCGGAGAGGGCACCTATGAGGCCGAAGCTGCAGGCGTAGTGGGCGTGCAGGAAGTCGGGACGGAAAGTTTTTATCTGTTTGCGTAGCTGGCGCACAGCTTTGAGGTAGACCATCTTGTCGAGTATACGCTGTGAGATGGCGGCACTGTCGCGCAACACGAAATCACAGCTGTACACTTTCACGTTGGGCATGCCGTCATAGGGCGACAAGTCGCAACGGAGCAGGTTGAAAAGCAGTATCTCGCAGCCACGCTGGCTGAGGGAGCGCACCCAGCGGAGGGTGTGGATGCTGTCGGCATCGGACAAGAGGAGTACTTTCATTAGGCTTTAAGCATGTGATACATGATTTCTATGGGGTGCAGGGCGTGGTGGCCGGTGCCGTCGAGGATTTGTTGACGGCAGGAGGTGCCGGGAGCGGTGATGTAGGCCGGGATGTCGTGTGGTACGGAGGCCAGTGCCTTGCGGACGGTGGGGAAGAGCAGCATCTCGCCTATGGCCAGAGAGGTCTGGTGGTGCTCTTTCTCATAGCCGAAGGAGCCTGCCATGCCGCAACAGGAGGATGGAATGATGTGAAGGTGGCAGCCGGGCAGCAGACGCAGCATGGCGGCGGTCTTGTCGATGCCTACGAGTGCTTTCTGGTGGCAGTGGCCGTGTAGCCATACCTCAATGGTGGCGTTGCTGAATTGGTCTGGGGTGATGTTGCCCTTGGCCACCTCGCGCATTATAAACTCGTCGTAGAGGAGGCAGTTGCGCCCCAGGCGCTCGGCATCGGCGCGCATGTTGGCGGGCACTATATCAGGGTATTCGTCGCGGAAGGAGAGTATGCAGCTGGGCTCAATGCCTACGAGAGGTGTTGTTTCGGTTATCTTGTCTTTTAGCAGAGATACATTGCGCTTGGCGAAATGAGTGGCGGTGTCGAGGCAGCCTTTGGAAATGGCTGCGCGGCCGCTTTCCACATGCCGAGGAACCTCGACATGGTATCCGAGGCGGGTGAGCAACTGTGCGAAGGTAAGGCCAAGCTGAGCCTCTTGGAAGTTGGTGAACTCGTCGGCGAAGAGATATACGGTGCCCTTTGGATTCTGGATTCTGAATTTTGAAGTCTGAATCAGTTGCCGCATGGTGCGAGGCGAGAGTGGGGGTATGTCGCGTTCAGGTGCGAATGATACGATGTTTTTGATTATTGCCGACGAAAATTTCCAGGAGGCGAAGAGGTTGTAGATGGGCCATACGATATGTCCGAGACGCTCAACATCGGCCATGTGGGCCACCATCCAGCTGCGGAAGGGTGTGCCATGCTTATGGTAGAGCATTTGGAGTACATGGGAGCGTATGGCGGTCATGTCGACATTGGATGGACATTCCCCATGACAACCCTTGCATGCCAGGCAACTGTAGAGCATCTCCTCAAGGGCTTTGGCTTCTGTGGTGTCGGCATCGTCTGGCAGACCTCGTGTCAACACTTCGCGCAAGACATTGGCACGGGCGCGGGTGGAGAGGAGTTCGTCGTGTGTAAGCTTAAATGTAGGACACATGGTGCCACCGATGACAGTGCTCTTGCGACAGTCGCCGGCGCCGTTGCACTGCTCGATGGAGCACATAAGCTCGCTGTCGGTGCAGTTGTACTGCTGGTTGACGTCGTAGCGGAGGCTCTCATCCATGGGCGGAGTATCGACAATCTTGTGCATGTTGAATACTCCGTCGGGATCCCAGCACTGCTTTACCTGTCGCATGAGCTCGTATGTCTCCTGTCCATATACTAAGGGTATGAATTCGCCGCGAAGACGCCCGTCGCCGTGTTCGCCACTTAAGCTGCCACGGTATTTGCGCACTAACAAGGCTGTCTCTTCTGCCACTTGGCGGAAGAGTTGACGGTCATGGGGCTGTTTGACGTCGAGTATAGGGCGCAGATGCAGTTCGCCGGTGCTGATATGGCCGTAGTATACGCATGAGAGACCATGCCGCTGCATCATCTGCTCAAATTCTTCGAGGTATTCCGGTAGGCGCTCAGGTGCGACGGCGGTGTCCTCTATCACACCGATGGGTTTGCGGTCGCCCTTGACACCGGTGAGCACACCGAGACCGGCCTTGCGCAGGGCCCACACACGGTTGATGTCGTCGTTGTATACACGGCTACAGTGATAGGTGAGACCGCTGGCAAGTAGGTCATGCTCTAGGGCGTCGGCCTGCTGCTCCATATTGTCACCATTGAATTCAGTGATAAGTAGGGCTTCGGGTTCTCCGTTGATGAAGAACTGGTTTCCCTGCTGAGAATGGTTGTTACGGCACAGCTCAAGAATCTTGCCGTCCATTAATTCGACTGCCACAGGATTGTGGCGTAGGGCAATGAGATTGGCACGGTAGCTGTCGGGCAGTGAGTGGCAGTGGGCGCAGAGTACCATCTTTTCTTTCGGTGGTATGGGGTCGAGAGAGAGTTGTATGGCTGTGATAAAAGCCAGAGTACCTTCGCTTCCGCAGAGGAGTTTGCAGAGGTCAATATCGCCGACGATAGCCTCATCAATGGCATAGCCACAGCTGCGGCGCCGCAGAGATGGGTCGGGGAAGTTCTCTTCTAATAGTTGGCGGATATGAGGATCGTTTGACCATGCTTTCAGTTGTGCGAGTATCTTGTTTAGAAGTATGTTGTTAGAGTCGGGGTGGGATGTGTCGAAACGGCTGCCGTCGCTGAGAATGCCGCGCAATGCGATGACATGATGGCGTGTACTTCCGTAGACGAGAGAGTGAGTGCCGCAAGAATTGTTGCCCACCATGCCACCAATGCAGCAACGGTTTGAGGTGGAAGTCTCCGGGCTAAAGAAAAGTCCGTGTGGTTCTAACGTTTTGTTCAGCTCATCACGTACCACGCCAGGCTCCACCCATACCCAGCGTTCTTGAGGGTTTATCTCGATAATGTGGTTTAGGTAGCGGCTTATGTCAACGACGATACCGTTGCCGACCACCTGGCCGGCGATACTGGTGCCGCCGGCGCGTGGGATGAGGTGTGTGTGGCGACGACGGGCCTCAGCGATGAGTTCGATGATGTCGTCATCATTCTCTGAGTAGGCGACACCCTTGGGTAGTTCGCGATAGATGGAGGCATCTGTGGCGTAGGCTATGCGGTGCAGGGTGTCGGTGAGTATTTTCATGACAAGATATTCTGTATGATGTGTTCGGCAGCATGTCCGTCGCCGAAGAGCTGTGGGAATGTGATGTTACGATTCGCAAGTTTGTCGTAAGCGTCTACGATGCGTTGATAGTCGGCATCGGCTATGATTCCTGCCTTGTGTTGTACTATTTCCACCCACTCTGTCTCTGGGCGCATGATGATACAGGGGCGCTCGAAGAAGAATGCTTCTTTCTGCACACCGCCGCTGTCGGTCATCAACAGTCGCGCGTTCTGCTCCATGAGTGTCATCTCGAGGAATGAAAGAGGTTCAAGGAGATGAATCAGAGGATTGCTTTCGAGAATACGGTGGTGTTCTGCTGTGAGTTTATTGCGGGTGCGGGGATGTAGAGGCAATATAATCGGGATATTGTCTTTTCTGGCTATATCAGAAGTGGCATGTAGAATGTTCTCCAGTCGCTGAGGGTCGTCTGTGTTATTGTCGCGGTGTATTGTGGCAAGGATGTATCCCTCGCGTTGCAATGATAGCCGCTTCATGATGTCGCATCGTTCGGCTGCTACTTTGGCGAAATGTATGCTGTTGTCATACATAACATCACCGCAGTTGATAACGCGGCGGTGCAGGGTTGGATGTTCAGCAAAAAAGCCTTCCTCGCGTAGGTTGTCTATAGCGGTTTGTGTGGGGGCAAAGAGTAGGGTAGAAAGTTGGTCGCAAACGATGCGGTTGATTTCCTCAGGCATCATGCGGTTGTATGAACGGAGGCCGGCTTCGACATGAAAGATAGGAATATGCAGCTTTGAGGCAGCAACGGCACCGGCGAGTGTGCTATTGGTGTCGCCATAAAGGATTATGCCATCGAAAGTCCGGCTCAAGAGGACTTCCTCTATGCCGGCTATCATTTTTGCGGTTTGCTCCCCATGGCGACCAGAGCCAACGCCTAAATTATATTCAGGCTGCGGTATGCCAAGCTCGTCGAAGAATACTTGCGACATGTTGGTGTCGTAATGCTGTCCGGTGTGGAGAATATGCTCCGTCACTCTGTCAGAATAACTGCGGTTAATGGCGCGGCTTACTGCGGCAGCCTTGATTATCTGAGGTCGGGCCCCTATGACTGTGAGGATGTGCATACGTAGTTGATGAATTTTTGAGACAATGTATGATATTCGAGGTTCTCAAGTGCATATTTGCGACCTTTTGCGCCCATGGTGGCTCGCTCATCAGCAGTCATGTCAGCAATTGTCTGTATTGCATCGCGCACTTGTTTTACGTTCTCGGCTTCTACCTGTATGCCGCAGCCGACACGCTCCACCTCACTACCAGGTTCGTCAACAGATTTGACGATTGGTTTTCCTGCCAGCATATAGTCAATCATCTTGTTGGCAGATGTACCATATTTATGTAGGAAACTATGTACACCTCCTTCGTAGCAAATGTCAAACTGCTGCACTACCTTGGGTATGCAGGTCTTCTCAACAGGAGGGAGGAAAAAGAAGTCTTTTATACCATAACTCTCAGCCATGTGCATCAACTCTTCTTTTTGTGGTCCCTTACCTACCATAACAAATGCTATATCGGTGCGGTCTTTGAGTAAATCTGCCGCTTTTATAAGTACGTCCATAGCTGTTGACTGGGTATGTCCACCAGCAAAGCCGATGATGGTTTTACCTTCAGTATGCAATTTGGCAAAAAGGGACGCGTGTTCCTGCGGCAAAGTGATATTTTCGGCGTTCTCCCATTCTTCTTTCAGATACCCGTTGGGCACACAGCAGAAACGGTCTTCTGTGAGTCCGTGGCGCTTCATGTGGGGGAATGCTTTGTCAAGCATTGAGACAACCATGTCACAGTGTTTATATGCATAGTTCTCACAATGCTGCAACATAACTATGAATGGATGCCATTTTTTGTATCCGCCAATGACCATTACCGATAACGGCCAAAGGTCGTGTACTTCGTATACTAACTTGGCATTTGTGCGTTTGGCGATATAGTGGCAAGGGTAAATGTCAAATGTATATACGGATGATGCAATGACTATGTCTGGCTTGAAGGCTATCAGTTCTTTTCTGTGTTTGTATATTTGATGGCAGAACTGGAACATTGTAAGCACACGTTTCAGGCCATTGCCCTCATATTCACTCGTTGGCAGCCACAGGTAGTTTATCCCCTCAAGGATCTCTTGTCCAGCACGCGGCTGTGTTTTGCGCAGGTGCGAAAATGCGGCCCCAACAACTGTTACACTGTGACCCATGCGTACCCACTCACGGGCCATATAGTAGGAACGAAATTCCATGCCGTATTGTGGTGCACCAGCGTAGTGGCTTATCATTAAAATGTTCATAGGAAAAGTCTTATAACTTCAAAAGCCTCGGCATATTGGCAACCTACTTGTACTCCGCGGGTACGGGCTAATGAACGTACAAATTCGGGTGAGGTATAGTCACGGAATCCTTGGCTCTTGTATTCCCTGAGAGCTTGGCATTTTGCTTCAATATGTCGTTCTTCAAGCTGAACGAAACAGTCTGTGTCGAATGTTAGATTATTCCATATGAGCTCATAACCAAGCAATGTTGTCTTTTTAAAAGCCCGTGTGGCCTCTTGGGCGACGGTAGTATGGTCTTGGTGTATGTCATGAGAAGAGGGCATGAATACTAGGTCGTAATTCCTCTCATTGCGTAACCTTACCATGTCTTCCAGTAACTCCTGTCGCACATAGTTCAATTTGCGTACCTCGTAATGGTAGATGTATAGGTTCTCCTGAGGTATACCAAGCTTGCGGGTGGCATTACGAACCTCTGTCGCAAGGATGTCCTTGGGGAATCCTTCAGGTACCGACTGGTCTGCTGTCGAGAAAGCAGCATAGTAGACGTTTTTCCCTTCTTCTATATATTTACTAATAGTACCACCTAACCCCAGTTCTCCATCGTCGGTGTGTGGAGCTAGTACGAGTATGTTCTCGATATTCATGGTTTTGTTATTTGTTTCTATTAATCTCTTTGGCAGGTACACCGGCTACGGTTGTGTCGTCAGCAACATCTTTCAGCACTACAGCCCCTAAGCCTACTAGTCCTCGTTGGCCTATCGTCACTTTCTCTTTTACGCTTGCATTGGGGGCAAGGTAACTTTGGGGTTTTAAAACAGCACCGCCACATACTATAGCACCTACGGTAATCATACATCCTTCTCCAATATGACTATTGTGACCAATCTGTACTAGGTCATCTATTTTCACATTGTCCTCTATAATTGTGCTTCCTAAGGTTGCTCGTTCTACTGTTGTGTTGCTGCCGATAAACACGTTATTGCCAATGATGACATCGCCGAAGTGTGGGAAATGTACAGGTTCACCGTTTTCGTCCCGCTCGAAACCGAAGCCTTCCTGTCCTAAAACGGCTCCGGATTTTATTTCGCAGTTGTGGCCAAGTACTACTCGGTTGTCGAGTACCACATTTGGGTGCAATATGCTGTTGTCCCCAATAACACATTTTGTTGATACATAGCATCCGGCACCAATAAATACATCCTTACCTATGGTAGCACCAGATTCAATATTTGCTGTCGGGTGAATAAATCCTTTGGTTTTTTCTTGTGTGAAGAAATGTGACAATACTCGGATGTAGTCCAATCGTGGATTATTTGAGACGATATAACTGCATGTTAGTTTGTTAGCATATTCAGGTGTTACTATGGCAAGAATACTTTCACTATCATTTAATTGGCGTACAAATGAGTCGTTGTACTTCTTGGCGAAAATAATGCTGTGTGGTAGTGGTGAAGACAACTGTGCGTAACACTTAATATTGATATCATCTCCGTTAAGTGCTAATTGCAGATAGTTGGCAATATCTTTTGCTGTAATCATTTCCCTGTTTTAATATTAGCAACCAATTTGTCAACCACTATTGTAATGTCTTCGTCTGTGAGGTATGGGTGCATTGGTATAGATAGAACTTGTTGTGACAGTCTAAGAGCGTTAGGTGTATCAACGTATGTATGCATACCGTTGAATGCTGTCTGCATGCTCATGGGTGTTGGATAGTATACCATTGTGGGTATGCCATCTTCTTTCATACGAGTCTGTATTTCTGGCCGTAGACTGGCATCCGTCAATCGTAGTGTGTATTGTGCCCAACTGCTCATATATCCTTCTGGGATATTGGGAGTGGAAACAGCATCGCCGATGGTCTGTTTGATGAGCTTTGTATATTGTGCCGCAGCATGGTTTACAGACTCTAGCTCGTGCTCTTTAAAAGCATTAAGCTTCACTTGCAGTATTGCGGCCTGTACGGTGTCCAAGCGTGAATTCATTCCGATTCGTACATTATCGTATTTGTTGCTGCCTTTCCCATGAATCCGCAATGACCGTATCATGTCAGCCCATTCGTCATTATTGGTGAATACTGCTCCACCGTCGCCGTAGCATCCAAGTGGTTTGGCCGGGAAGAAAGATGTAGTACTTATGTCACCCAAGCTGCATGCTATACCTTCTGTCATGCGCCCACCAAATCCTTGTGCTCCGTCTTCAATGACATAAAGCCCGTGCTGTTTGGCAATCTTCTTGACTGCTGTGAAGTCTGCAGGTAGTCCAAATAAGTCGACAGCAATGATGGCTTTCATCTTCAATATGCCCTCATTCTCTATGGCATCAATGGCCTCCTTCAGACTGATAACGTCAATATTGAATGTATGAGGATTCACGTCAACAAAAACTGGCGTTGCTCCTTCAAGGGCCACAACTTCCGCACTGGCAAAAAAAGTGAAGTCTGGCACAAACACAGCATCACCTTTGCCAATGCCTAGTGACTTGAGTGCCAATGTTAAAGCGTCTGTGCCGTTGGCACATGTTATGCAATGTTTCACACCCACATAATCGGCCAACTGCTCTTCTAACTCAATCACAGGTCCCCCCATAATGTAGTTGCCGGCGGCAGCGACTTTCTGCATCGCATTGTCAATATCAGTTTTCAACACCTGATATTGCTTCTTTAAATCCCTGAACTCCATATATGTGATGGTATTAGTATTTCATGTCATCCCAACCGAAAGGGTGTGGTGCCAGGGGCATTTTGGCCAGCGGATGGTAATCGCCCTTGAGTCCGATAGGTGTTGAGTGGCGTATGTCGCTCACTATCTGTATGCAGTTGCGCGCCTCGCTGATACGGAAACCTCTGCCGGACAGTATTTCCTGATAACTCTTGGTATGCAATTCTGTAAATCCCTGGCTGAACTCAAATTCATCGCCGTCAATCATTATTGTGCGGTACGTCCGCTTCTCGCCTTGCACGGCGTTCGGAGGCAGACAGGCAGCATTGATGCTGAGGAAATAACGTACACGGGCTTTCTTTAGTCGTAGGAAACCAGCCACACGGTCGTGGCTCATCACATGCACAATATTCTCCTGTACTGGACCAAATATCCATTGCAACATGTCATAGAAGTGCACCCCTATGTTGGTAGCCACACCACCGCTCTTATGTACGTCACCCTTCCACGACGAGTAGTACCATTTACCGCGAGATGTGATATACGTGAGATCAACATCGTACACCTTATCTTGCGGACCTTCATCCACTTTCTTTTTCAGTGCCACGATTGAGTCATGAAGTCGAAGCTGTAATATCGTGTACGCCTGGTGCCCAGTCTCTTTCTCCAGTTCTACGAGGTTGTCGATATTGTAGGGGTTCAGCACCAGCGGTTTCTCGCATATCACATTGCAGCCCAAGCGCAAACCGTAACGGATGAAAGCGTCATGTGTATAGTTTGGGGTGCAGATACTGAGCCAATGCAGAGGATTGTCTGTACGCTGCTGTTTTGAGCAATATCGGTCAAACTGCTCCTGCTCGGTAAAGAATGAACAGTCAGGAAAAGAGCTGTCCAATCGACCAACGCTGTCAAACTTGTCGTATGCAGCTAATAGGGTGTTGCCGGTATCGGCGATGGCTTTAAGGTGTCGTGGGGCGATATATCCAGCTGCCCCAATAAGTGCAAAGTTTTGCATTATGTTGTTGTTTTATTATCGTTTAATGTAGCGTATGCCGCATAGCATACATAGATGCAGAAAAATAAGTAGTGTGTCCACAGATACATCGATGAACTTGGTGAAAATAACAGTAGCAGGTATAGTATTGGCATGACAACAAATAGGTTGCGTCCTTTTGACGAGGAGCGTTTCATTATTGTGGCAGTCATCACACAATATAGTAGGAATATGGGTAATCCAGAAGTGAATAATATTTGCAATAGGTAAGAGTGTGCATCGGTAAGCCCTTTGGTAATGTCGTAATTGTTTAACTCGGACAGGTATAGTTTGTCGCCGTTGATACCGAAACCTAAACCATATGAGTCATATAAAGATGTAAATGCTGTGCCATATATTTGCAGTCGAGGGCTGATAATGCCCCAGTTAATAGCTATTGCAATGCCAATTGCCACTGTCGCGCAGATAATTATTGCTATTGTTATGTTGCGCCTCTTTATCTTTGCCATGAGGAGGAACATTAGAGCCAAAGCTGACACTCCAAGCCCTGTTCGGCAGTCGTTCCATAGCATTAATGGAATGCATACTACGATGGCGGCATATCCAATGATGTGCCATCTCTTGTCCATGAAATGTTTGCTGTAAGCTAAAATGTACAATGCTGCCATGATTAGCAGTACAGAGTAGTCGTTAGGGTTATAGCTTATGCCTGAGGCTTGGAACTTTGCGTCGCCTTCTGCCATGTATAATGCCGACGTTGGCATGTGCCACCCGGTAAAGTGTTCGGCATATCCCATCGTTGCCATCGTCAACAAGTATCCGATGCAGACATAAAAGAACACACCGAGCATCTCACGTGGCGACACTAACACGACCCGTAGCAACGCAATGACAAGCACTGGGATGGTAAGGAACTTTAGCGCCTCCTTTGCGGTAATGCTGTCTCCCCAAAGTAGAGTAACCGCCAGCGTCCACGCTCCGTAAATCAAGAAATAACCGCCAGTCAGCAAAAAAATGCGAGATGTCGTTGTTTTATACAGCAGAGCAAGCGCGACAGTGATGGCAATAAAAATGTGCATGGCTGTCAATGACGGTGTTATTGAAACCATGTGCCCGAACATCAGACCAAGACATACCACCGCCATCAGCGGTTTGTACCACTTTTTGAGGGCTTTGTCTATGGCTTGATGAGTCATATCGTGCCTTTCTTTGAGATGTTTCGTATTATGACTATAGCGCCGATAGACATGAGCGAGAAAATAAAAGACAGAACGGCGTATAGTATATATTGTTGATGATGAGGTGTCTGTGCGATGTGTGGCGCTTCGGTGATGATGCTTCGTATCCCTTTTGTTGTAAAGCGTTTTGTTGCAAAGTCTATTGCCAGAGCCATATTGTCAAGGGCTGCCACGCTATCGTGCATATACAAGTGCAGGCTAATCTGTTTGTCGTGAGTCTCATAGAATCGCAGCCCGTCAATGTTTTCAGCGGCCAATAGTGTTTTCGACCAGTAGCAGGCGTTCGTGTCGTTGTCTTGTACCTCCATTATTGGGCGTATTACTGCGACAGCCTCATAGTAACCGACATGCCTGTTGTGGCATATTAGCAACGTCATAATGACGGCGCAGATTGCTGTGGATGTCCAAAACAGAGTTTTCATCATTACAGTCTTCCGTCAACCAGTTCTCTCGGCATGATGGCCTTTACGTCGAATATTACGTGGTTCTTCTCAAGCAGTTTGTCGAAGTCTATCTCCATCTCGCGGAACTGGCGGTGGGCAACAGCTACGATTGCAGCGCTGTACTTGTCTTTAGGCAGTTCGTTTACGATGTCGATGCCGTACTCGTGTTTCACCTTCTCTGGTGACGCCCACGGGTCAAACACTGTAATGTCGGCACTGTATTCCTTCAAGGCATTGTAAATGTCTATGACGCGTGTGTTGCGCACGTCGGGACAGTTCTCCTTGAAGGTGAAACCCATGATGATTATCTTCGAGCCAAGCACTTGAATGCCTTTCTTGAGCATCAGCTTAATGGTTTGGTCAGCGACGTATGCACCCATACCGTCGTTCATGCGTCGTCCGGCAAGGATTATTTCCGGGTTGTATCCCAGGCGCTGCGCGCATTGGGCCAGATAGTATGGGTCCACCGATATGCAATGTCCGCCCACCAGGCCCGGGTTCATCTTTATGAAGTTCCACTTGGTGCCGGCGGCTTCCAGCACGTCGTAGGTGTCGATGCCCATCAGCGTAAATATCTTCGACAGCTCGTTGACGAAGGCGATGTTGATGTCGCGCTGGCTGTTCTCAATCACCTTGGCGGCTTCTGCCACTTTTATGCTCGGTGCCTTGTGTGTGCCGTTGATGAGAACGGCGTTGTATACTTTGTCTATCAGTTCTGCCACTTCTGGCGTCGAGCCGGATGTGATCTTCAGTATCTTCTCCACGGTGTGTACCTTGTCGCCAGGGTTGATGCGCTCCGGACTATAGCCGGCGAAGAAGTCGCGGTTGTATTTCAGTCCCGACACTTTCTCCACTACGGGCAGGCACTCGTCCTCGGTCACGCCAGGGTATACTGTCGACTCATACACCACAATGTCGCCTTTGCCGATAACCTTGCCCACCACTTCGCTGGCACCGTACAGCGGTGTCAAGTCGGGATTGTTGTTGCGGTCTACGGGTGTAGGCACTGCTACGACGTAGAAGTTACAGCCTTTGATGTCCTCCAGGTTTGCGGTGCAACGGAAGCCGTGCTTGTTTATGGCTTCTTGCAGCAAATCGTCGCTCACCTCCAGGGTGGCATCGTGTCCATTCATCAACGCTTCGACGCGTGCGGCGTTCATGTCGTAGCCCACAGTGGGGAATTTCGTGGAGAATAATCTGGCCAAGGGCAGGCCCACATAGCCCAATCCGATGACGGCAATACGTATGTCTTTTGTGTCCATTGTATGTGTTGTTTTGTCTGTACCTTACAGTTTGTCAGTGTTTTGGCTACTGTGTCGTTCTGTATTATATATTTTATTTCCTCTGCAAAAATACAAAAAAATCCGTGCATGCCAAAAAAAAGTTGTACTTTTGCATCCTGTAATTATAAATCCAACGTAATGTATTACATCATAGCCACTGTCGCAATCATCGCTATAGAACTGCTATACTTTGTCATAGCCAAACGTTTTCATATTGTCGATCGCCCCAACGAGCGCAGTTCGCACCACCGTGCCGTGCTGCTTGGCGCCGGCATCATATTCTACCTTGCCCTGCTGTTCTATTCGCTCACCAACGCTATTCCGTACCCCAACTTCCTCATCGGTCTCAGTGCCTTGGCCATCATCAGTTATATCGACGACCTGCGTCAGCTGCCCGCATGGCTTCGTCTTTTTGCCCAGCTCTTCGCCGTTTTTGTCAGCTTCTGGACCGACGTCAACACCATAGAGATTTGGCAGATAGCCTTGTTGGTCGTCGTCTTCTCCGGCATCCTCAACATCTATAACTTCATGGACGGCATCAATGGCATGCTTGCCGCCTATTCGCTTGTCGTGGTGGGCACTTTCGGCTACATCGACCTCTTCGACCACTACTTCATAGAGCCCGAATTCATAGCCACAGTCATGATCGCCATCCTTGTATTCGGCTTCTTCAATTTCCGCACCAAGGCCCGCTGCTTCTCCGGCGATGTGGGAAGCATCTCCATGGGCCTCATAGTACTTTTCCTCCTTGTGCGTTATGTGCAGTCCATACCCGGCGGTGGCTACAATGTCAGCCGACTCTGTTTCATCATTGTCTTCCTCGCCGACGGTGGCCTCACCATCGCCAAGCGCTTCCTCTCAGGTCGCAACATCCTTGCCGCCCATCGCGAGCATGCCTACGAAACAATGGTCAACGACCTCAAGGTCCCGCACCTCTATGTTTCTGCTGGCTACGCTTTGCTTCAGCTAATCATAAATGTCGGCTATATTGTGGTGGCAGACAAGAACCTCTATACCCTCATCGTTGCATTCCTGCTCGTCATCGCCTACGGTCTGTTCTTCTTCTTTGGCAACCGTAGCGGCAAAGTCCACCCCGTAGTGTAGCCGACGCCGTCCCCACCGCCCTGGACGGCTCCTAAACGGCTAGTAAACGGCTAGTAGACGGCTAGTAGACGGCTAGTAGACGGTCTGACGGCGCCCACAGTTCCCATCAAACACCAATAGCCTCCACCACCGCTAGTAGCTTCTCCTATTTGCATGATCTCTCAATATGTCAAAGAACTCTCCTGCAGAGTCTTGGAAAAGGTCCGCGCTGGCCAGCTCGCTTCCCTTTCCGAATGCAAAAGTACAACCCCGGGATTGCGGTCTACGGATGATTGCAAAAAAAAAAATCAAACGCCTGCTTTACAGGGATCTGCCCTACAAGCTCGCATCCCGTTGCGCTACACTGCTACAGTGCTACAGTTCAAAATATGGTTGTCACCAAACCCTAAAAATAATTCTATATCTATATATCTATATATATAGATATATAGATATAGAGCTTAAAATTGAGGTTGTGTAATCCTAAAAACTAACTGTAGCACTGTAGCAGAAGCAACGCTAATGGCCTATATATGCCACAACCACAATACACTAAATCTTTTGTCAAATCGTAAAGTGCTGGAAAAGAGGTTTCTCCTTGCATGGACGATGAAGCTCTGCCTCCTGTGCGCTACACTGCTACAGTGCTACAGTTCGAAATATGCTTACCACCAACTTCTCTCCAAATCCACACGCGCCCATGCTTGACGGTAGATAACAGCGCAGTATCAAGTTCTAAGTACAAAAAAAAGACCGCTTGTCGGTCTTCTTTTTGGTGCCCGGTGCCGAAGGCGTCGGCTTTGCCGACAACGGGACTTGTGCTGTCGCCGACCGAGGGGAGGCAACGGCACAATATAAGGACTGTGGAGGGTACAAAAAAAAGACCACTTGTCGGTCTTCTTTTTGGTGCCCGGAACAGGACTTGAACCTGCACATCTTTCGATACACGCACCTGAAACGTGCGCGTCTACCAATTCCGCCATCCGGGCTCTCTTCGTTTCAGGCTTTTTTGTTTGTGCCCAGGACAAGACTTGAACTTGCACCGCCTATGGCGACTACCCCCTCAAAGTAGCGTGTCTACCAATTCCACCACCTGGGCAAAAAAGCAGCTTTCATTCTCTCAAAAGCGGGTGCAAAAGTACGCACATTTTTTCAACTGGCAAAATATTTTTTCAATATTTCTTGCAATATCCTGGTATATAACGCTATATTTTTCTATAGCCCCCATATTGCCCAGCTCAATTCCGCCTGCCGGTGAAGCATGTCGAGGCCATTTTTGACCCTCGCGCCGAATGTCTCGGCCTCCCTCATCAGCAGGGTGTGTGAGGGGTTGTATATGAGGTCATAGACTGTGAGATTGGAGAGTGGAGATTGGAGAGTGGAGAGCGGGAGCGGCGTGCTTTCGGTGTCGGGGTACATGCCCACGGGTGTGGCGTTGACTATCAAGCCATACTCTACTGTAATCTTATCGTATCCTATGACAGGTTTCACGGTGGCGGCATCGGGGTGCCGGCTGGCGAAAACATACTCTATCCCTAACTGCCGGAGCGCGTAAGCTACAGCTCGCGCTGCGCCACCAGTGCCGAGTATCAATGCTTTGCTGTGGCAGTGCTCGCCGGCCATGGTGGCCATAAATGCCGGTGCGTCAGTGTTGTGACCCGTGAGGCGTCCGTCCTTGACGCTCACACAGTTCACGGCCCCGATCTCCGCAGCCATGTCATTCACAGTGTCCAGCAACGGCAGTATCGCTTGCTTGTAGGGTATTGTGACGTTGAACCCGCAGATATGCTCATCCTCGACCCAATGCCGCAGCCCGTCGAGCGACGACATCTCGTAGAGCCCATAGCTGGCGTCCTTGAAGCCTTGCGCTTCAAACAGCTCCTGCGACAGCGAGTGCCTCAACTTCCTGCCTATCAACCCGTATCTTCTCAATAACCCAAAGTTAATAACCCATAACCTATAACCTATAACCCATCACCTATAACCTATCACCCAACGCTTGCCTTCAGTTTCTCGGCGTTCTCGGCCAGCTGCAGCGCTTCTATGCACTCCTCGATGTCGCCGTCCATGAATGCAGGCAGGTTGTGCATGCTCCATCCTATGCGGTGGTCCGTCACGCGGCTCTGCGGATAGTTGTAGGTGCGCACCTTCTCGCTGCGGTCACCCGTGGCCACCATGGTCTTACGCTTGCTGGAGAGCTCTTCCATGTACTTGTTGTACTCGCGCTCATAGAGCCTTGTGCGCAATATGGCTATGGCCTTCTCCTTGTTCTTGATCTGGCTCTTCTGGTCCTGCATGCTGACCACGATGCCTGTAGGTATGTGTGTCAGACGCACGGCCGAATATGTGGTGTTCACGCACTGTCCTCCGGGGCCGCTGGCGCAGAAGGTGTCTATGCGCACGTCGCTCATGTTCAGCTCCACGTCAAACTCTTCGGCCTCGGGCAGCACCACCACGCCGGCGGCGCTGGTGTGTATGCGGCCCTGCGTCTCGGTGGCCGGCACACGCTGTACACGGTGCACGCCGCTCTCGTACTTCAGCAGGCCGTAGACGCCGTCGCCGGTGACGGTGAAGGTGATGTCCTTGTATCCGCCCGAGGTGCCCTCGTTGAAGTCCGTGACCTCCACTTTCCAGTGCTTCTTCTCGCAGTAGCGTGTGTACATGCGGAACAGGTCGCCGGCGAAGATGCAGGCCTCGTCGCCGCCCGTGCCGCCGCGAATCTCCACCACAGCGTTCTTCGAGTCCGTGGGGTCGGCGGGTATGAGCAGCAGGCGTATGTCGTCCTCCATGGGATTCTTGCGTTCTTGGGCGGCCGTCAGTTCCTCCTTGGCCATCTCGCGCAGCTCTGGGTCTTTCTCGCTATCCAGCAATTCCTTGCATTCGGCTATGGTGTCGAGCAGGTTCTTGTACTCGTGATAGGCCTTCACCACGGGCTGCAGGTCCTTGTAGTCCTTGCTGAGTTTCACGTAGCGTTTCATGTCCGCAGTCACCTGCGGGTCGTTCATCTGTTCTTCAATCTCTTTGTAGCGCGTGTAAATCGCTTCCAGTTTGTCTAACATTTATCTTCCTCGATTTGATTTTTCTATGTTTTTGTCTCTATGCAAAATGCGTACCACTATGTCGTTCACCGTGGGCGACACCTTCCATGCCAGCATGGCTGCCGAGGCCGCCGAGGCCAGCACGGCGGTCTTCAGCGCGGCGTCGACGAGCATCGTCGCTGTGCCGCCGGTGGCTATCAGGGGCGTGAGCCAGGTGCGCCACGCCCAGTCGAGGGCGAAGGCAGCGGCCATCACCGCCAGTGTCTTGAGCTGTGCGGCGCTGAAGAGACTCACGCGCAGCCGCCGCCACAGGAATGCCAGCAGCATGGTGAAGTATATGGCGTAGCTCAGCAGCGTGGCCATGGCCGCGCCGTTGATGCTCATGGGCCCTATCAGGCGGTCGTTGAGCACTAGGGCGCTCACGGTCAAGGCCCCGATGAAGAGCAGCCCGTAGGCGTAGTGGCGCGAGTAGTTGAGCACGTCGGTGCCTATGCTCAGCGACGAGTTGAGCACCTTGGCCAGCCCGAGGATGAGCACCACGCCGGCGCCCCCGCGGTAGTCCTCGCCGTTGGGTATCAGCGTGAAGAGGGTGTCGAGGTTGATCCAGATGATGTAGAATATCATGAGGCTCACCATCAGCTGGTGCAGGCTCACCTGCCGTCCCAGGCGGTTCACCTCCTGCCAGTCGCCCTCCTTCACCGCCGCCGCTATCACGGGCCGCGATATGGCTCCCAGCGAGCGGTAGGGTACCTCGACGACGTTGGCTATGAAGAAAGCTATGGTGTAGACGCCCGTCAGCGCCAGGCCGGCCTTGGCGCCGAGGAACAGCGACCCCAGCAGGGGCACGTTGCCCGCCAGCACTGTGGCGGTCATGAAGAGCGTGTAGCGCAGCATGTCGCGCACCAGCCCCGTGGAGCGCAGCTGCCGCCAGTCGATGCGGAATATGCCCAGGCGGAAATGCTCGATACTGAGCAGGTAGAACAGGTTGAGCAGCATGGCCAGCCCGTAGCTGCCGCAGAAGAGCCAGACGAAGGCGTCAAGCGGGATGACGCGGTAGCCGTAGAGCAGATAGGCCGCCAGGTTGAACACCCTGATGCCCACCTCGCGCACCATCTTGGGCACCGTGATGCGCATCAGCACCGACGCGCAGGTCTCGAAGACCGTCAGGTAGAGCGAGAAGAATATCAGCATCGGCAGCAGGCCGAAGTAGTCGGTCAGCAAGGGCGAGTTGACGCTGTATACCTCCACGAGCTGTCCGCGGAACGCCAGCAGCACCAGCCCCACCAGGGCGAAGCCCGCCAGCGGCAGCAGCAGCGCCAGGCCGAAGAAGCCGTGGTGGTCGCGCCCCTCCTTGAACCAGGGGAAGAAGCGCACTATCGAGGCGTTGGTGCCCAGCTGCGCTATGGCCGAGAAGAGCACGGCGGCGTCCACCAGCACGCGTGTCAGGCCCACCTCCTCGGTGGTCAGCATGCGGGTGAGCACGAAGAAGGTGGTGACGAACCCTATCGTCACCCCCAGATAGTTGGCCATTGCCCCCTTGATGCTCTGTCTCGCTATAACACCCATAACAGCATTACAACGCAGCTTGTTGCTTTTTATTGTTCGCGTGTGTGATTTTTCTATGTTTTCCTCGTAATTCACACCTTTCCCTTTCCTTTTCCCCGGCTTTCTACCCGCTCCGTTTTTCCATCCTTTCATTTCCGCATCACCCTCGGAGCCGGTACGGCAGTTCTTCAGTACTTCAACGATGCTTCTTCAGTAGTTCTTCAGTGAAATACTGAAGAACTACTGAAGAAATGCCGTAGGGGGGCGTAGAGGCTCCGTATGGGGATTGTAGCGCCCGCGGAGGATGTCCCCACTCGGGGACACGGAAAGTAGCCGTGAGTGCAAACCCACGGAATCAATGAGATATGGCAGTTGGAGTCCCATAGGGGCGACGGAATATATGTGTCGTTTTTACTCTGCCGTCCTTCGGAGGCTCGGCCTGATGGTGCCCTCGAGCCCGTTGGTTGGCATCCACGGCAAATGTCCGTCGCCTCTTCGGGGTTTGCTTGCCGGTCCCCGATGCGTCGATGCTCCCTTTGGGGTGGGGGAGGTGATGCCGTTTAGGACGGGTTTAGGACGGGTTTAGGACGGTCTGGTGAGGTGCAGCGGCGTGGGGTTGTGAGAGTGGCGTGTGGGCACCAGTGTGTAAACTGTTGGAAGACGGGCTTTTTGGCTTTTTTAAGTAAAGATAATTTGTTTTTTAAGGAAATCCTTTGTATGTTTGCACTTGATTTGTGGGTGTGAAATATACAACGAAAAACGGATAACAAACATATTATTAACAAATTTAAACAAAACATCATGAAACAGTTTCTACGGATTTTGATGCTTGCGGCACTCGTGTTGCTGCCGTTGGCGACAAGAGCCCAGCAGGACTGCACGACACCGATAGAGGTGTATGCAGGCCATGCTTTTGCCGAGGACTTTGAGGGGAGTGCGAATATCCCTGCTTGCTGGACGGTCAGCGGTCCTGGCGTGTGGAGTGTCGGCGTTGGCGACAACTACTCCAGTACGGGTACGCATGGTGGCTCGCGGAATGCGGTCATCACGCACGGCACTTCGGGTAATGCCACCAAGCTCATCACCCCTGTGCTGGATTTGAGCAATGCCACTGGAGCACAGCTCACATTCTGGCAGGTGCGCCGCTCCTGGAGTGGTGACATCGATGGGCTCAAGATTTACTACCGCGACGACACGACGGCTACGGCTACCTGGACACAGCTGGAGTATTATTCCACCTCTTGCGAGGTGTGGACCGAGAGCGTTGTGACCTTGCCCAACCTTAGTTCTACATACCAGGTGGCGTTTGAGTTTATCGATGCCTGGGGTTATGGCCTCGGTATTGATGATATTTATATTGGTCTGCCGCCCACCTGCTTCCCGGTGCTCGGCTTGGCGATTGACGAAAGTCTGACCACCGAAGAGAGCCTCACTCTCGTGTGGCACGACACCAGCAGCAGTTCGGCAGCATATACAATCTACAATGTCACCGATGGCGAGGTGGTCTCGTCTGGCTATAGCGACACCACTATCACCATCACCGGCCTAAGCGCCAGCACCGCATATACGTTCTCCGTCACCACCGAATGTGGCGCCGATGACATGTCCACGCCGGTCTTTGTCTCGGGTCGTACCGCATGCGGTGATATAACGACTCTGCCCTGGGTGGAGGACTTCTCTTCCTATACCAGTATCAATACCGAGCAGCTCATCCCCTGCTGGACAAAAGGTATGTCGCCTACGGGCAACTACCCGATTGTCAATGAGGAGGGCGAGTTGTACTTCTATTACAGCTCTTATTATGGCGGTAACAGTTCGATGTTCTGGGCCGTCTCGCCTACTTTCGGCGACGAGATCAGCATGAACGAGCTTGAACTGTCGTTCACCTACAACAATTACTATGACTATAACTCCACACTTATCGTGGGTATAATCGATACACAGAGCTATGTGCCGGGCACGACGCCGATTGATACCATCGCCGTGCTTGCCGTCAACAGCCAGGATCCTATAAACGCCTACCTGTCGCTGGCCGATTATGAAGGCGACGGACACAACATCATCTTTATCGTGAAGGGATTGTCTGGCACCTATGCCACCTATGCGGTTATCGACAACATTGACCTGCATTTGATACCCACATGCCCGCGTCCCACCGACCTCGCCCTCACCGGGGCCTCGCCGACGTCGGCCACATTTACCTGGTCGGGCAGCGCTACGAGTTATATGTACACCCTCTTCAACAGTGCCGACAACAGCGTGGTGGCGACCGATGAGGTGGCAGACACCACTGTGACCATTGAGAACCTGGTGCGCGGCAACGACTACTATTTCCGTCTCGTCGCTGTGTGCGGCGAAGGCGACACCTCGGGCTCCATACCTGATGTGAATATACACCTGGATTATTGTGTACCGAGCCCCTCGAGTATCGACGGCTCCGGCATCACCAATGTGACTTTCGGTGTTGCGGAAGAGCAGGTCAACAACACACAGCGCCCCACGAGCGCTCCCTATTATGGCGACTATTCCGCCATGGTGGGCGCTGTGCAGGCCGGCACAACGGCCGAAGTGTCCATAACTTTCGGTACAGGTTACACCTACGGCACCATTATCTGGGTTGACTGGAACAACAACTTCCAGCTGGAAGGTTCTGAAGTGGTGTACTATGGCATGAGCACCAACGCCAACCCCACAACCCTGACGGCCTCCATAGTGGTGCCCGCCACGCAGGATACCGGCCTTTACCGTATGCGTATCGCTGCTGCCGACGGTTTCTTTGACAACTATGTGACATCGGCGGCCGCAGCGGCGACAGCCCCCTCGTGCTTCGAAGCTAGCTATGCTGTCGTCCACGACTATACGCTGCATGTCACCGAGGCTCCTGAGTGTCTGCCTCCTGCCGACCTCACCATTGTTACGCTTTCGACAGAATCCGTCACGATAGCCTGGAGCGGCGATGCCAGCAACTATGAGTATATGCTCAAGGTTGGCGACAGTGTGGTTGCTACCGACGTTGTCAGCGACACCATAGTTACCATCAACGACCTGACTGGCGAGACAAACTATGTCTTCAGCGTCAGATCTGACTGTGGCACTGACCAGAGCCAGTACAGCAATATCGCTTTCTTCACCGGCTACTGCAGCCCCGATCCCACGAGTGTTGACGGCGCAGGTATCACCAATGTGACCTTCGGTGTGGGCGACGAGGTTGTCAACAACAACCAAGGCCCTGCGGTGGCGCCTTATTATGGCAACTACTCCTCTATGGTGGGTGCTGTGGCGGCCAGCAGCGAGTTGAATGTATCTATCACTTATAGCACCGGCTACACCTATGGCACCGTTATCTGGGTCGACTGGAACCGCAACATGATTTTTGATGGCAACGAAGTGGTTTGGGTTGGCGAGAGCGATAATAGCACCCCCACGACCATGACCGCTTCCTTCGAGGTGCCCACCACGCAGGATACCGGACTCTATCGCATGCGTATCGCTGGCGCCGACAGCTACTTTGACAACTATACCTCCTCCATCACCGCCGCCGCCGCTGCCGACCCGTGTTTCAGCACCAACTATGCCGTCGCCCACGACTACACGCTGCACGTCCTTGAAGCCCCCGACTGCCTCTCGCCCAGAAACCTGACGCTTGACAGCGCTGGTGCCGAGACGCTCTCCTTAAGTTGGACGCCGCAAGGCGACGAGAGCCAGTGGATTGTCGTCCTCAACGACACTATTCAGCAGCTTGTCACAGATACAGCTGTCACTATAGAGAACCTTGAGCCCAATACCGAGTACGCCGTCGCTGTGTATGCCTACTGCGGTGGAACCGACACGAGTTTCGCTGTCACGGGTGTATACCGTACCACCTGTGTGCGTATAGCCAATCTCCCTTGGCATGAGGGCTTTGAGAACTACCCCGCCGGTTACTATTCCGATAATAGCAATATCTTCAGCGACCAGTGCTGGGATGTGCTGGACCGCTACCCCGGTTACCCCTTCGTGTATACAGGCGAATATGTGCACTCTGGCAGCAACTCGCTCAGCCTCTTCGGCGCCAATTCCATGGTTGTGCTCCCCTTGTTCGACCAGCCTGTTGAAGACCTACAGCTCTCATTCTGGGCTATCTCAAGCCCCGATGTTACACTTGAGATAGGCGTTTTGGTAGACCCCGCTGATGCCAGCACCTTCCAGGTAGTCTCCACCTGGATTCCCTCAACCTACTATGAGAGTGGCTATGTAGAGGTGACCTTCGATGGCCGTACAACAGCAAACGCCATGGCCATCCGCTATACTACGAACACCTACTATGCCAGCAACGCTTATATCGACGACATCACCGTGATGCTCGCCCCGTCGTGCAGCAAGCCGCAGTCTGTGTTTATGCGCGACATCAGCACCGATGGTGCCACCGTTGTCATAGCCGACACCAACGAAGTGATGAACTATCACCTTGTGTTGCTCAGTGGTGCCGACACCGCCTACAATCAGGTTGTCACCGACACCGTGGTCATCATTTCCGGCCTTACTCCCGGAACTATCTACAACATATGTGCTAGCGCTATCTGCAGCGACGGCATAGAGACCTCGCCAGCCAACGGCATGTTCAGCACCGAGTGTGTGTCCATAGCCACTCTGCCTTATACTGAGAACTTCGAGGCTTGGCCTTCCGGCTACAATGCCCCCTTCAATCCCTGCTGGGTCAAGGGCTCTTCCACCGGCGATAGTTCGTACCCCTACATCGGCTCTGAAAACAACAACAAGTATATGGCTATGTACAGCTATAGCGACTATGTCTATGCCATCATGCCGACCATCGACGAGAGCATTGACATCTCGGGCCTTGAACTCAGCTTTGATGTGAGCAACGCCTATGGCGACCCGAGCACCCTTTTGGTAGGATTGGTGGATACCTTAGTGTACGCCTCCACTACGGCGATAGACACTATAGCCACGCTGAATATCACCAGCAGCACCTACACCACCCAGTATGTGTCGTTCGGCAACTACCAGGGGCAGAAGCGCTATATCCTGTTGCTCTGCAAAGGTAACTTCTCGTCCAACTATGCCTATATCGACAACATGAACCTGCACCTCATACCGACATGTCCGCGTCCCGAGAATATCGTTGCTACTGTCGATGCCACCACCGTCACCTACGAGTGGGTGGGTGAAGAGGATGCCTATCAGTATCGCCTCATGCCCCAGGGCAGCGACAGCGTGGTGAGCACCGGCATCGTCGCCGACACCACCGTGACTATCGACAACCTGGACATTGACGTTGACTATGTCTTCGAGGTACGCTCCGTCTGCGGTGTCGGTGATACCGGTATCTGGGTCAGCTGCCAGCCAGTGCACATAGGCTATTGCACCCCGAACGCCACCAGTGTCGATGGTCTGGGTATTACCAACGTTACCTTCGGTACCACCGAAATCGTCAACAACAGCGCAAGGCCTACTGTGGCACCGTTCTATGGCAACTACACCAACCTCGTGGGCGATGTCGCTGCCGGCGACGATGTTGACGTCCTCATCACCTATGCCACAGGATATGACTATGGCACCATCATCTGGGTCGACTGGAACAACGACATGTCGTTCGACGGCACAGAGGTGGTCTACTATGGCATGAGCGCCAGCACCAACCCCACGGTCTTGACGGCCACGATATCTGTCCCAGGCATACAGGATACCGGTCTCTACCGTATGCGTATCGCCGGTGCCGACATCTATTTCAGCAGTTATGTGACTTCGGCTGCCATGGCTGCAACTGCAGACCCCTGCTTCTCCAGCACCTATGCCGTCGCTCACGACTATACGCTGCGTGTCACCGGGGCACTGTCATGTGTGCGTCCCTCCAACCTGACGCTTGACGATGCCACCACCTCCAGCCTCACAGTCTCCTGGACCCCCTCGGGCGAGGAGTCGTCGTGGCTGGTCAGACTCAACGACAGCACTTGGCAGACTGCCACAACTCCCACGTATACCTTCAGCGGCCTGGATGCCAACACGCCCTATACCGTTAGCGTGCGTGCCTACTGCGGCGGTACAGATACCAGTTCTGCCGTCAGCGACGTCTTCCGTACGCAGTGCGCCGTGATAAGCCTGCTCCCGCACACCGAGACATTCGAGGCTGCCGACATGGGTTGCTGGCTCTCTGATGGCCAAGGTGAATGGACCGTCGGCGTTGGCGACTACAGCTCGTCGACCGGAGCCTTTGAGGGTGCCCAGAACGCCAAGATTGTACACGCCACCACCGGTAGCACCACAAAGCTCCTGTCTCCGGTTATTGACATCGACGATGTCGACTCCTTGAAGCTCACCTTTGCCCACGTGCAGCGCGCCTGGAGCAGCGACATAGACGCACACCGCGTCCTTTATCGTCTCTCCGCTGGTGGTGACTGGATAGAGGCAGCCAACTACACTGGCGCTATCGCCAGCTGGACCGTCGACTCCTTGATGCTGCCCGGCAACACCTACCAGATTGCCTTCGAGTACACCGACCATTATGGTTACGGCGTTGGCCTCGACAGCATTGTCATCGAGGCCAGTGGCGCCGGTGTCGTCACCGAGGACACTCTGACCGTCACGCTGGCTGTCAACGATGCCACGCTGGGTAGCGTCGCTCCCGCCGCCGGCATCTACGACTATGTCGCTGCCGACAGCGTCGTCTACAGTGCCACTCCTGCTACGGGCAGCGTCTTCGTGGCTTGGTATGTCGTCTACGACAACGGCACCACCGACAGCGTCCACACCGCCCGCTACGCCATGCTCGCCGGAACCCTGATTGACAACGGCGTGCGCAGCATGACGGTGACGGCCGTCTTCCGCTCCACTGTGGGCATCGACGATGTCACTGCCGACATGAACATCTTCAGCACCGGCACCCGCATCGTGGTGCGTGGCGCCGAGGGTGAGGACATCTACATCTACGACCTCAACGGCCGCACCGTGGCCACCAAGGCCAACGCCGGCGAGACCATGGAGTTCACCATGGAGAGCTGCGGCGTCTACATGGTGAAGGTCGGCAACGCTCCCGCCAAGCGCGTCCTCGTGGTGCGCTAAGCGACAGCGATATACGCTAACCAAGTAAGGGGCTCCCGGCTGGGGGCCCTTTTTTTGTGGCTGTCGCCCACTATGGTTCCTCTACGGAGCCCCTACGGCATTGGGTCAGCCTTGCCGCACACTGACGTGACGATGCTTCATAGTGTGGGTGTGCTCCGATGTGTAAGCAATTGGGGAATGGGATTTTGGACTTTTGTTTGGGAAAAAATTTGCTTTTTACAAAAATCTTTTGTATGTTTGCACATGGTTTGCGAGGGTGAAAAAGGTATTGAAAAACTTATAACAAACATATTATTAACCAATTAATCAAAACATCATGAAAAAGTTTCTACGAACTATGTTGCTTATGGCATGTATGATGGTGCCATGGGTGACGCAGGCCCAACAGGAGATTGTGATTGGCTCGGGTAGCAGCACCAGCAGCTATGTCCCTGGCTTCAACTACTACAATTACAGTCTCTCGCAGCAGATCTACACTGCCGATGAGATCGGTATTCCCGGTTCCATCACCAGTGTGGCTTTCAAAAATACGGGCGAGACGAAGACCCGCAACTACAACGTCTACATGGTGCTTACCAGCAAGGCGACGTTTACCTCCGCCAGCGACTGGGTGCCCATGTCTGCAGTCGACCAGGTCTTCAGCGGCTCGTTGACGTTTACCAGTGGCCAATGGACAACCATCCAGCTGGCTACACCGTTCATATATGACGGCGTGAGCAATCTGCTTATCACGGTGGCCGATGTCACGGGTAGTTATTCCAGCTCCCCCCACATGACGTGCCTTGTCTTCAACGCGTCGAACCAGGCCCTCTACAAGTATCGCGACGACGGCATTTTTGATGTCGCCAATCCTAATGTCACAGGCACTCTTCTTGCCAGCAAGAACCAGATCACCCTGGGCATCATCCCTGGCCAACTTAGCTGCTGGCCTGTGAGGAATCTTGCCATAGTGGATTCTTTAACCACCACTACGAGCCTCACCATCAACTGGGAGGACACCAATAATACCAGCGCTACATACAACATCTATGCCGTCACCGCCACCGACACCACACCCATTGCCACCGGCATTACCGGCAACAGCTACACCATCGACAACCTTGACCCAATGACTCCCTACACCTTCGGCGTAGAGTCAGACTGCGGTAGCGGCGATTTGGCCAACATCTCTTTTATCACCGGTCGCACTGCTTGCGCCACTTTTGTGGTTGACGAAGACACCCCCTTTACCGAAAGCTTCGATGGCACGGAGTTCCCGCCTTCGTGCTGGAGCGTGGAACATACTGAAGGTACCTCCACCTACACATGGATCCGCAACACGTCATCCTCATACATTCATAGCGGCACTGCTTCCGCACAGCTGCAAGACCAGAATGCCGGCAACAAGAACAACCTTGTGACTCCGCCGATCAGCATCGACGCCGACAACAACTACCGTGTATCCTTCTGGATGTACCGCGGCAGCAACTATCCCACCTATGAATTGGAAGGTGTCAAGGTGTGGGTCAACACCACCCCCGACACAATTGGCGGCACTCCGCTGATATACATACGCCGCACCATCACGCAGGGTGAAATCACCGAGACAGAGGCTGGTTGGTACAACTATAGTGCAGTCATTCCCCAGTCGATGGCAGTCAGTGATTTCTATGTTGTTTTCGAGGGTATAAGCCAGTATGGCAACGCTACATATATTGACGACGTTACCATCGACAGGGCCCCCGACTGCTTGCCTGTCACCAACCTCGCCATCATCAACGACTCCACCACCGCCCACACCGCCACCTTTGTGTGGTCGAGCGACGGCAGCAGCTTCCGGGTTGAGTACAAGAAAGCCACAGATGAAGACTGGACCACAGATATTGTCAGCGATACCACCGTCACTCTGACGGGTCTCACTGCCACTACCGCCTACAACTTCAGAGTAAAGGTGCTCTGCGACGACGACTCAAGCGACTACAGCCGTGTTATTGACTTTACCACCACCGTTGCCTGCCCCGCTCCGGAGAACCTGAGGGCTATCCTCACCCCTGGCGACGGCACCGTGGCTACTCTTGCATGGAACGACCCTACGGGCTCGGCCTGGCAGATTTGCCTAAATGGCGATACCAACACCCTCATCGACGTTGTTGAGCCCTCCTATGACCTTACCGACCTCACCCCGGAAACGGCCTACACCGCCATGGTGCGCCGCGACTGCACCGACGACGGGGAAGGCTACAGCGCCTGGACAAGCGTCATAACCTTTGTCCCGACTAATTCCTATATGCTTACCGTGAACGACGGCACCGCCACCAACAGCTATGTGCCTATCTATGGTACTTGGGTTGACGATCACATTCATAGCCAGTTCATCATACCGGCCAGCACTCTGGAGCCTATAACCTTTGGTACGATCGACTCTCTGGTATTCTATGCTACGCAAAGTTCCGTCAGTTGGGGTTCGGCCAGCTTCAATGTCTACCTCACCGAGACCGGTGCCACCACGGTGTCGAACCTGCTCAACGTGGCCGACATGACACAGGTCTATTCTGGCAGTCTCTCCATCGAAAATAACAAGATGGTTGTAGCATTTGGCAGCACCAGCAATTATCAGTACATGGGCGGCAACCTCCTGATTGCCTTCGAGGAGCCCACGAGCGGTAGCTATGTGGCCAGCACGTGGTATGGTGTCGATGCCACCAGTGCTTCTTTGGGTGGTTACGGCAGCAGCATCTACCAGCAGGATTTCCTGCCCAAGACCACCATATACTTCACTCCCGGCGACACGCCCGACTGCTTGCCGGTCAGCAATCTGATAGTTGTCGACAGCCTGACCACCAGCGACAGCTTGACCATCAGCTGGACCGACGAAGCCAACAGCGGCGCCACCTATACCATCTATGACCTCTCCGGCGGCGACACCACCGAGGTGGCCACGATATCTGGCGACAGCTACACCTTCGACGAACTTGCCCCCAACACGATGTACACCTTTGGTGTTGTGGCCAACTGCGGCAGTGACGAGGCCATCATGCGCGTCGTGGCCGGCACTACGGCCTGCGGTCTCGTGGAGGCTCCCCACACGTGGGACTTCGAGGGGCTGGGTACCAACGCCACCCCCGACTGCTGGACCACCGTGGGCAGTGGCTATACCTACGTGGTGTCCGCCAACTCGCACAGCGGCACCAATGCCATCCAGTTCAGCGGCTCAACAAACAACATCCTCGTGCTGCCCGAACTGGCTGTCGAGGCCAACACCCTGCAGATGACACTCTGGCTCCGCGCCCAGAGCAACACCTCTTCCAGCGGTACCTTCGACGTTGGCTATATGACCGACATCACCAACCCCGCGACCTTCGTGGTTCTGGATTCCTACAATTACACTGAGTTCTTCACCACCGGTTCCTCTGTCTACGGTCAGCGCACCGTCATGTTCGCCGGCGTCCCTGACAGCGTCCGCATGGCTCTCCGCGCCGCGCCGACAGCTACATACTATTATTGGTATGTCGATGATGTGACCATCGAGGAACTCCCCGACTGCCCCCCTGTGTCGCGTCTCACTGCAGTAGACACCGCGATCACCGCCGAGAGCATCACCCTCAGCTGGCTGAGCGACGCCACCGACTTCATCGTCCTCGATATGGCCGACAGCAGCGTCTTGGGCACTACCAACGATACCAGCTATCTGATAGAGAACCTCATGCCGACTACCGCCTACACCTTCGGCGTTGTTGTTGACTGCGGCGGCGACTACAGCGACACCGTCACTGTGACCGTCAACACCGCCTGTGCGGCAATACCCATCCCTTACTTGGAGACCTTCGAACAGAACAATCCCACTATCGCCTGCTGGACTGTGTCGAACATCCATGCATCCACAGGCTTAAGCACCAGCGGCGGCATCAACGACGGGGGTTGCTTCAGGTTCTACTACACCACTACACCTCCCCAGTATCTCATCTCGCCTGAGTTGAGCGGCACCGATGACGACAGCATCATGATAGAGTTCCGCTACAAGGCAGGCTCCGCTACTTGGGCCGAGAGTTTCGCCGTAGGCTACTCCACCACCAACAATGCCACCGAGTCCTTCACATGGCTCCCTGAGGTGACAAATATTGTGGACCTCGACTATGTCGTCTATAGTCAGTTCTTGCCGCAGGGCGTGAAATACGTCAGCATCAAGTGCACTTCATACGACAAGTTGTATCTGTATATCGACAGCCTCTACTTAGGCCTTCCGCCCACCTGCCTGCCCGTCACCGGCTTGACTGTGACCAACGTCGACGAGAGCAGCGCCACCATCAGCTGGAACAGCAGCGCTGACAGCTACAGCGTCTACAATGGCGCCACCTATGTGGGCACCACCACCGACACTAGCTATACCATCAACGGCCTCTTGGCCACCACTGCTTACACCTTCGGCGTCCGCGCCATCTGTGCAGCCGACGACAGCGCCATTATTGCCACCGTCAGCGTCACAACGCCCTGCGGCGCGGTCTCAACGTTCCCCTTCGAGGAGGAATTCAACGAGATTCCTTCCTGCTGGACATTGATTGACGCCGACGGCGACGGTCAGAACTGGTTTATCTTTAATACCTCTGGAACCATCCAGTCGGCATCCTATAATAGCGCCGCTCTCACTCCCGACAACTGGCTCGTCACCCCGCCGCTGGCCATCCCCGCCACGGGTAGCTATGAGGTGACCTGGACCGCCACCGCTCAGGACCAGAGCTGGCCTGCCGAGCACTACGGTGTCTATATTTCCACCACGTCGCCTGTCGTCAGCGCATTCACCATGATTCAGGAGTGGACGCTCTCTACCGGCGTCTTCCATCCGGTTATCGACCTCAGCGCTTATGCCGGCGAGACTATCTACATTGCTCTGCGTCACTTCAACTGCACCGACAATTTCCGTCTCTCCATCGACGACTTTATCGTCCGCGAACAGGCTGGTGCCAACCAGGTGACCGTAAACCTCAATCCTAACAACCCGGCCTACGGTACCGTCGCCGGCAGTGGCATCTATGCTATCGGCGACAGCGTCACCATCAGCGCCACAGCGGCGTCGGGCTACGCCTTCGCCCGCTGGGTTGACGCCGACAATGTGACCATCAGCACCGACAACCCCTACACCTTCGTGGCTGCCACCGACCTCGACCTCACGGCCGTCTTCCTTGACAACACGACCACCTACACCATTACCGTCCAGGTCAACGACAGCACCATGGGCACCGCCACCGGTGGCGGCACCTACACCGCCGGCGACTTCGCCACCCTCGAGGCTACTCCCAATCCCGGCTTCCGCTTTGTCAACTGGACCCAGAGCTCGGGCTTCGGCATCAATGTCATCAGCGACGAGCCTACCATCAACGTCACCGTCACCAGCGACAAGACCTTCATAGCCAACTTCGAGGCCGACAGCACCCAGCCGCAGCAGCCCGACAGCCTGGTTGTGAGCTTCGCCACCAACGATGCCAACCTGGGTACCACCAACCCGGCTCCCGGCACCTACATCTATCATGCTGGCGACACCGTCTCCTTCACTGCCATCCCGACCACCGGCAACAGCTTCGTGGCTTGGATCATAAGCTACAGCGACGGTACAGCCGACACTGCCGATGCTCGCTTCCCGTCCGGCTTCCTCCTCGTTGACACGATGTTGCACTATGGCATCACAAGCGTGTCCGTCAACGCCTTCTTCCAGGCCGGCGTGCCCACGCCCGACAGCATCTCTGTGACCTACACCGTCAACGACGCCACCATGGGTAGCATCAACCCGAACGGCACCATGATGGTCGCCGTCGGCGACACCTTGTCGGCAACTGCCACCGCCAATGCTGGCTACGAGCTCTATGCCTGGCAGTTCGCTATCTCCGTGGCCGGTCAGCCGATGGGTGATACAACCATCTACACCACTGAGGCCAGCGCCGACTTCGGCATCGTGCGTCAGTTCTATGCCGACTACGGCGCCGCCATCACCATCACCGCTATGTTCCGTCAGCACCAAGGCATCGACGATGTCTCTGCCGACATGAACATCTTCAGCACCGGCAACCGCATCGTGGTACGTGGCGCCGAGGGTGAGGACATCTACATCTACGACCTCAACGGCCGCACCGTAGCCACCAAGGCCAACGCCGGCGAGACCATGGAGTTCACCATGGAGAGCAGCGGCGTCTACATGGTGAAGGTCGGCAACGCTCCCGCCAAGCGCGTCCTCGTGGTGCGCTAAGCGACAGCGTTAACGCTCTAACCAAAGAAGGGGTTTCCAATACGGGAGCCCTTTCTTTTTTTGAGTTTGTGAGAGTGGGTGATGAGTAGGGTTAGGACGGGTTTAGGACGGGTCTAGGACGGGTTAAGGACGGCTAAAGTGTTATGGTTTATGTCTTTAGCTTTGTAGGCTGATTGTTGTCGGTTGGTTTTGTGGCTGTTAGGTTGAGGTTTGTTATTTTTAAGAAAAAAAAGTTGGCCAGATAAAATATTATTCATACATTTGCACATTAAAACTCCCGTAGGAGAAAAGCAAATAATCAATTAATAAACATAGTATTAACCAATTAATAAAACATCATGAAAAAGTTTCTACGAACTTTGGTGCTTATGGCGGCGATGTTGCTGCCGTTTGCATCGCAGGCTCAGGATCTCTACGATTTTGAGGACAATGCGATTCCAGCAGGATGGACCAACAGTAGCAGCTATCCGTGGGTTGTGACCAACACCTCGCAGGGTAACGGCCATGCTGGCACCTACTGCATTAAGAGCGGTAACTCCGGTGTCTCGAGCTCGGAGTCGTCCATCTCGGTGACAATTGATTTCACTATGGATGGATCCATCAGCTTCCTCGGCGGTATATTCGGCGAGGGAACCTCCTCGGTATGGGACAAGTGCATCTTCATGATCGACAGCGTCCAGCAGTTTGCTTACGGCGCCCTCGGCACATGGAGCACCTACACCTACCAGGTCACTGCCGGTACCCACACCTTCACGTGGAAGTACACCAAGGATAGCTCCGTGAACCCCACCGGCGATGCTTTCTTCGTCGACAATGTCGTGATAGAGGGCACATCCATCCCCGACTGCTACCCTGTCAAGAATCTTGCCATCGATGGCAGCCTCACCACCAGTGAGAGCATCACCTTTAACTGGTCGGACACCAACAACAGCGGTGCCACGTACAATGTCTACCGTATTAACGGCACCGACACCACCTTGCTTGCCAACGTCAGCGACACATCCTACACCATCGACACCCTGCAGCCCAATACCGCCTACACTTTCGGCGTTGAGGCCGACTGCGGTGTCGACGGTCCTGCACGTCTCGTGGTGGTTAGCGGCCGCACCGCCTGCAGTAGCGCCACCATCGACAGCGACAACCCTTATGTTGAGAACTTTGACGACGGCTACGCCGCCTTGTCCGACGATTACACTGCCCCGGCTGGCTACCCCGACCACGAGATGCCTGGTTGCTGGGAGTTCCTCAACATGAGCTCTTCCACCAGTTCCTATCCCCAGGCCTACATGTCTGGCAGCTCGAACTACGCCGTCAGCGGCAACTGTCTATTCTTCAGGTGCAGTCAAAGCACGCCGATATACTCCATACTGCCTGTCTTCGAGAGCACCGAGACCTTGCAGCTGCAGTTCACATACCGCAACGAGGGCACAGGCACCTACAACGGTACTCTCAGCATGGGCTATATGACCGACCCCACCGATGCCAGCACATTCGTCGAAATGCGGTCTTGCGCTCAGACCACCACAAAGACCCTTGAGGAGGTCACCATCCCCGCAGGCATGATCGACACCGTCCGTCTGGCTTTCCGCTACACCGGCGGTTCCAATGATAACTACTATCTGTCGATAGACAACGTGGTGCTTCGTGTGGCACCGAGCTGCATGCGCGTGGAGAACTTTGCCTGCATCGACAGCATCACCACCGCCCACACCGCCACCTTCACTTGGGTGAGCGATGCCGGCAACTTCCAGATTGAATATAAGAAAACTGCAGATACAACGTGGATGGAGGAAACCGTTACCGACACCTTTGCCGTGCTTACCGGCCTCGATGCCACCACCACTTACAATGTCAGAGTGAAAGCCCTTTGCGGCGGTGAGGAGAGCGACTACAGTGTTGTGCGCAACGTCACCACCACTGTGGCTTGCCCCGCCCCCGCCAACCTGAGAGCCGTTCTCACCCCCGGCGACGGCACCACCGCCACCCTGACATGGAGCGACCCCACCGGCTCGGCCTGGCAGATTTGCTTCAACGGCGACACCAACAACTATATTGACGTCACCGATGGCACTTCCTTGACCATCGACACCCTCACGCCTGAGCAGGCCTACACCGCCAAGGTGCGCCGCGACTGCACCGAGGAGCAGGAAGGCTACAGCACCTGGAGCAGCACGATAACCTTCGTGCCGACCAATGCCTACATGTTAACCGTCAACGACGGCACAGCCACCAACGGCTATGTGCCTATCTATGGTTTCTATGTTGACAACCACATTCATACCCGCTTTATCATCCCTGCTGCCGACCTGGCACAGATTCAGTTCGGCACCATCGACAAGTTGGTCTTCCACGCAAGCACCACCAGTGCCGCTTGGTCGGGTGCCAGCTTCCAGGTCTTTATGACCGAGACCGCCGCCACCACTGTGTCGAGCGTCGTGCCCACCGATGACATGCAGCAGGTCTACACCGGTTCGCTCTCCATTGCCAGCAACAAGATGGAGGTTACCTTCACCACCCCGTATCAGTACATGGGTGGCAACCTCATGATTGCCTTCGAGCAGCCTACGAGCGGTTCCTATACGAGCTGCACTTGGTACGGCGTCAATGCTACCGGCACCTCCATGGGTGGCTACGGCACCAGCGTCAGCCAGCAGGACTTCCTGCCCAAGACAACCATCTATTATACTCCCGGTGATGAGCCCACCTGCTTCCCCGTCAACGGTCTGGCAGTCGTCGACAGCCTCACCACCGCCGAAAGCGTAACCCTCACATGGGTTGATACCGCCAACAGCAGCGCCAGCTACAACGTCTATGTCATCAGCGACACCGACACCACCCTTGCCGGCACCGCCACTGACACTTCCTATACTTTCGATGAACTCAGCGCCAACACCACCTACACCTTCGGCGTTGTCGCCGACTGCGGCGGTGATGAAGCCCTGATACGCACTGTGCAGGTAACCACGCCATGTGTGGCCATAGCTATTGACAGCCTGCCCTGGACCGAAGGCTTTGAGAGCTACCCCGCCAGCAGCTCAAGCGGCAGTGCCAACGTCTTCAACGACGCCTGCTGGCATGTGCTTAACCGCTACAGTAGCAACTACCCCTATGTCTACAACGGTTCCTATGTCCACAGTGGCAGCAAGTCGTTGTGCACCTACAGCTATAGCAGCGTCCGCACCATCTTGGCCCTGCCTCCCTTCGAGGGCGACTTGAGCAGCTTGATGCTCACCCTATGGCAACTCTCTGGCAGCACCAGCGCCTACATGGAAGTTGGTGTGATGAGCAACCCCGACGACGCTAGCACCTTCGTGTCCATCGAGCAGCTCCACAACTCAGGCACCTACGTGTACGAGCCGTTTGAGGTTACTTTTGCAGGCCACACCTCAGGCTACATAGCCCTGCGCTACAACGGCAGCTATAACAGCGTCTATATCGACGACCTTACCGTCACGGTGGCTCCCTCGTGCCAGCGCCCGCAGAACGTCAGCGTGAGCGACATCAGCGCGAACGAGGTAACGATTACCATCGTTGACTCCAGCGAGACCGGCAACTACCATCTTGTGATGTTCCGTGGCAATGACACGGCGGTCAACGTGATTGTCACCGATACCGTGGTGACTATTGACACCCTGATGAGTTCCTCACAATATACCGTCGTGGTCAGCGCCCTGTGCGATGACGGCACCGAGACCAGCACCGTCAGCACCGTTTTCAATACGAGCTGCGAGACCGCCACACTCCCCTGGAGCGAGGACTTCGAGGCCTATGCCGCAGGCAACCTTACCATCCCCTGCTGGCAGAACGAGCACATCAGCGGCGGCGGCTCCCAGGTGTTCAAGATTTATACCTCCGCCATGGGTGGTAACAGCACCCACATGCTGCAGCTGCCCGACATGACCAACGGCACCATGACCAAGCTTGTGCTGCCCGAGATGGAACTCGAGGTTGGCACGGCCTACCAGTTCAGCATCGACATCTACCGCAACACCACCAGCTATCCTGACGAAGGTGTTCGCATCTTCGCCAGCACCAACGGTCAGATTGAGGGTGCCACAGAACTCGGCTTCCTGCACCGCAACTACCAGCAGACCGACGGTGGCGTTGTCCACGCCGAGACTGCTTCCGCCTGGTACACCTACGAGTTCCTCATCCCCGACACCATCAGAGGCCTCGTGAACATTATCCTGCGTGGCGAAAGCTCCTACGGCGCATCGACCTACATGGACAACCTGAGCGTCGTGGTGGCCCCCGACTGCCTGCGCCCGCAGGAGTTCACCATCGTTGACAGCATCACCACCGCCCACACCGCCACCTTCACCTGGGTGAGCGATGCAGGCAACTTCCAGATGGAGTATAAGAAAGCTGCCGATACATCGTGGACTGTGGCAACCGTCACCGATACCTTTGCTGTGCTGACAGGTCTCGACGCCAACACCGCATACAACGCTAGGGTGAAAGCCATCTGCAGCGGTGACGAGAGCCTCTACAGCCATGTGATCAACTTCTCCACCACCGTGTCCTGCCCCGCCCCTGCCAACTTGAGAGCCGTTCTCACCCCCGGCGACGGCACCACCGCCACCCTGACATGGAGCGACCCCACTGGCTCGGCATGGCAGATCTGCTTCAACGGCGACACTAACTATATTGATGTCACCGACTCCGCCTCCTACACCTTCGACACCCTCACGCCCGAGCAGGCCTACACCGCCAAGGTGCGCCGCGACTGCACCGACGAGCAGGAAGGCTACAGCACATGGAGCAGCACGATAACCTTCGTGCCGACCGATGCTTATTCGCTCATTGTGAACGATGGCACCTCCACCAACAGCTATGTGCCCATCTATGGTACGTATGTTGACGAGGGCATTCATAGCCGCTTCATCATCCCTGCTGCCGACCTGGCACAGCTTGGATTCGGCGTCATCAACAAGCTGGTCTTCCACGCAAGCAACACCAGTGTGACGTGGTCGGGTGCCAGCTTCCAGGTCTACATGACCGAGACCGACGCCACCACTGTGTCGAGCGTCGTGTCCACCACTGATATGGAACAGGTATACAGCGGTTCGCTCTCCATTGCCAACAACAAGATGGAAGTTGACTTCACCACCCCGTATCAGTACATGGGTGGCAACCTCATGATTGCCTTCGAAGAGCCCACGACCGGCAGTTGGTCGAGCTGCAGCTGGTACGGTATCTCCGCCACCGGTGCCTCCATGGGTGGCTACGGCAGCAGCGTCAGCCAGCAGAACTTCCTGCCCAAGACCACCATCTTCTTTACTCCTGGCGATGAGCCCACCTGCTTCCCCGTCACCAACCTCATGGTTGACGAATCTCTGACAACCGATGAGAGCCTCACCGTCACCTGGGAGGATACCGTCAACAGCGCTGCCTCTTACAATGTGTATATCTTCGACGGCACCGATACCGTTGCGTACACTACCACCACTACTAGCTACACCTTCCAGAATCTCCAGCCCTCGACAATCTACACCATCCTCGTGGCTGCCAACTGCGGCAGTGATGAGGCCATTATGCGTAGTGTCGTCACTCACACTGACTGCGCCGGTGGTGGCTGCGCCATCACTATTGTGGCAACCGACGATTATGGCGACGGCTGGAATGGTGCTTACATCGACATCGTGCAGAACGGCATCTCAATTGCTCACTGCTCCGCAACCGACCAAGGCCTTGAAGACACACCTGCCACTGAGACCTTCACCTATCAGGTATGCAGTAGCAGCCCCGTCACCTTCGTGTGGCACAGTGGTGACTACGACTATGAGGCTTCGTTCATCATCAAGAACGCCAACGACAGCGTCCTCTACACTGTTGCCGATGCCAGCTCTCTCAATAACGGTGCCACCTTCTACACCGCCACCAACCCCTGCGAGGGTGCTCCTATCATTGTGCCCGACACCTTCTATGTGACCCTCAACAGTGCCAACAGCACCATGGGTACCGTGAGCCCCGCCGGTGTGACCGCCGTTGCTGAAGGCCACGTTTTCACCGCCACGGCCACTGCCGCCACCGGCTACCACTTCGTCAGTTGGACAGACGCCGCCGGTACTGTTGTGAGCACTGCCAACCCCTACACCTTCAGCGTCACCGCCGACGTCACCCTCATTGGTACCTTCGAGGCCAACAGCACTCCGACCTACTACACCGTCAGCGTCAGCAGTGCTGACTCCACGATGGGTACCGTCAGCTGCACGCCCAGCGGCAGCGTGGAGGCCGGCACCAGCGTGACCGCAACAGCCACCCCGGCAACCAACCATATCTTCACCGGTTGGGTCAATGCCGCCGGCGACACTGTGAGCACTGCCAACCCCTACACCTTCACTGTCACTGCCGACATCACCCTCGTTGGTACCTTCCGCTACAACGGCGTGGGCATCGAGACCGTCAGCCTTGACAACGTCAGCCTCTTCCCGAACCCCGCCAGCACCTCGGTCACCATCAGTGGCCTCGAGGCCAAGGCCACGGTGACGCTGGTTGACATCAACGGCCACGTCAGCGGTCAGTGGACGGCAAAGGACAACACCTTGACCATCGACCTTACGAACTATGCCACTGGCACCTACTTCGTCCGCATCGTCGGCGAGCAGGCCATGGCTGTCCGCAAACTGATCATCAAGTAACCCTTAAGGCCTGAACGCCAAGGGGGCCGCCCATCCCGGGCGGCCCCCTCTTTTTTTGCCTCTCCGTGGAGGCATGTCCGCATGAATACTTGGCTGCAAGAAAAAAAAGTTGCAGTTATGGAAAATAATGTGTATGTTTGCATTTGTGCGACAGTGTGCCCACGATGTGCATGGGGCTGACATTGTGGTATATATATATTATAGAATAAAACAATATTGTTATGAAAAGGACGATTATCTTTTTTGTGTTGCTGGCCCTCTCGCTGGCAAGCATGGCGCGACCGGTGTCGCAGGATGTGGCGCGCCGTGTGGCGCAGACCTGGCTCCAGGCGCAGGGTATGAAGAACCCGACTGCCTTGCAGGATATTACGGTACAGACTCCCTTCACGGAGTTCTACGTCTTCGCTGCCCCCGAGGGCGGTTTTGTTCTCGTCAGCGGCGACGACTGTGTGAAGCCCGTGCTGGCCTACAGCGTCGAGAACCGCTTCGTGACCGAGAATATGCCGGAGAACATCCGCACGTTCCTTGATGGCTATGAACAGGAGATAAGGTGGTGGAAGCGCCACTCGTCCAACGATATACCGACCTCGCCCTTGCAGGTGGCAGATGGTGCTGCGCCGTCGGCGCTTCCCGGCGCATGGCGCGAGCTGCTCGACGGCACTGTGCCGCCGCCGCAGTTGAACACGGCGGTGGCTCCGCTGATGACCACTACGTGGGATCAGAGTCCTTACTACAACGCCCTCTGCCCCACCAATGGCGGCGAGGCCGAGCGTGCGGTGACGGGCTGTGTGGCTACGGCTACGGCGCAGGTGATGAAGTATCATAACCATCCCACCACGGGCTACGGCAGCCACACCTACACCAGCAACCGCGTAGTGAATGGTGTACAGTACACATACAATAACCTGACGGCCAACTTCGGGGCCACCACCTACCAGTGGTCGCAGATGCCCAACGCCCTGACAAGTGCAAGCTCCACGGCGCAGGTCAACGCTGTGGCTACCCTTATGTACCACATCGGTGTGGCCGACGAGATGGCCTACAGCCCTGTCGCCAGCGGTGCCAACAATGCCTATAGCATGACGATGCACCCCACGTCGCAGGCGGCGCTGATGCAGTATTTCAAATACCGCCCGGATATGGCTTATGTGGAGCGCGGTTTCTACAGCGACGCTGTATACTGCGCCCTTCTGCGCAGCGAGCTTGACCAGCAGCGTCCGATACTCTATTCGGGCAGGGACCCGAGCGGCGGCCATAGTTTTGTGCTCGACGGATACAACAATAACGGCTACTTCCATGTCAACTGGGGCTGGGGTAGCAGCAACGACGGCTACTACGCCATTGGCGCTCTCAATCCCGGCGAAGGCGGCACCGGCGGCAACGCCACCTATACATTCAACCTCGACAATTCGATGCTCATAGGCATTCGCCCCAATACATCGTGGAGCACCACGGGAACCACCACTGTCACTGCCTCTATGCAGGCAGGCTCGCCTGCCGGCTCGTCGGTGACGGTGTACAACCGCACTGACGGAAGCACCCCCGGCACCTTCGCCTTCGGCGACACGGTGGTCTTGGCGGCCTCCCTGCCCGAAGGCTACCGCTTCAACGGCTGGACCGACGGCTCCACAAGCAATCCGCGCGAGATTTACGCCAACGGCGGCAGCTACAGCTTCTCCGCCACGGGTGTCTCTATCGGCGGAAGCGACACCGTGGGCTACTGCAACGGCAGCGTCACCAGCTACTCGTCTTACGCCGGCGGCGTGAAGCTGCCCGCGTCGGCACTTGACGCCTCCAAGCAGATGACCTCGGTGATGTTCTACGCCGTAGACCCCGGAGTGTACGACATCACCGTGTACACCGGCAGCAACCACGAGACAACCGCAGCCACGGCTTCCTACACCGTGAGCTCCGGCGCTGAAAACGACTGGCAATTTGTGGAGCTTGCCACACCTGTGGCCTCCACCTCGGATATCTGGATAATCATCAGTAGCAACGACAACGGCGTATGGCCGATGTGCATGACCACCTACAGCGGTGTGCCCAGCAGCCTGTTGCTTGTGTCTGGCGGCACCATTTACGAGTACGGCGGCAACTGGGGCAGGTCTGCCATGGTGAAGGGTATCTTCCATGGCGATGTGGAGGTGAGCGGCGACACCGTCAGCTATTGCGGCAACAACGATTATGCCAGTGCCGTTGACAATAGCAATGGCGGTACGTTCCAGTGGGGTGTGATGTTCCCTGCGGGCACCTTGAACAACAACTACCTGAAGAGTGTCATGCTCTATGTGCGCCCCGACCAAACGGGCAACTACACGCTGAACCTCTACCGTGGCGGCGACACTGTGCCTGGCACGCTGGCGCATACGCAGACTATGAACTTCACTGACGGTGGATGGCAGGAAATGCAGCTCGATGCCGCTTTTGCCATCGACAACCAGAATCTGTGGATTACGTTCACAGCAACGGGCACGTATATGATGACGGCGTGCAGTTACACAGGTGCCCCCAACAGCAACTGGCTGAATAACGGTGGCTCATGGGTTCACGTCACTGACTTTGGCCTCAACTACTCGTGGCTCATCAAGGCTGTCCTTTCGGCTACACCACCGAGCAGCTACCCGCCGCCCTCGATATCCATTGACGGCCAGTGGCAGGTGGGCGCAGGTGTGGCCTATACCTACACCGCCACCGCCACTTCCGGCGCCACTGTCAGCTGGTCGTTCCAGGGTGCCACACCCGCCACGGCTACCGGCACCACGGCCTCGGCTACGTGGAACACTCCCGGCATGTATTACGTCGTCGGCACCGCCACCAATGCCTATGGCACAAGCCACGACACCATCTTTGTGACAGTAGTCAACTACAGGGTGGGCGACACGGTCTCCTATGTCCTCGTTGACCAGCACGTGACCAATGTCGGTGCCAGCGGCAACGACTTCGGCTGGGGCATCATGATGCCTGCAGCCTTCCTCACGGGCCGCACGCAGCTTACCGGCGTGATGGCCGTCATATCGGAGATAGGCTCCTACACCCTCACCGTCTACCAGGGTGGCAGCGATGCTCCGCAGACGCAGATAGGCACCTACACGGTTAATGTCACAACAGCCGATACTGCAGCTGGTCACTACAAGACCTTTACATTCCCCACACCGTTGGCCATCAACAGTGCCAGCAACCTGTGGGTGGCGATATACAGCAGTGGCATGAATTATCCCGCCGGTGCAACGTATGCAACGACAGACCCCAACAGCAACTGGACCTACTACAACAGCAACTGGTATCACCTGCCTCAGCTGGGCCTCAACTATTCGTGGGAGATTAAACTGTTGATGGGGCAGACGTCGCAACCGACGCAGTACACCATCACCGTGGGCAGCAACAACAACGCCTGGGGCACTGTGACCGGTGGCGGCACCTACAACAGCGGTGCCACAGCTACCTTGACGGCTACGCCGGCCAGCGGCTACCACTTCGTGGAGTGGCAGGACGGCAACACGCAGAACCCGCGCACCATCACGGTGACAGGTAATGCCGCCTACATGGCTACCTTCGCCGAAGACGTCTCCTGTCCCGCCATTACCTCGTTCCCCTATGGCGAGAGCTTTGACGAGGGCACGGGTTGCTGGACTGCCATCGACGGCAACAATGACAACAGCACATGGCAGCCCTCCGCAGGCATCAGTGGCGAAAATTCCACCATACTGCCGCACAGTGGTAGCGCCATGATGGCCTCGTTCTCGTGGAACGTCAATCCGATACAAGCCAACGAATACCTTGTATCACCTCAGATTGTGCTGCCCGCTGGCCAGGCTATCACCCTCTCGTGGTGGTTCACGGTCAACGAATCGTATCCCGAGGACAAACTGGCTGTGCGTCTGTCTACAACCGGCAATGCCGTGAGCAACTTTAGCACCACGCTTATTGATATCACGCCTACGGCGGCCAATGGCAACTGGACGCAGCAGACCTTAGACCTCTCGGCATACGCTGGTCAAAGTATCTACCTGGCCTTCCACCACCACGACAGTTATGACATGAACTACATCCTGCTGGACGATATACAGATTACAGCAACGGCAGCCCCGACGCAGTACACCATCACTGTGGCCAGCAACAACAACGCCTGGGGTACCGTGAGCGGTGGCGGCACCTATAACAGCGGCGCCACAGCTACCTTGACAGCCACGCCTGCCAGCGGCTACCGCTTCGTGAGCTGGAATGACAACAACACACAGAACCCGCGCACCGTTACGGTGACAGGCAACGCTACATACATAGCTACCTTCGAGGCTATACCGCCGACGCAGTATACTATCACCGTGGCCAGCAACAACAACGCCTGGGGCACTGTCTCTGGCGGCGGCACCTATAATAGTGGTGCTACAGCCACGCTGACAGCCACGCCTGCCAGCGGCTACCGCTTCGTGAGCTGGAATGACAACAACACACAGAACCCGCGCACTGTGACGGTGACAGGCAACGCCACATACATAGCCACCTTCGAGGCTATACCGCCGACGCAGTACACCATCACCGTGGCCAGCAACAACAACGCCTGGGGCACCGTGAGCGGTGGCGGCACCTACAATAGTGGCGCCACAGCCACCTTGACGGCTACGCCTGCCAGCGGCTACCGCTTTGTGTGCTGGAACGACAACAACACACAGAATCCACGTACCATCACGGTGACCGGCAATGCCACATACATAGCCACCTTCGAGGCCATACCGCCGACGCAGTACACCATCACTGTGGCCAGCAATAACAACGCCTGGGGCACCGTGAGCGGTGGCGGCACCTACAATGCCGGTGCCATAGCTACCTTGACGCCGATACCGGCGGCAGGTTACCGCTTCGTGTGCTGGCAGGACGGGAACACCGAAAACCCGCGTGTATTCACCGTGACAGGGGATGCTGCCTTCATAGCGACCTTCGAGAGCACGGTGGGTATCGACGGTGTTGATGCAGCATCTGTTGCCATATTCCCCAACCCCGCTACAGAATATGCTGTGGTGAACGGACTGAAGGCTGGTGCCGATGTGGTAGTAGTGGATATAAACGGCAAGATACGTCTCAGCGCTACCGCAGACGGCGACATGATGACGCTGGATGTCAGCGCCCTGTCGGCAGGCGTGTATTTTGTACGCGTCAGCGATGGCACCGCGACGGCTGTCCGTAAACTAATAGTCAAATAACTACATGCGCTACGAAGTAGACTTTTTGGTTGTAGGCTCTGGCATTGCCGGCCTCAGCTTCGCCCTCAAGGTGGCGCCCTACGGCAAGGTGTGCATCCTCACCAAAGGTGATGCCGCCGAGGGCTCCACGCGCTATGCACAGGGCGGCATAGCGGCAGTGATGTACGACAGCGACTCGTTCGACAAGCACATCCACGACACATTGGTGGCCGGCGACGGCATCTGTGACCGCGAAGTGGTGGAGATGACCATCCGCGAGGCACCTGACCGCATACGCGAGTTGGTGCAGTACGGCGTGAACTTCGACCGCGAGGGTGGGGGAGAGCGCTTCGACCTGCACCGCGAAGGTGGTCACTCGGAGTTCCGCATCCTCCATCATAAGGACAACACCGGCGAGGAGATAGAACGTGGCTTGCTGGAGGCGGCACGCCGCCACCCCAACATAGAGATCAAGGAACGCCAGTTTGCCATAGACATCATCACACAGCACCACTTGGGTCAGCGTGTCACCAAGCACACGCCCGGCATCGAGTGTTACGGTGTCTATGCCCTCGACTGCGACACCAACCGCATAGACACCTACCTTGCCAAGGTGACCCTGCTGGCCACCGGCGGCATGGGCAATGTCTACAGCACCACCACCACGCCTGTGATAAGCACCGGCGACGGTGTGGCCATGGTGCACCGCGCCCGCGGTGTGCTTGCCGACCTGGAGTTCATGCAGTTCCACCCCACAAGCCTTTACAACCCTGCCGAGAAGCCTGCCTTCCTCATCACCGAGGCCATGCGTGGCGCTGGTGCCGTACTCAAAGACCGCAACGGCAAGGAGTTTATGCAGAAGTATGACGAACGTCTGAGCCTGGCGCCGCGCGACATAGTGGCACGTGCCATAGACAATGAGATGAAGCTCAGCGGCAAGGATTACCTTTACCTCGATGCCCGCGGCATAGGCAAGAAACACCTCATCGAGGGGTTCCCCACAATCTATGCCAAGTGCCTCTCTATAGGCATTGACATCACGCGCGACATGATCCCCATACGTCCGGCGGCGCACTACCAGTGCGGTGGCATCAAGGTGGACCGCAACGGCGAGAGCTCTATAAAGCACCTCTACGCCGCCGGCGAATGCAGCTGCACAGGCTTGCATGGTGGCAACCGTCTGGCCAGCAACTCGCTCCTCGAGGCTGTCGTCTATGCCCACAACGCCGCCATGTCTGCAATAGATACCGTCAAGAGTGTGCCCTTCAAGAGTGAGGTGCCCGACTGGAACGCCGAGGGCATGGTCCTCAACGAGGAGATGGTGCTCATCACGCAGACCAAGCGTGAGCTGCAGGAGATAATGTGGAACTATGTTGGCATCGTGCGCAGCGACTTGCGCCTGCAGCGTGCCTTCGACCGCCTCAACCTCATCTTCCGCGAGACCGAGGACCTCTACAACCGCTCCGTCCTCACCGAGCCGTTGAGCGAACTGCGCAACCTCATAGCCTGCGCCTACCTCATCATCAAAATGGCGAGAGCCCGTAGGGAAAACGTTGGTCTTCACTACAGTCTGGACCTGATAGTAAAAAAAGTTTAGCCTTTTGGCGGATAATTGCAAAAAAATAACTATCTTTGCATTCTCTTTTGGCAGACAAAACAGTTTAACTAACATAAAATAAAGCATTATGACATCTCTTTTGATTGCATTGCAGGCTGTGGCAGGTATTGCCTGGGGCTACCTTGGAGCAGCCATCGGAGCCGGTTTGGCTACCGTCGGTGCCGGCATCGGTATCGGTAAAATCGGTCAGGGCGCCATGGAAGGCATGGCCCGTCAGCCCGAGGCTGGTGGCGACATCCGCTCGACGATGATTATCGCCGCCGCCCTGGTGGAAGGCGTCGCCTTCTTCGCCGTCGTGCTCTGCCTGCTCGTCGTCCTCAAGTAAGGCGACACACGAACAACAGGGGCTGCGATTGGCAGCCCCATTTTAAAGGAAACAGTACCTAAAAGACCAAACTCATAGTTCATAACCCCTGATTTATGAATAACCCCCTTATTTCCCCTGGTATCGGTGTTTTTGTATGGATGTTTCTGTCGTTCGGCATACTGGCATTCATACTCATCAAGTGGGGCTGGCCCATGATCCTCAAGTCGCTCAAGAAGCGCGAGGAGGCCATCGCCGCCTCCCTCAACGAGGCCGCCAAGGCCCGTGAGGAGATGAAGCACCTTGTGGCCCATAACGAGGAGCTTCTGCGCCAGGCCAAGATGGAACGCGACGAGATGCTGCGCAACGCCCGTATGGCCAGCGACCAGATTGTCGAGGAAGCACGCGCCAAGGCCACCCTCGAAGCCAACCGCATCGTCGACAATGCCCGCGAGAACATCAATTACGAGAAGCTCAAAGCCATGACCGAGCTCAAGAACCAGATGGCCAACCTCAGCATCGAGATAGCCGAGAAGCTCATCCGCGCCGAGCTCAGCGACAAACCCAAGGCCGACGCCCTTATCCAGAAAGAGCTGGAACTCATGCACCTGAACTGATATGAACAACTACAGGATTAATACGAGCTACGCCAAGGCTCTCCTGCTGCTGGCCCGCGACACCGACATGCTCGACCCTGTGGCCGAGGACATGCGCCTTGTGGGCTCCGTGATGGCCGAGAACCATGAGCTGGCCACCATCTTCGCCAACCCCGTCATCAAGCAGGACAAGAAGCTGGCTATCGTGCGCGACCTCTTTGCCGAACACGTCAGCGAGGCCACCATGGCGTTCCTCCTCTTCGTCGTCCGCAAGAACCGTTCGGTCTACCTGCGCGGCATCAGCGACTCATACCTCAAGATGTACCGCGACGAGAAGGGCATCGTGCTCAGCGACCTCGTCACCCACCAGCCCATCGACGACAATGCCCGCCGCATGGTCACCGAGATGGTGGAGGCCTACACCGGCAAGACCGTGGAACTGCATGACCGCACCGACCCCAAGATGCTCGGCAGCTTCAAGCTCGAGTTCGACGGCAAGATGTACGATGCCCGCATCCGCACCAAGATAAGGCGCATGCGTGTGGAGTTCGCCAAAAACGAATACGAAAGCAAACTATAACATTATGTCAGATATAAAACCTGCCGAAGTATCGGCAATCCTTAAGAAACAACTGGCCGATGTCAGCATTGACACCAAGCTCGAAGAGGTCGGCACCGTGCTCACCGTCGGCGACGGCATCGCCCGTGTCTACGGACTCAGCAACGCCCAGAGCGGCGAACTCGTCGAGTTTGACAACGGCGACCAGGGCATAGTGCAGAACCTCGAAGAAGACAACGTCGGCGTTGTCATGCTCGGCGAGGTGAGCACCATCAACGAAGGCGACACCGTGAAGCGCACGCGCCGCATAGCCTCCATCCCTGTCGGCGAAGGACTTTTGGGTCGTGTCATCAACACCATAGGCCAGCCCATCGACGGTAAAGGCCCCATAGCAGGCGAACTCTTCGACATGCCCCTCGAGCGCAAGGCCCCCGGCGTCATCTTCCGCCAGCCCGTCGAGCAGCCCCTGCAGACCGGCATCAAGGCCATCGACTCCATGATCCCCATCGGTCGCGGCCAGCGCGAGCTCATCATCGGCGACCGCCAGACCGGCAAGACGGCCATAGCCATAGACACCATCATCAACCAGCGCAACAATTACGACGCCGGCGACCCCGTCTATTGCATCTATGTGGCCTGCGGCCAGAAGGGTAGCACCGTGGCCAACCTGGTGAAGAACCTGCAGGAGAAAGGCGCCCTTGAGTATTCCATCATCGTCGCCGCCACGGCTTCCACGCCTGCCGCCATGCAGTTCTACGCCCCCTTCGCCGGTGCCGCCATCGGTGAATACTTCCGCGACACGGGCCGCAACGCCCTCGTCATCTACGACGACCTCTCCAAGCAGGCCGTGGCCTACCGCGAGGTGTCGTTGCTCCTCCGTCGCCCACCGGGACGCGAGGCCTACCCCGGCGACGTCTTCTACCTCCACAGCCGCCTCCTGGAGCGTGCCGCACGCATCATCCAGAACGACGCCATTGCCGCCCAGATGAACGACCTGCCGGCATCCCTCAAGGGCCGTGTCAAAGGCGGTGGCTCCCTCACCGCCCTGCCCATCATCGAGACCCAGGCAGGCGACGTGTCGGCCTATATCCCCACCAACGTCATCTCCATCACCGACGGCCAGATATTCCTTGAGACCAACCTCTTCAACAGCGGCATACGCCCCGCCATCAATGTCGGCATCTCGGTGTCGCGCGTCGGCGGCAAGGCGCAGATCAAGTCCATGAAGAAGATCGCCGGCACGTTGAAGATGGATCAGGCCCAGTATCGCGAGCTGGAGGCTTTCTCCAAGTTCGGCTCCGACCTCGACGCCGCCACTAAGGCGGTGCTCGACAAAGGCGCACGCAACGTCGAGGTGCTCAAGCAGCCGCAGTACAGCCCCATGCCCGTCGAAGAGCAGGTGGCCATCATCTTCTGCGGCACCAACGGCCTGCTGCAGAAGGTGGCCGTCGACAGGGTACGCGATTTCGAGAAGGATTTCCTCTTCCTCATGAAGCAGCAGCACGCCGACATACTGGCCAACCTCCGCGCCGGCAAGCTCGTCGACAGCGACCTCGCCACCATGAAGGCATTGGCTTTGGATACAGCAGAAAGGTATAAGTAATGGCTAACCTTAAAGAAGTACGCACGCGCATCGCCTCGGTGAGTTCCACGCAGCAGATCACCTCAGCCATGAAGATGGTCTCTGCCGCCAAGTTCCGCCGTGCTCAGAACGCTGTCATAGGCATGCGCCCCTATGCGGCACAACTCAACGAGATAATCGCCGACATCGACACCGGCGACGGTGTGGCGACCCCTTACCATGCCGTGCGCCCCGTGCAGAACGTCGTACTGGTGGTCGTTACCTCCAACAAAGGCCTTTGCGGTGCCTTCAACAGCAACGTCCTCAAGCTCGCCCACCAGCGCATAGCCCACTGGCGCGCCGAGGGCGCCGCCCTGCGCCTTGTGTGCATTGGCCGCAAGGCCTCCGAGATGCTCGTCCGCCAGAAGGACCTCAAGGTCGCCTCCTACGATGAACTGCTCGACAGCCCCTCGTTCGACGCCATAGCCACCCTGGCCGACACCATGATGGCCGACTTTGTAGACAAGAACATCGACCGTGTCGAGGTGGTCTATAACCAGTTCCGCAACTCCATCTCCCAGGACCTCGTCTGCGAGCAGTGGCTGCCCGTGAATGGAGAGCGCAGAGCGCAGAGCGGCGAACGTAAGACCAACAACGATTACATCTACGAGCCCTCCAAGGAAGAGATACTGCGCGAGATGATACCTCTCACGCTGCGCAGCACCTTCTACCGCATGATCCTCGACTCGCTGGCTGCCGAGCACGGCGCCCGCATGACGGCCATGCAGAAGGCCACCGACAACGCCACCGAGCTCCTCAAGGACCTGCGCCTGAGCTACAACAAAGCCCGCCAGGCCTCCATCACCAACGAGATTATAGAAATCGTCAGCGGCTCGGAAGCCCTGAAAGGTTAACGTCAAACACACAGGCAGACACCTGCAGCGCGGGTGTCTGCTTTTTTTTATCCATCAAACCATTATGGAAACCAAGACCCAAAAGACCAACGTCATCCCCATCGTAGTGATGATCCTGCTCTTCGGCATGATCTCCTTCGTCACCAATCTGGCCTCGCCCATGGGCGACATTCTCAAGAGCCAGTTCACCATCCCCAACTGGCAGGGCACCCTCGGCGTCTTCGCCAACTTCATAGCCTACGCCCTCATGGGCATCCCCGCGGGCAACCTGCTGCAGCGCCGCGGCTACAAGACCACGGCCCTCATAGCCGTCGCCGTTGGCTTCGCCGGTGTCGGCGTGCAGCTCCTCTCCGGCATCGTGGGCAGCTTCGGCGTCTACCTCCTCGGAGCCCTCGTGGCAGGCTTCTCCATGTGCCTCCTCAACACCGTCGTCAACCCCATGCTCAACCGCCTCGGCGGCGGCGGCAACCGCGGCAACCAGCTCATCCAGTTCGGCGGCACCTTCAACTCACTCTGCGGCACCGCCGTCATCGTCATCACCGGCCTCCTCATCCCCTCCATCGTCGAGGCCCGCATCTCCGACACCTTCCCCCTGATGTACACCGCCATGGCCATCTTCGCCCTGGCCTTCGTGGTCATCCTCTTCACCCGCATTCCCGAGACCGGTGGGGACCGCGCCGCGCAGGCCGCGGCAGGCTCCTTCCGCGACCTCTTCGGCTACCGCCACTTTGTGCTCGGCGCCATAGCCATCTTCATCTATGTCGGCGTCGAGGTTGGCACCCCCAACATCCTCAACAAGTGGCTCCAGAACCCCGAACTAGACATCCTCGGCAACACCCTTGACGACGACGACATCGCCGCCTCGGTCACCGGCTTCTACTGGCTGCTGATGCTCGTGGGTCGCCTCATAGGCGGCGTCATCGGCGCCAAGGTCTCGGCCCGTCGCATGCTCGGCGTCGCCGCCGCCGCCGCCGTGGCCCTCGTCGTGGCCGCCATCGCCATTCCCGCCACCGTGCAGGTCCACTTCCTTGGCTTCAACGGAGCCCAGGGCTTCGGCTTCAACCTCATACCCCTCAGCGCTGCCCTCCTCGTTTGCGTGGGCCTCTGCACCTCCGTCATGTGGGGCGGCATCTTCAACCTCGCCGTCGAAGGCCTCGGCAGCAACACCGAGCGTGCCTCGGGCCTCTTCATGGCCCTCGTCTGCGGTGGCGGCATACTGCCCTTGGCCATGAACGCCGTGGTCGACATCTTCGGCCCCGCAGGCTACCAGCCCTCCTACTGGATTGTCGTCGCAGGCTTCGCCTACATCCTCTTCTACGCCCTCGCCGGCTCCAAACCCGCCGGCCGCGGCGTCAAGAGCGAGTAACCATCGCCCTGCTGTCACAGCCGCCTCCTCCCGCCTCGGGACGAGGCGGTTTTTTCTTGCCCTCTCCTACGGTTCCCCGACGCCATTTCTACGGTCATTCTACGGCAGTTATTCTGTGAAAAGCGTAGAAAAAATGCCGTAGGGGCTCCGTACCGGAAAGATACCAAATATGACTTAAATTAACGAAACGGCCATTCCCGAGGCAGCAAAAAAAATATGTTAAAAATAAAAAAACACTTGCTTTTTTCAAATCGGTTTAGTAAGTTTGTGGTTGTCAAAAGAAAAGTAGTATCGTAATTAGACACTGAAAATCAAGTTAAACCAAAATATCTAACATCATGAAAAAACACTTATCGATTATGATGCTCCTTGCGGCGCTGGTTGTGCCGTGGGCATCGAGGGCACAGGAAACTGTGACGATTGGTACCGGTACGAGCACTTCGTACTATGTGCCTTTCAATTCCCTCTATGGGTACTCCTTCTCGGAGTGGGTCTATCCTGCCACAGAAATTAACATGGCTGGAAGCATTACTACCATCAGGTTCCACCTTGGAACGAGTAGTACGGAACAGACCAACAACTACACTATTTGGATGAAAAACGTTAGCCGCTCGTCTTTCTCGTCCACTACGGATTATGAGAGTGTCAATGCCTCTGACGTTGTCTTCAGTGGCTCATGGACCATTCCTGGCAGCTATACGGGCTGGGTGGAGATTGAACTGGACACCCCCTTCGAGTATGACGGCGTTAGCAATCTGATGATTGCCGTGCATGAGTACACCAGTGGTTATTCGTCACGTTATTTCACCTATACCAGTGTCACTAATGCAGGTTTTCAGTTGTATAGCGACAGCTCCAACCCTGATCCCTACAACATTTCTTCCTATGGTGGCAGCAAAGCCACGCGCAGCTACCTACCCAATACCCAGCTAGTGATAACGGCTGGCGACATCAGCTGCTATGGTGTCAAGAGCCTCACCATTGGTGAAATCACCGATGCAAGCTTGACCCTTAATTGGGTGGATACCAATAACTCTATTGCCACCTACACTGTCTATGCCGTCACTGCTACCGACACCACCGTGCTGCAGAGCGGTATCAACGACACTACCTACACGGTCACTAACCTTGATGCCAACACTGTATATACTTTCGCCGTCGAAGCCGACTGCGGTGCCGGCGATGTGTCCAACAGACGCTTTATCAGCGGCCGCACAGCATGCGCAGCCCTCACGGGAGATGACCTGCCCTACAGCTATGGGGTAGAGGACGCTACCGGTAGCGGTTCAACCTACGCGTTTGACCAGTGCTGGGGTCGTCACTACCAGGGAGGTTCCACCAACTATCCCTACCCCAGCAGTACACAAAAACACTCTGGTAGCTATGCTCTGTATTTTACTAACTCGTCAACCACTCTCAAGGTGTGGGCCACATTGCCCGTCCTTGATGATGCTGTGGATGTCAGCACTCTCTCGCTGGGCTTCTGGGCCTACAAGACTGCTGCCGCCGGTGGTCGCGTGAAAGTGGGTGTGATGACAAATCCTGAGGATGTTACTACATTTACTCAAGTCGCAAGTCTTCAGGTAAGTGCCACCAGCAGTTGGGAATACTTTGAGTTCCCCTTCGACGAATATACCGGAAGTGGCAAATATGTAGCCATAATGACCGATACAACCGCTGCAAACGTTACCTATATTGACGATGTCACCCTCCTGGTAACACCGCAGTGCCAGCGTCCTGTTGCCGCCATCATCTCTGAGGTCAACACCGTTGGTGCTACTCTCACCGTTAATGACCCCACCAGTGTAGGTACCTACATGGTCGAAGTTACGGGCGACAGCACCTTCAGTTTCACCCTCACCGGTCTGACTCATACCTTTGCCGACTTGGAGCCCAATTCCAATTATACAGTGGCCGTCTCGGCAATTTGCCCCAATGGTACCCTCACCACGCCGGTTTATGCCACCATACATACCCCCTGTGAGGGCCTCACTGCCAATGACCTTCCATACACCTATGGTTTTGAGGACGCCACTGGTACAGGTTCAACTGCTCAAATGAATGGATGCTGGGGTCGAAACTATCAGGGAGGAACCTCTCGTTACCCCAACCCAAGTACTTCTTACAAACGTAGTGGTACCTATAGCTTATATATGTATAATACCAGCACGGTCAAGTCATGGGCTACGCTGCCCGTACTCGATGCCAGCGTGGATGCCAATACCTTGATGGTTGCCTTTTATGCCTATAAGTCTTCGGCCAGCTATGGCCGCCTGAAGGTGGGTGTGATGACCGACCCCGAGGACTACAGCACCTTTGTGCCTATTGCCTCGATGCAGGTCAGCACCACCAGCACATGGGAGTACTTTGAAGTACCGTTGACTGCTTATGCAGGCACTGGCTCGTATGTCACAATTATGGTCGACTCTGCAAGTACTAACTACACCTATGTTGACGATGTCACCCTGATGGTGGCACCCTCCTGCGCCCGCATCGTCTCCTTCAGCATCAGCGACCCGACTCCCGACGGCGCCACGGTGCATATCGTAGACCCGACCGAGGAGAACAACTACGTCATCAAGGTGACGCTGGACACCACTCTCGTCATGACCTACAATGCAACCGACACCGTATTCTTGATGACCGGGCTGAATGCCAACACCGGCTATGGTATTGAGGTGTACTCCGACTGCGGTGATGGTACCGTCACCACCTCCCGCACCGGCAACTTCCGTACCGCTTGCTTTGCCATTGATGAACTGCCCTGGACAGAGAACTTCGACTCCTATGATGACCTATATACCTCCACCGGTTCAATGATTGGCGGTATGGTTCCCTGCTGGGAATACATCCAGGATGGCTCTTCTTATATGACGTTTGTTAACCAGAGTAGCAACTACAGCCGCAACTATGAGACTGGCACCAATGGTTACAGTCTCAAGTTCTACCCGGGCGTTGCCGGAGCAAAGAACTTTGCCATTATGCCCGTGTTTGAGGAGAGCCTTGAGAACTTAGAGCTTATGTTCTGGACACGTCCTGAGGGCACAAGTTCATCGCCCGGAAAATTCTCTGTGGGTTATATCACCGATATCACCGACTCTACGACCTTCGTCGCCCTTGAGACTTACGACTATTCCGAGTTCAACGGTGCATACCAAATGAAGGTTATCAATTTCCCCAGCGGCACTCCTGACAGCGCACGCATAGCTTTCCGTCATAATGCCACTAGCTCCAACTGGTATTGGTTTCTCGACGATATTTCGGTCTATATGGCTCCCAGCTGCGACCGCGCACAGGGTATCACCGTGGAGAATATCACCACCTCTTCGGCCACTGTGGTTATCATGGATACCAACCAGCTCCTCAACTATATTGTGACAATCTCCGACACTGCAATGGTTGACAGTGTGGCTATCGCAGACACCGCCACCACCTTCTCCAACCTCAGCCCCAACACCCAGTACACCGTCAGCATGATGACCGACTGTGGCGATGGCTATACCTATCCCATCACCTACACCTTCCGCACCCTCTGCGAAGGCTTCCCGACCGACAGCCTGCCCTGGACGGAGAACTTCAACTCCTACACCGGCGGCACCTCGGCTTCGACTACTACCCGCATGGATATTCCTTGCTGGACTGTTCTCAACCGCTACAGCAGCAACAACTATCCGTACTTTAATAATAGCACCACTTATGTTTCCAGTGGCAACTGCCTCTATTCTATGGCTGCCGCCACTGCGCATCCTGTCATTGCACTGCCTCCCTTCGAGAGCGCTCCTTCGGAGCTGATGCTCACCTTCACTGTGCGTAATGCTACGACCGGCTACGGTTATGAGGCCGGTATCCTTGTGAATCCGACCGATGCCGAGAGCTTCGTGCCTATAGCAACTTGCGTGCCGCATACCACTGGCGTGTGGGATACCTTCAGCGTGACCTTCGCCGGCTACGAGACTGGTCTTATCGCCTTCCGCAACTATGGCAACGGCGGATCCTACCTCGACAATATCGTCGTGGATGCCCTGCCCGAATGCGTTCCCCCGAGCTCGATTACGTTCAGCGATGTCACCACCACATCGGCTACCGTCACCATTGCCGATGCCAACGAGACGGGTCACTACTGGCTCTACACCTCGGCAACCGACAGCGTAGAGGTTTTGGGTGATACCTATACATTGAATGGTCTTACCTCCGGCACAGTCTATACCGTCAGTGTGCGCACCGTCTGCCTCAACGGCAATCTCACTGCTGCCACCACTGGTACCTTCATGACTCTCCTCGAGAGCACCACGGTGCCCTACAGCACAGGCTTCGAGGATGATCAGGATACCGCTTGGACTCTCATCAACGACGTCCATGCTTGGTATCGCGGCACTGTTGCCAGCAACGGCGGCACCAAAGGCCTGTACATAAGCAATGACGGCGGCGCCACCAATGCCTATACTATTACTACCATAAGTATTTCGTATGCTGTGCGCGCCCTTGAGTTTACCGATACCGGCGTGTATAACTACAGCTATGACTGGAAGGCTTATGGCGAAGGCAATTATGACTACCTGCGCGCATGGATTGCCCCTGCCGGCACAGCCTTTGCGGCCCACCTGTTGCCCGATGGTAGCTCTGCACCGTACAACTTCCGCGAAGCGACTCCTGAGGGTTGGATTGACCTTGGCGGTAAAAACAACCTCCAGAGTTCGTGGCAGACAAGTAGCGGCGAGTTCAACATGAATGTTGCCGGTACATACTACCTGGTGTTCATGTGGGCCAACGACGGCAGTGGCGGCACGCAGCCTCCTGCAGCTATCGACAATATCGAAATAACCTCCTGCACCTGCCCCGCTCCTACCGCCTTGGCGGTTGACAGCACAAGCCAGAATAGCATCACTGTCCATTGGACTGGCAATGCTTCGGCCTATTCCGTTATGGTGGACAACATCTATGGCACCACTACCGACAACTTCTACACTGTCACTGGACTCAACCCCTCGACGGCCTACAATGTGAAGGTGCGCGCCCTCTGCGATGGCGACAGCAGCCGTGCCGTCAGCGTTTCGGCCCGTACACAGTGCGGACCTATCGCATTGCCCGCATTCTTTGACCCGAACGACTATGCCACCGGCTCATCCAATATCCCCGACTGCTGGGCACGTCTCAATAACGGCACCAGCACCACAACCTACCCCTACATCTCCAGTAGCTCGGCCAATGCCCACACCGGCACCAATGTTATATACTATTATATGACTACCACCAGCGGCTATCCTACGCAGGAGATTATGGCCCTGCCGGAGATTGACACCCTCAATTTCCCGATGAATACCGTCGAAGTCAGCTTCTGGGCCAAATCGTCGGTCGCCAACCGGCACTTCGTGGTCGGTGTGGTGAGCAATCCCAGCGATATTACCACCTTCCAGCCTGTCGACACTATCCGCTTGACCACCACCAGCAGCCTGTATAACATCGAGCTCGGTAGCTTTACCGGCTATGGTGCATATGTTGGTCTGATGGCCTATAAGGATACCACCACGACATTCTATGTGTATGTGGACGACATCACCTTGGCAGTTGGTTCGCCCTGCCCGCGCAGCCGCAACCTGACAGCCAGCAACGCCACTACAACCTCCGTCGACCTCGGCTGGACCGATGTTGTTACCGGTTACACTCAGTGGAAGGTGCGTTATGCTCTGGACACCGTCGACACTTGGACTGAGATTACCGTCAACAGCAATCCTTACACGCTGACCGGTCTTACCGCCAATACCATCTACCGCTTCGTGGTAGCTCCGGTGTGCGCAGATGGCCAGACGGCCTTCTTCAGCCGCGACACACTGCGCTTCAACACCTCGCAGGTGCCCGCCACGTTACCTTACGCCTACGACTTCGAGGCTGCCGCCGAGTGGAATAACTGGCAGACTGGCAGCAACAACGCTGTGAACTGGTATCGCGGCATTGTTGCCAACGGCGACACCACCAACACCATGTACCTCAGCGCCGACAATGGTGCCACCAACTCGTGGACACGCAATGTCATCACCAATGTGGCTGCCTACCGCGACATCGACTTTGGTACCGATACCCACAGCTACACCCTTACGTTCAAATACCGCGGCGGCGGTCACCTCACCAGCGTCTCTGACGGCGTTGCCGTACTGCTTGTCGACCCGGCTACAGTGGCTGATATACCCAATACCTACCTTGGTTCGCCTTGGGGCAACATCCGTTGGGTGCATGCCCGTAAAGACAGTGTATGGACGGAAAAGACTGTTCAGTTCGACGGTGTCTCCGGCGTGAAGCGCTTGGTGTTCTACCACTTCAACAACGCTGCCACCACCGGCTACATGGACATTCCGCCTGCAATTGACGATATTGCCGTTGTGATGCAAGTCTGCGATCGCCCGTACGACCTGACCAGCACGGATGTTACACCAAACTCGGTGTCTCTCCACTGGGAGGGTGACGACACGGCTACCTATATTGTTGATTACCGCCTTGCCGGAACTACCGGTGGCGACCTCTTCGACACAGTTGTTGGTCTCAGCCACACTGTCACAGGTCTGGCCGCCAATACGTCGTACAGCTTCTGGGTGAAGAAGCGTTGCGACGATACTACCTACAGCAACTGGACATCGAACATCACTGTGAGAACCCTCTGCGGTTATGAGAGCTTACCGTTCCTCGAAGACTTCGAGAGCTATGCCGGTAGCACCTATAGCACTGCTGGTATATTGCCTGACTGCTGGGAAGGTTACACAAATGGTACTTCTAATGTGTATTATCCTCACATTACCGGCAGTGGTTCCTACTGGTATCCGCACAGCGGCTCCAAAGCACTTACGATGACTTCTAGTGGATCTACAGCTACTTATGGTACAACCAAGGTCGTGGCTATTCCTCCGTTCGCTACTCCGCTCAACCAGTTGGCTGTGAGTTTCTGGTACAGGATGGAGAATGCCGCACAAGGTACGTTGACAGTTGGCTATGTGACTGATGTCAATAACCTTGATGGTTCGTTTGTGGCAGTGAAGACCATCGCTGGCACAACTACATTGACTCAGGACACCGTGACCTTCGACAGTGTTACTGCAACCACTGCCCAGATTGCATTCCGCTGGTTTAAGGAATCTACATACTATTCGGTCGGTATCGACGACATCGCGGTGTGGAGCACTAATCCCGTACCGACTTGCAGCCATCCCGAGAACGTGGTTGCCTCTGGCGTCACCCATAACAGCGCCACCCTCTCGTGGACCGGCAATGCCGACGGCTACGAGGTGGCCATCATGGCTGGCGAGTGGGTTGAGCCCAACACCGGCACCGCTGTCGCTAACACCTCTATCTCCTACAACAACCTCATCCCCGGCACACCCTACAACTTCGGTGTCCGTGCCGTCTGCGGCGACGCTCTCGTGAGCGACTGGGAGGTCATCTCCTTCGTCACCGATGTGCTGCCGTGCTACGTACCCACCAACCTCGCCGTCAGCAACGTGTCCTACAACAGCGCGTTGGCCACCTTCACCCCGGGCGAGGGTCAGACCGAATGGGCACTGCACCTCATGGGCCAGGGTGTCGACCGCTATGACACCGTCAACACTAACAGCGTCACCATCACCGGCCTCGTCCACGGCAACGCCTACCAGGTCGCCGTGCGTGCCATCTGCAACGACACCATGAGCGCCTGGAGCGACACCGCCAACTTCAGCACCCTCAGCTGCGACATCCCACAGAACGTCACCGTCACCGAGGTCACCGGCACCACGGCTCGCGTCAGCTGGACAGCTACCGGCGCTGCCTCCTACATAGTCTCCTATGGCTATCAGGGTAGCAGCCAGAACGAGGGTACGCAGATTACCGTCAGCACCAACAGTGTCGTCCTCACCGGTCTTGAGACTGAGACCAGCTACGACGTCTATGTGCGCTCGCTCTGCGCCGACGGCATCATGAGCGTATGGAGCACTGCGACCAACTTCGTCACCACAGCAGGCTCCGGCCCCGAACCTACCTACTTCACCATCACCGTCCTCTCCAACAACAACGATTGGGGTACTGTCAGCGGCGGCGGCTCGTTCCTCGAGAATACCACCACCACCATCAGCGCCACTCCCAACCAGGGCTACCGCTTCGTGCAGTGGCAGGACGGCAACACCGACAACCCGCGCACCATCACCGTCACAGCCGACATGACCTACACGGCTACCTTCGCTGAAGGTGTGGGCATCGACCAGGTCAGCCTCGACGAGGTCAGCCTCTTCCCGAACCCCGCCACCAGCACCGTCACCGTGCGCGCCAACGGCATGGAACAGGTGAGCATCATCGACCTCAACGGTCGCACCGTGATGACGCAGCGCGTCAACACTGAAACCGCCACCTTCGACCTGAGCACGCTGGCCAAGGGCACCTACTTCGTCCGCATCGTCGGCGAACAGGCCTCCGCGGTCCGCAAGCTCGTCGTCAAGTAACGACTCTCTGTCCCATTGGACAGACACTCTTGTGCCGCCCCGCACCCTCGTGTTGGGGCGGCACTTTTTTGTCCCCTGGACCTCCCCCTGCTTGGGGTGTTGCCGTTTACCTCTTGTTTAGGTGGTCTTAACTTTACTAATAAATGTTAAATCGATACTTTTTCTGCAATTTATTTTGCCAATATCGGAAAAGTACGTATCTTTGCAGCCGAATTGAGAACGAAATTAAACAAAGAAAATAAACGTAACACGTTATGTATCTGACAAAAGAAAAGAAAGAAGAAATCTTCGCACAGTATGGTAAATCGGCAAAGGACACCGGTAGCACCGAAGGACAGATTGCCCTCTTCACCTACCGCATCCAGCACCTCACCGAGCTCATGAAAGAGCACAAGAAAGACCAGGTCTCCGAGCGCGCCCTCGTCATGCTCGTCGGTAAGCGTCGCAAGATGCTCGACTACCTCAAGGAGAAGGACATCGAGCGCTACCGTGCCATCGTCAAACAGCTTGGCCTGCGTAAATAAGGAAAAAGGTAATAGTTTTTCATATTTATTTGGTTATGGTTGGGATTCCCGGACATTCTGTCTGGGAGTCCTTTTTTTATGGCGTTGGACTCGGCTTACGCTACTGCCCTGCAAGCCACGCAATAATTCCGGCTTTCTGACGTTAATAGTTATGTTATGGTAAAAGCATTTTTCATCAACGGGAGTCCCCGTAAGAACTTCAATACGGCGCAGCTGCTGCAGCGCGCCATGGAAGGTGCCAGCGAGGCCGGCGCCGAGGTGGAGATGGTCAACCTCTACGACCGTAACTTGAACTACAAAGGCTGCATGAGCTGCTTCGCCTGCAAGGTGAAGGGCGGCAAGAAAGGCGTCTGCTCTTTCCCCGACGACCTGAAAGCCATTATGGAACGTGCCGTCGAGGCCGACGTGCTGGTGTGCGGCTCGCCCGTCTACTGCGGCTACCCCACGGCAGGGCTCCGCGCCTTCATGGAGCGGCTCATCTTCCCGGCGGTCAACTACTCCGACTTCAGCCACCCCATAGTCAACAAGCCTAAACGCTCGGCCACTATCTTCACCATGAACTGTCCGGACGAGGAGGTGTACCGCGCCAACAACTACCACATCCTGATGGACGCCAACGCCCGCCAGCTGGGTATGTTCGGTCCCACGGAGATTCTCTACAGTTTCGACACCTACCAGTTCAACGACTACAGCCGCTACGATGCCGCCATGCTCCCCGAGGAGCGTAAAGCCCGCGTGCGTGAGACGCAGTTCCCGCAGGACCTGCAGAAGGCCTACGAGCTCGGCAAGCGGCTGGCGACGGATGCAAAACAGGGATAAGTATGTACAGCTTGAAATATAAGGTGACCACGAGCACCTGCGACAGCGAAGGCCGGCTGAAGCTCTATTCGGCACTCCAGATGATGCAGGACTGCTCGGAGATGTGGATCGACTCGGTGCCAATGGTGAAGCAGTACTTCGCCGAGCAGAATATGGCGCAGTTGCTGGCTACGCGGCAGGTGGAGGTGGTCCGTGTGCCGGAATTCAAGGAGGAGCTGACGGTGACGACTTCTGTCTACGAGGTTAAGCCTATGTTCGGCTTCCGCAACACCTTCATCTACGATGCCGACGGGAAACCCTGCTACAAGACGTGGAGCATGGGGGCCTTCGTCGACAAGGCTGCCGGCAAGCTGAAGCGCGTCGACGACGCCACCATCGCCTCGATGGCATTGGAATCACGGCTTGAGATGAACTACAAAGACCGCCGCATCATCCTGCCCAAAGAGGGTGGCGAAGTGCTTGAGCCGGAACGCGTGCTGCGCGCCGACATCGACTACAACCGGCACATGAACAACGCCAACTATGTGCGTGTGGCGATGGAACTCCTGCCTGTGGGTTTCGTGGTCAGAGGCCTGAGGGTTGAATACCGTGTCGCCGCCAAGCTGGGCGATGTGCTTGTCCCTACGCTTTACCGTATCGACGGAGGCCTCATCGTCGCGCTGTCTGTCGGCAACGAGACGAGTGCGATCATAGAATTCACTTAAGGTAACGCCTGCCGGCTGTGTCATCCTCGCGGCTGGAGGCTGCGGCGGTAGTCGCTGGGCGACTGGCCGAGGTGCTTGGTGCAATAGCGGCTAAAATAGGAGAGCGAGGTGAAATTCATGCGGTCGGCTATCTGCGTGAGCGACAGGCGCTCGTCGTTGAGGTATTTCTTCAGGATGGGCACCGTGGCGCGGTCGATAAAGCTGCTGACGCTGTGTCCGGTGACGCGCTTGACGGTGGCGGAAAGGTATTTTGTGGAAACGTTTAGCCGCTCGGCGTAGTAGCTGACGTCGCGCTCCGTGCGGCTTATGCCGGTGGCGAGCAGGTCGGTGAGCTGCCGGACAATGATGGCGGTGCGGTCGCTGTGGGTGTCGGTGGCGTCGCGGCGGGCGTGGAGCTCGAAGATGTCGTACATCATCGTCAGGCAGAGGCTCCCCATCATCTCGCGGTAGAAGAGCAGGTGGCGATCATCGAGGCGGTCGCGCAGCCGGTGGAAGTCCT
>JAEEGG010000370.1_pt1 | contig 163583 bp, 146 predicted proteins | sample 9134161 | NCBI WGS metagenome assembly JAEEGG01 (sample SAMN16246543, study PRJNA631951) | gut metagenome | biome: gut microbiome; feature: rumen; material: CR-attached | host: Bos | place: Iran: Karaj | collected 2018-10 | reverse complement strand
CAATTGCACTTAACAGCATGATAAACAGGACAGCGCTTACCGCCCTTTTCAGTTGTATATTATTTAATCTCATTTTGTTGTATATTTAATGATTGTGTTTTCTTTATTTTTTTACTCATGGAAAGGCAATAAAATACGTGTTTGTTATCGGTTACAAATGTAACAAATATTTTTCAAATCCGTCGTTGAGATGACACCGAAAGTGTTTTTTTGAGATTCGGCATGAGAATATTATGTCAAATGCTTGTGCTGCTCTCGTAACATGGGATATTATTCAAATCAGCCCTTTATACTTCAGCCACAATGCAAAAAACTGGTCATATACTGAATAGGCATTTCTGTCTTCAGTAATAAAATCTTTATCCAGCAGTCCTTTCAATGCAGAGTTTACACTGCTGGCCGAATTGAGTTTGTTCCTTTTGATAAATGCCCCACCAGTGACTTCCTTAGCTTTGCCTTCTCTTGCAATAGCCAAAAACAGAAAGCGTTGTTTATCAGGCATTTGGTAAAACAAAGATTCGTATGTGTCGGAAGAGAGTTTGATGATGAACTCTATGGCTTCATCAACCATAGACACGTCACAGGATGTCCCCTTGTCTGTTCTGGAAAACAGCACATTCATCACGCGGTGCATATAGCTTGTCACCGCTTCGAAACGCTCATAAAGCATTGCCACGACCGCCGCGTCAAGGTGTTTTCCCGCCTCCTCAAACTTATTTACACAAAAATCAGTGTAAACGCCCAAGTCCAACGGCTGAAGGTTGATGATGGTAACTGCCTGATAGAACGGGCGCGAAGGCGAAGATTACTATAAAATAATTCTCATAAAATAGTTCTCATAAAATGAGAATCAGATTCGAGGCTCTCGCATTGCCCATTACGAAAGATAAGCAATGCATCAGTATTCCTACTCGCAGCAAGCCATCAATACAGAAAGCCAAATTGCCACAGTGGGATGCGATTGTTGTGTCCCACTTCTGTATCATCAACGGCGAGGTAACTATTCGGCTCGTCCTTGATTTGGTCGAAAGTCTTATTCTTTCCGCCAACTTCAAACAGATACTTGCGATTGACCATAAAGTCGCCTTTCAGGGGAAGCAGAACCTCTTCGGTTGCGGCAAGCTGGTTGTGGAAAAATATTTCGCGCACGGTGCCGATGTTGATTTTCGTTGAAAGGGCATACATCAGGTTCGGGTTGTCAAGGTAAATCTTGTCAGGGCGTGAGAGGCTCCGGAAGTTCTTGATTTCGTGCGTCAGAAGTGCAAGCAATCCGCCTCGTTCCAGGGAATAGAGCATCTTGAGACCATTCTCACGGTTGGTTTCCAACTCACCATAAACCTCTGCCATCTTGGGCGTTTGTGGTACGCGCTCCACAAGAATCATCAGCATCTTGCGGGTTTTCCTGATGGTTGACAACGAAACATTATCGACGGCGGGAAGGTCGGATTCTATGATTTGGCGCACTACCTCCTGCAGGCGAAAGGAAAAACCGTCGCCTTCCTCTTTATAGAAAGGATAGTAGCCATGTTTCAAATACCGTTCAAAATAAGGCAACACCTTGATTTTCGATGTAATTCGCGAGGCCATGCCAGCATGTTGGACAAGTAAGGTGTCGAGACTTATGGGAGATTCGTCCGCACAAACCCCCTCAAAGGCAAGAAACTCGCGAAACGAGAGCCCATGCAACGTATAGACCACCTGCCGCCGCGACAAGTCGCCCTCGTTGGCATCAATTTGGAGCATAGAGGAACCCGTATAGACGATGTGCAAATCCGGGAAATCATCATAAATGTTCTTCAGTAGCGTCTGCCAGTGCGGATGACGATGGATTTCGTCTAAAAAGAGGTGTGTCCCGCCGTGGGTGTAGTGATATTCGACAAGTTCGATTAGTGGATGCGTCTCAAACCATAAATTGTCCAGCGAAACATAAAGCACCTTGCTTCTGTCGGCGAAATCTTCCTTGATATGCTGCAACAAAAGGGTCGTCTTGCCCGTGCCACGGCCACCTTTGATACCAATAAGCCTGTTGTCCCAGTTGATTTTGTAGAAAAGATAGCGGTGCAAGTTGGAAGAGACCGCATCGACTTTCCTGTTGAAAACCCTGTATAAACTTTCAATCGTGTATTCTTCTTCCATAGTTGGATGCTTTTGTTGCTGCAAAATTACAAAAAAACTTTAAATAGTCTAATTTTGATAAAAAAAAGACTGTCCAAAGTCTTTTTTTTGTAAAAGGACTTTTTAGAGGTGACTTTCCCTGAATTTGGTTGACAGATTTGGGATGGTTAAACTGAATTGGTTTACATTGTTTGTCTCATATCCCTAATCTGGTTTACACTGTCACGGTTTGGGTTGACTTTCCCTGAAAGCGGATTTTCAATCCGCAAAACATGAATAAACATCGGTTGTTTAAAGGATTAACAATTCAATCCTTTAACGTTGCTTGCCGTTTTGTGTGCCACGGTTGTGGTGGTTACCTTGTAGAGACAATGCATGCGTTGTCTCTACCTTCGTCATTTGCTGAAAATAAGATTAATGATGACAACAATATCCAGAGCATCGACAGCTCCATCTCCGTTTACATCAGCGTTGTCAAAGACAAATTCTTCAGTGGGTTCACCAAAGATATGATTGACGATGATGACGATGTCAAGAGCATCCACTGCTCCATCTCCATTGGCATCACCAGGCAGGCCAACTTCGGCTTCAAAGTTTGCCACATAACTTGCGTCCTCAGTCACGGTGAAACTGTATGTCGGATTGGTCGAGACGACTGAGCCGTCTTTTGTCCAGTTGATGAAGGTGTAGCCTGCGTTGGCTGTGGCGGTAAGAGTGCAGGTGCTGCCTTCATCATAGGTGCCTGCGCCTTCTATCGTGCCACCTTCAGCCGGATTAGCCATAGCAGTAATCTCAAATTCATTGTTTTCATAAACTATTACTGTTTCAAGTTGCTGAGCTGTTTGTACATATAATTGAGATTCAGCTATGAAGGCGAGGAAATGAATGTTGTTAATGTCAACATCAACAGGATTAGGATTACCTATTTGTTCAGGGATTTCGTAGGTGTAGGTTCTTGTAACTAATGTTCCCTGTGTAGTGGTGTTAATTGGGTCACCCCATGCATCAGTGCTGTTAACAACATCTCTGAAAACGTTCATGTGAATGTAGATAGTATGGCCCTCATCATACCACTGTGAAGGGTTGAAGTTACCATAGTCAGACTGTGAGCCAAGAATACTGTCCTGCAGCATGACTACCGTAAGGAAATTGGTTGACTGTGGGCTGTCACCGGTGTAGTAAGCTTCAACTGTGATAGTTGCAGTTCTTGTGAAAGGATTGATTGTTACCTGACCGCCTAAATTGACGTAAGAGTTTTGAGCGAGCATCTGGTTTGTGGCGCTTGCCCATTCACCACGGCCTAAAGATGATGTTGTACCTCTGTTGACAACACCACTTGGATAACCGCTGACTGAGAAACCACTATGAATGGTGGTTCCGTCGGTTGTGTTAAGGTTTGGATAGGACGTTGGTGAGTAACCGCCGGCATTAAGATTTATCGCCCAGAATCTGCCCGGATGAGCAGCAGCAATTTCATTTGCAATTCTGTGAGCATCGGGACAGAAACCGCAGCTACGGCCAGTGAATCCCTCAAGTACAACATTGCGCTGGTGAACATCAGTGTCAACGAAAGATTGTGCTGATGCTTGGAAAATGCAAGCGGCAGCAATGAAAATTGATAGTAATATTTTTTTCATTTTTCTCAGGTAACTTCTAATTTTTATTTTTTGCGTCATACTTTATACTTTCAGATGTTGCGAAGTCCGTTAAACAAAATCTGAAAATACAACAGTGCAAAATTACATTTTGTTTTTTGATTTTCAGTAGTTTATTGCGTTTTTTTAAATGTGATGGTGATTTATTGTTAATCAGCGTGTTATGTGTTACTATTATGGATAGTCGTTTAATTTGCTCATATCTCAACATGTTGTGGACATGACTCGTGAAGATAATTTGGGCCATATTTCGGACAAATCCGACCGCTCGACTGTACCTACTGTTCAGGCTTTGCCCAATAAACCCGAACACACCTTGCGCTTCCTCTCGCTCTTGTCTTGGAGTTCTTTCTGATACGGTTTTCGCTATCATACTTATAATCAGACAGATGGTGTAAATTGCCAAATTTTTTTTCGTGTCCGTTTTCCCAAACTGGTATAAAATGTGTATCTTTGCACCAAAAGTCGGCTATAAAATGTGAATTTTAAACAAAAAAGTCGGCTATAAAATGTGATTATGTATAAACGAAAGATAGAAAATGTACTCTTATCGTGGTTGGATGACACCGCCCACAAGCCACTGGTAGTGAAAGGAGTCCGCCAGTGCGGCAAAACCAGCAGCGTGATGGATTTTGCCCAAAGACATTTCAAGAACGTTGTATTTCTCGACTTCCGTGAGCATCCTGACTACAAGAAGTTTTTCACTCCGAATTTGGAAGTAGACGCTATCGTGATGCGTATCACGGCAGCCATGCCACATGTAGAAATCGAGGCAGGCAATACCTGTTTCGTTTTTGACGAGATACAGGATTGCCCCAAAGCCAGAGGCTCGCTGAAATACTTTCACCAAGATGGTCGATACGAAGTGATGTGCACAGGTTCTTTGCTCGGTGTCAATGGCTACAAAACCCCGGAAGAAAAGAAAGAAGAAGAGGAAGCCTCGATACCGGTGGGCTTTGAGGATATCGTCGAGATGTACCCGATGGACTTCGAGGAATGGCTATGGGCTAATGGGATAAAAAGCATACATTTCGATTATCTGAAAAAATGCCTGAACGACGAGCTATCTGTTGAAGAGGCTTTGCACGACCGTTTCCGTGAGCTGCTTCATCAGTATGTCGTAGTGGGTGGTATGCCGGAAGTTGTGACCACATTCCTTGAAACAAAACAGATAGGTAAAGTGCTTTCGGTACAAAGGCGCATCATTGATGAATATAAGGCGGATATGGTGAAGTATGCTGTAGCAGCCGACAAGTCACGAATACGTGAATGCTTCGAGTCGATTCCTGCACAGCTGGCCCGTGAGTACAAGAAGTTCAGTTATACCGTTATCCGTCCGGGAGGTCGAGGTCGCGACTATGCTGGGAGTATTCAGTGGATTGAGGATGCCGGTATCATTCGCAGATGCTATAATACGGAGATTACAGAATTACCACTTGACGGGCACCGCATACAAAGTGAGTTTAAGGTGTATATGGCCGACATTGGCCTGCTCGTCTCTATGCTGGAAGAAGGTACCCAGTCGAGTATATTACATGGCAATCTGCTTAGCTATCATGGAGCCATCAAAGAAAACCTTATTGCCGATATCTTCGGCAAAATGGGGCGCAAGTTGTATTACTATCATAAAAATGCTGGCGTGGAGCTTGATTTTATTATGCGTTATAGGGGAGAATGTACACCTGTTGAATGCAAGGCCACCACAGGCAATGCCAAGTCCATGCGTACTGTCCTAAAGCACCCTGAAAAGTATCATGTCACCAGCGCCATCAAACTGGGTGACTATAATATTGGAAGAAAGGATCAATTGCTCACTATGCCAATCTATATGGCTTTTCTTCTTACGGAAGTGTAAAATATTTATATGGATTTCTTCTTTTCTCCAGTAGGACAGAATGACTATCCGTAAAGACATACCATCCAAATGGTCGCTTGTTTTTATTTTTTCCGATACTTGTCGTTATTGGTCGTAGCAGAATTCTGCTGTGTTTTATGAATGTGTTCTATGCTCTTCTTGCTTTTTAGCCTCGTTTTCCTTCTCTTTTAGCCTATTCTGCCTATCCCAAACCTGCCATTGAATTAGAGCCTCTTCTTCCAATCTTTCTTTGCGTTTTTCATCAGTTTCACCCAAGCATAACAATAGGATTATGGCTAATGGCAAAACGAAGAAACTAAAAATAACCCATCCAACTACACTTCTCCCCCTTTTTTAGCCATTGAAGCTACTACAACGCATGACCCTATAAGGAGGGCTAAAATGATGATTATAATGAATCTGTAATATTCGTAATACATGATAATTCTTTTTATTACAATAGGGGACTTCTATTTTTAATTATTTGCGTCATGCTTTCAGATGTTGCGAAGTCCGTTAAACAAAATCTGAAAATACAACAGTGCAAAATTTCATTTTGTTTTCTGATTTTCAGGTATTTATTGCGTTTTTTAAATGGGAGGGTGATTTGTTGTTAATCAGCGTGTTATGTGTTTATATTATGGACAATCGTTTTGTTTGCTCATATCTCAACATGTTGTAGACTAGATTCGTGAAGATAATTTGGACCATGTTTCGGACAAATCCAACCGCTCGACTGTACCTACTGTGCAGGCTTTGCCCCTTGAACCCAAACTGTATTTTTGCACAATAACTATTTTGTATTGAATAAAAAAATATTCATTTTGTTCAATACACTAATATAATTGAATAAAAAGTGGTACATTTGCAGCGAATTTTGGAATCATCATGAAAACTATTCTTCTTTCGCAACGAAAAGAGCGCGATGATTTGTTGGCGCGAAACTACATCCGTCGTCATACAACTCTAAACACGGATGAGTTGCTTAAGAGCCATCTTACCAGAACAGCAAAACGAAGCCACAGTTTTGGAGGATGACTACCTTCGTTTGGGTGGTTATCCGGAGACGGTTGCTGCACGCTCCTTGGTGACAAGTTACCTCAGTACGCTTTTTGATTCAATCATTTGGAAAGATATCGTTAAGCGCCATAAAATCCGCAAGACAGAGGATATTAATAAGATGGCGCTATATCTTTTAACGAATTTCTGCAATCAATTAAGTGCTAATGATATAGCTAATGCACTGAGTATCGGTAGTGTTGCCACTACGCAAAAATTTATGGGTTATCTCCATGAGCCGTTTTTGTTTTATTACCTGCCACGCTATGACAACAAACTCAAACTGATGGCAAAGGCGCCTAAGAAGATTTATGTGGTGGACAATGGTTTTGTGGCAGCGAAGGCATTCTCAACCAGCGATAATTTAGGACGTTTATTGGAGAACCAAGTCTTTGTCAACCTGTTGCGGAAAGGTTATGATCCTGAAAAGTCGATGTTCTATTATCGCACACGGAATGATAAAGAGGTTGATTTCGTTCTGCGTGAGAATAACCGAGTGAAGCAATTGGTTCAAGTCAGTTACGAAATGACATTGAATAAGACTATACGCCGTGAGTGCAGCGCATTGGCCGAAGCCGCTCAGGAGTTGCATTGTAATGATTTGTATGTTCTGACCTTTAATGAAAAACGAACTATGGAATGGGCAGGATGTGCGATTCAGGTCCTGCCGGCATCGGAATGGTTCAACTGATTCTCATTGCTCTTGCAACTCCTCTATTATTGATAGAGGATTCCATCCCTATTGCCTGAACTCTCTCTCGGGCTCATTCCCCTTCATTGATGAATTTGTTCTCCTCTTGGCTGTTATGCTGGGGGCGCAGGCCTTCGACGCATCCGTACTAATTGCTGATTTGAACGGTGTAAACTCCGGATTTCAGCTCAAAGACTGCCTTGCCGTTTTCGTAACTGGAACCAGTGATTGCATCCTTGCCTTTCAAAAAGGTGACCTTGTCGGGCGATGTGGTTTCAATCAGCAGGGTGGCAGTTGTGTTGGCTGGTATCTCCGCATCATAAATATATCCTTTTCCCGTCAGTTTCCAGCCGCTGTTAATCTGACCGTACACCGATTCAAAGCCGCCGTTTATGTATTGGAATGTCCCGCCGAATCTCGGCTGCAGGAAGAAATGCTTGTAGCCTGGGTTGTCTTCATCTCTCTGAATGCCAATGGTATATGCCATCATCCATTCTTCAATGGAACCGTATGCGTAGTGATTGAATGAATTCATGCTGAAACTGTTAAATCCGTTTTCATGCGTATAGGAATTCCAACGTTCCCAGATTGTGGTTGCTCCCTGTTTCACAGGATACAGCCATGACGGATATTCTGTCTGTTCAAACAAGATATAGGCAAGACTGTCATATCCGTTGTCCGACAACACTAAATTAAGGTATGGTGTCCCGATAAAACCTGTGGTGAGCGTATTGCCATGACTTCCAATATTTTGCACGAGGGCTTGCAATGCTGTGTCTTTGCTCGTTCCTGCAAATAAATCAAATTGCAGAGGAACTACATTGGAAGTCTGTGATTTTATTGAAACTGTGTTCTGAGCGGAATTTACCACATAATTGGGGACGTTTATCACATGTCCTGTCGAATCAACGAATGTGGAGTTGAAGGCAGTTTTAATATTATCATACAAATCGGAATAATACTTTGCATCATCGTTTTTACCTGTTGCCGAAGCTATTTTGCTCATCAGCATTGCATCGTAGGCATAATAGGCTGTGTTGGACAGCGATTTGTTGGTCTGCTCAATTGACAGCCAGTCACCGTAACCGCCTCCAGGCTGAATGAAATTGTTGGAACGTTGTTGCAGATATTCCATGTAACGTGTCATCGAAGGATATTGCTTTTCAATGATTCTCAAGTCGCCGTATTGCTGATACATTTGCCATGGGACTATTATGCCGACTTCAGTCCAGCCCATTGAACCTTTGCCGTAGTCCGGAATTTGGGCTGTCGTTCCAATCATCGGGAAATAATCACAGTAGTTGCCGTTTTCCCCTTGGTCATCGCTTACCGTAACCAACCAGCGTGTGAAAAACTGATCGACATTCATGTTGTACGTGGCTGAACGAGCGAAAATCTGGGCGTCTCCCGACCACCCCTGACGTTCATCCCTCTGCGGACAGTCGGTAGGAACGGAGACGAAATTGCCTCGCTGACTCCAGATTATGTTTTCATACAGACGATTTATGTCTTCGTTGGAAGTGTTGTAGCTGCTCAGCTGTTTGCCTGCTGAATGCAAGACAAGTCCCTTCACGTTTTCCAAAGGCAACGGCTCTGAAAGTCCGTAAATCACAAGGTATCGGTATCCATGATAGGTGAAGTCTGGCTGGAAGGTTTCACCGTTCGGGTTCCCGCTTAGTATGTAATTGTCTGTACATAAGGCGGAACGATAATTTTCATTACACACCAGACCTCTCATCTTTGCGTATGTTGCTGAATCGCGTTCTGCATTGTACAATTTCTCAGGCACAATCGCAGGGTATAGCATTTCGCCATACTGAATCGTGACTTTCTGTCCGGCGTCACCTTTGAATGTAATGTTAGGGATACCAACCATGTTTTGTCCCATGTCGTAGATATATACGTTTTCTTTCGGCTCTGATACTGAAATTGCAGACAACGTGATATCATTGACAATAGGAGAGCCGATATAATTTATTATCTTAATGCTGTCAGGTAATTGCGGATATATTTTTGCATTATACCATTGGAAATCGTCAAAATTGGCTTCATTCCAGTTCTTTACCTCACGGCGTGCATTGTAATCCACACCGTTTTGCAGACTGTTGCTTAAGATAGGGCCGTAATCATAGCATTTCCAGGAATCGTCGGTTACTACAGTTTCAGTTGTGCCGTCATTATATTCTATAATTATTTTAGCCAACAATGATTCTTCAACGCCATACTGGTCCTGCTGATGCTGCAGTCCCATTGCATAATCAGTGTACCAGCCTGCTCCAAGAACGGCTCCCAATGCGTTGTCGCCTTTCTTCAGCATGGATGTTATGTCATACGTGTTGTAGAAAATGTGGTGCCGGAAATCCGAACTGCCTGGATTGAGGAAATCGTGTCCAACTTTGTTGCCGTTTATGAAAAACTGGTATGTTCCTTTCGCTGTGACATAAAGTTTTGCAGAGGAAACCCCTTTGCTGATGGCTATTTCCTTACGCAGCATCGGTGCGCTCTTTTCTTCTCCGGGGCACCATATATGGATTTCTTCTTGTCCTACTCCTTCCATCGGATTTTCCTTGCGGTACAATTCCGTATTCCATGATTTTTCGCTGATGACTATATTCGAATAGTTTGCGGCCTGCTCTTTTGACTGCTTGAACCCTATTGAATACAGACGGCAGTACGGCTCCCACATCTCAGTTCTGCTGTTGTCAATGACAATGTGGTCTTCCGACAGTGCAACACCGTCAATGACAATGGAAATGTTGTATGTTCTTGCAAACCAGTCAGTCTGGGAATGGATGTTGATATGATGAGTGTTGTGAAACGCCGATGCAGGAATAATTTTAGAGGCGTTTGTCTCATAATCTTTGAGCAGGACTCCGTCGTGAAGATGACTTATTATCACGTGTGTGGAGTTGTTAATGAGATGCAGGCCAAGCATAACGTAATTGGCGGAATCTCTTGCCCCAAAAATGAAAACGGCATCGCTGCCTTTTTCATTGACTTTCACATCATAATCGATATCAAAATTCGAACGGTATTTGGACAGTGGAGGAAATTCAGAACCAATCCATTGTGCGTTGCTCCAGCCTGAATTTAAAAGTCCGGTTTCGAACCAGGCGACATCAGACTTGGTTTGCCTATTGTTTTCATCCCATACAGTCACTTGCCAGAAATATCTTGTGGAAGGCTTCAATTCATCTCCATCATAAACGATATTCAACGAATTGTCGGAGCTAACCTTATCTGTATTAAAGACATATTGTCCGTTGTCTAATGCATTTCTGCTTGTGGCAACTGTAAGTTGGTATGCCGACTGATGGGCACCGTATCTGTCGGATTTCATTTGCCATGAAAAACGCGGATGTTGTTCGTCAATACCTATAGGATCAGACTGGTATTCTGTTTTTAAACTGGTGATTGAGGTTCCGTTGGAACATCCGATAAAAATCAAAAATAATAGTGTGATACCTAATGATGAAAATTTGGATGACATTTTGAGTTTTGGTTTAATACGTAGCAAAAATAACACTTTTTCTTAAAAAATCCTAAATACAGGTAACAAAACCTGCTTTTTTGAAATATGTAAATGAAAACCATTATAGATATGTTAGTAAAAGTGTATGGCAGTGCAATATCAGGTATCAGTGCAATTACGATAACAGTTGAGGTGTGCATTGATTTGGGCGTGCAGTTCTTTCTGGTAGGGCTTCCAGATAATGCTATAAAGGAGAGTCATCAAAGGATTGAGGCGGCATTTCGACAGGTGGGCTATAAGTTTCCGGGCAAAAAGATAACTATCAATATGGCTCCGGCCGACATTCGCAAGGTGGGTTCTGCGTATGATTTGACTATAGCTATCGGCATTCTGGCGGCATCCGAACAGATTGAGAACAATATGCTTGAAAACTATGTGATAATGGGTGAATTGTCGCTCGATGGCAGCATCAAGCCTATCAGGGGGGCGCTGCCGATGGCGTTTGAGGCAAAGCAGAATGGCTTTAAGGGGATGATTATACCATACGAAAATGCCAAGGAGGCTGCTGTGGTGGAAGGTATCAATATATACGGTGTGAAGACGATTGCGGAAGTGGTGGATTTCATCAACGGCAACACAGCTCTTACTCCCGTACATGTTGATATGGAAGAACTTTTCACGAGAAAAACGGAGAACTACAAGTATGATTTCTCTGATGTGAAGGGACAGGAGAGCATCAAACGGGCGTTGGAGGTGGCTGCTGCCGGAAGTCATAACATAATGATGATAGGGGCGCCTGGCAGCGGCAAGACAATGCTTGCAAAACGTCTTCCTTCAATTTTGCCGCACATGACCATCGAAGAGGCTCTTGAGACTACGCGAATACATTCAGTTGCGGGAACCCTTGGCTGTGAATCGCTGCTGTCGGTGCGACCTTTCAGGGCGCCTCACCATACTATCAGTGATGCCGGGCTTGTCGGTGGCGGCTCATTTCCTCAGCCGGGAGAGATATCATTAGCCCATAATGGCGTATTGTTTCTTGACGAATTGCCCGAATTCCGCAGGTCTTCACTCGAGGTGATGCGTCAGCCGATGGAGGACAATATCGTGACCATATCCCGTGCAAAGACCACGGTGACTTTTCCTGCCAATTTTATGCTGGTCGCAGCAATGAACCCTTGCCCTTGTGGCTATTATAACCATCCTGACATCGCATGTACCTGTCAGCCCGGCCAGGTTCAGAAGTACCTTGGTCGTATTTCCGGACCGCTTCTCGACAGAATAGATATTCAGATTGAAGGGGTTCCGGTTCCGTTCAAGGATATTTCGAAAATTGAGAAAGGCGAGACCAGCGCTGCGATAAGACAGAGAGTAACAGCTGCAAGAAACATACAAAATGAGAGATATAAATATTATGACGGAATCCATTCCAATTCAAATATGACTCAGGATATGATTGACAAATACTGCCGGCTGAATCCGGACTGCCTGAGGATTTTGAGGGTTTCGATGGAACGTCTGAATCTGTCGGCTCGGGCATATAACCGTATTCTGAAAGTGGCAAGGACGATAGCAGACTTGGAGGCATCCGAGAATATCGAAACCTACCATTTGTCGGAAGCAATTAATTACAGAAGCCTTGACAGGGAAACTTGGGGAATAAAATGAAAAAGATTACCGGGGCAATTGTCATATGTTTGTCGTGCTTGTCGTTGACGGGGCAGAATTCCGACCATGTTACCATGTCTGCTTTGTCGGGAAGCAGAACCGTATGCTCGCAGTATGGTGTGAATTCTGTTTTCTGTAATCCTGCAGGACTTTCACAAATCAGCAAATCTTTTTTCATTACAACATTTTCCGACGACTATTCAATTCACGATTTGTGGAATATAGTGACAGGTTATATTTTTAAGACAAACAAAGGAGCCTTGCCGCTCACCATCACGTCAAAAGGTCCGCGAGATTGTGTGGAATTCGGATTATCGACAGGCTATAGTCTTGAATTGTCTGAAAGATTTTATGTGGGAATTATGACTAATGCGAGATATTTCCTGATAAAGGATATTCAGGATGAAGCGGAGATAAGTCTGGTTTTCGGCATCCAATACCGCGCAAATGAAAAACTGACATTCGGTATGATGTGCGAGACACCTGCTGTCATCCTTGAAGACAGACCTGTCAACTATTCCTGCTTTGTGCTCAAATCGGCTGTGTCGTATTATTTTACAAGCAGCTGTGGCGTGAGTTTTGAAATAAGCAAGGCAATGCTGCTGCCAGTCGGTTTTTCCGGATTGTTCGAAATTGCATTGTCGGAGCGAATCAGGCTTGTGTCGGGATACAAATCAGGCGCAAACGAACTGTTTTGCGGACTGTCGGTACTATGTCCCAAAATGACATTTATGATGTCAGCAAGCTATAATTTCATGTTGGGAACAACTCCTGAAATCGTTTTTATCAGATGATTATTGTAATGCTTTGAAATGAAGATAGTTAGCGTAAATATCGTTGCCGTTTCCTTCGCTGTTTTTCTTGCATTTGACAATGTGACTGCTTATTCGCAGGAAAATCCTGACTATTTAATTGAAAGTATTGTGGATGAGTTTTCGGATGATGAAGAAGTGGGGTTTGATGATTATGATTTGGATTTGCTTACAAATAAAATCAAAATAAACAATATCACTGATAATGAAATACTTGGTTTGCCTTTTCTGAACCTTTTCCAGAAGAATGCCCTCATAGCATATCGAAGGGAATGGGGCGATATTCATTCGCCTATGGAGATTGCTATGATTGACGGTTTTGACAGAGGTTTGGCATATATGATAGCTCCCCACTTGGATTTTTCTTTAAAAACTAAAAAGTACAAATACACTCCAAAACAAATATTGACAAATGCAAAGTATGACTTTTTGTTGCGTGTCAGTGCGAATAACAATTCAAACAATGGCTATTATGGTGACCTGCACAAGGTTTTGGCCAAACTGAAATATAATCTTGATGAGCATCTGAAGATGGGACTGACTTTAGAGAAAGATGCAGGTGAAAGGTTCTTTTATGTTGATAAAGGCAGATTCAGGCTTGAGCATATTTCCGGTTTCATGTCATGGACGGGCGATAAGTTGAATGTGCTTTTAGGTGATTATTATGTACAGTTTGGACAGGGTCTGTCGATGTGGAACGGGACTTATTTCGGAGGAGGAGTCGAGGCGTCATCACAGTTGAGAATACCTAAGAGAATCAAACCGAATACGAGCAGTGATGAGACAAACTATCTTCGCGGGGTTGCTGCCGATTTGGAACTCAAATCGTTGACTTTGACTGCGTATGCCTCGTATCGTAAAAAGGATGCAACAGTTTATGTCAATGAAAATACTGGTGTGAAATATTTTCGTTCACTTTCAAAAACCGGTTACCATCGCAATGAAAATGAAATGTCGAAGATTGGTCAGGTCAAAGAATTCGTTGCAGGTGCCAATGTGGGATATTCCTTCAACACACTGATGCTGTCAGCTAATATAAACTGCTTGAGATATGATATACCGTGTGTTTCCGAATCAACATTTTTGTCGGGTTCGTTGAATTTTGTCAAAATATTCAAATATAGTTATTTATATGGTGAGGCTTCCTTGTCAGGTGATATGGGGTTTGCGGCAATGGCTGGATGGTATATTCAACCGAATTCATATTTGAATATGGAATTGTTGAGCCGTTATTCAACAAATGGATATCATAATGTTTCAAATTCTGATGTTGGAGATAATACTTTTTCAATACGTGCGACAATGTATCCTGTAAAGAAGCTGACTATGATAGTTTCAGTTAACTCTTCGGACAATTCAAATTCCATTTTCAATGTCAGATCAAAGTTTCAGATGACACGATTTGCCTCAATTTATTTGGATTACAGGTTTTCAACAAAGAGTTCAGAGAATACGGCTGATGATGCGAAACTTCCTATGAACACTGTGGAAAGCAAGCATAAGGTCAGACTGAACATAGAATACTTGCCATACAATTTCCTTACGTTGCGCACTCGTTTGGAGGGAGTTGTGTCAGGGAGAGATGTCGGATGTCTGTTGTACAATGATATTGCATTCAGATTCGACAGCGGTATCTCCTTGCTGATGCGCATGACGTGTTTTGATACTGACGGGTACGACACGAGGATTTATTGTTATGAAAATGATGTGCTTTACAGTTATTCTTCGCCGGCATATTATGGTTCCGGTTATGCTTTTTATATTTTGCTGAAAATCCCGTTATTTCGGAATGTGGATTTTTGGTGTAAGATAGGAGATACCGAAAATATAGACAGAAACACGAACAAGCTAAGCGCGACGATTCAGCTTAGAACAAAAATTTAACCTTTTTTATGTTGATAAAATCTGTTGACAACAAATTTGCAAACAGGTTTTATGCTAATTACAGATACAATAAATTTGCATCAAATGAAAAAGGTATGCAATATAATTTTGATGAAATAATTCAAAGACGAGGTACTGCCTGCGTAAAACACGATCTTCTGCGACAGCGTTTCGGAACTGATGACGTTACTGCAATGTGGGTTGCAGATATGGACTTCAAAGCACCGGACTTTGTTGTCGAGGCACTTAGAAAACGTTGCAATCATGAAGTTTTCGGGTATTCTTTCGGTGACACTTCCTATTATCTTGCCATACAGCGTTGGTTACTGCATCACTATAGCATTAATGCTGATTTCTCTGAGCTTCATTTTATTCCGGGGATAGTTGCAGGAATAAGTTTTTGTCTTGAGACTTTTACGCAGAAGGGTGACAAAGTGCTGATTATGAATCCGGTATATCCGCCGTTCATTAATCTTCCTTTGGGTAGCGGTAGGCAGCTCTCTGTTTCAAAATTGGTATATAGGAATGAGAACTACTTTATAGATTTTGACGATTTCGCAGAAAAGGCCAAGGGGTGCAAACTCCTTATCCTGTCGAATCCTCACAATCCTGGTGGCAGAATCTGGGAAAAGGAGGAACTCCAGAAAATAGCTGACATCTGCTATGAAAATGGGGTCATCGTTATTTCTGATGAAATCCATGCCGATTTGACTTTGCCTGGCTACGAACATTATTCGTTCGCCTCAGTTTCGGAAAAGGCTAAGGATATCAGCCTGACTTTCATTGCACCGAGTAAAACATTCAACATTGCCGGATTGGGAACTTCCTGTGTTTACGTCCATAACAAATCAATCCGAGATGAATTTTTCGGCTATCTTGATACTTTTGAGGTCGCCAATGGCAATGTGTTTGCTTATATTGGCGCTGAGGCTGCATTCTCTCCGCAAGGTGAGGAATGGCTTGAACAATTGAAGGCTTATCTCGCCAAAAATATTGAATATACTTATAATTTCTTCAAAAAAGAACTTCCTTTGGCCAAACTGGTGGTTCCTCATGCTTCATATCTTTTCTGGATTGACTTCAACGATTATAAATTCACTCAGGCCGAACTTACACGCCGACTGGTTTATGATGCCAAGGTCGCCCTTAACAGCGGACCTGAATTTGGCGCTGACTATACAGGCTTTGCTCGTATGAATGTCGGCTGCCCGATGTCAATACTTAAGAATGCCCTTGACCGTATTGCTGTTGCTATTAATAAATAATCTGACAACTTGACTATTATAAATACCATTCACAAATAATTCAAATAAAATTCACATGAAAATACGCCACATCATCCCAATTACCATATCTGTAATAGCAGTATTGCTATTCACTGCGTGCCCAAATAAGTCTGGAGATATACATGAACAGGGCGAAATAAACACTCAGGAACCTGTAAAAGACACTATAATTTTATATGGTATTGATGCCACGAATTATGATGTGGTTGACGATGTGGTGAAAGATGGTGAGACTCTTTCAAACATACTTACGAATTTTAATGTGAGTCAGGGTACCATCAATTCTATTGCCGAGAACTCCAAAAACACTTTCGATGTCCGTAAGTTGCGTGCCGGGGCTGATTATTCGATTTTTTTGTCGAATGATACGATTCCTGTTGCACATTATATGGTCTATCAGATTGACAAAATCAAATATGTGGTATATTCCTTCAAGGACAGTGTCTATTCACAGTTAGTCCAACGTCCGACTGATACAGTTCTTAAAGTGTCCTCCGGTGTGATTACAACGAGTCTTTGGAATGCAGTAATCGATTGCGGTATTTCCCCAAAACTGACTGATGAATTGTCGAAAATATATGCATGGACTGTGGATTTCTTCGGTATTCAGAAAGATGACAGTTTCAAGATGCTATATGAGGAAATACTTGTCGATGATACCGTTGTGGTTGATTGTGGCCGGATTTTGGCTGCAGAACTGACTAACGTCGGAAAAACATATAAAAGCTATTATTTTGATTATAAAGACAATAAAGGGTATTTTGATGAAAAAGGGGCGAGTATGAAGAAACAGTTCCTCAAAGCCCCATTGGAATATACACGTATTAGCTCGCGTTTTTCAAATGCGAGAATGCATCCTATCTATAAGGTTGTACGCCCTCATCATGGTGTGGATTATGCGGCTCCGGCGGGAACTCCCGTGCATACCATCGGCAATGGAACCGTCATTGCCAAAGGCTATGACAAAAAAGGTGGGGGAAATTACGTTAAAATTAAACACAACGATACATATACCACTGTCTATATGCACTTGAAGGGATTTGCAAAAGACATAGCTGTCGGCACTCGTGTAAAGCAAGGACAACTCATTGGCTTCGTTGGAAGTACTGGCGCAGCCACCGGACCACATCTCGATTTCAGAGTTTATAAAAAAGGTGTGGCAATAGACCCGCTGTCTATGATTCCGGAACCTGCCGACCCGATATCAAAGAAAGATATGCTGGAATTTGAAAAGATTGTAAAACAATATAGTTCTATACTGGATGACGTTCCAATTACGCATGCAAGAACAATTGACAGAATCAATATATCTGATATGTTGTCGTCCGATAAATATTATGAAAATGAAACGAAAATCTTTAATCCTACTAGCTTTATCCCTGATTTTTGTCGCATGCAAAAATAACGAGGAAAGCACCCAGTGCAATATTAATGTCAATTTCTCTTTCAACGTTAACAGAGATTCTCTTGAAAGAGATTCGATGAAATATGTCAATGATGCCGGCAATAAATACATGGTCACAGATTTGCAGATGATCGTGTCAAAACTGCAATTGGTACATTCCGACGGCACTACTCAAGTATTCGACAAATCTGTGCATTTTGTGGATTTGGCCGACACATCGACTTTCACATGGACTATAGAAGATGTGCCAATTGGCATTTACAACAGTATCGGTTTTGTCTTCGGATTGGACTCCACTATGAATGTCACTGGAGCTTATCCCGATCCTCCTATCAACGAAATGATATGGCCTGAATCTCTCGGTGGAGGCTATCATTATTTGAAACTCAACTGTAAATGGTTGTCAGACAAAGAGTTGTTGCCATTAAACTTCCATCTTGGCCCAGAACAGATGATTGATGGCAGTGACACAACTGTTATAGACAATAGTTTTATTGTTACAAGAATTTCCGACTTTGAGATTTCGTCAAAATTTGAAAATGTTTTTGAGGTTAATGTTGATATTAACAAATGGTTCGGACCAACATGCATAATAGATTTTGATAAAATAAAAGGCGTTTGGATTATGGAATCGCATGAAATTCAGGAGATGGCGAGGGAAAATGGTCCAAATGTGTTTTCGATGAACAAGAAAACAGTAAAGTAAATGTCAAGATATGTTGAAGTACTGATAATTGGCTGCCTCACTTTGTTGATTGCTTTAATTTGTGTTTCCTGTGAGGAGCCGGAAAAGGAACAGACTCCATATCAATTTGACCTGCCTTCATATTTCCCGTCAAAGCTTAATGTTTCGGATGACAATCCTATGACTGTGGAAGGGGTGCGGTTGGGGCGTCATCTCTTTTATGACGGACGATTGTCAGGCCGTACTGATACTGACTCCATGATGTGCTGTGCCACATGTCACCGTCAAGAGAATTCTTTCGATGCAGGTATTGACAATCCACTTTTCCCGGGAGGTTTTACTCACGGTCTTACAGGCATTAGGACGAATCATGTGACTATGCCACTTGTGAATCTTGTGTTCAATCATAACGGATATACATGGAACGGTTCGTTGAACGGAAAAAATCCGGTTGAAAACATGCGGTGTCTTGAGGATATGCTATGGATTGTCATCACAGCTGGAGATGAACTGTGTGGAGATACCAACACGGTAAGAGCTCTGTTCCAGTCATTACACGAATATTCTGAGATGTTCGAGGATGCGTTTGGCACTTCGGAAGTTACTGTTGACAGGATGGGAAGGGCAATAGCTCAGTTTGTGAATTCAATAGTGTCGTGTGATTCCAAATTTGACCGGTATCTGAAGGGTGAGGCAGTGCTTACTGAGGAAGAACTGCTTGGATATGAATTGTTTATGACCGAAGAGGGTGGTGACTGTTTCCATTGTCATGGCGGTGCCGCCAATCCTCTGTTTACCACCAATAAATATTACAACAACGGAAAAGATTCGGTATTCACCGATGAAAATGACAGATTCAAAGTTACTCTGCGTGAATATGACAAAGGGGCATACAGGGCACCATCACTCAGAAATTTGAAATATACAGCTCCTTATATGCACGATGGCAGATATTCTACAATTGACGATGTGTTGGATTTCTACAATTCAAAAGTATTGAATACACCATATACGGATGTTCTTATGCATCATGCTCCTGAAGGTGGGGTGCACCTCACACCGCATGAAATAGCAGCCATAAAGTCATTTTTAATGACACTTACTGATGAGAGTGTGATTACCAATGAAAAATATTCCAATCCTTGGTAAACAATTAAATTTTACAGTATAACTTGTAAAATCCAAATAAATATTATAATTTTGCGGTGAAAACAGATTAATTTTTATTTTCATTTGCGAAATGATAGTAAAAGATATAGTAACGTTATTGGATGCTCATTATGTCAATAATTCCGGTCTTGAGAACGAGAATTATGATGTGGCCTTCGCATCTGACCTTATGAGTGATGTGCTTACAATAGATATACCTAATGTGTTGCTTATTACTGGACTTGCAAACATACAGACCATACGTACTGCCGATATGGCCGAAATCAAGTGTATTGTGTTAGGACGTAATAAAAAAGCAACTCCCGAAATGATAGAGCTTGCCCAGGAAAATGAAATCACCATTATTGAGTGTGCTTATTCGTTGTTCCATATATGTGGTCTTCTTTACAATGAGGGAATAGATCCATTATATTAACTTATGCATTTAGAATACAAGGTACAGGGAGGAAATTTTTCAAAGGCCGGTCATGCTTCAGGAGAGATTAAGAAGGTCCTCAAACAGCTTAATCTTAACCCGATGGTCATTAAGCGTATAGTTGTTGCTCTTTATGAGGCGGAAGTCAATATTGTGGCCCATGCCTATGAAGGTGACATAATCGTTGACATTGATGACAGCAAGGTGCACGTTGTCTTAAATGACAGAGGTCCTGGCATCCCGTCCATTGAACGCGCCATGGAAAAAGGTTATTCAACCGCTTCACCTCTCGTAAGGGAAATGGGGTTTGGTGCCGGTATGGGACTGCCCAACATTAAAAAGAATACCGATGAACTGAATATTAAAAGTGTTGTCGGTGAGGGAACTACAGTTGATTTCATAAACTATCTTTAATTATGGAAAAGCAATCGCCATCTTCAATATTTCATGCAATATACGTTGATGAAAACCAATGTATAGGATGTACACGATGTATGAAAATTTGTTCAACTGCTGCTATCAGAATCTGCAATGGCACCGCCATGATCAGTAACAGCAGGTGTATTGATTGTGGCGAATGTATAAAGGCCTGTAATTTCAATGCAATTCATATTTCACAAGGTGATTTGCAGTCAATCTTCAAGTATAAATATAGGGTTGCACTTATTCCTGCAGTGCTTTTCGGGCAGTTTAAACTCGACGTCACTCATGACGACCTGCACAGAGCTTTGCTGAGTATTGGCTTTACCAGTGTTTATGAGGAAGAATTGTCGGCTGAATTTCAGATAGATGCAATCAGAAGATTCCAACAGGAATCGGACATAAAGCCGGTCATCTCGAGTTTCTGTCCGGCAATAGTACGACTGATTCAGGTGAGATTTCCGACATTGACCGAGAACCTTGTCCTTGTAAAATCACTAATAGATATAACTGGTCTTACAATATTGAAGGAAGCCGCAGATAAGGGCATTGATCCTTCGGATGTTGGTATATTTTATATAACTCCTTGTGCAGCGAAGATATGCGCTGTCGTAAGTCCTGTCGGGGATGAAAAATCTCCTATTACGGGTTTCCTCAATATGGATATGATGTTTGACAGGCTCAGCATAGAATTGCAGAAGATTAAGGGGACAGTCGATCCTAGTTTTAAACGTAAGACATCACTCACACGTACTGAAGTCAAATGGAGCCTTACTGGTGGCGAAATCAAACATGCTTTCGGAAGAAAGCTGTCCATTGACGGTATTGCCAATGTCATTGAATTTCTCAACAAAGTTGACGATGAGGCCATTGATGACATTGACTTCCTTGAACTCCGAGCATGTGACCAGGGGTGTGCCGGTGGCATTCTCACCCAGGGCAACAGGTTCCTTACCGTTGAAAAGCTCATGATGAGAGCTAACAAAAAGGCCGTAAATAAACGTCATGGCCCTTATTACAGCGACATCACGTATGATGAGATCAAAGTTCCGACTGTGAATCCGCGTCCTATTGAAGGTCTTGACAAGGATATTTCAGTGGCCATAAAAAAGATGGAACAGAAGCAGGAAATATATAAAATGCTTCCTCAACTTGATTGTGGATGCTGCGGTTGCCCGACATGTGAGGCTTTTTCTGAAGATGTCGTCAAATCGCTGAAACCACTTTCAAGTTGCATGTTCATTCAGGTCGCTTTCAATTCCAAGAATGACAGAGGAAAAGAAATCATCCGAAAAATTTGGGGCGACAGCAAAATAGTAGAAGAATTAAAAAACAAATTGGAAAACGATAATTAATTATCATGAAAGTTAGCGAATTAATAGAAAAATTACAATATAATGTGTTCAGTAAAGCTGACACTGATAAGGAAATAACTGCAGGATATGCGTCTGACCTCCTTAGCGATGTTATGGGCAATTCCTCTGAAGGAAATATCTGGGTTACCATGCAGACCCATAAAAATGTTGTGGCAGTGGCTGCACTGAAGGAATTGTCGGCGGTGATATTTACCAACAGTAATGTCCCTTCCGAGGAATCTATCGAAGCCGCCAACGAGGAAAATGTTTTGCTTTTAGGAACTTCAAAAGGTACATTTGAAGTCTGCGGCGAAATATATAATCTGCTGGAATCAAAGTAGAAATGAAAAACTACAAGGCTGATTTCCATATACATACTGTTCTTTCTCCATGCGGCAGTCTTGATATGAGCCCTGTAAACATCATTCAGGCTGCAAAAAAGAAACACATCAATATAATTGGAATAACAGACCACAATGCAACTCAACATACCCAGGTTGCCAAGAAAATAGGAGACCGCGAGGGTGTTTTTGTCATGTGTGGCTGCGAAGTGTGTACAAAAGAAGATATACACTGCCTTGCATTCTTTGAGAAACCAGATGAAATCACTGCCTTTCAGGCGTATATAGACAAATATCTTCCTCCTATTCCAAATGATCCCGACAAATTCGGATATCAGGTCATAGTCGATGAGGATGAGGAAATAGTTGATGAACTGCCTTATTATCTTCTATCGGGCATTGACCAGAGCATGGATGAGGTTCAGGCTGAGGTGAAATCCCTCAACGGTATATTCATTCCGGCTCATATCGACCGCCCAACATTCAGCGTGACAAGTCAGCTCGGATTCGTCCCGTTGGACTTGAAACCGGATGCGTTTGAAATTTCAAAATTCTGTTCGTTTCAGAAAATTTTGAAACTTTATCCGTATATCAGCAGTTATAGAATAACACAGGATTCTGATGCTCACTTTATTGATGATGTCGGCTGCGTATGCAACGTATTGGAACTGGAAGAACTGTCATTTAAATCAATAAGAGAGTATCTTTGCACAAAAAATGATTAAAAATGAAAGAAATAGCTTTAAACATTCTTGATATTGCCAACAACTCCATCCGTGCAGGTTGCAAGACTTTGAAAATTGAAATCGAAGAAAGCGAGAAGGATAACTTTATGAAACTGACTATAACAGACGATGGCTGCGGTATGGACGAGGAAGTTCTGAAGAAAGTCACAGACCCGTTTTATTCCAGTCGCAAAACCCGTCATATAGGCTTGGGAGTTCCATTTCTGAAACAACATGCTGAAATGGCAGGCGGTATGTTTGACATCAAAAGCGAACTTGGTGTGGGAACTGTGGTTACTGCAACTTTTGTACTCGATCATCCTGATCGTCAGCCTCTTGGCGACATTGAATCGGTGATGGCTATGATAATCTCCTCCAATCCGGAAATTGACTACTATTATCGCCATAAAACTGATGCGGCAGAAGCCGAACTCGACACCAAGGCCGTAAAGGAGGAACTTGGCGATATCCCTATTACAGATCCGGAGGTGATAAAAATTTTAAAAGACATGATGTCTTTGGAATAATTTTATTATCTTCGCACCAAATTACAAATACGAATTAATAACCTTTAACTAATAAAAAAAATGAAATTACTCTATTTGATTCTTATGTCACAGCCTGCATCCGGTGCTAACGGTCAGCAAAGTTCAAGTCCATGGTCAACATTGGTATTGATGCTTGTGCTCATGCTGTTGTTCTGGCTGTTTTTCATCCGCCCTCAGTCAAAGAAAGCCAAAGAACAGAAACAATATCAGGAATCTTTGAAGAAGGGAGACAAAATAGTCACTATTGGCGGTATATATGGCAAGATAGTTGAAATAAGCGAAAAAACAGTAGTAATAGAATCACAGGGTACAAAACTTGAAATGGACAAATCAGCCATCAACGCTGAGGCATCCGCTGCTCTGAACAAATAGTCCATTGTGAAATGGGGATGGATTAAATCGCGGTCATTCTGGATTTGCATTGTAATCTCCGCATTGATTTGGTATATCATCTATCTCTCTTCAGATACCGTTCTTAAGGAGAGAATAGAGGTTGAATATGTTGATTTGCCTGATAGTTACTTTATTACAGACAAATCATCCAATTTCATCAATATCAGTCTCTCAGTTGAAGGGAACCAGGTTAATGAAATCCATTCCCATATTAAGAATTCATCTGTAATAGTCAGTCTTGCCAACGTGAAAACTGCTGGAAAGGATAAACTGGTATATACTTACCAGGTGGCTCCTTATGTGAAAAATCAGATTGGCGATATGCTTAAGACATCTGTCAATTATTCAATATCAACCGATTCCATATCATTGACATTTGAAAAGGCAATAAGTAAGAAGGTACCCCTAAAGGATGATTCACGGTTTGAAGTCGCTTCAGGATACATGCTGCTGAAAGGTTCTGGCTTCTCATGCGATTCAGTTACGGTTACAGGATTGACTTACAATGTTGAACAGGTGGACCATGTTACGTTGGCGTATTCACCAATCTCTTTGGTTAACAGGTCAAAAGCCATTGATTTCAACTTTGAGGACTATTACCATGACTTTACCGTTGAACCGTCTGTGGTGACATATAACATTAATGTCGCTGAATTTACTGAATCCTCCGTGACTCTGAAAATCGAAGATTTTTACGATTCCAATAATCTGTGGTTCTTTCCCGAAAGCGTTACGGGCAGATTCAATGTGCCTTTGGCAGATTTTAACCAGATCTCGAAAGATGATTTCTATCTGGAGGTTGTCATTCCCGAAGGAAATGTCAATAAGGCTTTGGTTGATATGAAGACAACCGCTGATAATGTGATAGTTATAGACGTTGACCCCAATACTGTAGAATATTTGATCCATAAATGATGTTAGTCGGTATCACTGGTTCCATCGCTTCAGGAAAATCTGTAATTTCACGCATTTTTGAAACGCTGGGATATAGTGTGTTCTATGCCGATGATGAAGCAAAAAAACTGTATTACAGTCAGGAAATCGCCGCAGCAATCAACAAAAAAGCCGGTATTGATTTAATAGATTTCACAAAGCCAGACTTTGCGAAAATCGCAGAGTTCATTTTCCTTTCCCCTGAAAACAATTCGCTGATAGTAAATACTTTATACCCGTTTCTTACAGAAAAAATCCGTCAGTGGCAGCAGAAGCACTCCTCGGAATCTGTTCTTTTTGTCGAGGCTGCCATGATTTTTGAAAGCGGATGGAATAAAATTTTCAATATGACAATCTGCGTCTTTGCAGATGAAAATATACGTCTGCAACGTTTGCGTGCCAGAAACCCGCATAACTATGAAAACTGTCTCGCAAGGACAAAATTTCAGTGGAAGGAAGATGTGAAATGCAAACTCGCTGATTTTGTGATTACCAATGACGGTGTTTCGCCTGTTATGCCTCAGATATCAGACTTTTTAAGTAGGTGTGAACAAATGGAAAATATTGTCGGAAATTATATTATAAAAAATCATCAACTCTGTGATAAGCAGGAATATACATTGCAAAATGCTTTCCTTTATGAAGTTATAAGAATAAAAAACTCCAAACCTGTTTTTTGTGTGGAACATTACGAAAGGCTGCTCCATTCCAATAATGACAAATCTTTCGGCTGTGACATGGAGTCGTTCAGAAACGACATTCAAACCCTTATTGAAGTGAATGACATTCATAATTGCAATGTCAAGGTCGCATACGATTCAAAGGACTTGTTCATGTTTTTTATCAAAAGTTATTATCCGGACGAGGAGTATCATAAAAAGGGGGCAGATGTTGTATGTGCAAATATTATGAGGGATAACCCGAATGTGAAGAGATTCAATCAGACATATCGTTCCAATGCTGACAGGGTGAAGAATGACAATGATGTTTATGAAGTCCTTTTGGTTAATAATGACGGTGAAATAACGGAAGGCAGCAAGTCAAATGTTTTTTTCGTAAAAGACAGTGTGATATATACGGCCCCTGACAATCAGGTGCTTATAGGAATAACGCGTACAAAGGTCATCGAAACGATCAAAGAACTTGGTATTAAATTGATTTTCAGGCCTATACATGTAGACAAGATTCGGTTTTATGACGGTGCTTTTCTGACTGGCACTTCGATAGATGTTTTCAGAATCCGCCGGATAGGTGATTTCGAATTCGATGATAAGGCACTCAATTTGATTAATGATATTTCCAAGGGTTACATCGCTAAGATGAATAAGTTATGAGCATGATGTGAATATGAAAAAAATGATTAAATTTGTAAAAAATTTTTGATGAAAAATTACATTTATAAATTAATACTATTTGTTTGTATTTCAATACCTTATGGTATAGCGGCACAAACGGGCGGAGGGGCTTCATATCTGTTTCTCGACCTCGCAAACGATGCCAGGCTTTCTTCGTTTGGAATGCCGGCAACTTCCATATATGATGACGATATCAACATGGCGATTACAAATCCGTCTTTGATAAATGCAAACATGAACAATGCTCTGTCACTGTCGTATAACAATTATTTCGGCACACATCTCGGTTTTGCTTCATATTCAAGGGATTTCAACAAAATAGGCACCTTTGTCGGAACCATGCAGTACATCAATTACGGCAAATTCAAATATGCCGATGAGATGGGTATTGTGTCAGGTGATTTTTCCGCAAATGAAATTGCTGCTGTTATAGGTTGGGGAAGACAACTTAGCGATAACTGGTCAATCGGTGCGAATTTCAAAATGATATATTCCGGTTTGGAGTCATATAATTCATTTGCGGTTGCAGTCGATGTTGCAGGGACATACAGAATCCCCGAGAAAAATTTTGACATGTCGCTGATAGTCAGAAATGGAGGCGTAGAACTGTTCTCTTACGCTTCTGAGCGTTCAAGACTGCCGTTTGAGATTGACTATGCTATGTCGGTGGGATTTCAGCATCTGCCGTTCAGGTTTATGCTGTTGCTGCACGATTTGCAGAAATGGAATTTGATATATGATGACCCCACGCTTACTTCGAGAACCATCGATCCGAACACAGGCGAGCCTATCGGCCGTACGGCGGCTGCAATATTTGGGGATAATCTGATACGTCACGTGACCATTGGTGGTGAATTTACAATAGCAAAGATTATTTGTCTGAGGTTCGGATATAATTTCCAGAGACGTCAGGAACTTCGTCTTTCCACAACTCATGCAGGGCTTTCTGGATTTTCGTTCGGAATCGGACTTGACATCTATAAATTTCAGATAGGATATTCTCATGCAATATACTCCGTTGCCGGTGCAACGAATTGTTTAACAATAAAGACAAATTTGTCAGACTGGATAAAATAGAAATAAAATATATAAAGAAATGATAAACAACAAGTTAATTAACCCACAAAGTATAGTGGTGGTAGGTGGTTCCAATGACGTCTCAAAACCTGGCGGATTGGTTCTGAAAAACCTTTTGGAATATGGTTTGAAAGATAAATTGTATGTCGTAAATCCAAAACTTCCTGAAGTCCAGGGTATCAAAGCATATCAGCAGGTGGAAGATCTGCCTGAATGCGATTGTGCTGTGATTGCAATTGCTAACAAATATTGCCTTCACGCAATTGACGTGCTCGCAAACCAGAAGAAGACAGGAGGTTTCATTATTTTATCGGCTGGTTTCGGAGAGGAAAGTCCTGAGGGTGCTGAGATAGAAAGAAAAATAGTTGAAACTATTGACAAGGCAGGCGGAAGCCTTATCGGTCCGAACTGCATAGGATATATGAATGTTAATTATCCAGGCGTTTTCGTGGCGCCTATACCAACACTTGGTCCCGATGGAGCCGATTTCATTTCCGGCTCAGGTTCAACGGCTCTGTTCGTTATGGAAACAGGTATTTCCCACGGCCTCAGCTTCAACAGCATCACATCAGTAGGTAATAGCGCTCAGATTGGTGTTGAAGAGATGCTTGAATATTTGGATGAAACTTACGAAGAGGGTAAAAGCTCAAAAATAAAACTTCTGTATATCGAAAGCATAAAGAAACCCGCAAAGCTTTTGAAGCATGCCCGCAGTCTTATAAGGAAAGGTTGTTATATCGCTGCTGTCAAGGCTGGCAGTTCACCTGCAGGAAGCCGTGCTGCAACATCACATACCGGAGCCTTGGCGGGTTCCGATACCGCAGTTGACGCTCTGTTGCGTAAGGCTGGCATTGTCAGATGCTACGGCCGTGAAGACCTCGTAACAGTAGCTTGTATCTTCAAGATTGGGCTCATGAAAGGCAGAAATCTCGGTGTTGTCACACATGCCGGCGGACCCGGCGTCATGCTGACCGATGCCCTTTCAAAATATGATATTAACGTACCTCATATCGAATGTCCTGAATTACAGGCACAGCTGCTTCCAGGCTCTTCCGTCGGCAATCCTTTCGATTATCTCGTGACGGGTAGGGTTGAGCATTTGAAAGCCATTATGGACTACTGCGAAAATAAGTTTGATAACATTGACGGTATGGCAGTAATATTCGGCAACCCAAAACTGTTTGATGTGAATCCGTATTTCGACCTTGTGTCAGACCTGATGCGTACATATAAGAAACCTATTTATCCGATATTCACTTCTGTAATCAATGCAAAGGATGAAATACAGAAGTTTGTTGATAAGGGCAATGTCGTGTTCTTCGACGAGGTCACATTCGGTGATGCTTTTGGAAAGGTGATGAATACTGCCGGCGCTCCTGAAATCATATCGGACCCATACGAGGTTGATGTTAAGAAAATCCGTGAAGTCATTGATAATGCTGAGGACGGATACATTTCACCGACTGAGGTTGGAAAACTCCTTGATGCGGCAGGTATTGTACGTGCCGGTGAGGCTGTGGTGACCAATGCCGATGACGCTGCATGCCAGGCTGCTAAGTTGGGATTCCCAGTCGTCATGAAAGTTGTTGGCCCTATCCACAAGTCGGATGTCGGCGGTGTTGTCCTTAATGTCAAGAATGAAGCTGAAGTCAAGTGTCAGTTCGACAGGATGATAAAGATAAAGGATACGACTGCAATTCTCATTCAGCCGATGCTTTCCGGTGTCGAGCTGTATGCGGGTGCAAAGTTTGAACCTAAATTCGGTCATCTGGTGTTATTTGGTCTGGGCGGCATTTTCATTGAAGTGCTGAAGGACGTTCAGTCGGGATTGGCACCTTTGGCAAAGGAAGAGGTTGAAGCTATGGTCAAGAAGCTCAAAGGCTACAAAATGCTTCAGGGCGTAAGAGGTCAGGAAGGCGTTGATATCGACAAGTTTGAAGAGGCAGTGGTACGTTTGTCACTTCTCGTCGAACATGCTCCGGAAATTGTTGAGATGGATTTGAATCCTCTGCTTGGCAACAGCAAGGGCGTTGTTGACGTGGATGCAAGAATAAAAATTGATAAAGGAATAAAATAAAGTTTGATTACAAATTACAGGCATAGTAAAGAAATAAGATATGGCAAGATTGATAGAAGAAAAAGTAGTTGAGAAATGCATGAATGATTTTGGAATTCAGGATATGTCAAAGGCATCCATAAGGGAAATAGCCGCGTTGGCAGATTCTTTGCAGAAGGCTTCAGGTGTGAAATATGTAAGGATGGAACTCGGCGTTCCCGGTCTGCCTGTCGCTCAAGTTGCAATAGATGCTGAAATTCAAGCGCTTAAGAATGGCATAGCAGCTATTTATCCTAACATCAACGGAATACCAGAGTTGAAACATGAGGCATCCCGTTTTATCAAGTTGTTTCTTAATGTGGATGTCAAACCTGAAAACTGTGTCCCATGTGTTGGCTCAATGCAGGGAAGCTTTGCATCGTTCATGACTTTGTCACGTTTTCAGGAAGGGAAGGATACCGTGCTTTTCATTGACCCGGGTTTTCCTGTGCATCGTCAGCAGACAAGAGTCCTTGGCATTCCGTCGGAAACTTTCGATGTTTATGACTTCAGAGGTGAAAAACTGCGTGACAAATTGGAGGAACATTTGTCAAAAGGCAATATTGCATGTATCCTTTACTCCAATCCAAACAATCCTTCATGGGTGTGCCTCACTGAAGAAGAACTGAAGATTATTGCTGAGGTCTGCAAGAAATATGGAGTTATCATTATTGAAGACCTGGCTTATTTCGGCATGGATTTCCGTCAGGATTATTCTATCCCTGGCCAGCCTCCTTATCCTGCTACGGTTGCAAAATATACTGATGACTATATCTTGTTGATTTCAAGTTCCAAAGCTTTCAGCTATGCCGGTCAGAGAATGGGTATAATAGCCATTTCCGACAAGCTGGCAACAAGGAAGTCGGCAAATCTGCTCAAACATTACAATTGGGATGATTTCCATCATTGCATGATTTACGGTACCCTGTATTCATTAAGCTCCGGCACTGCCCATACCCCACAGTATGGCTTTGCTGCTGCACTTAAGGCAGCAAATGACGGAAAGTACAATTTCGTGAAAGAGACCAGGGAATATGGCGAGAAGGCGCATGTCATGAAGAAAATATTCCTTGACAACGGTTTCAAGCTTGTTTATGACAATGACGACGATACGCCATTGGCTGACGGCTTCTATTTCACGTTATATTATCCTGGCATGGATGGCGCATCGTTGCTGAAGAACCTGCTTTGCTATGGTATCAGTGCAATAGGATTGAGAATTACGAGAAGTGAGCATGTGGAAGGACTGAGAGCTTGTGTCTCACAGGTCAGGAGAGAGCAGTTTGAGGATTTGGAGAAGAGGGTAAAGGCTTTCCATGAGGATTTCAAAAATTAATTTTCAAAAAGACACGTTGGATTGAGATAATATTTGTATTTTCGTGAAATTTTTGAAATAACATATAATATTGGTAACATTATTAACTAAATATAATTAAGTATGGCAGAAATTAAAGGTGCTGTAGTTGTTGATGTTGAACGTTGCAAAGGCTGTGGCTTATGCATTGTGGCTTGCCCTAAGAAAGTGCTTGACCATTCGGGAGACGTCAATAGCAGAGGCTATGATTATGTTAAGATGGTAAATCCTGATGCATGCATCGGATGTACCTCATGTGCAACAGTATGTCCTGACAGTGTGATAACTGTCTATAGGGCAAAGATTTAGTGTTTAACTTTTAAAATAATCAATAATGGGTGAATTAAGATTAATGAAAGGCAATGAGGTAATAGCAGAGGCGGCTATTAGAGCTGGCGTTGACGGCTATTTCGGTTATCCTATAACCCCTCAGTCCGAAGTTATGGAAACCCTCATGATACGTAAGCCATGGGAGGAAACAGGTATGGTTGTTCTTCAGGCTGAAAGTGAGGTTGCTTCTATAAACATGGTTTATGGTGGCGCATCATGTGGTAAAAAGGTTATGACATCTTCTTCGAGTCCTGGATACAGTTTGATGCAGGAAGGTATTTCCTATTTGGCAGGTGCAGAACTGCCTTGTGTGGTGGTAAATGTATCCCGCGGAGGCCCTGGTCTTGGTACCATCCAGCCTTCACAGGCAGATTACCTTCAGGTTACTAAAGGCGGCGGTCATGGTGACTATCATGTTATTGCCCTTGCTCCTAATTCAGTTCAGGAAATGAACGATTTTGTTGCATTGGCATTTGATTTGGCATTCAAATATCGTATTCCTGCTGTTATCCTCAGTGATGGCGCAATAGGCCAGATGATGGAAAAAGTCGAACTCAGCGATTTTGTCCCTCGCAGAACTGAAGAACAAATTCGTAAGGAATGCGGTGACTGGTGCACACTTGGAAGCAACAGACACAATGTTGTCACTTCTTTGGAACTCGATTCCACCATCATGGAAGAGAGAAATGTCAAACTTCTGAAGAAATATGAAGAGATTTCAAAGAATGAAGTCAGATATGAGGAATATATGACTGAGGATGCTGAATATCTGTTTGTGGCATTTGGCTCCTGCTCACGAATCTGTAAGAAATCAATTGAAATGGCTCGTGAAAAGGGAATAAAGGTCGGTTTGTTCCGTCCTATCACTCTTTTCCCGTTCCCGACACAGCAGCTTAAAGTCCTCGGTCAGAAGATGAAAGGCATCATGTCAGTTGAAATGAATGTCGGTCAGATGGTTGATGACGTAAGACTTGCCGTTGAATGCAAGGTGCCGGTAGAATTCAAGGGCCGTTATGGTGGTATCATACCTTCACCTGATGAAGTGTTACAGGCATTGGAAGAAAAATTGGTTCGTAAATAAAAGGAGGAAATAATCATGACAGATCAAGAATTAAAAGAAATAATGAAACCTGAAAACATAGTCTATAAGAAATCAGGTCTCCTCCGTGATAACATCATGCACTACTGCCCGGGTTGTAGTCACGGCGTTACTCATAAATTAATTGCAGAGGTTATTGAAGAACTGGGAATCAAGGAACAGACAATAGGTATATCACCTGTAGGATGCTCAGTTTTTGCATACAATTACATCGATGTTGACTGGCAGGAGGCTGCTCACGGCCGTGCTCCTGCTCTTGCAACAGCAGTGAAGAGACTGCTCCCTGACAAATATGTCTTCACATATCAGGGTGACGGCGATTTGGCATCAATCGGTGCTGCTGAAATCCTTCACGCATGCAACAGAGGCGAGAATATCGTCTGCATATTCGTTAACAACGCTATCTATGGTATGACCGGCGGTCAGATGGCTCCAACAACATTGGTAGGCATGAAGACTGCAACCACACCATACGGTCGTAATGTTGACCGTAACGGCTATCCAATGAAGATAACTGAACTCATAGCTCAGTTACCAGGCACATGCTACGTGACCCGTCAGTCAGTGGAAACTCCTGCTGCCGTCCGCAAGACAAAACAGGCAATAAAGAAAGCTTTCTTGAATCAGAAAGAGAAAAAGGGAACATCATTCATCGAAGTCGTATCAACATGTAACTCCGGTTGGAAGATAGACCCGATAAAAGCTAACAAATGGATGCAAGACCATTTGTTCAAATTCTATCCATTAGGCGATTTGAAGGATTCAGTTAAGGATGATCCTGAAAGCTACAAACAATATATTGAATAATAACCGGTAATAAACAATTCAAATTATGACAGAAGAAATAATTATAGCCGGATTTGGCGGACAAGGTGTCTTGTCAATGGGTAAAATTATTGCCTATTCCGGTATTATGCAGGATTATGAGGTTTGCTGGATGCCTTCATACGGTCCAGAAATGCGTGGCGGTACAGCTAATGTCACCGTCATCGTCAGCGACAAGGCAATCAGTTCACCAATATTACATCAGTTCGACACTGCTATCGTCCTTAACCAACCTTCAATGGATAAGTTCGAAGCTCAGGTGAAACCAGGAGGAGTTTTACTGTATGACCCTAACGGCATTACAAAACCTCCTACACGCAAGGACATAAAAGTTTATAAAATCGATGCTACAGAAATAGCGGCAAAGATGGGTAATGTTAAGATTTTCAATATGATAGTCTTAGGCGCTTATCTTAAAGTACGTCCTGTGGTCTCATTGGAAAATGTAATGAAGGGACTTGCTAAATCAATACCTGCACGTCATCATAACCTTTTGCCACTCAACGAAGAGGCAATCAAAATAGGTGGCGACAATATCATTGAAGTAAAATAGGATGACAGGTTAGCAGAAATGAAAAATCGGTTTGATGATTATCAAACCGATTTTTTTTTATTTGTCGTTTTCGTCAACTGCAATCCTGATATAGTTGCCTCGTTCAAAGATAAACCTGCCGGTCTTGTCCAATTTGAGATTTGTCCTGATATTCTTGGCGTTGGTTTTCCTGAATTGTGTGACATAATCTGTAATGTCGGCAATCGATTGGGAAACTCCTGGCGTCATGCTCAGATATTCATATACTATATCCTTGATTTTCTTGGTGTTGATATCTGACCAGGATTTTAAAGCGTATGTTGAGGTCTTGCCGATGGCAACAACGTCATCTGTGTTCAGGATTGATGAACGCAACGATTCGTAGGTCGGATGTTTGTTAGTGGTTTCAAGGATTTTATTGTATATTTCATCAAGTTTCATAGGAGCGCCATTCTGCTTTAAAATCAATTCGATGTGTTCCGACAGTTTTGTCAGGGTGTTTCTTGGAGCCGTAATGGTATTGTCTCCACTGACAAAGCCAAAACAAGTTGAACTAACATCCTTGAGGAACCTGTGCAGTACGTCATTGTTGGAAATCTCATGGCCGGTACTGTAGTTCATGTTTGATTTGATGAGGTCAGTGATGCTCATGACGATTTCCTTTGGACGTCTTTTCTTTGAGATATTTTCAAAATATGTGTAAATCTTGTCAAGTTTCACCTTGTCAAAATATGTCTTGTTGATTGCATAATAGCATTGTGCATTGACCTCAATATCCTGGATGCCGATGTAATTTTTGTCGGAAATGGATGAAAGCAGGAAGCAGCATAGTTTTGGAGTGATGTTGATTCCCTCTCTGAAATTTATTCTTTCGGCAAAAGCATTGTCGATGTGATAGTAATTCGGCATATTCTGCAAATCATCGTATGCTCTTACGTATGTATCTATCGGTAGATTGCATTTTTTCAGCTTTGAAATTATTTTAGCAATGATTCTTGGCAGAGCCTTGTAAATCTGTCTTGCACGTTCGCGTGTCAGACCAAACCTGTCACCTATTTCCTGGTAGGAGAGTTTGTTGTATCCTTTAAAGAAATTGTAATTGTTGAGAAATATGTAATATTCCTTTTCACTTAGAGCATTTTCAATGACTATGAGTATGAATTTGAACAGTTCAAAACTCTTCTGTTTGTAGCTTTCTCTGAAATTTTCAGCTGTTGCCGAGTCAAGGTTGAAATTATTATGAACGTATAATTTGAATTCGTCAAATTCCTGGTCGGCAGAATTGATTTTCAGCATATCTTTTGTCAGCTGATATTTTGCGATATAGTATTGGCAAATATTTATTAATTCGTTATTGCATTTTGCCCCGCATCTTCTAAGATATGTGAAGTTGCCATGCTTGAAGTAATAATTGATGATGGCATAAAGTGTTACGAGACCTGCGTCAACGCAACCATTAATGGAGCGTACTGACAGATTATGCATCTGCTGCAGTTCGTATATGTTGAAATTTTTTAATGAATTCATCTTAGCCATTGCAAAGCATTTTTTGTTAAGTGAAATAATTATTCATATATGGATTTTAAAGAAAATGCAGATTAATTAAAATGAAGGTGTGTGTATTTTGATAATCTTACTTTCGCCGATTCCTGCACTGCTTTTTGCGAAGGCACGGATTAAATAGTCTTTGTCAGTATCTATACCGTTGATTGTATCCCGGAAAACGACATTTCCTGTGAAGTGAGAATAGAATATTGTGTCGCAGTCGGAATATGACGGTGGATTCGGATTGCTTGGATAATTCACGCAGAACCCTAAATCCGTAAGTGGCTGCGAACCGAAATCGACAATAACAGCCGAGACGATGATCCAATAATGGGAATTTTCTTCGGCTTCCAAATAGTCAACACTTGGCGGCGTGTCTGTATGCTTGCAACTGAACAGAATGAGTGCCAACAAAAAAAATAATATTTTGTTTTTCATGGAATTGGTTGTTCGTTTTTTTTACATTTCTTTGTATAATTAACGTATAACTGTATGGTTAAAGTATAAATCAACGTATAATTATATTTAAAACTTAGGTGTTACATTCTGTTTGGGACATCAATTCCTAATAAACTCATGGCATGTTTAATGGTGTTGGCAACGAAAAATGATAACAGAAGCCTCATGTTTCTGATTTCGGGATTCTGTTCCTTAAGGATGTTTATGTCCTGATAGAAATGATTGTATTGTTTTGCGAGTTCGTATGAATAATTTGCAACGATTGCGGGATTGAAGTCTTCTGCTGCTTTGGCGATGGTTTCAGGAAAGCTGTGCAAGGTTTTCAGAATATCGAGTTCGCTTTCATTGAAATTGTTGAAGGAACTTGGTACTGCAGATAAATCAGAAGGATTGAACCCCTTGTCATTGGCGGCTTTTGACAGAATGGATTGGATTCTGGCGTATGTGTATTGTATGAATGGCCCTGTGTTTCCGTTGAAATCAATGGATTCTTTCGGGTTGAAGAGCATGTTCTTTTTCGGGTCAACTTTAAGCACGAAATATTTGAGGGCGGCGAGACCTACCATTTCGGCGAGAGAGTCGGCCTGTTCGGAATCAGCCTGCACTTTCCCGAGTTCGCCTATCATTTCCGCGGCAGTCTTGTGCATCTCGTCCATGAGGTCATCGGCATCCACTACTGTTCCTTCACGGGATTTCATCTTGCCAGTGGTGAGTTCGACCATCCCATAGGAGAGGTGATAAATTATGTCAGCCCAATCATAACCGAATTTCTTGAGCGTCAGCTTCAAGACCTCAAAGTGGTAAAGTTGCTCATTTCCAACCACATACACCATTCTGTCAGGTGAATATTGCTCATGGCGTGTGATGGCTGTACCTATATCTTGTGTGATATAAACTGAGGTGCCATCTTTTCTGAGCAGAATCTTTCTGTCAAGCCCCTCGTCAGTCAAATCTATCCATATAGAGTTGTCAGGATCTTTTGTTACAATTCCTTTGTCAAGGGCATCGTACACATTTTGTTTGCCGAGAAGATAGGTCTGGGATTCGTAGAATGTCTTGTCAAATGTTATCCCAAGTCGTTTGTATGTCTTGTCGAAACCGTCATAAACCCATGAATTCATCATTTTCCAAAGCTCTATCGTATCCTTGTCTCCAGCTTCCCATTTCCGGAGCATCTGATGGGTCTCCTGTATGATTGGTGCTTTCTCTTCGGCCTCTTCTTTGTTCATTCCATGAGAGACAAGGTCTTTGACTTCTTCCTGATATTTGTTGTTGAACTCCACATAATAATCACCGATAAGGTGATCGCCTTTTTTGCCTGATGTCTCCGGAGTCTCTCCGTTACCGTATTTCTGCCAGGCAATCATGGATTTGCAGATGTGAATCCCCCTGTCGTTTACGAGATTAACTTTGATGACCTCATCGCCGTTGGCTTGCAAAATGTTTGACACTGACATACCGAGCAAGTTGTTGCGGACATGTCCGAGATGTAATGGCTTGTTGGTGTTTGGCGATGAAAATTCGATTAAGATTTTCTTTCCGGTTGGGGCTTTGGCATTGCCGTATAAGGTGTCTTTTGCATTTTTGTTTATGAAATCGGCCCAGAAATCCGTTTTCAATGTGAAGTTGAGAAAACCCTTGATGACTTCATATTTGCTGAAAATGTCGGTGTTATCTGTGATATATTTACCGATATCCTCAGCGGTATCGGCAGGATTCTTTTTGGAAATCTTTGTAATAGGGAACACGACAAGGGTGAAGTCTCCCTCTATTTCAGGACGTGTGGGTTGTATGGCAAGCAGTTTGATGTCGATGTCGGTTCCATATAATTTGTTTATGGCCTCTTTGGCCAAAGATGCAATGATTGTCTTAGGCATGATGATATTTGTTTCTGCAAATATATTGATTTTTCTGTTAATTTTGGCACTTACTCGAAAAATATATATCTTTGCGATACCAAAGTGTTTTTTGGAAATGATACATGATTCCTTCATTATAATAATTTCTGTTATAATTATTTTCAGTGTTTTGGTGTCCAATATGGGCTCAAAATTCGGCATACCGACACTTTTGATATTCCTGTTGTTGGGGATGGGGTTCAGGTCGATTGGTATTACATATATGTCTGAAGAAGTTGTCCAGATGATTGGTCTGATGGCAATGAGTGTCATCATTTTCACTGGAGGTATGGAAACAAAGTTCAACGATATCAAGCCGGTGCTGCTGCCCGGTATTCTTCTGTCAACATTTGGGGTATTGATAACTGCAGTATTGACGGGCGTATTTATATGGTGGATTTCGGGATTTAAGTTTACCAATATTGAATTTCCGCTCATCATCGCCCTTCTGCTCGCTGCAACGATGTCATCAACTGATTCTGCTTCGGTTTTCAGTATTCTCAAAAGCAATAACATTAAGTTGAAACATAATTTGCGCCCAATGCTTGAACTTGAAAGCGGTAGTAATGATCCGGTTGCATATATGCTGACCATCACATTAATCGGCGTTGTTGTTAATCAAGGGGTTGTTGCAGACAGTGGAATCGCTGTCAGGTTCATCATACAGTTTGTGTTAGGCGGTGTGATTGGTTTTTTAATAGGTTTAATGGTGATTCAAATATTGAGAAGTGGATTTGTGGTTAAAACAGCCTTAAAATCTTTATATCCTATGCTCGTCCTTGCCGCTGTATTTTTAACATATTCACTTACCAATTTGGTTCATGGAAACGGATATCTTGCCGTATATGTTGCCGGTATGGTGTTTGGTAATGAGAAGGGCTGTATCAGGTTCCTGAAGAAATTCACAATAAACAGAACATTTCTGAAAATAGAAAAAGCGGACAGTGATAAGGAAATCAATAAGAAGGATATCACAAGATTTTTGGACAGTATGACTCTGATGTTTCAGATGGCCTTGTTCCTTTCACTCGGGTTGTTGGTCGATGTCAGAAATGTATGGTATATGGTGCCTATATCACTGTTAATCAGCATATTTATGATGGCTGTTGCCAGACCAGCAGCCGTATTTGTTTTGCTGGGTATTCCTTTTAAATCATTGAAAGAATACAAATGGCGCGATAAGGCATTTATTTCGTGGGTAGGACTTAGAGGGGCGGCTCCGATATTGTTTGCAACATATCCTTTCGTCAATCATGTTCCTGGCTCCGAACAAATTTTCAGTATAGTGTTTATTGTCACACTAATATCACTTCTCATTCAAGGTTCCACAATTGCCAAATCAGCCAAAATGCTTAAACTTGATGAGGTCGCTGATGATGATGTCCGTCAGATTAAAATTGACATGCTCGACGACAAATTTGACAACGAGTTCTCTGAATTGATTCTCACAAAGGATATGCTGGCTAACGGTGACACTTTGAAAGACATAAAGGTGCCGGATAACAAGCAGGTGATTCTTGTCAAGCGCAAGGATGATTGTTTTGCAGTTAATGGAAAAATCAAACTGTATGAAAATGATATTCTGCTGACAGCCCCTATATACGATGATTTGTTGACTGATGAATCAAACATGTCAAATTCTTAATGCCCTAATTACGTTATGAACTGGAAACGAACATCGTTCATCTGTGTGCATGCAGGACAGCTGACCATAATTATATTTGCCTTGCTGTCATTTTTTTTCAACAGAACATATCAGATGAAACTCTATAAATCTGTTGAGAATAATATTTGTTATTCGGAAAAGACAGGTGTCAAACAGCTTCCATACAGCCTTGAACTTCAGATAATTGAAATGGAAAAGGATAAATTTGGAAGTACAGTCAGAGTTTCAGCCATCATAAAATACATAGGTGAGAATCCGAGAATGATAAAAGTTAGGGAGGGGAGACCTTATTTATATAATAACGGCAGTATTGCATTTGAGACTATACCAGAGACTGGTGACGACAACTGCGAGTTGCTGATAGAATACAAACCTTTCAGCTATTTCATTTATTTAGGTATGATTGTACTTATTTTCGGGTGTCTTCAGATGTTTTCGGATATAAGAACCAATAAGCGTAATCATGACGAGGATTCGCTGAAGGTGAATTTGGCACGCATATTCACTTCATTATCAACAATATGCCTTGTTTTGACCTTAGCTTTCAAATCCAGTATATGGTTAATCATCCTGTTTCTATTGATAACTCTTGTCGCAGGGTGGTATCTTCATGTGAACAAATTGAATAGATAAGATAAAGGGGCAAAAAAAAGCTGCTTAAGCAGCTTTTTGGTGGGAGTTACAAGAGTCGAACTTGTGACCCTCTGCTTGTAAGGCAGATGCTCTAAACCAACTGAGCTAAACTCCCAAGAGACGTTTCAATAGGTTGTTTGAAAACGGTTGCAAAAGTAATACATTTTTTTAAATAATACGTTTTTTTGAAAAAAAATTTTTAAAAAATTCTCAAGTGGTTGGGGTAAAGAATAGATAGATAATTGTTATATTTGCAAAATCAAAACAAATATATATGAGTATCCTAATTTATGCTGTTGTCGCTCTCACCTTGATAGGTGTGATAGCGGCTGCGTTGTTGTATTTCACAGCGCAGAAATTCAAGGTTGAAGAAGATGAACGAATAGGTAAGGTTGCTGCGTTGTTGCCGGGTGCTAACTGCGGTGGTTGCGGGTTGGCTGGTTGTCGGAATTTAGCCGAGGCGATAGTAAAAAGGGGCGATATTGACGGACCTTCATGTCCGGTCGGCGGCAATGAGGTGATGACAAAGATAGCATCCGTTATTGGAGTGGAGGCTGTTGCTGCCGTGCCGAAAGTTGCAGTTGTCAGATGTGCCGGCTCATTTGCTGCGGCCAAATCCAAGTCGCAGTATGATGGCATTCAGTCATGTGCATACGCTAATTCGCTGTTTTCAGGCGAAAGCGGCTGTCGTTATGGTTGTTTAGGTTGCGGCGACTGTACCCGTGCATGTAAATTCGATGCGATATCAATCGACAAGACTACAGGTCTGCCTGTCGTTGACGACGAGAAATGTACTGGCTGTGGAGCATGTGCCCGTGCATGTCCTCGTAGTATCATCGAACTGAGAAACAAAGGCCCTAAGAACCGCAGAGTGTTCGTGTCGTGTGTCAATGCTGAAAAGGGTGCTGTTGCAAAGAAAAACTGCGACAATGCCTGCATTGGTTGTGGAAAGTGTGTCAAGGTATGCCCGTTCGAGGCTATTTCTCTTGATAAGAATCATGCGTACATTGATTTCAACAAATGCAAAATGTGCAGAAAATGCGTTGAAGAGTGTCCGACAGGTGCAATACACGCAGTCAATTTCCCTCCTAAGAAAGTGGTTGAAACCCCACAGAATGTTGTAAATGTAGAAAATTAATTTTATCAATATACCAATCATGTTGAAAACCTTTAAAAAAGGTGGCGTTCATCCACCTGACAATAAAATATCGCGTAATGCGGCAATAGAAACCTTCCCGATTCCTGAAATAGCATACATCTACCTGAATCAGCACCTCGGTGCACCTGCTAAGGCTGTGGTGCAGAAGGGTGACAAGGTGAAAGTCGGTGACCTTATCGCGGAAGCTTCAAGTTTTATGTCGGCAAACATCCACTCTTCCGTGTCGGGCACTGTCGAGAAAGTCGATGAATGGATAGATGCGAGCGGATACAAAGTCCCTACTGTAATCATTAAAGTTGAGGGTGATGAGTGGAATGAATCCATAGACCGTTCACCTGAGCTTGTCAGTGAAATCAAGCTCGACAAGCAGCAGATAGTTGCAAAGATGAAGGAAATGGGTATCGTCGGTCTTGGCGGTGCAGCATTTCCTACCCATGTGAAGTATGCAATACCTGAAGGTAAAACCGCAGAATACCTTATCATAAATGGTGTGGAATGTGAACCGTACCTTACGTCCGACTATAGGCTGATGATGGAGCATAGTGATGAAATCATTGTCGGTATTCAGATTCAGATGAAGGCTCTTGGTACGAATCAGGCATTCCTCGGCATAGAGAACAATAAGCCTGAGGCGATAGAACTGCTTACAGAAAAAGCATCTCATGTTGAAGGAATAACAGTGGTTCCATTAAAGATGAAATATCCTCAGGGGGCTGAAAAACAATTGATTAAAGCTATAACTGGTCGTGAAGTCCCTTCGGGCAGACTTCCTATCGATGTTGGCTGTGTGGTTGACAATGTGGGTACTTCATACGCCACGTATTATGCAGTGCAGAAGAATCAACCTCTTTTTGAGAGAATAGTAACTGTTACAGGCTACCCTGTCAGAAAACCTTCAAATTTCCTTGTGCGAACAGGTACTCCTATTTCCAAGATGCTTGAAGCAGTGAATCCTGACTATGATAACTGCGGCAAGGTGATAAGTGGTGGGCCTATGATGGGCAAGGCACTTGTCTCACTTGATGTCGCTGTTACAAAGGGCACGTCCGGAGTTCTGATGATGACAAAAGGGGAGAGCCAGAGACATGAGGAACAGAACTGTATCCGTTGCGGAAAATGTCTCGACGCATGTCCGATGGGGCTTGAGCCTTATCTCATTGCTTCATATTCCAAGCTGCAGAACTGGGATAAAGTTGAAGAGGCGCATGTCATGGACTGCATAGAATGCGGGTCTTGTCAATTCACATGTCCATCGTTCCGACCTCTTGTGGATTATATACGAGTTGGCAAACGTACAGTAGGTCAAATAATTAGAAGTAGAAACATTAAGAAATAATAATTATGAGTTTATTGAATGTATCAGGTTCACCACATGTACATGGGCGGGAATCTGTTAGTAGGATAATGCTGGATGTGTGCCTGGCTTTGCTTCCGGCGATATTAGTGTCGTTGCTGTGTTTTGGCTGGGGCGCTCTGAAGGTGTTATTGTTGTCAGTGGCTTCGTGTATGTTCTTTGAATGGTGTATAGAGAAATTCCTGATGAAAAGGGAATCGACACTTGGCGACTTGTCGGCAGTGGTTACCGGAATACTCCTGGGACTCAACGTACCAAGTTCATTACCATGGTATTGCATCGTTATAGGCTCTTTGATAGCCATTGGTGTTGCGAAGATGGCTTTCGGCGGTCTCGGCAACAATATCTTCAATCCGGCTTTGGTGGGACGTGCGTTCCTGCTGATATCATTTCCAGTACAGATGACTTTGTGGCCAAAACCTTTGGTAACAAGAGGCTCCTTGTTTTTTAACGGAATCAATTCTGCGGATGTAGATGCGCTTACAGGTCCTACATTCTTGGGAGCCATAAAGCAGGGTGGTGTCGAAGCTGTCAGCAACTTTAGCATTATGGATCACTTTATGGGAACAGTTGGTGGTTCCATTGGCGAGATTTCAGCACTCGCTTTGTTGGTGGGAGGTATATTTCTTCTTATAAGAAAGGTGATAACATGGCACGTGCCGGTAGCCTTTTTGGGTTCGGCTTTCGTTTTTGCCGGCATACTTTATCTTGTTAACCCTGCAAAATTCATTGCACCGCATTATCATCTGGTTGTAGGTGGTATGATGTTGGGAGCCATTTTCATGGCAACAGACATGGTGACTTCACCGATGACAGCAGCCGGAAAGCTGGTTTTCGGTGCAGGCTGCGGCCTTCTGACAATATTAATCAGAGATTTCGGGTCATACCCTGAAGGCGTATCATTCGCAATATTAATCATGAATGCATTTGTTCCATTAATCAACAGAGGTTTCAAACCTCATCGTTTCGGCGTAGTAAAGGAGGTGAAAAATGCAAAAGCTTAAATCCACACTCCCAAATATGGTTATTGTCCTTGGACTGATAGCAGCAATAACCTCATCTCTTCTTGCACTGGTGTATATCGTCACAAAGGAACCTATTGCCAAGGTGCAGGAAACGAAGTTGAACAAGGCCATTTCCGATGTTGTCCCCGGACTTGACAGATTTGAGGAATATAAGGTGAAATCAGCCATTGGCGAAGACAGCCTTACATTTTACAAGGCTTTCAATAAGGATGGAGAGTACATCGGAACTGCTGTAAAATCATACGACAACAATGGATTCAACGGATATATTGAAATTATCGTAGGATTTGATGAAAACGGCAATGTCATAAAGGATGTTCCTTTGAAACAAGGTGAGACTCCGGGACTTGGTGCAAAAATGGCCGATACCGAAAGCCATTTTATAACGCAATGGTTTGGTAAAAACCTTTCTTCCTTCACACCTAAAGTCAAAAAGGACGGGGGAGATGTTGATGCCATCACGGCTGCAACAATCTCATCGCGTGCATACTGCCGTGCCATGGATCTTGCATATCAGACTTATCTTTCCCAGAAAGGAGGCAATCAATGAACCAACTACAAAACTTTTCCAAAGGTCTTCTGAGAGAAAACCCAATACTCGTATTAGTGCTCGGAACGTGTCCGACACTTGCAGTGACCACGTCAGCCATCAATGGCTTCAGTATGGGACTTGCAGTCACATTTGTGCTTGCGATGTCGAATATGTTCATATCACTTCTGAAAAATTTTATTTCCGATGATATTCGAATTCCTGCGTTCATTGTAATAATTGCCACGTTCGTGACTATTGTTGACCTTTCGCTTCAGGCATACATCCCTTCTTTGTATGAGTCATTGGGACTGTTCATTCCTCTGATTGTAGTCAACTGCATCGTTCTCGGACGTGCCGAGGCTTTTGCATCAAAGAATGACGTTTTCTCATCAATAATTGATGGTCTTGGAATGGGAATAGGATATGCTATTGCCTTGACAGTACTCGGCATGTTAAGAGAGTTCTTGGGAACGCTGTCAATTTTCAACTACAAGATATTCAGTGGTGACGGTGCACTGATGTTCATCATGGCACCAGGCGCTTTTATATGTCTTGGATTTCTGATGGCCATTGCCAATATGCTTGTGAAAAAACTTAAATAACTGACACTATGAAATATATAATCATTATAATCTCATCGATTTTCGTCAATAATGTTGTGCTTTCGCAGTTTTTGGGCATTTGTCCTTTTATTGGCGTATCCAAGAAGGTTAATACTGCGGTGGGTATGAGTGCTGCTGTATTGTTTGTTATGGTGCTTGCCACCATGGTTACCTGGCTGATACAGCATTATGTGTTGGATGCTTTCGGACTGCAGTTCCTGCAGACTTTGACGTTTATTCTCGTCATTGCATCATTGGTGCAAATTGTTGAAATTGTGCTGAAGAAAATTGCTCCGCCGTTGTATCAGGCACTTGGAATCTTCCTGCCGCTTATCACAACGAACTGTGCAGTCCTCGGTATCGCAATCCTGACCATTCAAAAAGAATATAATCTCCTTGAAGGTATTGTGTATTCCGCTTCAATTGCAGTAGGTTTCGCCTTCGCGCTGATTCTTTTCGCAGGCATACGCGAGCAGATGGAGACAGCGAATGTCCCGGAAGGCATGAAAGGCACACCGATTGCCCTTGTGACAGCCGGTCTCCTTGCCATGGCATTCATGGGATTTTCCGGATTGGTATAATCTGATTGCGGAGACTTCAGGAACATGGAAGTCTCCGCTGTGCCGGACTTCATTGCTGCCCTTGATAAACCCCAATATATGCGGATTAATTGAATCCGATAAGTTCTTTCGGGTAGCCGATTTCGTTGAGATATTCATGCACTTCATCAAGTAGGAGAGCGACTTCCGAAGGATGGTGGGCATCTGAGGCTGCCATGACAGGTATTCTTCTTTCTTTCATAAGTTTAAGAATTGACTTTGACGGATAATAATCCCAATAGCGCATCTTGTATATCCCGCGGGTGTTGATTTCACAGATACAGCCTGATTTTTGGATTATGTCTAACGTTTCGTTGACAAGGTCTTGATACCATTTGTCAGTTGGAAGAAAGTATCTGTTTTTGTTATTCATCTCCACCTTGTTGAAATGTCCTATAATCGGTGGTTTCTGACTGAGTATCATTTCATTTGTCTGCTCATAGAATGCTTTTACACCTGCTTTGATGTCTCCTCCGAAAAGACGCCTGAATCCTTCATCGTATCTTTCAATCTTGCTTCCGTCAATCATCCAGAGGTCATTTCCGTGGTCTCTGTTGATGAGATGGACTGACCCGATGAAATAATCAAGGTGGCCTTTTTCCACGAGAGGCCTGAAGTCATCGTGAACGCCTGGAATGTAGTCTATTTCGAGTCCCAGGTGGATGTTGATTATGCCCGAGTATTTTTCTTTCAGCATGTTGACTTCATGACAGTAGTCGAGATACTGGTCATCCTTAATCGAAAATGAATTGTCGAATGGAAGAGGAGCATGGCCGGAGAAGCCGAGGTCGGTAAGACCTGCTTTAATTGCTTCCTTGATATAGTCTTCCAATGTTCCTTTGCCGTCACAGTAATGTGAATGTGTATGGTAGTTATATGAGCATTTCATAGCTTTTCCTTTAATCGGGCTGCAAAATTAGCATTTTATGAATAAATAAGACATAATGAATTTTTAATGGATGAAATAATGATTTTTACCGACAAACTGCATTTTATAATAGACGAATAATTGTCTATTATATTGAAATATAAAATTTTATCTAATTGAAATGAAGTACTTTTGCATAAATATTTTCGCTTATAAACTGAAAAAATTATAGAAAAAGATGAAGAAAATTTACAAGATTTCATTAATGGTTGCCTGTATGTCGATGATATATACAGGATTAAATGCTCAGGATCTGATAATAGATGCCGAGCTTCGTCCGCGAGTTGAATTTCGTGATGGATTTCAGAAACCTTTATACGATACTCAGAACCCTGCTATACCTATATTTCAAAGGTCACGCATTGGTTTCACTTTTACAAGTCACAGACTTGATATGAAAGTGACATTTCAGGATGCAAGGGTATGGGGCCAGACCAATACTGAATCCATACACACTGGTAATTTCGGACTTTTCGAGGCGTGGGCAGGAGTATGGTTCGGAAAATATTCAACCATTAGAGTCGGTCGTCAAGGACTCAAGTACGACAACAACAGGCTTTTCTCGTTGTCAAGTTGGACAAATTACGGCAAATCGCATGATTTGGTACTGTATAAGTTTGACAACCGCGACTTAGGTTTGAAGATTGACCTGGGTCTTGCTTACAACAATCCTGCTACCATTAAAAATTATGCTTTGGTGTATGATGTCAGCAAAATTTATCAGGAAATGTCTTTCCTGCATCTTGAGAAGAGTCTCGGCAAGAAAGGCCTGAAGGCAAGTGCGATTTTCGTTCAGGAAAGATTTCAGGATGATGTTGCTACATCTGACGATCCGCTTAATTATCACAGATTCACAACAGGAGCTAACTTGGAACTCAATTCCAAGGATAATCCTTTCGGATTCATACTTACAGGGTATTATCAGTTTAGAAAAGGCAAAAGTAATCCTGAGTTAGGTTATCCTGGTGATTTAAGCTCTTATCTCCTTGCAGCAAATGTCCGTTACAGATTCTTTGACTCCTTTGGCCTTAATTTAGGTGCTGATATGTATTCAGGCACTTCCGCCGATGATAATTCGGGCACAAGCCACACATGGCAGAAACTTTATGGCTCCAACCACTCATTCAACGGAAGCATGGAATATTGGAGAGACATCAAGGATTACGGACTCTCTGATTTCTATATGACTGCATTTGGTAATATTACCAATAACTTGTCAGCACAGCTTTGCGGTCATGTTTTCCTTACAAATAACTCGTATAAGTACGATGCTGTCAACACTTTAGATGCAGGCTCATATCTTGGAGCTGAAGTGGATATCGATTTTTCATGGAAGATAATGAAATATGTAAAGTGTGATTTCGGATACAGCTACTATTTCGCAAGTGACCAAACATATCAGGTTAAGGGCATGAATCCTACTAGTGATTACAGATATCCGCAGTGGGCTTTCGTTTCATTGACAATCAATCCTGAGTTGTTTAACTCAAGACATTTTCAAAAGAAATAAATAAAGGAGGATATTATCATGGCAAAAACTAAAACATCGGATTTATGGAAGAAGGAAGACTGGCAGGCATGTTGGGTGGGGTTCATCGTAATCGCCATTGCTATGTTTGCAGTGCTTACAAAGACTTTTGATTTTTCAGCCATCAAATTTTCAACATGGACATGTGGTGAGCAGCTCACCGGAGCTGCCGCAAAGAAAGCTGTTCCATTGGGACAACAGTTGAGCAGTGGCGTCTTCTGGGTCAAGACTTTGCGTACATTTCTCGTACTCGGCATTCTTTTTTCCATTGGGATAAAACTTCAGGGTGAAAAAATAGGCAAATTTATACCTGCATTCATTGTGCTTTTCATCTTATCTTTGATAGTAAGGATGATAAGTGCTGAATTCACTTTAAACCGTTATCTGGAATGGGCTTTTTGGGCACTTCTTGTCGGTCTTCTCATATCCAATACAGTTGGAGTTCCTCAATGGCTCAAACCAGCTATCCGCACAGAGTTTTACATTAAGACAGGACTTGTCATAATGGGTTTTAGTGTGCTGTTCAGCAATATTGCAAAATTTGGACTTTATGGTATCGGAATCGCATGGGTTGTTACCCCAATCGTCATCCTGTTTATGTGGTGGCTTGGTACCAAGGTGTTCAAGATGACCAACAAGCCTCTGGTTATTACCATGGCATCGGCAACATCTGTCTGCGGTACTTCTGCAGCAATAGCAACCGGTGCTGCTTCCGATTGCAAAAAGGAAGATCTTTCGTTGGTTATCAGCATTTCAATCATATTTACCATTTTGATGATGGTGCTTGAACCGATAATTCTAAAGGCAATGAATGTTCCTGAGATAATGGCTGGTTCGCTTATTGGCGGTACGGTGGATTCCACCGGCGCAGTCGCTGTTGCCGGCAGTACATACGGAAGTGGCAGCATTGGTGAAAAGTCAGCTGTTCTTGTGAAGATGATTCAGAACATCCTTATAGGATTTATCGCATTCTTTGTCGCTCTCTTTTTTGCAACCAATGTCAACCGCAAAAAAGGTGAGAAAGTTGGTGCTGGTGAAATATGGACACGTTTCCCAAAGTTCATCATAGGTTTCTTTATCGCTTCATTGGTTGCTTCATTCATCGTTCAGCCAACTGCCGGTCCTGATTCTGTCAAGGCTATCAACGGCGTTCTTGACCAATATAAGAACTGGTGCTTCGTACTTGCATTCACGTCAATAGGTCTTGATACCAATTTCAAGGACCTCATTTCTCGTATGCAGGGCGGAAAAGTGCTTTGGCTATACATAGTGGGCCAGTGTTTCAACATCCTGCTTACAGCACTGATGGTATGGTTCCTGCTTTCAGGAAAATTCTTCCCAATACCTCCACTTGACTAAACTTAATAAACATAAAACAGGCAGAATCATCACCATTGCAGTAATGGTGATGGTTCTGCTTGTTGCTATATATATAATGGCACATCAAATCGGTCTCAATCCAGACCTTGATTTCGGTGCTGGGGCATACTATTATGCCGACATTCCCGAATATGAGAATACACTCGATTGGGATGTTTATACACCGTCTTTACCGTATGTTTTTTATGTTGTTGTATTCCTGGCGTGGGGAGCGTTGATGTATCTGCTGTGGAAACTTATTGATAGGAATAGGTGATAAATGCCAGTGTTGAACTTGGAGTGGAAAGTGATGTGAAGGGTGATGAAACAGATAGTGCAGATGGGTGATACTCCAGTCAGATGACAAAAGTAGTGTGGGTGAATTCGGTTCGGAGTTGGAGGATACTTTCTGCCATATCATTGTATTGTTCCCAATAATGCATAGGGTAGAAGTTGTCGGTGGGGATTGCACGTAGCCATTGTCGGGCACCTCGAAGAGTTTCCTGTCCTATTCGTGGGTCGATGGGAAACATTAGATGATTAATTCGCGGATATGTTTTTGATACTTCCCTGACCACTGAGAGATAAAGTCCTTCCATTTGACGCAGGGTGACTTTCAGTTTGTCGACTTCTTCTGTAAAATACCAGTTGTTGAGGTCACCCGCATGAAACAGCACTGTCCCGTCAGGGAGGGTTATCCCCATCGAAATTCCTATGTCAGTGGAGCGGAATGCACGTAACTTGAAATTTTCATCTTCATACTCTAATCCCGGTCTCATGACAAAGTCGGCTTTTTCTGCAGGTACGTGTTTCTTTTTAATGATGTCATAACTCAGCAGGTATTTGGGAGTTTTCTTCAGCGGCCAACTTAGTATTTCCGGATTGTAATGGTCTCCATGAAAGTGAGATGCAATGAAATAAACCTGCTTGTCGGATTGTTCCAATAGTTTATGCAGCGTTTGTGCTCCATCGTCATGCCAATAGTCGAAAACAATTATCGTTTTGTCATTAACCATAGCGAAACAGCTATGATATATGTAAAGTATCGTCAGCATGTTGTGGCTGTTCCGATGAAAATAAAGGCCTGTTGATTAATTGTCAACTGTCGGTTTTCAATTAGAACAGGTATCCGACTTTTATGTACAGATTCGAAACCTTGTAGTTGTCGCGTTTGTCGAGCGGTGTTGCCCAGTCAACTGAGAGAACGAAATTTTCGTTCATGGCAATCTTCAGTCCGCAGCCGGCTGACATGTGAAGACCGTAAGGATTTGCTGTGAAATCGAAGTAGTCTTCAACCTTGTCGTCAAGACCTTTGGCTATATTGTTTTCGGCTATGGCTTTTGTTATTTCAGCTTCATCGAATTTATATGGCTGTGTTACCATACCAAGGTCGAAGAATGGATTGAGCCCGATGTAGAAATGCTGCTTCCCGATGTCGAAATTGAAAAGTCTTGCACGAAATTCCAGGTTTGCAAAGGCAAATCCATCACCCATTACGCGGTTACGTAACAGACCACGGACAGAATTGCTGCCTCCGACCACGTCATACATGGCGCGTTTGTATATCAGACAGTTCTGCACTGCCTGTGTATATACAGGTGATTCGCCCAACAACAGGTTCTGTGTGCTGAGACGATATGCAAAAGTGAGCCTGTTGCGTATGATTGTGATGTATTGACGGAAATCGAAGTTCAACATAAGATTGTTGTATTCTTTCTGATTGCCGAAGGCGGCATTGTAGGTGATAAATGCATCTGTATAAATGCCTTTCGAAGGATTGCCTCTGAAATCACGGCTGTCGTATGTGATACCGGCGTGGATGTATGGATGCCAGCCGCCATATTGTTCTTCCGGGTTAATTAAGCCCCAGTCAATGTAACGCTGATAAAGGCCGCCGCTTACGTATGGAAGATATTTTTCGTCTGTGACATCCCTTTTCTTGTTGAAATATGGGGTGTTAATGGTATCGCATGTGTATTTGAATACGCCTGCACCCAGATTCCACATCCAGTTGCCGTAGATTTTACCGTCAATGTCGGCGACTGCGCGGAAAAGTGAGCGTTTGTAGTTGTAGAACACTCTTGACTGGTAATCATCGTCACCGGTGGTAACCCAGTCCTTATTGACTACAGAGTTATAGCCGTCAAATCCATAGAAGGAGCAAGCAGGGTCAGGCATATATGTGACATCTATTGCTACACCGTGATTCGGTATCAGATATTTGGAGTCGTATGATATGCGCAATATGGTGTTTCTACGTGTGGTCGTTGAGGCTTCAATATAGAGGGAATGCAGGTATTCCGGATAAATCGAGCCATCGCCGTAATAATAAATGTTGGCCAATGCACCGTATTGGAAACCAAGGTCGGCATCATAGCTGATACATGGCAGGGCACCGAAATTCCAGCCTGTTTTTACTTTCTTGTCCTGTGCATTCAATGATGTGACACAGATAAATAACGCTAATGATATAATGAGTGGATTTTTTTTCATAATTATTGAAATGTAATTTGTTAAAATAAGCTCAGTAATGATGCTATTCCAATTCCGAGATAAGTGCCGATAGCATATCCCACAAGTCCGACAACGATTCCGCTAATGAGAACCTTTTTGTTACCGATGGCACTGACTACAGGTGGAATGAATGGTGGCGAACAAAGCAGTCCGGTTATTGAAACAGTGAAGAGGTCACCATTTACCTTTGTCATCTTGCAGAATAGGATGTGTAGTGTGACAGCAATCAGCATTATGTATAGAACGAAGAATAGCAGAGGCAAAGCTTTGTAGTTGACGACGGAAATGTCAAATTGTGAGGCAACAACAATGCTGAACATCAATATGAAAATCATTCCGAGTTCGAATGTCTTCGGAAGTTCTCGGATTGGTTTGATGAATGATGCTATAATGGCGAGAGTTGTTATTGTGAGGATAATTATCATTTCATGTAATTTGCCGGTGATTAATAATGAAAGTCCGGCGCCTATGGCGAGGAATACGATGGAGATAAGTAATCCCAACAATGTTTTAGGGAGGGTTCTGCGTCTAAGCATATTGCCGTAATCCTCTATATCGTGGAGTCTGACTTCTGTTTCATCGGCGGATGTGGATTCATCCTTGAAAGGCAGAAGTTTGCGGAAGAATTTGTATCCGCCGCCTACAATGAACATTATCAGCGGGAAAGTAACGAGCATTTCAAAGGTATATACGAAGGTGATGATGGTAGGATCTACCTTGAGAGCTGAACCCAAAGCATAGAAGTTGAGTGTTCCTCCAGTGTAGATGCCAGTCATCATTCCGGCAACGTTGTTCAGGTTTTCAATGCCTTGATTGCGGAATATGAAAAATGCTGAGATGATGGCTACGACCACAGCACTGACACCTCCAATGAGGGATAAAAACGTTTTTGGGAGTGACTTCGTCCACAATTTGAAATCACAGCTGAACAGCATGAGCGGGATGGCAAGAGGGACAGAAAGGTTCATTATCCATGTCTGTATTGTGCTGATTGTCTGTGTTTGAACGGGGTCTTCAAACTTTATGAAGCCCGTGAGAGCCATGATGATACCTATAGCGTATGCAATTATGACAGTGCCTACCTTTTGAATAAATTTATACCTTACAAAAAGTGATGCAATTAAGATTGGACATAGCAAATAAATTGCAGCAATAATTATCAGTTTCATAAAAAATCACTTGTTTTGAATTAAACAGCAAAATTATATAAATTTGCTGGGGTGATTTTCCATTTGGTCGAATATATATTCTGTTTGTCTATTTGTCAGTCTTTCTCTAGGGCTTTGAATCCTTCCCCAATGGTTTCAGAACTGTTTGTGACATTGATGAAGGCATTTGGGTCTATATCGTAGATTTTGCTTCTCAGCTTCACGAATTCATTTCTCGTGATGGTAGTGTAAATCATTTCTCTTTCGTTGCCTTTATAAAGCCCTGTTCCTTTGAAGCAGGTTCCGCCGCGCTCAAGATCAACGATAATAAACTGTCGGATTTCCTCTATGTGATCGGAAATGATAAATACAGTCTTGTAACTTTTGATTCCATCCACCACAATATCAATGATTTTGCTTTCTATAGCAATCAAAAGAATTGAGTAAATTGGAAGTCTTGCCTGTTTGAATGCTATAAATGTTGTTAGTGATATCGTTGAATCGACTATCAGTACAAGGGTTCCCAAGGATGTTTTGACCCCTTTGTTGAGGAGCATAGCTATGATGTCACTGCCGCCTGATGTTGCACCGGCACGGAAAATAAGTCCTATGGCCAAACCATAGATCAATCCTGCCACTAACGTGTTGAGAAAATAGTCAGGAACAAAACCAAGTTCTCCTGGAGCAGGATTCTCAATGAGTCCGTCGTGGATGACCGGATTATAGCCCCATGTGCTTTCAAGTATCCAGACGAAGACTGAAATCAAAATGGTGGAAATAACAGTCTTTGCACCGAACCGCGGACCTAAGACCCATGTGCCGATGATGAGAAGGGGTATGTCCATGCAGAGAGCATAGTAACTGATACGCCACGGCCATAGCGTATTGAAGACATTGGCAAGACCGTATGTCCCGCCAGGTGCAAGACGGTAGGGGTTGACAAACATCACATCTCCTACTGCAAATAACATGCAGCCAAGTATGATAAGACAATATGATTTAATCCAGTTCTTTGAAAATGGTTTTTCTTTCTTCTTGAAATTTATGCTCATAATATTTTATGTATTATTTTGATTATTAACTAATTGTTTTGATTTGGCATAATTCTGCGGTTTTCAGGCAGTTCTTCAGATACGTTGCCGGTTTTAAAACTTACATATTCAGATAAAATTTCTTTAAGTTTCAGAGATTCCTTTTCCCAGCATAACTGTCCGGCGGCTATTTTAGTGTTTTCCTTGTATGCGGCGAGATGTTCTTTATTGGCAAGCATGGAGTTGATTTGACTTCCCAGTTCCTTTGCATCATGTGATTTTATGATTTCACCGATATTGTATTGATTTACAATGTTAACCATTTCCACCAAATTGGAAACCAGAACAGGGATGTTGGCATTTATGTAGTCGAAGAATTTGTTGGGTAGTGCGAAATGATAATTTTTACAGCAGTCAAGTTCCGGACTGAGCCCGAGACTGGCACACATCGTGTACTTTCGCAGATTGGCAGGTGAAACGCGTCCGAGAAAAACTATCTTGTTCTTCCATGGCAGCGAGGCAACCATCGTTTTAAGAGCATCAAGAATGTCCCCATCGCCTGCAATTACGAATTTGTATCCTTCGACAAATTCCATGGAAGCAATTGTTTCCTCAAGACCGCGTTGCAAGTTCACGGCTCCCTGGTATATGATATATTTGCTGCCAATTTCTTTTACAACTTCTTCATATTGGATGTCAGGATTCGATTCATAACTCATAGGAACGTTTCTGATTACCTGAACATCGATGCCGTATTCTTTCTGATACGTGTTGGCAATCGACTGGTTCACGGTAATCATGGAATCAACTTTTGGAATGTATTTGTCTTCAATTCTCTTCCAAAATTTTTTGACGAAATCGCGTCCGACAAGTTCAGGCATTCCTGTAAAATATTCGTGGCTGTCATAGATTATCGGCTTGTGTTTCAGTTTTGCAACCATTACGTTAGGCATCAGCACATCCAGGTCGTTTGCGAAAAGCACATCGAATTTGTGGAATAGCAGAAAGAAAAACAGACGAATATTGTATTCGGCATAGAATGCGAATTCCTTGTTGAAGAGAAGTTTCAGCCTTCTTGTGGGATAATCACGTTTGATAGGGAGACTGTTCTTCAGTTTTCTTCCGACAAGCAGAATATCGGCGTTCATGCTGGAAAGTACATCACAGGTACGTGCAACGCGTTGATCAGTGACAAGGTCGTTTGTAACTGTGACAATTACTTTCATAACAGGGAATAGTTTTTGCTCATCATCAGCATCTGTTCAATGTAATTTTCCGGATAGCTGATTTTTATGTTTATGACGTTGTTGTCCTTGTCGTATTCGGGAGTTAATTGTGGATTGATAAATCCACCGTAAGGAGCCAGATGAAGTTTTTCGTATCTTTCAAGAATCTCTTTATGGAGGACAGGATCGACCTTGACGGCATATTTGTTGACTAATTCCGCGCCGGCCTTATAGTCACCTTCCGATTTGATCCTCTGGACTTCGGCGAGGAGTTGTCCGATAAGCTGGCGCATTTTCTCATATTCGTTAATTTTGACGTATGTCTTGCCATCTTTCTGATATTTTGAAATCACGTTGTTGTCAAGTCCGTGCTCAAAAATCCAGTTAGAGATGAGTGCGCGGTTTCTCATGTGAGCTTCCTCAATGTTTTTACCCGGCTGGATTCTTGTCAGCTGTGATATTAAGCCGTTGCGTATATATGCGTCATACTCAGCTTTATAAGCTTCCATGTCAGGTACGAGGCCCAACTCGAGTAGTTTTGGGTCGGCGAGGTAGTAAAGTGCGAAAAGATCAGCTCTTGCCTCTTCCAGCGTTGACTGATTCTCAAGCAGTGATGTCGGGCTGACTCCTGGAAGAAGCTGTCCGCTGCCGTGTCCGAGACATTCGTGAAGGTCGGTGTGAAGGTTGTCGGTGAGATAACCGTACTTTTTACTTCTTTCGATTTCGTCCGTATCTGCGGCAAATTCCTGAAGAGTGCCTCCGACTTGCTTTGCCGCCTGGTCGTATGCGTATGTCAAGTTGGTGATAGTCACTGACTTTGAACCGTAATCCTTTCTTATCCAGTCGGCATTAGGCAAATTGATTCCGATAGGAGGAGAAGGGTAGGTGGCACCGCCGAGAGCAACGCAGTTTATTGCCTTGGCACTTACGCCTTTGACTTCTTTTTTCTTGAAACGCGGATCAACAGGATTGTTGTCCTCGAACCATTGTGCATTTGCACTTATAAGTTCTGTTACCTTGGTCTCCTCGAAATCCTTGAAATTGACGACGGATTCCCATGTTGCCTTGCGTCCTAATGGATCGTCGTAATCTTCTATGAAACCGTTGACGTAATCTACAGTTGGCACAGTGTTCTGAGCCCATACGATATTGTATTCATCCCATGTGGTCAAATTACCGGTTCTGTAATAATCTATAAGCAGGTCAATCTCGTGTTTCTGCATCTCATTTTCAGCAAACTGTTTCGCCTTTTCAAGGTTCTCAATTATTTTTGCTATGTAATTGCCGTATAAGCCGTCAAGTTTGTAAGTCTTTTCAACTATTTTGCCGTTTTCCTTGACTAATTTTGAATTGAGCCCCTTGGATATTGGATGCTCTGGATCGGGGACAGTCATTTTGTTGTAGAAATCATTGACTTCCTTGGCGGTTACATTGTCGTAGAAATTGACTGCAGATTCTGCAACTATGTCTTTGGCCGAGGAATTGTTTCTTGAAGCTGCAACTGCAGGATTAAATATGATTGTGCATAAGTTGTCGATGAATGTCTCTTTGTCGCCAATCTGAGCAACCAACGAGTTCTTGCTGTTGTCAATGAGCATTCTGAAGTATTCTTCGGTAAATTCAGGAGTGAATTTGTCGTTTGAATAGTGATGGTGGATGCCGTTGGCAAACCATATTTTTTTGAGATATTTCTCAAATGCTATCCATTGTGCATCGTTCTTGTCGCCTTCGTATGAAGTGTAAATCCCTTCGAGAGTGCGGCGTATGGTAAGGTTGTTCTTGTAATATTGGTCGGTAGTTATGTCCCTGCCCCAGTAAGCAGCCTCACATAGATAATAAACGAATTGTTTCTGATTGAGGGAAAGGCTGTCCCAGTCAGGAACCTGATAACGCATTATGCGAATGTCGTCGAACTGGTCAACCTGCCATTTGAAACTGTCGTCGGGCTTAGGCTGCTCGAATTTCTTATTATTGTTGCAACTTATTGTAATAGAAATAATTGCTGTAATCATAATTGCTTTTTGTAATGATTTCATATTATTGGGTTTTTAGTTATACAGTTGAGAGTTGGCTATTTTCATTTCCTTGACAAGATGACTTGCACCGGCAAATTTGTCTATAATGAACAGAACATAGCGTATATCGACAATTATGTTGCGGCAGACGTTCGGGTCGTATATGATGTCGCTCATAGTGCCCTGCCAATTACGGTCAAAATTGAGGCCGATAAGTTCACCTTTGGCATTGATTACAGGTGAACCTGAATTGCCGCCAGTAGTGTGATTGGATGCCAGGAAACAGGTGTGCATGGTCCCGTCTTTGTCGGCATAACGACCGTAATCTTTGTTGCGCCATAATTCTTTCAGCTTGTCCTCGACAACATAGTCGTAAATGTTCGGGTCTTCCTTTTCAATAATGCCGTCAAGAGTGGTGAAATAATCGTATCTTACTGCATCCATTGGTTTGAAGCCTTCGACTTTTCCGTAACTGACACGCAACGTGAAATTGGCATCAGGATAAAATCTTCTGTCTTTTTCAAACTCCATCTGTGCTTTCATGTAATAGTGCATTACGCTGTCGATATTATTCTGATATTCACCTATCTGTGGTCTGATACCATCATAGGTGTCTATCATTTCGGTGAAAATCACATAGCATGGGTCTTTCTCGAGGGTTTTGTATTTCTTTGGACTGTAGTTGTCGAGAAATGCATATAACTTTGTGCTGTCACTAAGCAATGAGTTTTTGAAGATATAGTCTGCGTATGCTTCGAAATCACCTTTGTATTTGTCCCTTATTGTGGTGAAGAATGATGGCATGAATTTCATGTCAACATTGCTGTAAAATATTTCGAGCATTTGGGGACAGATTTTTCTGTCGATGTCCTTGTTGTAGTCTTTATAGAAGGCTTTAGCCTGATTCCTAAGAGTCTCAACGAGTTTGGATATCTTTTCATTGTCAGGCTTGTCAGCTTTTGAAGCCGTAATCAGTTTTGTGTAATTACCTGAGAATGAAATTATTTCAGTGCCTATACCAGCTTCTGAAATGTACCTTAGAGTCTTTCTGTAAGGGCGTATCTCATTGTAATATTTTTCCAATGATGGGATTATAGTTGAATATTCTTTATGTGAATTGTTAGCCCATTGCTGGAAGGCTTTTTCGTAGTCTTTTTTCATTTGGATGCCGTCAACATTCTGTACACCAAGCGACTGGCCAATCATTTTTTTCCATCCGTTGGCGATGCTGGCTATCTTGTTGGCATATTGGATGCGTATCTGCGGCGATTGTTCCGAATATTCTTTCATCACGGCAAGTTTCTTGTCTCTGATGTTGATAACTATTGGATTCTCGACTTCAATAGTGTTATACACATAGCCCGAATGCTCGTATTCGTTGGTTCTTGCAGGATAGCCGAAGACCATTGTGAAATCACCTTCGTTTACACCTTCCAAACTGATGTTAAAATAGTATTTGGGCTGGTATGGCTTGTTGTCAGGAGAATATTCGGCAGGTTTGTTGTCCTTGTCAACATAGATTCTGAATATAGAAAAGTCACCTGTATGGCGTGGCCACATCCAGTTGTCGGTGTCACCGCCGAATTTTCCAATATTTGAAGGGGGAGCGCCAACGAGGCGTACATCCTTGAATTCCTCGAATATTATCAAAAAGAACTGGTTGCCTTTGTAATATGATTCCACAGACCCTTGATAATGAGTGCCTGCGGTGGCTTCCTTAATGATTTTCTGAGATTCGGCCTCAATGGCTTTTTCTCTTTCGGCCTGCGTCATTTTATCGTTGACCGCATTGTTTATCCGCTCGGTAACATCCCGCATTTCAACCATTAAGTTTGTGGTAAGTCCCGGACATGGCAGTTCTTCACTGTTGTCTTTTGCCCAAAAACCGTCAGTAAGGTAGTCATGGTCAATGGCACTGTGGCGTTGGATGCTTCCGTAGCCGCAGTGATAATTCGTAAGCAGAAGCCCCTTGTTTGAGACCACCTCGCAGGTGCATCCACCACCGAAAAGCATTACTGCATCTTTCATCGATGCATGGTTTATAGAATAAATGTCCTCAGCAGTGATTTTCATTCCCATCTCCTGCATCTCCTTTTCATTGAGATACTGAAGAAGAATCGGGAGCCACATTCCGTCATTTGCTAAGACGGGAAAAGTTGTCATTAATGCTATTAAAGCAATGGATAATAGTCTTTTCATATATGAGATTTTTATTTTTTCCAAAAACTGCAAAGATAGTTCTTTAATTCAGAATTATGAAATCAGAAATTAAAAATCGGATTATTTTTTGCTAACTTTGCAAACTGAATCAGTTGTTGAACAAAACAAAGACATAACCAATATATGACAGTCCATATCGCTATTCCCATACTGCGTGAGTTTTCAAATATCCCCCGCTTGCTTTCAGATATTGGAAGTCAGGATTATAACGATATAAAATGCTGGTTCTGTGTGAATAATCCTGAAGAGTGGCATGAAGATGTTTTCCACGCCGGCGATATTGAAGACAATCGTAAAACTCTCGATTATCTCAACAATAAAGATGATAATTTTACTGTTATAGACAAATCGTCGCGAGGTAGGGCATTCCCTTTGAAGAACTCCGGAGTTGGATGGGCACGAAAAGTTATGTTTGACGAGATAGCTGAAGTTGCGGATGATAATGACTTGATAATAAGTATGGATGCAGATACTGGTTTTGGTAATGACTATGTTTCATCAGTGATGGAAAATTTCAGTCGCCATAAAAATGTCATAGCTTTATGCGTTCCATATTACCATCCTTTGACCGATGACAGGAAGCAGAATTTAGAGATTCTTCGTTATGAGCTGTATATGCGCCATTATATGGTTAACATGCTTAGAATCAATAATCCGTATGCCTTTACGGCACTCGGTTCGGCAATGGCTTTCCCTGTTAAATCTTATCGCAAGGTCAGAGGCATAACTCCGCGTCAGTCGGGAGAGGATTTCTATCTTCTTCAGAAATTCAGAAAAAGCGGTGAAATGCTTTTATGGAATGATTCCCATGTCTATCCTATGGGACGTTGTTCCGACCGTGTGGCGTTCGGAACGGGCCCTGCTCTGATAAAAGGTTTAAACGGCGATTGGTCATCATATCCTTTCTATAATCCACGAATTTTTGATGAGGTGAAGCAGACATTCGATTCGTTCAGCTGTCTGTATCATGCTGATATTGAAATGCCTATGACACTTTTTTTAAAGAATGTCTTTAAGACTGAAGACTTATGGGGCCCTCTGAGAAAAAATTATACAACTGAAAAGGCGTTCGTTCATGCTTGTATGGTAAAAGTGGATGCCTTGCGAATACTTCAATATTTAAGGTATAGGCAACAGTCTGTTGAGGCGTTTTCTGTTGAAGTCTCACAAGCTGAGCGTGACCATTTGTATGATGTTGAGAATGAACTCCGTAAAAGTCATGATGATACATTACATAAGCTAACACTCTAACATTTTAACACTTAACATGTATGTAATATTAGGACCAACTGCCACAGGCAAAACACATTTTGCATCTTATTTGGCTAACAAAATCAATGCGGAAATAATCAGTGCCGATTCACGTCAGGTATATCGTGGAATGACTATTGGAACGGGGAAGGACTATTGCGATTATATGGTTGACAATCAGATAATACCGTGTCATTTGATTGACATTGTTGACCCAGGATATGAATACAATATATTTGAGTTCAAACGTGATTTTACAGCGGCTTATAAGGATATTACCGAACGTGGTAAGGAGGTGATATTATGTGGTGGGTCTGGAATGTACATTGAGGCTGTGTTGGCGGATTATCGACTTGATGAGGTTCCTAAGAATATGATTTTAAGAAATCAGCTTGCCGCCAAGTCTGATGCTGAACTTGTTGATATGTTGTTGGAAATCAAAGGAAAAACCAATAAAAAACTCCATAATCACACTGATTTGGATACACGTGAGAGGATGCTCAGGGCTATTGAAATTGAGTCTTTCTTTGAAGAACATGAAGAGAATGAGGATAAACGAGTTGTTCCGGAAGCAATAATTGGTTTGTGCGCCGAACGTGAATTTGTCCGCCAAAAAATCACTAAAAGACTTAGAACCAGACTTGAAGATGAAGATATGATTGGAGAAGTGCAGAAACTTCTCGACAGTGGGGTGGATTCCGAGCGACTTAAACGCTACGGTCTCGAATATAAGTTCATCACCATGTATGTGCTCGGAGAGATTTCATACGATACTATGTTCGACAGATTGAATATTGCCATTCACCAATTTTCAAAAAGACAGATGACATGGTTCCGCAGAATGGAAAAAAAAGGTTTTGAAATTATATGGGTGGATGCAACGCTTTCTGATGATGAAAAAATTGATTTTTTGGCCAATAATGGTCTGAAATTCTAAAGTCGTACTTACACAACTTTAAAGTCAGAAGAAAGGTTGTCACCGAAAAGATATTAAGATGTAATAACAAAGATGTTTGAATAAAAATGTTTATTTTTGCAGCAAATAATTCGTGCTATGAAAAAACTTTTTTTACTCATTTCATTAACTTTGCTTTTTGCATCCTGCTCAACATCAGAATATATAAAGGTGGCGAGGAATTTCAGCAGTCAGCATGACTCGTTGGCTGTACTCGTGCTTCGTCCGGATAATATTTTATACACTAATCATAAGTCATACGATGATTTGAAAGGTCTTGAGGATATGAGTCCTAAGGACAGAGAAGCACTTCTTAAATCCAAGAGCCAGTTCCTCAGCCAATATAATGACACGCTGATTAACTGTATCTTTGTCGATAATCTGATTGGAGAACTTGCCAAAACCAACCTTGACGTCTATACCATTGAACATCTCGATGAATACAACAAATGTCGGGAAGGAAAAAGGTTTATGGTTGAGATTCATCAGCTTGAATTTGATGAATATTACGATGTGGTCCATGATACATACAGTGAAATTAAGAAAAACCGCATGGATGGTAATGATACCTTGATATATAATAAGGATACTTATATCAATGCATTTGCTTCCAACATCTGGCTTGACTGCTATTGCCCATACGGCGATACTATGTCACTTCTTTATGCTACTGACAGAATAACTGATTATCATGAGGGGTGGTTTGCGAAAGATCATTATGGAGAGATTATTTATTACAGTGAGAACGATGAACTTACTGTCGATCACATTGACGTTTTTTTGAAGATTGTGGCTAAGAAATATGCTAATTACTTGTATGACCATATCCTTAACGGTTATGTGGAAAATGTTTATCCTGAGGTCGTTACATATCCAAAGGATATGTCGTTGCATTATGATTTCAACACCAAGAACATCGAACTCGTAGGTGAGAACGAAAGGTTTGTTGAAATCAAAAGATAAAAGGCTTTTATCACGACAATAGTATGGCGTTGTCAAAACTTGCCATTTAAATCAAAACATTCCGCGCTAGTTATCTCCACATTATAGAATTCACCTGTTTTTAGTGGTTTGTCGGAGTTGATGACAACTTCGTTGTCAACTTCTGGCGAATCGTATTCGGTGCGGCCTATGAAATAGTCATCCTCTTTGTAATCGATTAACACTCTGATCGTTCTGTTGACAAATTTCTCGTTGTTTTTCAACGAAATGTCCTGCTGTATGGCCAATAAATCTTCTCTGCGCTGCTGCTTAACATCTTCAGGGACATCGTCCTCAAGTTCGTTGGCAACGGTGTCTTCTTCCGGAGAAAATGTGAACACGCCGAGACGCTCGAATTTCATGTCTTTAACAAAATCAACTAATTCTTGATACTGCTCCTCTGTTTCTCCGGGATAGCCCACGATGAATGCAGTTCGGATGGCAATATCTGGAACCACCTTTCTGATGTGCTTTATCAAGGCTATTGTGCCTTCGCGGTCGATGTTGCGTTTCATCGACTTCAGAATGGGGGTGCTGATATGCTGTAACGGTATGTCGAGATATTTGCATAGATTTGGCAACTCATTATAAAGGTTGAGCACGTCATCGTTTATTTCATTCGGATGGGCATAATGCAGCCTTATCCAATCGAAGCCTATTGCAGAAATCTTCCTGACAAGGTCGCATAACTCGAGAGAATGATAGTTGTCGGAGCCATAGAAAGTCAAATCCTGAGCGATGAGTATCACCTCCTTAACACCTTGACTGTGAAGAAATTCCGCCTCTCTGATGATTTCTTCTTTTGGACGGGAAATGTGTTTGCCGCGTATGAGAGGAATAGCACAGAAAGAACAAAACTTGTTGCATCCTTCCGAAATCTTCAGATATGCGTAATGCTTAGGGGTGGAGATTTCACGACTGATTGTCGGAACCGGTTTCAAACTTCCCCTTACAGCATTACATGCATCATTCATTGTTGCATTTCCCTTACTTTTTTCTCTTATTCCACAATCTTTAAGCATATCGTTGGCTACAGCCTCCATGTCGTTGATGCCGTACCAGCCGTCAACTTCGGGTATTGATTGTTTGAGCTCCATGCGGTTTCTCGCGACAAGACATCCGAAGACGAAAACTTTTTTCAACTTCCTCCGCCCATCAGCTTTCATCCTGACACATTCGAGAATAGTGTCGATGGATTCTTCCTGTGAATCAAGAATGAACCCACAAGTGTTGATTATAGCTGCATCGCATCTTTCTACATTTTCAAAGGAAATCTCAATTCCCTTGTTTTTAAGAATTCCTGCAAGTTTCTCGGAATCAACGATATTCTTTGAACATCCCAAAGTGATTATTGCTATTTTCATAAGAGTAGGAAATGATTACTGTTTTTGATTTTGCAAAAGTAGCAAAAAATAATACTCAAATCTGAAATCATAATTCTTAATTCGGAATTTTTGTTTTATCTTTGCGAATTAATCAATTAGCAAAAGTTATGGGACTGTTTTCATTTTTTAAAAAGAAGAAAAATAAAGAAGCCAAAGAGGCTGAAAACATACAGGAAGAAATCAGAAAGGAAACCGCTGAAATTAGCCAGGAAGCCGGTGAAGTGAGTCAGGCTGTGGAAGAGCAACAGCCTGAAAAGGAAACCGTAGAGGTACTGCAATCAGATAGCGAGAGTAATCATGCTGCGGATGAGAAACCGCAGTCTGATGCTGCAATAATACAAGCCGAAGAAGAGAAGAGACGTGTTGAGGAAGAGAAAAGACGTGTCGAAGAACAGAGACGACAAGCTGAAGAGGAGAGACGTTTTGCTGAAGAGGAGAGACGGCAGGCCGAGGAAGAAAAGAAGGGACTTGAAAAGAGTTTGAAGAAGACAAAAGAAGGAGTCTTCGGACGACTCGCACGTGCTATAGCCGGCAAGTCGAAAGTTGACGATGATGTCCTTGACAAACTTGAAGAGGCACTCATTCTTTCCGATGTCGGTCCGAATACCACTATTCAGATCATTGAACGTATAGAGAAAAGAGTTGCTACTGATAAATATATGAATACCAGTGAGCTAAACAGAATACTTAAAGAAGAGGTTGCGTCGATGCTTGCGGAAAACAAGGGTAGTGATTCCGGATATTTTGAGGCACCTGAAAATGGTGATCCGTATGTTATTATGGTAGTCGGTGTAAATGGAGTGGGGAAGACCACTACAATTGGCAAACTCGCCAATATGTTCAAAAAACAAGGTTACAATGTTATGCTTGGTGCCGCCGATACATTCCGTGCCGCCGCCATTGACCAGTTGAAAATATGGGCTGACAGAGCCGGAGTAGATATTGTTGCGCAGTCAATGGGTGCCGATCCTGCATCCGTGGCTTACGACACTATTGCTTCCGCAAAGGCCAACCATTCCGATGTGGTAATCATCGACACCGCGGGACGTCTTCACAACAAGGTGAACCTCATGAACGAGCTTACAAAAATAAAGAAGGTGATGCAGAAAATCGTTCCTTCCGCACCACAGGAAATACTTTTAGTCATAGATGCCTCTACTGGTCAGAATGCAATTGAACAGACCAAGCAGTTTACCGAAGCTACCGATGTCAATGCTCTGGCAGTCACTAAGTTGGACGGTACAGCAAAGGGTGGAGTGGTGCTTGGAATATCCAACGAGTTCAATATTCCTGTCAAGTATATCGGTGTTGGTGAGAAAATTGATGACCTTCAGATATTCGACAAGGAGCAGTTTGTGGATTCACTGTTCAATTTCTGATTTCACTTTTTGTTCGATCATTTCCCCTTCGAATTTTCCGGTGACTGGATATCCGTTTTCATCTTCGCAGCTTAGTGTGAAGAGATACTTGTTGTTTTCAAGGTGAAGTACGTCAACTGTACCTTTGTTGATTACAACGGGCGTTCCGCCGTTTACATTCCAGCTGCCGCTGTTGAATGAAAATTTCTTGTTGCGTCTCGAATATGTGTAGCTGCCGTCACCTATGTCATGTGCAACATCAGAGTACATCTGGAAGCTTACGAGACTGCTCGACACAGTTGATGTCATGCCATACAACAGAAGTCCCATCTGATAATAGTCGCCTTCATGAAGGTCGTAATCAATATAATACGCCTCTGTGATGAAATGCACATTGCCGCCCATAGTGACTTGATTGTCACTCTCTCCGTTGTCGCAGCTTGATGATGAAAAAACTATTCCGAGGAATATTGCCAGTGTGGTTAAAGTCTTGCTCAGGTTCATGATAACGATGGTTTTAATGCCATTGCAAAGATAATAATTAAAATTTTTTTGCTGTTAAGATAGTAATCAAAAAAAATACTATCTTTGCACGCTAATTATTAGATAGTTATAAATAATATGAAACAAGTGAACATTACATTGCCTGATGGCGGCATAAAGCAGTTCGATGAAGGCGTAACTCCTTATCAGATAGCACTTTCCATAAGTGAAGGGCTCGCACGTAATATTATTGCCGCAAAGGTTGATGATAATACTGTGGCTATTGATTATCCTATTAAGAATGATGCAAATGTCACACTTCTTACGTGGAATGATGATGAAGGCAAGCATGTCATGTGGCATTCTTCATCACATATCATGGCGTCTGCCATCGGCCAGTTATATCCGGGAGTGAAGTTTGGAATTGGTCCCGCTATTGAAAATGGTTTCTACTATGATATAGATTTCATGGATTATAAGATTTCCGAGGATGACTTCAAGAAAATTGAAGACAAATTCATGGAAATAGCCCGTTCAAAAGTCCAGTTCATCCGTCGTGAGGTCTCCAAACAGGAAGCCCTCGACTATTTTACCCAGAAGGGTAATGAATATAAACTTGAACTTATCAATGAACTTCAGGATGGCACCATATCGATGTATGATTCAGGAAGTTTCACGGACCTGTGTCGCGGACCTCATATTCATGACACATCGATGATAAAGGCTTTCAAGGTCATAAGCATAGCAGGCGCATACTGGCGTGGTGACGAGAAACGCAAACAGCTTGTTAGAGTTTACGGTATTACTTTCCCGAAGGCAAAAGACCTTACCGAGTACTTGCAAATGCTTGAGGAAGCCAAGAAACGTGACCATAGAAAGATAGGCAAGGAGATGGAACTGTTCATGTTCTCTCCGCGTGTTGGTCTCGGACTTCCAATTTGGCTGCCTAAGGGTGCTGAAATCAGGTCCAAACTTCAGGAAATGATGAGAAAATACCAGAAAGAAGCTGGTTACGTTGAAGTTGTGACACCTCATATAGGTAATGTCAACCTTTATAAGACATCGGGTCACTATCAGAAATACGGTGCGGATTCATTTCGCCCGATAACTACTCCGGAAGAGGGCGAGGAATATTTCCTCAAACCTATGAACTGCCCTCATCATTGCGAGATATTTGCTTCCAAACCTCGTTCTTACAAAGACCTTCCTTATAGAATTTCAGAATTTGGAACAGTTTATCGTTACGAGCAGAGTGGTGAATTGCACGGACTTACGAGAGTTCGCGGATTTACACAGGATGATGCTCACATCTTCTGTACCCAGGAACAGATAAAGTCGGAGTTCGGTGCCGTTATCAATATGGTTCTCAAAGTATTCAGGATATTCGGCTTCAATGACTATGTCGCTCAGATTTCCTTACGTGACAAAGTAAACCGTGACAAATATATCGGAAGTGAGGAGAATTGGCAGAAAGCTGAATCAGCAATAATAGAGGTTGCCGAGGAAAGAGGCATGAATACCAAGATAGAATATGGTGAGGCCGCATTTTACGGACCTAAGATGGACTTTATGGTCAAGGATGCAATTGGTCGTCAATGGCAATTGGGAACAATTCAGGTTGACTACAATCTCCCTGAACGTTTTGGCCTTGAATATACCGGCACTGATAACCAGAAACATCGTCCGGTGATGATTCACCGTGCACCATTCGGCTCCCTCGAACGTTTTATGGCCGTTCTTATTGAACATTGTGCAGGATACTTCCCATTATGGCTGACTCCTGACCAGATTGTAATCCTTCCTATCAGTGACAAGTATAACGATTATGCCAACAGGATGCTTTCAGAACTTCGCGCTCTCGGAATCCGCGGCTCAATCGATTCTCGTTCGGAAAAGACAGGCAGAAAGATACGTGATGCAGAGGTTAAAAAGATACCTTATATTATAGTTGTAGGGGAAAATGAAGAAAAAGAAGGTACTCTGTCTGTTAGAAAACACGGAGGTGAAGATCTTGGTAAACTTACTGTGAATGAATTCGTTAACATAATAAACGACGAAATCAATAAAGAATTAAATAAGTAGTAACAAAACCTAATTTTTTGTGGCAGAAGAAGTAAAAAAGACAAACGGCTATACCAATAGCAGCGAAAACGGTAACTATAACCGTCAGCCTCAGTCAAATAGAAAGAAAGACATTGAGGATGAATATATTATCAATAACAGAATAACTGCACCTGTCGTAAGACTTGTGGGCGATAATGTCGAACAGGGAATATACAGTATCAAAGAAGCTGTTAAAATTTCTGACGATCTGGGACTTGACCTTGTGATGATATCGGCCACAGCCAATCCACCGGTCTGTAAAATAGTCGATTTTCAGAAGTTTATCTATGAAATCAAGAAAAGGGAAAAGGAAAGAAAATCAAAACAGACGAAGGTCGAAGTAAAGGAAATCCGCCTGGGTCCCAATACCGATGAACATGATTTTGAATTCAAGAAAAACCATGCAATGCGCTTCCTCCAATCAGGATGCAAAGTCAAGGTCGAGGTGTTTTTCAGAGGAAGGACCATCGTTTACAAAGACCAAGGTGAAATTATGCTGTTGAAATTTGCCTCCCAACTCGAGGAATACGGCAAAGTTGAAGTGATGCCTAAACTTGAGGGCAAAAGGATGCAGATGCTTCTCGCCCCTAACAGTAAAAAGAAATAAACGAATTATATTTATTAACCTGTTAAAATTTCAAGAAAATGCCAAAAATGAAAACTAAAGCCGCTGCTAAAAAACGTTTCGCTTTTACAGGCACCGGCAAAATCAAAAGCAGACATGCTTATCACAGTCACATTCTGACTAAGAAAACTAACAAAAGAAAACGTAACTTAGGTTACATGACTACAGTTAACAAAGCTAACGTTGCCACAGTAAAGACAATGTTGGGTATCTAAACAATTATTTATTAACAATTTATTTTCAGTCTAAGTATGAATCGTTTTGATTTGTCACTGAAGTAAATAAAAAAGAAAGGAATTATTATGCCAAGATCAGTAAATGCAGTTGCTTCAAGAGCCCGCAGAAAAAAGATTCTCAACAGAATTAAAGGTTCGTTCGGAGCAAGAGGTAATGTCTGGACGGTCGCCAAGAATAATTGGGAAAAAGGTCAAACTTACGCCTACCGTGACAGACGAGACAAAAAAGCCAATTTCAGGTCTTTGTGGATTCAGCGTATCAATGCTGGTGCACGTCTGAATGGCATGTCTTATTCAGAATTGATGGGTAAACTTCATAAGAAGGATATCCGACTGAGCCGCAAGGTTCTTGCCGACTTAGCCATGAACAATCCTGAAGCATTCAAAGAAATTGTAAACACGGTTAAATAAAACATCATTCGTTGTTATTTGAATCGGATACCATAGGCTTTATGGTGTCCGATTTTTTATTTGCCAGTTATTATGCAGAAAATCAACTACCAGAAAATCCTTGACGAGACAATAAAAAACAACCAGTCTCAAAATTTGCTGCCTACGCTGCTCCTCCATAGCTGCTGTGCCCCCTGTAGCAGCTATTGCCTTGATTATCTGTCGAAATATTTCAAAATAACTGTTTATTACTATAATCCTAACATCTATCCACCTGAGGAATATTCACATAGGGTGTCAGAGCAGCAACGTCTTATCTGTTTGCTGAATGATAATATTTCGGATGATAAATTCAAAATCGGTTTCATCGAAGGGCCTTTCGAACGTGACGTGTTTTACGAGACGGTTAAAGGTATGGAGAATTTGCCCGAAGGCGGCGAAAGATGTTTCAAATGCTATGAACTCCGTCTGCGTCATGCAGCTCAGACTGCAAAGGAAAATCATTTTGATTGTTTCACTACAACGCTCACTCTTAGTCCATTGAAAAATTCGCAGAAAATTAATGAAATCGGTCGGAAAATATCCGATGAATACGGCATTGCATATTTGTTTTCTGACTTCAAGAAAAATGAAGGCTTCAAGAAGTCCATAGAATTGTCACACAAATTTAATTTGTATCGTCAGAATTACTGTGGGTGTGAATATTCTATTGGTTTGAGGGATTGAGACGAAAAAAACGATGTATGAGGGCGAACCATCACACATCGTTTTTTCGTTATTTGCAGCTCCCTTTAGAACTGTACTTCTGGAGCTTTTTCAGCACCTGCTTCTGAATGGAAATAAGCCTTCTTGGAGAAACCGAACAAACTTGCAATAATGTTTTTAGGGAATCTTCTTATTTCTGCATTGAAAGTTTTTGCTATTTCATTGTATTTGTTCCTTTCAACATTGATTCTGTTTTCGGTGCCTTCAAGTTGTGACTGTAACTGCAGGAAATTCTCGTTTGCCTTCAAGTCAGGATAGCGTTCAACCACAACCATCAGTTTTGACAGTGCACTTGACAGCTGGTCCTGTGCTGCTTGGAATTGAGCAAGATTTTCTTCAGTGAGGTTTGTGGGGTCGATTGATACTGATGATGCTTTTGAACGAGCTTCAATTACACCTTCCAAAGTCTCCCTTTCATGAGCGGCATAACCCTTTACGGTTTCTACGAGGTTAGGAATCAGGTCAGCCCTTCTCTGATAGGCACTCTCAACATTTGCCCATTGGGAATCAACATTTTCTTCAAGAGGTACCAGTGAATTGTACGCTGAAATACCCCAGATGACAACTAAGGCTGCCAAGCCTAAGATAATAATCCATGATTTCTTCATAATGTTTTGATTTTAAATTGTTTATTTGATGTTAATAAGTTCAAGTGATCGTTTGATAAATTCATCTAACTTTTCTCCCTTCAGAATATTCTGTTGCAATTTGGCAAGGTCAATTAGTTGCTCTGCCGTGCGTTTGGATTCCTCTGTCTCCTGATTTTCGAAAATTTTCGATATCAACGGATGATTTACGTTGACTTTAAGGATGTATGAATCAGGGAAGGCATCCATATAACCGTATCCGCCACCTAATCTCGACATATCCTTCATTCTGCGCATGAATTCATTTTTTGTTATCATAACAGGATTGTCGGTTTCGCTTAAAGCCTCTGTTTCAACGGTATATGTCTTTTTGTCGAGTAAGCCCTCGAAAATTTCCTTTACTTTTTTGGTCTCATCATCGTTGAGTTTTGACGGTGAAGTTTCACCCTTGTCAATGAGTTTTGAAACGACATCAGAATCTACGCGGACAAACTTGACTTTATCGTTCTTTTGTTCAAGAGCGTTGATGTAGTAGCTGTCTATGATTTCATTGAGGACCACGATATCGTAGCCTACTTCTTTAGCTGACTGAATGAAACTGTATTGTTCCTCAGGGCTGTTGGTATAGATTATAACGATATTTTTATCCTTATCGGTCTGAAGGTCTTTGATTTTATCCTTGTATTCGTCAAAGGTGAAATATTTGTCGTCAACATTCTTAAACAGTGCGAATTTGATGGCTCTGTCGTAAAAATCCGGTTCTGAAATGATTCCGTATTCAATGAATATCTTTATGTCATCCCATTTCTTTTCAAATTCCTCGCGGTTGTCTTTGAATATCTCGCTGAGTTTGTCGGAAACCTTTTTGAGAATGTGTGAAGATATTTTCTTTACATTGGTGTCGCTCTGCAGAGAACTTCTTGAAACATTAAGTGGTATGTCAGGTGAATCGAGCACACCGTGAAGCAGTGTGAGGAAATCCGGCACAATGCCTTCCACGTTGTCGGTGACGAAAACCTGATTGCTGTATAGTTGGATTTTTTCCTTCTGTACTTCAACATTACGTTTGATTTTAGGGAAATAAAGAATACCTGTAAGGTTGAACGGGAAATCCACATTCAGATGAACGTTGAAGAGAGGGTCATCATAGAGTAAAGGGTAGAGTTCGTGATAGAACTTGTTGTAATCTTCCTGTTTGAGGTCGGCCGGTTTCTTTTTCCATAGCGGGTTTACATCATTGATGATTCTTGGCTTTGTAACCTCTTGGGTCTTAGGATTTCCTTTGTCGTCCTTTTCTCCTGGAATTTCCTCGGTGACAGTTTCTGTCCCGAAAATAATGGGAATTGGAAGGAAACGACAATATTTCTTCAAGAGTTCGAGAATCTTGTATTCCTGAAGATATTCCGAAGCGTCATCGGATATGTGCAGGATTATATCAGTACCTCTGTCCTCACGTGTCCCTTCACCGATTTTGTAATCGATGTCGCCATCGCATTCCCAATGGACAGCCTTTGTCTGACCGCCTCTTTTGTAAGTCTTGGTCTCAATTTCCACCTTGTCTGAAACCATGAAAGTGGAGTAGAAGCCCATGCCGAAATGACCGATAATAGAACTCGTTTCATTTTCAGATTTATTCTTGAATTTTGAGATGAAATCCGATGCTCCGGAAAAAGCAATTTCAGTGATATATTTGATGACTTCGTCTTTTGTCATCCCGATGCCCCTGTCGGATACTGTCAGGGTTTTCTTTTTAGGGTCGAGTTTGACAATGACACTAAGGTCTCCCAGCTCTTCATTGTAATTCCCATTGGATGCGAGTTTTTTCAGTTTTGTGGTCGCGTCGATGGCGTTTGATACTATCTCTCTCAGGAATATTTCCTGATCGGTATATAAAAATTTCTTTATGATAGGAAATATGTTTTCCGTCTGTACTTGTATTTGACCTTTATCCAAATTACTCATGATATGCAATAATTAAATTGGTTCTGAAACAATGGTTTTCTATGAGCAAATTGTGTGCCTTTGTCTTTTTTATGCCATATTGTCACCTTATAAGTCTCCATCGTATGTCGATTTTTCTTTTTTGCTTCTCTGATATTCCTTTTCCTTTAGGCTTTCGCGTTTGTCGTAGAGTTTTTTACCCTTTGCCATTGCTATGGTCAGTTTTGCAAGTCCTTTTTCATTGATGAAAAGCATTACGGGGATTATGGTGAGTCCCTTTTCGTCAACCTGTGCCTTAAATTTCCTCAGTTCACGTTTGTTGAGCAGTAACTTTCTGTTTCTCTTTGGATTATGATTGCTGTATGTGCCGAATGTATATTCAGTGATGTGCATGTTGGTCACAAACAGTTCGTTGTTGATGAAAGTGCAATATGCGTCATTGAGATTGGCTTTGCCTTCCCTGATAGACTTTATTTCCGTACCTGTGAGCACAATTCCTGCAACGAGTTGTGACAGCAGAAAGTATTGATACTCAGCTTTTTTGTTTTTTATTTCTATTATATTATTTTGCTCTTGTTTCATTTTCTTGGAATTAGTCATTAATTGCAAGTTTCATAAGTTCTATCAGTTCATCGCGCAGACGTGCGGCTTCGATGAAGTCAAGTTCTTTTGCGGCAAGTTCCATTTTCTTTTTGGTGGCCTTGATGACCCTGTCGAGTTCATTTTTGTTCATGTATTTGATTACAGGGTCATTGGCAATCTGAGGTATGGACGCATCTCTGTTGTATTCGATACGTGACGAGGCTGCGAGAGTGGTCTGATTGAGTATTTCGTCCCTTGACTTGTAAATCTGTTTCGGAACTATATGATGTGCAGTGTTATAGGCGATTTGTTTCTCGCGTTTCCTGTTGGTTTCATCGATGGTTTTCTGCATCGACTCAGTTATGATGTCGGCATACATGATAACTTTGCTGTTGATGTTGCGGGCTGCACGACCTGCTGTCTGTGTAAGTGAGCGTTCTGAGCGCAGGAATCCTTCTTTGTCGGCATCAAGTATGGCGACCAACGAAACCTCTGGCAGGTCAAGACCTTCACGCAGCAGGTTGACACCAATGAGCACGTCAAAGACTCCTAAGCGAAGATCTCGCATGATTTCAACACGTTCCACGGTCTCAATGTCGGAATGGATATAACGGCAGCGGATTCCCCTGTTTGCCAGGAATTGTGCAAGTTCTTCCGCCATTCTTTTGGTAAGGGTAGTGATTAGAACGCGTTCATCCTTCTTTGCCACTATTTCGATTTCCTCAAGAAGATCGTCCATCTGGTTGAGACTTGGTCTGACTTCAATAGGAGGGTCAAGCAGACCGGTAGGTCTTATGATTTGTTCGACTATCACACCGTTGGATTTGTTGAGCTCGTAGTCGGCAGGAGTTGCACTAACGTAAATTGTCTGACCGACAATGGACTCAAATTCATCGAAAGTCAGCGGTCTGTTGTCCATTGCTGCAGGAAGACGGAAACCGTATTCAACAAGCACTTCCTTCCTCGACCTGTCACCACCGTACATTGCACGTATCTGTGGAATTGTGACATGACTCTCGTCAATAATTAGGAGGAAATCGCTTGGAAAATAGTCGAGCAGGCAGAAAGGACGGCTTCCGGGTTTTCTGCCGTCAAAATACCTTGAATAGTTTTCGATACCTGAACAGTAACCGAGTTCACGCATCATCTCAAGGTCGAAAGTCACTCTGTCTTCGAGCCTCTTGGCCTCTAAATTCTTGCCGATTTCCCTGAAATATGCGCATTGCTCGATTAGGTCACTCTGAATCTGTGTGGTGGCAGCCTTCATCGTGTCAGGTGAGGTCACGAAAATATTGGCAGGATAGATGACTGTATCCTTCATCGACTGTATGGTAAGACCGGTCAGAACTTCAATGAGTTCCAGACTTTCGATTTCATCGTCAAAGAAGACTATTCTGATGGCTTCGTCAGCGTATGCGGGAAAAATGTCGATAGTGTCACCCTTGACTCTGAATTTGCCTCTGTCAAAGACCCGTTCATCACGTGAATACAGCGCATCTACAAACTTGTTTAACAGCTGCGTCATAGTGATGTGCATGCCGACTTCCAGATTGATGGTATTGTTGTGGAAGTCATTCGGATTGCCTATGCCGTAAAGACACGATACTGAGGACACCACAACGACATCTCTCCGTCCTGAAAGCAATGCTGATGTGGCACTAAGCCTTAGCTTGTCAATGTTTTCATTTATCTGCAAATCCTTCTCAATGTATGTGTTTGAAGAAGGTATGTATGCTTCCGGTTGGTAGTAGTCGTAGTATGAAACGAAGTATTCTGCTTTGTTATGTGGAAAATATTGCAGAAATTCGCCATAAAGCTGAGCGGCCAGGGTTTTGTTGTGACTGAGGATGAGGGTAGGACGGTTGACGTTGGCGATGACGTTGGCCATTGTAAAGGTCTTGCCTGAACCGGTGACTCCCATCAATACTTGTGCTTTGTCACCTCGGAGTATCCCTTCCGTCAGCTCCTTTATTGCCTCCGGCTGATCTCCGGTTGGCTTGTAATCCGATTTCAATATGAATTCATTCATTTCAGTCTGAATTTGCCTACAATGTAATCGTGGTCAGACATGCCTTGCTCTCTCTTGACAGTGAAATATGTCGCCTTGATATTTGATGAATGAAACATATAGTCTATGCGCAACAACGGCAACTCCTTGAAAGTGAAGCCGAAACCATTGCCTGTTTCCATAAACGAATCATTGAGATATTTGTGTATCTGATGATATGTGTATGAATTTGGTGTGTCATTGAAATCTCCGCATAATATTGTCTTATATGGCGTTGACTTTATCAGTTCCACAAGTAAGTCTGTCTGATATTGTCGTGCATCGAAAGCCTTTGCCAATTTCTCGAATATGTTCAGACTATTAATTATGTCTTTGGAATTAACTGACTGATAATTGGATAAGTCAATATAAAGAGACTGGAGGTGAGTGTTGATGAGTCGAAGAGTGTCATCATTATATATCATATCACAGTATAATGCGTAGCTTTTTTTGTTGTCACGGATGCTTTTGGCGTTCATCAGCTTGTGTTTCGATAAGATCACCATGCAGATGTTACGTCCTGAGTAATAGTTGGTATAAATGTAATATTTTGTGTCTGTTTTCTTTTTCAATGCATCGAATATCTGGTCTTTATCTTCCTGCGTGGCATAAAATTCCTGAAGCATTACCACATCAGCATCTTCTTGATTCAGTTTGTCATATATTCTGTCGGCAATTGAGTCATTGTTGAAGAATATGTTACTGTTCGAAAGATTTTTCACATTGTATGAAACGAACTTCAGTTCGTCAGCGGCTGGTTCTTTCGCTTTATGGTAAGTGACTATGCGCATTACCGAAGGAATGCCGATGAGTGTTATGACGAATGGAAACAACCATAGTCTGCTGCGTCTGAGAATAAAATAGAGCAAAAACAACAAGTTGACTAAAAACAGGTACGGAAATCCAAGTCCCAAGAAGGCGATATACCTATGGCTATCAGGCTTGAAATGTCCGGCAAATATTGATAGGAGCATCAATATTGCAAGAACAATGTTTATGATGAACATTATAATGTTTCCGACGGATGTTTTCTTGTTTTTCATCTTTTGCTTTTTGAAAACAATAATTTCTTTTCTTCTTCGGTCAGGCTTGAATATCCTGACATGCTTACCTTTTTAAGGATTTCATCTATTTTATCCTGTTCCTTCTGCTTTCTCTTGGTGGCATCATCCATAGCCTTTTTCTCTTGTTTTTTCTTTATTTCGGCTTCTGCTTTGGCTTTCTGTTCTCTTTGGAATTTTTGGTATTTCTTTTTGATGCCTGCAAAGATATCGCCACCTTGTTTCCTTGACAGCAGTCCGTATGTGAAGCCCCATAGAGCACCGCCGAGGTGAGCAATATGACCGCCTGAATTGCCACCTGCGATTCCCATTATGTCCAGAACTATTATTATTACTGCTATCCATTTGAATTTAATATTGGTAAGGAAAAACAAGTTGACGTCAAGGTCGGGAGCATAAGTGGCGGCAGCTATCAGTATTGCCATCACGGAGGCCGAAGCACCTATTGCTATAGAAGTGCTGACTGTTGATGAAAAAACGGGGAATATGTTCATCCCTGCCACATAAAACAGTGCGCCGAAAAGTCCACCTATGATGTATGTGCTAAGTAATTGTTTGTCATTGAAGAATTTAAGAAATATCTTCCCACTGTAGTACAAGACTATCATATTGAAAAACAGGTGCAGGAAATTCTGATGGACAAACATGTAGGTGAATATGCCCCAGGGTCTGCGGATCAGGCTGTCAATACCTGAAGGAAGGGAGAGATAATATACTAAATGATTGGAACATCCTGCCGGTTTTGTCCATTGAAACAGAAAGTATAGGACATTGATAAGGACAATCAGCAACCATAAGGCTATGTTGATGATAATCAATCGGGAAAGAGAGTCTTTTGAATTAATGAATCTCTTCATTGTTTCGGAAAAATCGGGTCTTCCATATTGTCCGTATTGCTGTTGATAGCGTCTTTGTGCTTCCTCCCAGCGCTCACTGAATCCTGCCATGCTCTAAACGATTTTTTTATAGTTCCACAATTTCATCATGATGAATCCGGCAAGCATTCCGCCGAGATGTGCAAAGTGTGCAACATTGGCTTTACCCATGCCGAAAACGCCGTCAATAAGCTCTATCAAAATGTATGCTATAATCATCCATTTTGTTTTTATTGGCACTAAAAAATACAAATAGACGTAGGAGTTTGGGAACAGCATTCCGAATGCAAGCAGCACACCATATACGCATCCTGATGCACCAACGATGTTCGGAAGGTTGAGGTAGTATTCTTTGTAGTCGCTCAAAAAGGATACTATGGTCTGCATGGCAGCGTGGTCATTCGGATTCAATTGTAAATCCCTGAATGCGTTCTGGAAATTCTGAAATGATGTCCAGATTTCGCCTGAATATTGGCTGACTGAGAAGCTGTGAGTGGAGGCAAAATCGACTATGCCTTCGAGTGTGGGGTTGGCTAAAATTGCGTTAATGGCTGCAACTGTTGGGTGAAGGGTGAAATATTGTAGCGCATAATGCGTCAGAGCCGCCCCTATGCCGCAGACAAGATAATATATTAGAAATCGCTTGCTTCCCATGATATTTTCTACCACGTATCCGAACATCCATAGTGCAAACATGTTGAAGAACAAATGGTCGAATGACGCATGGGCAAACTGATATGTGATGAACTGGAAGAACTTGAAGTCTGTGGATCCGGGGTAGTGAAGTCCGAGATAATCGTTGATTTCGATGCCGAACTGTCCTCTGAAAAAAAATGTGGAAAGATATACCAACGTATTGATAATCAGTAAATTTTTTATCACAGGAGGTAAAAAGGAGAAGCGTTGGGGTGAATATTGTTGTGCCATTTTATGTCTGTCAATTGTTAAACATTTTGCTGACGGCATCCATGTCAATTATCACATAGATTGGATTTCCGTCAAGGTCAGTATCTTTAACGCTGCATTGCGACAAAGATTGTGCAATTTGTCGCATTTCCTCAACAAAAAGCTTCTTGCCACTCTTTAAACCTGTCTTTTTGGCAGTGACTTTTGCTATTGCTTTGATTCTGCTGACAGATTTGTTGCTGTATTCATGTTTTATGTTGGTTAGTACATCTTCAAAGAATGACTTGATTTCATCGGTTGTTATGTCGGCAGGATGGGCGTTTATGACGTAATTGGACTGACCCATCTTCCCGAATTTGAATCCAAGTTTCTCGAATTCATCCTTTGATTCGTCAAGGATAATGCTTTCATCATAACTGAGGGTTATGGTTTCAGGAAACATGTCGGTTTGGGCAGCTGTCTCGCCCTTTTCCATTTGTGCAACGAGCTTTTCATACTTTATCCTTTCATCAGCTCTTGCCTGGTCTATGATGATGATGCCATTTTTGACTGTACCGATGATGTATTGGTTGCGAGACTGAATGAACTCGGTGCCCATATCGGTGAAAAGTCCTGTCGGTTCATCCCCTAAAGTGGCATTGTCAGTTTGTTTGTCGCCAAATGTTATGTGTTCGTTTTGGGAATGGTCGAACCTCGTGTTGATTTCATTGTAAAAACTCTTCCAGTCTTCGTTTGCAGGTTGTCGCTGATTGTTCAGTCCGTTAAACGGATTGTAGTTAGCATCGTATTTGATTTTTGGCTGGACTATAGGACGGTTTTCGTCCGCATTCGTCATGATGAAGCTTGGTTCCGCATCAAGGTCCAAAGATGGCACTTCCATGCTGTATTGTCCGAATGAATGTTTTACGGCAGATTTAAGGATGGCGTAGATGATGTGCGCATCCTGAAAGTTGATTTCAGTTTTGGTAGGGTGGATGTTGACATCAATAAGTTCAGGATTGATGTCTATCTTCACGAAATACATGGGGTAGGTGTCAGCCGGGATCAGTTCCTGATATGTGGATTCGATGGCATGTTTGAGGTAAGGATGCTTCACGTATCTTCCGTTGACGAAGAAATACTGGTCAGTGTTTTTAGTTTTTTTGGCAGTTTCCGGCTTGCCGATGAATCCTGAAATCCTGACGGTATCAGTGGCGGCTTCAACAGGTATTATCTTGTTGGAATAGGACTTGTTGACGAGATTCATAATCCTTTGTTTGAAGCTTTCAGACATCAGTTCGGTAACTACGCTGTCGTTATTGTACATGGAGAAACTTATATGTGGATTGATAAGAGCCACTTTGGTGAATTCCTCCATTATATGTTTGAGCTCCTGTGTGTTGGATTTCAGGAAGCTGCGCCTTGCAGGCACATTGTAGAAAATGTTCTTTACGGAAATGGATGTGCCGTAGTCACAAGTGCACATTTCCTGTGAAACGAATTTGGAACCTTCGATTGTTATGGCCGTTCCAACCTCGTCCTCCTTGCGTCTCGTTTTCATGACTACCTGTGCGATGGCGGCTATTGACGCCAGAGCCTCACCTCTGAACCCGAATGTGTTTATCTTGAAAAGGTCGTCTGCATTTCTCAGTTTCGAGGTGGCATGACGCTCGAAACTCATTCGCGCATCTGTCTCAGACATGCCGCATCCGTTGTCAATGACTTGTATGAGTAGTCTTCCGGCATCCTTGATAACGAGTTTTATTTTCGTTGCACCGGCATCGACTGAATTTTCCATCAGTTCCTTCACTACGGAAGCAGGACGCTGCACCACTTCGCCCGCCGCAATCTGGTTCGCTACACTCTCAGGCAGCAATTTCACTATATCCGACATGTATTTTCCCCTTATTCAATTGACTCTATAGGCTCAGTGCTGCTTTCGGTAGTGGTGTCTTTCGATGGAAACAGAATAATGAAAGCTAATATTGCAGCAGCAAGCAAAGCAAAAACTATTACTTTCCTGTTCAATGCACTTTTGTCAGCAGAACGCCTTTTAGTGCTCCATTGGGCTTCCAGACGGCTTCGTCTAAGCTCTGCAAGTTTCTCCTTGTTGCCTTCTGCTTCCCATTTTTTCTTCAGCTCCTCCTCTTTGGCAGGATCGTAATACCTGGTTTCAAGCTTGAACTCTCTTGGCTTTCGCGTTTCAAATAGATTAAATGGCATCTTATTTTAATTTTATTATCTGCAAATTTATACTTTTTTCTTTAATTTTGCGGCTATAATACATTAATCTAATCAAACATTTTATGAAGAAAGTTATTTTGTTGATTGCCACAATCTTACTTATGAGCAACGTGAATACTAATGCACAAAAAAGAGCCATGACACCCGAGGATTTATGGAGCTTCGGACGTGTCAGTGAAATCCAGTTGTCACCCGACAGAAATAAAGTCCTCTATGGGGTCACCTATTATGATATAAGCACCAATAAGTCGAACCGCGATTTGTATCTTGTTGATGTGAACGGCGGCGAAGCCGTCAATTTGACGAAGTCGGAAACTTCCGAATATAACGGTGTTTTCCATCCAAACAATGGAAAAATTTACTATCTCTCATCAGTAAATGGTGAAATGCAGCTGTTCTCAATGTCAATGACCGGGACTTCAAAAAAACAAGTAAGCACTGTCAAAGGCGGAATAGAGGCTTTCAAATTTTCACCCGACGGCAACAGCATCGTTTATTACGCATGTGTCAAGCTCGATGAAACCCCGACAGAGGTTTATCCTGATTTGCCTGATGTCAATGTGAAAATGTTTGAGGACCTTAATTACCGTCATTGGGATGCATGGACAGACTATACCTATAACCATTTGTTCATTGCCACCTTTGATAAAAAAGGCAACATCACCGAAGGCACCGATATTATGAAGGATGAACGTTATGATTGTCCTATCAAGCCTTTCGGAGGAATGGAACAGGTCTGCTGGTCCCCTGACGGCAAACAGATTGCTTACGCATGTAAGAAAGTGACAGGCGTTGAATACGCATTAAGCACAAATTCAGATATTTATCTCTATGATATTGAGGCTAAGACCACACGTGACATTTCTGCTTACAATTTAGGATATGACTTTGACCCGGTCTATTCTCCTAATGGCGAATATATAGTTTGGAGAAGTATGCAAACACCTGGATTTGAGGCTGATAAGGAAAGAATAATGCTATTCAACACAAAAAAAAGAGTGGCATACGATATAACTGACGGCTTCGACCAGAGTTGCTCCGATTATCAATGGGCAGACGATAATAAAACATTGTTTTTCAAGAGCGGGCAATTTGCCACATACCAACTGTACAGTATAGATGTTAAAACCGAGAGTATCAAGCAGATAACTAAAGGTCAGCACGACTATGTCGAATATGTTGTAAGCGGTGATGTCATGATTGGTGCAAAACAATCAATGTGCAGTCCTACAGAAATATTCCGTATTGATATCAACTCCGGTGAGGAAACCCAGCTTACATTCACCAATAAGAAACTGATGGATGAAATTGAGTTCGGCAAAGTTGAGGAAAGATGGATAACTACAGTTGACGGCAAGCAAATGCTTGTTTGGGTTATCTATCCTCCGTTCTTTGACAAGACTCAGAAATATCCAGGCATTCTCTATTGTGAAGGTGGACCGCAGTCTGCTGTCAGTCAGTTCTGGTCTTACAGGTGGAACTTCCAGATGATGGCTGCGGGCGGATACGTCATCATGGCTCCTAACCGCAGAGGTCTGCCTACATTTGGTCAGGAATGGAATGACCAAATCAGCGGTGATTATGGCGGATTGAATCAGAAGGATTATCTGCAGACCGTGGATGTGATTTCCAAGGAACCTTATATCGATGAAAACCGTCTTGGCGCAGTTGGCGCAAGTTACGGCGGATTCTCTGTTTATTGGCTTGCAGGCAATCATGACAAGAGATTCAAATGCTTCATTTCACATTGCGGCATTTATGATTTTTACAGTATGTACGGCTCAACCGAGGAGTATTTCTTTGTGAATCATGACTATGAAGGACCTTATTGGAAGGTGCCTCAACCAAAGAGTTATATGTTCTCGCCGCATCTTGCCGTTGCCAACTGGGATACCCCTATATTGATAATAACCGGCGGAAATGATTTCAGAATCCCTTATACTCAAAGTATTGAGGCTTTCAACTCAGCCCAGCTGCTCGGCATTCCTTCCAAACTGCTGTTCTTCCCTGATGAATCCCACTTCGTGCTGAAACCTCAGAACTCTATTCTTTGGCAGAGAGAGTTCAGAGCATGGTTGGATAAATATCTGAAGTAACTGGAATTTATTTCCGTTTTTCTACCGATTCAACAAATTCGAGAGCGTCTTTCGTGTAACAGTCGGCGTTGATTTGTTTTGCTAATATTTGGTTTAGCACTGCACCGCCGACATAAATCGGACATTTGACACCTTCCGACTTGAGGTAGGCTATCGTGTCTTCCATGGAAAGTACAGTTGTTGTCATCAAAGCACTGAGGACGATGATGTCGGGATTGGATTTGAAATATGCATCTCTGATAACCTCTTTTGCCGTGTCACGGCCTAAGTCGATTACTTTATAACCATACGACTCGAATATTACTTTTACGATATTCTTGCCGATGTCGTGTACATCGCCTTTGACAGTGGCCAATATTATTGTGCCCTTATGACTGTCAGTTTGCTGAAATCTTGACTTGATGATGGCAAAAGCTTCTTTGCAGGCTTCCGAGGCGGCTATGAGTTGCGGCAGGAATATGCGCTGATGCTCGAATTCATCTCCCACCTCGTTGAGGGCAGGTATCAGTGTCTCATTGATTATTACCATAGGGTCGGTACTCTTCAATGCTTCGTTTGTGAGGTTTATGCTGTCTTCCTTAAGACCGCGTTTTATGGCGTCATGCAATGTCATTTGTGACGATTCTGCAGGCTTGGCAATATCCTGCACTACCGACATGTTTATGAAATTGTCGATGTCAGCTGATGTCCCAGTTAAAGCTTTAAAGGATAATATTGTGTTGAGCATCATTGAGTTGCACGGATTAATTATAGGCATGGTTAAACCGTTTTGTAATGCCATTGTCAGAAAAGTGCTGTTGATGAGTTCCCTGTTCGGCATTCCGAAACTGACATTTGAAACACCTAATGCTGTTTTTACGTGTAGTTGTTTTGTGACTAAAGATAATGCCTTTACTGTTTCCTTAACCAATGGCTGTTGTGCGCTGCAAGTCAGCGTGAGGGTGTCAATTATGATGCGGTGTCGCGCAATTCCGTCAGCCTCGGCAGCTTTTACAATGCGATCTGCAATTTCAAAACGTTCTTCGGCGGTTTTTGGGATTCCGTTGTCATCCATTGTGAGTCCCAACAGAGTGGCACCGTATTTCTTGACAATCGGGAATATCGTATCCATGCTGTCTTTGTTGCCGTTCACCGAGTTGATGAGACAAATACCGTTGTAATAACGGCATCCGGCTTCTAAGGCCTTGACATTGGAAGAGTCTATTTGCAGCGGCAGACTTGTGATTTCATTAAGATGCATGACAACTTTTTTCATGTTGCCGACTTCATCAGTCTTTGGTACTCCTAAGTTTACGTCAAGGATTTCGGCATGGGCATCTTCTTGTTTTATGGCCTCTTTGTATATGTATTCGAAGTCTTCGTTCAGGATGGCTTCTTTCAGTTTTTTCTTGCCGGTAGGGTTGATTCTTTCACCGCAGATGCGGATTCCGTCAAGTGTGACCAAACGTGTGGCTGAGGTTACTATTGTTTCTTTTCTGACTTGACGCGGTGTTACCGGTAGCCCCTTGTTGACGGCTATTGTACGTATGAAATTAGGGTTTGTGCCGCAGCAGCCGCCTAAAACTGCCACTCCTTTTTCCCTGAATTCATTCATATAAGTGGCATATTCATCTACTGTAAGGCTGTATGTTGCCTTGCCGTTTTTCAGGGTTGGAATACCTCTGTTCGGCTGTACGATTATGGGCTTGTCGCAGTATTGGAGAAATTCCTCAACAATAGGCTTAAGGTCTTTTGGCCCCAAGGAACAGTTGACACCGATTGCATCTGCTCCCATTGCCGACATCAGTTCCGCCATGATTCGTGGCGATGTGCCGGTCAAGGTATGTCCGCTGGCATCGAAAGTCATGGTTGTGATAACAGGCTTGTTACAGTTTTCCTTTACGGCAAGCATGGCGCATTTCAGTTCATAAAGGTCTGAAAATGTTTCAAGTATGAAACCGTCAACTGACGGGCTGGCTATAGTGACCATTTCCTTGAAGGCTTCGTAAGCGTCATCGAACTGCAGTTCTCCGAGAGGGTATAGCATTTTGCCGAGAGGACCGATGTCCATCATTACATATTGTGAGGTACGGTGTCTTTTTGCCAATTCTATCGCTGCTGTTATCACTTCCCTAAGGTTTGCATCACCCATTTTTATTTTGTTTGCGCCGAAGGTGTTGGTTGTGATGAAATCACAGCCGGCGTCAATATAGCTCTTGTGTATTTCGGCGATGGCTTCCTTGTTTGTAATGTTCAGCATTTCAGGCATTTTGGCCATGATGCCGCGCTTCTCCAATTCAGTGCCGAATGCACCGTCGAATATCATTACCTGTTTTCCTAATTTTTGTAACATGTTGTTCCTCTTTTACGATAATTGCAGTTGTCGTTTATTATGCACCCTTTGCAGCTCTTTCTCCTGTTGCCACCAATTTTAACTATTCCTATCATCGACTTCATTGGTATCATCAGATTTGTTTCCGTGAATGATATCCCTATTTTTTCGGCCTTTAGCAGGTGTGCTATTGTGATGTTGTCGGCCAACGGTGTGCCTGAGTATCCTGGACAGAAACGCCACGAAATGTTGCGGTATGGCAGATTACGCTCATACTCGTCGGCTTTGTGTACAAGATATATGCTTGCTGCAGCATCAAAGATGACAGCATACTGCATATTGTTGATTTGCAGACGTTTTGTGTATCTGTCAATTTGTATTCCCAAAGTCGTGGCACATAGCAGGAATCCGCTTGATTTATTCAGATAATCGAGATAGGCTTCGTTTTCTACCATGAACCCCAAAGGCTTGTCATAATAGGCATAGATGTATTTGAATTCTGAAATTGACTGTATTTCTTCTATTGCCTGGTCAATCAGTTGAATGGTTGTTGAATCTGCGGTTGATTCGGCAGAATACCCAAGATTTTTCAGAATTTCCTGTCTCATCCGTCGTTATCTCAGTTCTTTTTCGATGACATTGTTGATTCGTCTGTAGATTTCACCGGCTATCCAGGCTTTGTTCATGGTATAGATGTGGATTCCGTCGGCATCATTGGCAAGAAGTTCAAGGACCTGGTGTACGCTGTAGGCGATGCCGATTTCTTCCATCGCCTTTTTGTTGTCCTTGAATCTGTCAAACAGTATTCTCAGTTCAAACGGAATAGATGCGCCGGCCATATTGATTATTTTACCGAACAGTTTCACATTAGTCAGGGGCATGATGCCGGGAATAATTGGTTTGGTTATTCCCATTTTGTGTGCCGCCCTTACGAGACGGTAGTAGTAGTTGTTGTCGTAAAATGCCTGTGTGATGAAGAATGATGCGCCCATATCCTGCTTTTTCTTGAGGTTTGCGAGGTCATCATATAGGCTTTCACATTCGATATGCCCTTCGGGATAACATGCGCCTGCCAGACAAAAATCATGTTTTTTGTTGATATATTCCATAAGTTCGGATGCGTGTCTGAAGTATTTCAAAAAGTCATCCGTATAGTTGTCAGGTTTGTCGCCTCTTAGTGCCATAATGTTTTCAAGGTGCTCATTTTCAAGTTTTTCGGTCAGACTGTCCACGTTTTTTTTGTCTAAGGCACCGCAGGTAAGATGAACTAAAGGCTCTGCCGATGTATTCTTTTTGATATAGCTTGCGAGGTCTATTGTGTTTTGGCTGTAGTCACCAGTTGATTTAAAAGTCACACTTATGAAATCAGGACGGTATTGCTGAAGCTGGTCTATGGTTGAAAAGATTTCATCAATTTTGCTGTTGTTGGGATTTGGAGGAAATACCTCAAATGAAAAAGTTTTCTTGTTTGTTAGTATGTCGCTGATTTTCATATTGATATGTGATGTGACAGTGTTTTTTCGATTGTTTTCTGTCAAACCGCAAAATTAAATGTTTTTTTATAATTTTGTCGTGATTTTTGGAAGGTGATATCTGATGCAATATGGCGTGACATGGTAGCTGTAATTTTTGGAATAATATTGATTGTTATAGGTTTGATAGGCTGTGTGGTTCCAGGAATAGCCGGACCGCCCATTTCATATATTGCGCTTCTTCTCCTTCAGTGGTCGAAGCATCCGTTTTCAAATGAATTCATGTGGGTTATGCTGTTTGTGGTGCTGGCAGTCACAGTGCTGGACAATTTGTTTTCAGTGTTTTCCACAAGGTTGACAGGTGGTTCAAAGGCAGGTACATGGGGTGCTGCAATCGGATTGATAGCAGGATTCTTTTTTGGCGCGACCGGAGTTATTCTCGGTCCGTTTGTCGGTGCATTATTAGGAGAACTGATAAACGGCAAACGCTCGGATGTCGCTTTCAAGTCAGCATTTGGAGCATTTTTAGGGATTTTGTTCGGTACAGTACTGAAACTGATTACCTCAGGGTACCTCACATATCAGTTTTTCAAGGTGGCGTTTTGATTTTTCGTGATTCACTCCTTTAGTCGCTCATCAGTATTCCAACTTTACATTGTCAATCCATAAGGTGTTGCCGATTGTGCCGGAGTAGGCTTCCTGGATGGAAGCTGTTATTTTAAGCACGGCGTGTGTGACTGGTGTGTTTTCGTCACCCCAGGCATTCTCGATGATTTCGACGTTTTCACCTTTGCTGTTGAGTCCGTATATGTTGTCCTTCATCGGCCCTAAGTCCATGTATGGTTTGAAATGGGGTGATTTGCGTGCATCACCGTAGATGACGGGGATATGATAGTCTTCCACCCAGTCGTCAGTGGCATCGGTGATATGATAGATGGCGGTTCCGACACGTGTGGCGTAGATTTTGCCGTCAGCACCTTCATGTCGGTTTTGCAGAATGAACATCACTTCCTGTTCGTCATTGCCAGGGCGTGCTGATTCGGATGTGACATTGCATTTTGTGATGGTGCCTTTGTTAGGCATACTTGATTTATAGTCCAACACGAAATATTTAGGGTGTTTTGTATAGGGGATGCCCCAGTTCATTCTGCCGTACGGATTGCTTGCGCCTGTTATTGGCTCAGGCATATAGCCCCAATACAGACATCCTGAAACCAATACTTTAATGTTGACAATACCTAATACCTTGCATTCGGCATATTGGGTGGTGAGCTTGGCACAGTACCCGTGAATGCCTTGTTCCGGATATACGGTTACACTTGCCTTGGTTATGCCTGCAATTTTTGCGTATGCATTCGACGTCGCCCAGATGCTGCCTTTTTTGGGGGTGAATGGGGTATTGACCTCAAGAGTGTCAGTCGCGTCTATCTCATATAAACGTTCTGTCTTGCCTCCAATAATCCTGCTCTCCTTCACATCATGCACGACCCACTGCTCAAAATCTCCGTATGGGACGAGCTCCTGTATCTGCGCTTTGAGTGGGGTAGTGATGTGCATTGTAAGAAATGCTGCAACTACAATTATGATTTTATATCTTGAACTCATGGCAGAATAATTTGTCTGGCAAATGTAAATCTTTTTTCCGAAACTCCCGTTGTTTTACATATGTAACATAACACTTTACATTTGTAATACATTTGTAAACATATTAAAACTATTGAAATATAGCTGTTTTATATGCATAATGACAAAATGTCATAGTGTATATGTTTACAGATGTTGCAATGGTTGCATATCCTTTTTTTGTTGTATCTTCGCCGCATAAAAATGATTATCTAAATAATAAATTATGAGAATGACATTCTTTGGCAGTAAAATCTATATACTTCTTGCTACTGCATTGTTTGTTTCATCCTGCTCGGGAACCAAAGAGCCTCCGAAGCCTGTATATCCGATACCTACCCAAAGTCAGATTGAATGGCAGAAACTTGAGACATACGCTTTCGTTCATTTCGGACTGAATACCTTCAATGACATGGAATGGGGTTTCGGCAATACTTCGCCAGAGACTTTCAATCCGCAGGAACTTGATTGTGAACAGTGGGTGCGCACAATGAAAGCGGCAGGTATGAAGGCAGTTATTCTTACTGCAAAGCATCATGACGGGTTTTGTCTGTGGCCAACCGAGACAACAGAATATAATATCAGCAAGTCGCCTTATAAAAATGGTAATGGTGACATGGTGAAGGAACTCTCGGAGGCATGTCGGAAATACTGCCTCAAATTCGGACTTTATCTGTCGCCATGGGATCGCAATAATCCCGAATATGGTCGTGACGGCTATCGTGAGACATATCATGGTCAAATTAACGAATTGTCAGGTAATTACGGGCCTCTATTCGAGTTTTGGTTTGATGGGGCTAACGGCGGTGACGGCTATTATGGCGGGACAAATGAGGTGCGTAAGATTGATGCCAACACATACTATGATTATGAGCGCGCACGGGACACAATCTTGAAACGCAATCCTGATGCCATGATTTTCGGCGGCACTGTGCCGACAATACGCTGGGTTGGAAATGAAGGCGGTTGGGCCGGATGCACTGACTGGTGCCCGACATGCAAGGATAAATTTGACAATTATTCGTATATGCATTACGGTTCGTCAGAGGGAACTGAATGGCTTCCTGCCGAAGTTGACGTGTCCATACGCCCCGGCTGGTTCTATCATGCCCGCGAAGACCACCAGGTTAAGAGTCTTGCCCGACTTATGGACATATATTACAACAGCGTAGGGCATAATGCCAATCTCCTGCTCAATTTTCCTGTCGGCCTTAGTGGAAAGATTCACCCTCAGGATTCGACAATAATTATGGAATGGCATAATGCCCTTTTAGGGGAATTTAAGGACAATCTTCTGAAAAATGCCAAAGCCATGGCTGACAATGTGCGTGGAAGAAGATTTTCAGTCTCCAATCTCAATGATGACAAATGGGACACTTACTGGGCTACCGAAGACGGCATTACAGAAGGAAAGGTCACTTTCAATTTTAGCAAACCCACCAAACTTAACCGTGTGGTACTTCAGGAATATATACCGCTCGGACAACGTGTGAGCAAGTTTCATTTGGAGGGACAAAACGGTAAACAACAAGTTGAGATAATTTCCTTGGACTCCACAACTACAATAGGTTACAAACGTATTGTGAGATTCAAGACGGTTGAGGTGGATAAACTTGTGGTTTGTTTTGATGAGGCCAAAGGCCCATTATGTGTCAACAACATTGAAGCATATTTCGCTCCGGCCCTGTTGACAGAACCGGTCATTTATCGTGATTTCAGCAATAATGTGTATATCACTGCATCAGATGTTGATGCTGCAGTATATTATACAACCGATGGCTCAGAACCTGATTTGTCATCGGAAATATATAGGGGGGAATTCGTATTAGATGGAAAGGGTATAGTGAAAGCCGTTTCAGTTGATACTTTAACTAATAAATTCAGCGCATTGAGTGTCAAGGAGTTTGATTTGCCATATAATCATTTTGCCGTAATAAAACCTGTTGACGGAGTTGCAAGATTGTTTGATGGTAATGGATATTCAACAGTGTCTTTTCCTCTGAATGATGCCGTGATTTGTCTTGAATTCAAGGAAGAACAGAACATCAGCGGTTTCAGAATGCTGCCAGCTCAGGGACGGGATGCGACAGGTCATGCTACAAATTATCGCTTTTATGTTGATAATAAGCTGATATGTGAAGGAATGTTTGACAACATAGACAACAATCCAGTTGAGCAGGTCGTAGAGTTTGCGCCGGTTACTGGAAAAAGAGTCAAATTTGTTGCCGAAAGGAAATTGCCGAAATCATCCTACATTCAAATAGGCGATTTTTCTGTTATAACCCAATAAACAGTTGTTATTTTCCCGTATGATGATGTCCGATGGGAAACAAATATTGGCGAATCAAAACTGCAAATTACAATTCTGACTGAGCGATAACTTTATCCTTGAAAGTCTGAGGAATTTCAAGTCTTTCAAGGGCATTCTTCATACTTTCAATGTCTATGTTCTCAAGATATTTGACGGCATTCTGTGGGTCTTCGGTAATATAGCTGCTTGTCTGCACTATTCTCATGTATTCAAGCGGTGGTATAGACATACTCGATATGTTACTGAGATACAATAATTTGAATTCATTGCAAAGTTCAGACATACGCTTTACAATTCCTTTTTTACCGTATATTATTTCTTGGTATTTTGTTTTCTCGGCATCATATTGGCATTTGATGTCGATTTGTTGGGATGCGGAGGTTTCAGGAAGACAGATTACAGTTGCCATGTCTTTGCCATCGTATGTCCATGTATTATCTTCAGCGAAGCGTGAATAAGGGTAATCCTTGCCGTTGACTGTTATTTTCTCGGGGGCGAAGTTGCCTTCGACAACGATTCTGAAATGACGATTTGTGTCCATGCCGTCAAAATGTCCTTCACGTGGATATATGTTCATAGTCAGGCAGTTTGAATCAGAGTTTTTGACGATTTTGGTTGTAGTGAAATCAGACTCGTATAGTTGTGATATTCCGTCATCGTCATACAGTGTCATTTCAGATGAGCCGTTGCCTGGGATAACAACCAGGCAGATTTCATTGCTTGGTTCCTGCAGGTTCCTGATTTCTTTGGAAGCCATAGGAATGATGGAGCCGGCTTTCACATAGTAAGGGTTTTCGTTAATTGTATAGTGGAGGGTGTCGATAGTTCCTCCTTCATACATCATACCGGTAGCCATGTCGTACCAATTGTCGCCTGCCGGGAACCATACGATTCTTTCGGTAAGATTTGTGGATGAATCGGCTGGTTGGCAGAGGGCAACTGAAAGGATGTCATCGCCGAACATGTTTTGTTCCTTGAAAGTGTATGCTTCTTCATTCTCAGGATAGTCGTAATACATTGGACGGCACATTGATATGCCCGTGTCGAATGTTTGTCGTGCGGCATTATAAATATAAGGGGAGAGAGAATAGCGGAGTCGTATTGCATCACGCATGGTTTCAAAGTAGTCAGGGAATCTCCAGATGCGTCTTTCAATGTAGGACGATTTGGTGGAATGTGTTTTGAATATTGGTGTAAATACGCCGTATTGGAGCCATCGGGTAAACATTTCAGGGTTTGTCGGGTGTTCTGTTGCCTGACAGTGGCCGCCTATATCGTGCCCCCAGTAGCCATAGCCGACGTTCGATGCGGTGGAGGTGAAGTATGGCAGATATGCCAGCACTTCCCAGTTGTCGTATGTGTCGCCGGAGAATCCGACTTGGTATCGGTGGCTGCCAATGCCTCCCCAGCGGTGATATATGACCGGTCTTGGAGCCTTTTTGCCATGACTGGTGTTTGGGCGTACTTTGTCATTGAAGAAAGTGTGGTTGAGCCAGAATGTGTTGCTGAGGCCCTTCATGTAATAGCAGTAACTGTATTGCTGCCAGTCAAGCCACCAAAAATCAACTCCCATGTCCTGCAGGGGATGGATTACAGAGTTGAAATATGCGTCAGCCCAGTCACGGTCGGAGATGCGAAAACGGACGGAGCATTTGTTGCCATTCTCGTCAATAAAGCCTTTCGGACCGTCATAATTGCCTGTCCTTGATGTATAATCCTTTATGAAACGGTCGTAGCAGTCTTCAAAGGGTCTGATACCGGAAGCAGGGTGGAGGTTAAGAGCAGTTTTCAGATTGAGGTCATGGAGTTCATGGAGAAAGTTCTCGGGATTTGGAAACAGGTCTTTCTGCCATGTGTAACCGGTCCATCCGATGAGCATTCCAAAAGTGTCTCTGACGTATTCTTTGCCGTGAAGCCATGTTTCATGCCAGTCCATATCGATTATCATCACATCAATGGGAATGTCGTATGATTTGATTTCTTTGGCAAGGTCGATGAATTCGTTGTCGGTGTACATCCAGTAGCGTGACCACCAGTAGCCGAACATATATTTCGGAGGCAGAGGAATATTGCCGCCTATTTTGATGAAATCGCTGACAGCTGCTTTGTAGTCATGTCCATAGACAAAGAGGTACAGGTCCTGGACATTAGCCTGTTCTCGTGGCGCCACCCATTGTTGCCAGTCGGAGTCATCGTCAATGATAAGGTGTCGTGAGCTTTCGTCTATGACAGCCCATCCGTCGCGGGAGGCGACGCCCATGTCGTAAGGCTCGCGGGTTTTTGTACCCTTGAAACCGTCGAGGGTGCGCGTTGTGCCGAGAAGGTTTCCTGTTTGCGGCATGTCAGGAGTCCATTTGGCTTTTTTGCCATTCATCATGAAAAAAACCGAAGTGTTATCATCGGAGAATTGTTCATTTCCCTTGTAATTCAGAGTTAAGTATTCGGTTTTTATGGTAAGTGCTTTGCCGATAATCTTAACCGTAAATTTTGGTACCGGAAGGTTTCTGTTGACGACGCCTAATGTCGCATTGTCTTCGAATATGCCATTCTCGCTCCATTCGAGGCGTATCAGTCTTGGCGTGAGAACTGTAAAACGTGCATTGCCGAAAGTGACGACGGCGTCTTCATCAGCCTTAGGATTGTATGGATGGTTTATGACTTGTGCTGATAAAGTGAGTGACAGCAGCAAAGTGGTAATTACGGGTATTATTTTTTTCATGATGTTAAGTTTAACGAACCGTTTCAGCATTCAATCTTAAGGTATCCTGTCTTAATCCATCCCGACTTTCGCATTATTTCGCTGAATATCCATGACAGTACTGCTGGAATGACGAAGCAGACGAGAACCAGTCCAGTCCACATCATTGTGCCGCCGTCGGACATGGCAGTATATATGCCTATTGGACCTACAAGTCCGCAGGTGCCCATGCCGGAGCCTATTGGGATATTTTCGAGATGGAAGACACAGGTGGAAAGCGGTCCGGTGATAGCTGCAGCGAGTGTCGGCGGAATCCATATTTGCGGATGCCGGACAATATTAGGCATCTGCAGCATTGAGGTGCCAAGCCCTTGTGCAACAAGTCCTGCCCAACGGTTTTCCTTGAAGCTTATCACAGCAAAGCCTATCATCTGAGCGCAGCATCCTGCAGTGGCGGCTCCTCCTGCAAGACCGCCGAGCCCGATGGCTAGGCATATTGCGGCTGAACTGATTGGCAGAGTCAGAACCATTCCTATGACTACAGAGACGATGACACCCATTATGAACGGTCGCATTTCGGTGGCGTTTTCGATGAATGTGCCAAGAGCGGTCATAATCTTGTCAATGCCGGGGCCGAGGGCTATTGCAACCAGAACTCCGGAGACGATGACTACAGTGGGAGTTACCAGAATGTCAACGGGTGTTTCCTTATAGACCATCTTGCCGAGTTCTACGGCGACGAGGACAGCTATGTATGCACCAAGCGGTCCGCCGAGTGTGTTTCCGGCAATGCCGACGGCAATAGTGCTGTATAACAGCAGTCCTTTGCATCGCAGGGTAGATGCTATGGCTATGCCAATAGCTGCTCCTGTGGCCTGTTTTGCGTATGAGGCTATGGTGACGAAGACTCCGATGCCTAATTGGTCACCCAGGGTCTGAAATATAGTGCCGATGAGCAGGGATGCAAAAAGTCCCAGCGCCATGGCTCCAAGGGCATCAATGAAATAAGCTTTTGCTGTAAGGTCAACGTCCTTGTGTCTGCAATACTCTAAGAATTTGCCCATCTCATTTGGTATAGTCAGAACTGGATGGTAACGACATGATTATCGCTCATGAAGTCAACGAGCTTCTGGTCATCTGAAACAGATGCTATGCAGTTGTCAACGATGCGGACTTTTTCTGCGGGATAGAATGCCAGAAGGTCTTTCAGGGTTTCAAAGACACAGTAGTCGGATGCGATTCCGCAGATGTCAACTCCTTCAAATGGTGTGGAAGTGATGATTTCCTTGAGATTTGGACCGTTTGTCTCACTTTGGAAGATAGAGAACTCTTCCTTGTCGGCCTTTTCACCTTTGGTAAGATATGTGACGCTTATGCCGTTGATTGAATCAAGGGCAACTGCAAGGTTAGGATATACATTCATGCCTTCGGTTCCGGCAACACAGTGAGGAGGGAATACACCGCCCTGTTCGATGAAAGAACAATGGTTTGCTGGGTGGCAGTCCTGTGTGACGATAATCATGTCATATTTCTTCCATGCACCATTGTTGATGGCAACAGCTAAGCGATCCATTGATTCGGGTCCTTTTGCTACAGCCAGGCTGCCTGTCGTGAAGTCAATCTGTGGGTCAACGATAATGAGCAGACGTTGGTTTTGGACTTGCTGAACCGTATTCTGACCGGCAGTTTCAGTTTGTTTTGTCTTCTTGTTGCCACAGCCGGCAAATGTGGTGACGAGAGATGCGAGTACCATGATTGCGAAAAGATTGTTTTTCATTTTTTTGTCAATTATTGTTTCTGTTTATGTTTCTGTTAACTCATTTTTTTAACGGTGCAAAAGTAATAGAAAAAATATTATATTTGCAGCGAAAAAGAATGTATATGAATTAATAAAATATGGTACCAACTCGAATATTTGATATTTTGGATGAAATATCATCAAAATATGAAAAACCTGACTTCTTTGCAGAACGCGAAGGAGATGGCTGGAAGACATACAGCATAAAGGATTATGTGAATTATTCACATATCATTGCATCCGCATTACTGGAAATAGGATTAGTTGAGGGCGACAAGATTGTAACCATAATGAACAACCGCCCTGCATGGAATTTCTTTGACATGGGAATTATGCTTGCCCACATGATTCATGTACCTGTATATCCCACGTTGAATAAACTCGAATTTGAATATATACTCAACCATTGCGATTGCAAGTGCATTATTATAGGTACCGAAGCTATCTATAAACATGTTGCTCCGGTATTCCCAGAAGTGGCCCAGCATCCTCTTGTCTATAGCGTTGATAAAATAGAAGGTGTTGCCAATATGGATGAAATAATTAAAATCGGTGAACAGAGCCGTGAAAAATGGGCTGCAACCATCGAGAATAACAGAAAAAATATTTCAACCGATGACACCGCTACCATTATATATACGTCAGGTACAACAGGTCGGTCAAAGGGCGTGATGCTCACACACAAAAACATCTGCAACAACTTTTATCCTATAGTCCGTGACTACCAGCTGCTTGACTATCATGCTAAGATGCTGAGTTTCTTGCCGTTATGTCATGTGTATGAAAGAACTGTTAATTACCATTATCAATTTATGGGTGTAAGCCACTATTATGCGAAGAGTTTGGCTACCATAGGCAAGGATATGCACGATATGCATGCCGATGGCTTCTGTGCAGTTCCGCGCGTTTTCGAGATGATGTACGACAAGTTGTATCAGGCAGGGAAGAATCAGACCGGAATAAAGAAGAAAATTTATTACTGGGCTTTTGATGAGGCCACCAAATATGACCATTACAATAAAAATCCTTTCTATAGATTTAAAATCAGCATTGCTGACAAGTTGGTTTATAGCAAATGGAGAGAAGCATTGTCTGGTAAGGATGAAATGACCGTTGTCTCCGGCGGGTCATCTATCCCTGAAAAGGTAATACGTCTGTTTACTGCTGCAAAAGTCAGAGTGTATGAAGGTTATGGACTTACGGAAACATCACCTGTGATTGCTGTCAATCACCCCAGAAGAAATATTATCAAGTTCGGTTGCGTAGGCGTTATTCTGCCTACCGTTCAGGTGAAATTTGCTGAAGACGGTGAAATACTCACCAAAGGTCCATGTGTAATGAAAGGATATTACAAGGACGAAGCATTAACGAAGGAGGTCATAGATGAGGACGGCTGGTTCCATACGGGCGACATTGGCACTATGGTAAAAGACAGCCAGGGTGAATATCTTAAGATTACCGACAGAAAAAAGGAGATATTCAAACTGTCATTAGGCAAATACATTGCACCGCAGGTTATCGAAAATAAACTTAAGACTTCAGAATTTATTGATAATTTGATGGTTATCGGTGAAAATGAGAAGTTTGTTTCTGCAATCATAGTACCTAGTCTCAAGAAAATCGGGGATTATTTGCAAAGTCAGAACAAACAGGTACCTTCCACCCGTGAGGAAATGACCAAATCCCAGGATGTCATTGATGTCATACAAAAGGAAGTTGACAAGGTTAATGAGTCATTGGCAGATCATGAGAAAATTAAACGTTTCAGATTAGTCCCTGACGTTTGGGACATTAGTACTGGTGAACTTTCACAGACACTTAAACTGAAGCGTAAAGTTGTATATCAGAAATACGACAGCATCTGCCGCGAAATCTATTATCAGACAAAGGAATAATTAAGCTGATTAATAGTGCATGTGGAAATATATTAGGAAGTATCTTCCTCTTGCAATAGCCGCTGTCATATTCATGACAGGCGAGGTGTTTGTGGATTTGGCACAGCCGAAGTTGATGAGCGCCATCGTTGATGATGGTGTGCTCGGGGTCAACAATGGTGGAGTGGGCGATATGCAGCTCATTCTGAAATATGGACTCCGGATGGTGATTTTGGTGTTTATCGGCTGTGTTTGTGGTGCCTCAAACAGTATCTGTGTTAACATTTCCAGTCAAAACGTAGGCAACAGCATCCGCAAAGACGCTTTCAAACGCATTATGGGATTGTCGTTCCAGCAGACTGACGAGTTTACGACTGGGTCACTTGTCACTCGTGTCACCAATGACATAACTCAGACTGAGAGAATGGTGGCACAGTTTATAAGAGGATTGATAAGGACCGGATTGCTCACTTTCGGCAGTTTGTATTTCCTGTTCAGCCTGAATCCGAAATACAGTTTTATAGTGTTGTGCACATTGCCTTTCGTTATAGGTTTCATGATAGTCTGTCTGCGAAAGGCCGGGCCGCTGTTCACAAAATTGCAGGCACAGTTGGATAACGTGAACCAGATAATGCAGGAGGATATTACTGGCATCCGCATCATAAAGGCTTGTGTGCGTGAACTTTATGAAAAGACCCGTTTTGGAAAGGCCAACGAGGAACTGATTGGTACACAGTTGAGCGTTCTGATATTGTTATCATATATGTTTCCGGTTATGTTCATCTTTATGAACATCGCTGTTGTGGTTATTCTGTATGTGGGTTCTTTTGATGTGGCTTCGGGCGTTTCGTCACCCGGCAACATCATGGCGGCAATCACGTATACAACACAATTGCTGTACGGAATACTGATGCTCTTGATGCTGTTTCAGACTATTACAAGAGGTATGGCTTCATGGAAGCGTATCAGAGAAGTCCTTAACACAACGACAGCACTGCCCGACGGCACTGCCACTGATATCAGTCTTGCTAAGGGGCGTCTCGATTTCAACAATGTGTCTTTTGCTTATCCGGGGACTGAAACGCCAATCCTTAAGAATATAAATCTTACTGTTAACCCGGGCGAAACAGTCGCAATAGTCGGTTCGACCGGCTGCGGCAAATCCACGTTGGTCAACTTGATTCCGCGTTTTTATGATGTCACTGAAGGCGAGGTGCTGATTGACGGTATAAATGTTCGTGATTACACTCAGGAAGCTCTTCGTGAGAAAGTGGCCATAGCTCTTCAGAAGAGTGAGCTTTTCAACAAGACCATTCATGAGAATATCAGATGGGGCGAGCCGCAGGCTACCGAGGAGGAGATAATGAAAGCTGCTAAAATAGCACAGGCTGCGGATTTTATTGAACAGATGCCTGACAAATATATGACGATGGTCAATGCGCAGGGTACGAATCTTAGCGGTGGCCAGCGTCAAAGAATAGCTATTGCAAGAGCGGTCCTCAAGTATGCCAATATTCTCATCTTTGATGACGCCACCAGCGCCCTTGACCTGAAAACCGAGGCTAATCTTTATAAAGCTCTCAACAAGGAAAAGGCTGACGTGACGAAAATCATCGTTGCACAGAAAATAGCATCAGTGAAAAATGCCGACCGCATAATAGTGATGGATCATGGCACCATCGCTGACACAGGCACTCATGCTGAACTGATGAAAAAATGTTCCATCTATCAGGACATTTACGAATCACAGATGGGGAAAGGAGTTGATGAATAATGGCTGGCAATAATACCAAATACTCTCAAATGGAACTTGGACGCAGAGGCGGTCCAGGACGTTTTGCCGAAGTCGAAAAACCTGAGAATGCAGGAGCAACCCTGAAGAGGCTTATGGAGTATTTTTCCACAGAGAAAATGCTGTTATTCTGGATGTTATTCACTGTTATCTTAAGTACTGCTTTAGGTATAATTGCTCCAAGTCTCCAGAGTAATGCAATAGATATCATTTCCGGAACTCGTGAAGGTAATCTCATAGTTATCCTCATTGTAATGCTGGTGACTTACTTGCTCAACGGCATCGGAAATCTTTTCCAAAGTCGTCTGAGCGCTTACCTCAGCCAACGTATAGTAAGAAAAATGAGAGGCAAACTCTTCAACCATATCATTGATTTGCCTATAGGATTTATCGACAGCCATTCGCACGGTGACCTGATGAGTCGTATGTCGAATGATATAGAAAATGTGTCAAATACCGTTTCTCAGTCAATAGTGTCTCTGTTCTCAGGTGTTCTGACTATAATCGGCACTGTTGTCATAATGCTCATATACTGTTGGCAGTTGGCTCTGCTGAGTTTTACTACTGTGATTTTCACGCTGATAGCAACTAAGATGATGTCGGGTAAAATAAGAAAATATTCCCGTCTGAAACAGACAAACCTCGGAGCCCTTAACGGTATCGTTGAGGAAACTGTGACCGGATATAAGACTATTGTGGCTTATAACTATCAGAAAACAACCATCGAGGATTTCAACAGATCATCCGATTTGCTGACTAAATCGGGTATCAAGGCTGACACTCTTGCCGGTATCATGGGGCCTGTGATGAACAGTATAGGAAATATCGGATTTGTGATTATTGCGGCGTTTGGTGGCTATTTTGCAATTAACGGATTGATTTCAATCGGCGTTATCTCAGCATTTATCGTTTACGCTAAGCAGTTCAGCCGTCCTATAAACGAACTTGCCCAGATATACGGCAGTCTGCAAACCGCCATAGCCGGTGCGGAACGTGTGTTCAGGATATTGGATGAACCTAAGGAAAATCTTTCCGGTACCGCACCTATGGGTGATGTTGTGGGTGATGTGAAATTTGAAAATATTAATTTCTCATATACGCCTGACAAACAGATAATTTATGATTTTAACTTAAGTATTGCTTCTGGTAAGAAAATAGCTCTTGTCGGCTCGACAGGCTGCGGAAAGACTACGATTGTTAATCTGCTGATGCGTTTTTATGACCCTGACAGCGGACGTATAAGCATTGACGGTAAGGAAATCCATGATATTCCGTTGAAGGAACTTCGTCGCAAAATGGCTATAGTATTGCAGGAAACTGTGCTTTTTGCTGATACTATCTACAATAATCTGAAGTATGGTCGTGAGGATGCAACCCGGAAAGAGATTGATGCTGCAATAAAGGCAAGTCACTGCGATGAAATGATAGCAGCTCTTCCTGACGGTATTGACACCGTTCTGAGTCCTTCGGGCAGCAATATCAGTCAGGGACAGCGTCAGCTGCTTGCCATTGCACGAGCATTTGTTGCCGATCCAAGGATTCTCATTCTTGATGAGGCCACATCAAGTGTTGATACCCTCACTGAAAAGAACATTCAGGATGCAATGACGGAAATCATGAAAAACCGCACGAGTATTATAATCGCGCATCGCCTGTCTACTATACGGGATGCTGATTTGATTGTTGTTATGGATAAGGGCAGAATCGTCGAAAGCGGCAGTCATGATGCATTGCTTGCTGCGAAGGGCAGATATTATGAATTATATATGACACAATATGCTGGATATGAAATATAATTCCGTTTTTTTTACTACTTTTGCAAAAAATTTCTGAAATCGAATGACAACTCTCATTCTACTTGTCATCTTTACAATTGGTATTTCGTTCCTGTGCTCTTTATTGGAATCGACATTGCTTTCAACTCCCATCTCATATCTGACAATGAAGGAGGATGAAGGGGACAAGAGTGCCATAAGACTTAAAAAGTTCAAGCTGAATATTGACCGACCTTTGTCCTCTATATTGATTCTCAACACTATAGTTAATACTATGGGGGCTGTTGTGATTGGTGGAGAGGTGGGCAATCTGTTTGGTAATAAAGCTGTAGGCATTGCTTCAGCAATTATTACGGTCTTGATACTTGTCTTTTCGGAGATCATTCCGAAGACGATTGGTGCGAACTATTGGCGCAGATTGACCCCATTTGCCGCGAATACTATCAAATTAATGATATTCATTACTTATCCGTTGGTTATTATAGCGGAATGGATAACTAAACTTTTTGCCAAGGAAGATTCAGAATATTCAGTTTCGCGTGAGGAAGTATCCGCAATGGTTGATGTCGGTGAGGAAGAGGGCGTTTTTGAAGAGGATGAGAGGGAGGTTATTCAGAATATCATCCGTCTCGACGATATTTTGGCGGAAGAGATTATGACACCGCGCGTTGTCGCTGCAATGGCTTCTGAATCAATGACTTTGAAGAATTTCTTCAATAATCAGTCATTCCATCATCATTCGCGTATCCTCCTTTATAGGGAAAATGATGAGTATATTACTGGCTATGTCCTTCGTAATGAAGTCCTTGAACTTGTTGCCAAAGATCAATTCTATATGCGCCTTTCGGAAATCAAACGTGATATTTCGTCATTTTCGGAAAAGACTCCTATAAGCGATATATGGGAAGCTCTTATGCGAAATAAGGAACATATATGTGTGATTATCAATGAATACGGCAGTTTCCAAGGGATAGTCACGCTTGAGGACATTATCGAAACCATTGCCGGACTTGAAATAATTGATGAGGTTGATGAGGCGGCAGACATGCAGGAATATGCCAAGTCGTTATGGAAGAAGAATTCCTATCGCAGAAACAAGCAGAATAAAAAGGATCAGCAGATAGTATAAATTGATTATTTTTGCAATTATAGCGTTTAGAGATGAGAAACAGTAATAATAAGGAATATGCACTTGTTACAGGAGGTTCCCGCGGAATAGGCAGGGCGGTAAGTCTGAAGCTTGCATCCATGGGGTATCCTGTGATTATTAATTATAACAGCAATAAGGAGGCTGCGGAACAGACGCTTGAAGAGATTAAGGATGTAGGTGGAGAAGCTGAACTTATGCAGTGTGACGTGTCAAAGCCTGACAAGATAACTGAAGCTTTGGAGCAATGGAGTGTTATGCATCCGGACGGATATATTTCCGTGCTTGTAAATAATGCTGGTATAAGGATGGACAATGTTATGGTGCTGATGGATGATGCTCAGTGGAACAACGTGATTAACACTAACTTGAACAGTTTTTTCTATATTACGAGACGTGTGATAAAGGATATGATGATGCATCGCAAAGGGCGTGTCGTCAATATTGCTTCGCTGTCAGGTCTGAAAGGTTTGCCTGGTCAGGTTAACTACTCAGCTGCAAAGGCAGCGATTATTGGTGCCACTAAGGCTCTTGCGCTTGAGGTTGGTCCGCGCAGAATCACAGTCAATGCTGTTGCTCCGGGTTTTATTGCAACTGATATGACTAAAGGTCTTGACGAGGAGGAACTGAAGAAATCGATACCTTTGGGTCGTTTCGGAACACCGGATGAAGTTGCCGAGATAGTGGGATTTCTTGCGTCTGACAAAGCTTCGTATATCACGGGTGAGGTGATTTCAGTCAACGGAGGTCTTTATACTTAATAATAAAACGCCAAATGAATAGAAAAGTAGTTATTACCGGAATGGGAATATATTCGTGTCTTGGCACGACTCTGGATGAGGTGCGTGATGCATTGTGGGACGGCAAATCCGGTATTATCCTTGACCCCGTCAGAAAGGAAATGGGCTATAGGTCAGGACTTACCGGTCATGTTGCAACACCTGATCTGAAGGGTGTTCTGACCAGAAATCAGAGGGTATATATGCCAACTCAAGCAATGTATGCCTATTGCGCCACTGACGATGCATTAAAAATGGCCGGACTGAATCAAGACTATATCGCTGAGCATGAAGTTGGTATTTTATACGGCGGCGATTCTACGGCTGAACCAACTTATCTTGGTATCAAGACAATGATAGAGAAACAAAACACTCAGCATATAGGCTCTGGTGCCATATTCAAATCAATGAACTCCACAGTGACGATGAATCTTAGTTGTCTTTTTAAGCTGAAAGGCATAAATCTCACCATATCAGGTGCCTGCGCGAGCGGTTCACATGCCATAGGCCTTGGATATCTGCTTATCAGTCAAGGACTTCAGGACTGCATCATATGCGGCGGCGCTCAGGAAATCAATGAGTATGTCGTTGGCAGTTTTGATGGAATCAGTGCTTTTTCTATTCGTGAGGATGCCCCTGAAAAGGCCTCAAGACCTTTTGACCGTGACCGTGACGGCTTGGTGCCGAGCGGCGGAGCTGCAACGGTAATAATAGAGAGTGAAGAATCAGCCCTCAAACGTGGTGCGAAGATTCTTGGTGAAGTGGTAGGCTACGGCTTCTCTTCCAACGGCGACCATATTTCAGTTCCAAATGTTGACGGACCTGCACGTTCGATTAAAATGGCACTGCGCAACAGCGGAATGGATACTAAAGATATAGGATATATCAATGCCCATGCAACTTCGACTTTGGTTGGTGACCAGAACGAGGCGAAGGCTATATATAGCGTGTTCGGCGATGACATGCCACCTGTAACATCCACCAAAAGTCAGACCGGACACGAAATGTGGATGGCAGGTGCCAGCGAAGTCATATATTCCATGCTGATGATGGAAAACAACTTTGTCGCCGCAAACCTTAACTTTGAAAATCCGGATGAAGACACAAAACATCTGAATATCCCTGCAAAACGCATAGAAAACTATAAATTCGATGCTTTTCTGTCGAATTCATTCGGATTTGGTGGGACAAATTCAACATTAATCGTAAAAAAATCGTAAAAAGAAATAATAATAGATATCATGGAAAAAGAAGATATATTAAAAATAATTACGGATGTGCTTTCCGAAGAGTTCGAGAAAGAAAAGGAAGCTTTCAAAATTGATTCCGACATAAAGAAAACTCTTGAACTCGACAGTCTGAGCATCGTTGACCTCGTATCTATCCTTGAAGAGGAATTCGATATTAAGATAGATATGAAAGATGTCAAAAATATTGCCACATTCGGTAATCTTGTTGACTACATATACAACAAGAAAAATTAAGGGATGAAAACCATCGGACTCATACCGCAACGTCCTCCGTTTGTGATGGTTGATGATATGGAAGTCATATCTCCTGAGCATTGCAGGACTACCTTGCTCATAAAGGATGCCAATCTGTTGTGTGATGAAACCTTCTTCGGTGAATCAGGCGTTTTGGAGCACATTGCGCAGTCGGCAGCGGCATTCATAGGTGACAAATCGTTACGTGAGGAAGGTCGTATTTGGCCTGGCTATATCGGCGAAATCAAGAATTTCAACTTTTTGGGCTCAGCAAAAATTGGAGAGGTCCTTACTACTGAAATCCGGATTAAAACCATTTTCGGCGATGTTACTGCCATTGAAGCACAAACCTCGGTATCTTCCGATGCAGATAATCAGCATCCTGTCGCCAATTGTGTCATGAAACTTTTTGTTGATAGAAGCCATGCTTAATCTTACGCCATATACACTCAAGAAAACAACCGATGAACTGAAATTTGATGTGATAATTGATTTCAATAATCCGGTTTTTGCTGGACATTTTCCCGGAAACCCCATCCTCCCCGGTGTCTATATCATTGAGATGGCTAAAGAGTGTGTTGAATTGCATTTTGCCAAGAAATTCATTATAAGCCACATCAAAAGTTGCCGATTTTATTATACTATAACTCCTGCCCGTAGTGCAAACTATGTCATGCGGGCCCAGTTCAGTGAATGTGACAATGGTATCGTGGCAAAGGTTGACTTGTCACAGGATGATGCAGTGGCGATGGCAATAACAATGACAGTCTCGGAAAAGTGATGCAATACGATGTGGTCATTATCGGTGCAGGTCTTGGCGGTCTTGAATGTGCTTACATTTTGGCTAAAAATGGCCTGAAGGTATGCATCCTCGAAAAAAGCGATGTTATTGGTGGTGCGCTTCAAAGTTTCAAACGTGCCGGTACAGAATTCGATACAGGATTCCATTATGTCGGAGGAATAGAAGAAGGACAGTCATTGTATCCTCTGTTTAAATACTTTAATCTGTTGCATCTTCCATGGCATAAACTTGATACTGACTGTTTTGACAAAATAGTTATTGACGGCAGGTCCTTTCGTTATGCAAATGGCTATAAGCATTTTACGGATACTCTTGCAGAAGATTTCCCTTCTCAGAAGGATTCGCTCCGGAAATTTGTCGATGTCATTGCTTCAACGGCAGCGAGGTGTAATGCTGTAATTAACGAGCCTACATCAGCTTATGACATTTTTAGTGATGCATTGTTTTCCACATCCACAAGAGATTATTTGTATTCATGTTTCAGTGACAAGCTCCTTATTGACGTAATTGCCGGCAGCGGTCTGAAAATCGACATCACTCAAAAGAATCTGCCTTTCTTCATCTTTGCTGAAATCAGCAATGCCTACATCCAAAGTGCATATCGTCTTGGATGTGAGGGTAGTGCTATAGTTGAATCGCTTTCCGATGACGTCAAACAGATGGGCGGTGAAATATTTACCAAAAAGGAAGTGGTGAGTATTGCCGTAAAAGATGGCAAGGCATGTGGTGTTACTACTACAGATGGTGATTTTTATGAATCCGATTGGATTGTTTCCGATGTGCATCCTGCTGTAACCATTTCATTTGCAGAGGATTCATTCAGAAATATATATAAACGCAGAATTCGCTCCCACAATCAGACCTTGGGAATGTTCACCGTGAACATTAAGCTGAAGAAGGACACTTTACCTTATAGGAATTATAACGAATTTATTTATGATAAAGCTGATATGTGGTCGTTTGACCCTGACAAACCCGTTGACAGAGTGATGGTTTCGTATCATTATGGGAAGCCAAGTCTTGACCTGATGACTCCTATGAGCTGGAAACAGGTTGAACAGTGGGCAGATACTTCTGTCGGTAAAAGAGGGGCTGAGTATGAGGCGTTCAAGGCGCGCAAGGTTCAGGAGTGTTTCAGGCTTGTCCCTGAAATTACAGATGCTGTTGAGAGCTTTACAGCGAGTACGCCGTTGACATGGCATGACTATACATCGGCTCCAGAAGGTGGCGCATACGGAATAAGCAAAGACTGCACCTCGTTGTCAAACACTATGTTATCACCAGTAACCCCAATATCCAATCTGATACTTACAGGTCAGAACCTCAATATTCACGGGGTGATGGGAGTGTCCATGACATCGGTTTTATCATGCAACAGAATAATTAAAACTAAAATATTATGAAACAATATATACTCGCATTGGATCAGGGAACAAGCAGTTCGCGTGCCATTATCTTCAACCACGAGGGGAAAATGTGCAGTGTGACACAGAAGGAGTTTCCGCAGTATTATCCAAAGGCCGGTTGGGTTGAACATAACCCTATGGAAATTTTGTCATCACAGTTGTCAGTGATAGTTGAAAGCATTACTGGAATGGGCATTACAGGTCGTGATATCGCAGGAATAGGCATTGCAAATCAACGTGAAACAACCATCGTGTGGGATGCCGAAACGGGTAATCCCGTGTATAATGCCATAGTCTGGCAGGATAGGAGAACAGCTGAATACTGTGACCGTCTTATAGCTGACGGGATGACGGATTTCATCAGGGAAAAGACAGGATTAATCATAGATGCTTATTTCAGCTCGACTAAAATCCGCTGGATACTCGACAATGTTGCGGGTGCAAGGAACAGGGCAAAAGAAGGCAAATTGCGCTTCGGTACTGTTGACAGTTGGCTCGTGTGGAATCTGTCACGCGGTAAAGTTCATATCACTGATGTTAGCAACGCTTCACGCACAATGCTTTTCAACATTCATAAGATGGAATGGGATGAGGATTTGCTGAAACTGTTTGGCATTCCATTGTCAATGATGCCGAGAGTTGTTTCGTCTTCTGAAATCTATGGGTATTTCGGAGTGGTAGATGATGCAATTCCCATTTCGGGCATTGCAGGTGACCAGCAGGCCGCTCTTTTCGGTCAGATGTGCACTCAGCCAGGAACTGTGAAAAACACATACGGCACAGGGTGTTTCCTTCTTATGAATACCGGTGACAAACCTGTTGTCTCAAAGAATAACCTTATTACAACTGTTGCATGGAAGATCGGTGATGTGGTGAATTATGCTCTTGAAGGAAGTATATTTGTTGGTGGAAGTGTTGTCCAATGGCTTCGTGACGGTCTTGGAATAATACGTAAAAGTTCGGATATTGAGGCACTTGCACTGACTGTTCCCGATAATGGCGGTGTGTATTTCGTGCCTGCATTAACGGGACTTGGTGCACCATATTGGGATCAATACGCAAAAGGCAGCATCAATGGAATCACGCGTGGTACCACTGCAGGACATATAGCCCGTGCAGCTCTTGAAGGTATAGCATTTCAGACAATGGATATTGTTGAGGCAATGCATTCCGACAGCAACATTGACATATTTGAACTGAAAGTGGATGGGGGAGCGTCACGCAATAATCTGCTCATGCAGTTCCAGTCGGATATTCTCGGATGTGACGTGATCAGACCTGAGGTTACGGAAACCACAGCACTTGGGGCGGCATATCTTGCCGGATTATCCACAGGTTTCTGGAACGACATTGACGAAATAAAACAACAATGGTCCATAGAACGCAGATTCACCCCGTCATCATCTCAGGATGAGGCCAAACGAGGTTGGAGGAATGCGGTGACAAGGACTTTAACTAAAAAATAAATCAGATATGGAGACATCATTTTTAATGCAATGTTTTTATGAATTTTTAGGGACGTTAGTCTTGATACTGATGGGTGATGGTGTTGTTGCAAACGTCTGTCTGAAAAAAACCAAAGGCTATCAGAGCGGCTGGGTGGTTATTACGCTTGCATGGGGATTTGCAGTCATGTGCGGTGTGTTCATCGCCGGACCATATACGGGTGCTCACCTTAATCCTGCTGTTACTTTAGGCCTTGCAATTGCAGGCAAGTTTCCGTGGTCATCAGTCATCGGTTATGTGGTGGCTCAGATAATTGGCGGCATAATAGGTGCATGTTTGGTTTATGTGTTTTACAAAGACCATTTCGATGCAACGTCTGAAGAGCCTGATACTATGTTGGGCTGTTTTGCGACTATTCCTGCTATCAGAAATTATTACCGCAATTTTCTGTGTGAATTAATCGGAACATTTCTTTTGGTATTCATAATACTTGTCTTTTCAACGAAAGGCAACACTCCGACTGTCGGGCTCGGCTCTCTTGGAAGTCTGCCGGTAACGATGCTTATCATGTCTATCGGTATGTCGTTGGGAGGAGCTACCGGTTATGCCATTAATCCTGCAAGAGATTTGGGACCGCGCATTGCACACGCAATTCTTCCCATCAAGGGAAAAGGTTCCAGTGACTGGGCATACAGCTGGGTGCCGGTGTTAGGTCCTATCGTAGGCGGAACGCTTGCAGCGGGACTTTTTTTGCTTCTTGTTTAGTCTGTATGGTCTGTGCTTGATAATGGAATATTTGATGAGGTGCGCTTTTCATCGATAAAAGGCCATATCATTGAGCCTGTATATGGCATGATATAACTTTTTATGTAAGGTTGTGAATCATAGCATATACTGCGAGACCGGCAACTGACTTGATACCGGTTTTGTGTGTGATGTTTTTGCGGTGCGTGTTGACGGTATGGACTGAAATGTGAAGGTTTTCGGCTATTTCCTTGCTGCTTAATCCCTTGGCGACAAGGATAAGTACGGATGTTTCACGTTCGCTCAGTTCGTAACTTTCTGAAATCTTGCCTTTTTGGCTGCTGTAACAGTCTCTTACAGTCTGTACGATAGAACTCTTAGGCGCGCGTATATCAATTGTATTGTCAAAAATATGTAGGGATGAAGATTCAATATATTGATAAACCAATGCTATAAGTGAAGTGTTTATTCTATTCTGAATCAGTAAATTAAGTTTTTGCTTTTCAAGTGGATTGAGGAGTGTTGGATTAATAATGATTATGTTAGGGTTTGCAGAAATGATTTTTTCATGCAGTATTTCTGTGTCAGATAGAGTTGCAATTATGTTGATGTCATTATAATTGTTGAAGATGGATGTGAGTCCTTCGATAATGATATCAGATGGTTCAACAATCATTATATCAATCTTTCTACTCATTATTTGTATCTCCTTTCAAGGGTTTCAACGTAGGGAACGAGAATTTTATCCTCAATAAGTGAATGTTTGCCCAGGTCGGATGTAAGCTGCAGTATGTCGAATATGAGTTCAATGGAATCATCCGGCATAACTGAACTTGGCAGATATTTATATATTATCTGAGTAAGGTCAGTGAGCGCCTCTTCGATATTGCTGTGCGACTCCACAAATTTTTGAATTCTGTAATTATTGTCGCGTTGGCCGTTTTCAAGTTTCTGCATATATGGGAAGACTATTTCTTCTTCGTATGAGAAATGTTTGTGGAATTCATTTTTGTAGTCAGAGAAGAAATCGAGCAGTATTTTGCCATATTTTTCTCCGACCATATCAGCGATGTCGTGCAGATGATTTTCAATATGCGGCAAACGTTTCTCCATATAATATTTGTGGGATGCCAACAAATAAGGGATGAGTTGTGAAAGGTCTGTGTCTGTAATGGTTTGTTTATCAGGAATATAATTGTCGAATGAATATACATTGCATATCATCAGGAACAAATTGACCGACACATTGCTCTGTTTGCAAACGTCTTCAACGCTTTTCTCACCGAATCCGAGTGGTATGCCGAATCTGTCCAAAGTCAGGATCAGACTGTTGTTGGTGACTATCAGGTCAGCCATTTTTAGTTTTTTTGAAAAAAGAGTCATGGTGATAGAGTTAAAGCATTTTAAAGCCGAACATTATCTTGAATGTTCCTATATGAGGGTTGAGTGACGATGTCAGTACAGCATTGCTGTAACTGGTGAAACCTTGGTTAAGGGTATAGTCATATAGAAAATCCACTGTGAAGAACAATGCATCAAGACCAATACCGGCCTGTGCCGCCATTGAATAATTTGATGATTTCAAATCGCTTATGTATGCATTCAGGTTGTCGTTGACGGCAAAACCGAAACGTGGACCCGCAAAAATTCTGAAGTTGGTTTTTTTACCGAAGACCAATCCTATATGAACCGGAACATCAATGCTGTGCATCTTGTGTGTGATAACTTGAGCCTGATTGGAATCGGAAATGAATAATGTCGGATTACTGATAACCATGTCAGTCGTTTTTATCGAATAGATGACATCCGGCTGGATATAGAAGTGCTTTCCTGCCTGAAAACGGAAGAAAAGACCTGCATCGAATCCTGGCCCGAATTCGTACTCAAGTCCGTCGGTTTTACTGATGTTGAACTTTGACAGGTTCAAGCCTCCCACAATGCCGAAAGTTGACTGTGCGGCAAGAGATAGCGATGTTGATGCTATTATTAAGATTACTATTATTCTCTTTATGTTCTTCATTTTTCTTTGTTCTTTTCATAGTTAATAAATCAGCAAAATTAATAATTTTATCGAAATATGTGTTATTTTTGCATTTTATTCTTATCAGATAATGAACGAAACAATATTGATATTCGATTTTGGTTCTCAATACACTCAGTTGATTGCGAGACGCCTGCGTGAACTTAACGTTTACTGCGAAATTTACCCTTTCAACAAATTCAGTGAACAGCTGATTAACTCATTAAACACCAAAGGTGTCATTCTTTCCGGAAGTCCTTTTTCGGTAAGAGCTGAAAATGCTCCTGACATTGATTTGTCGTGTGTCAGAGGGAAGTTGCCTGTCCTTGGTATTTGCTATGGAGCCCAGTTAATTGCATTTAAGAGCGGGGGAGAGGTGATGCCTTCAGAAATAAGGGAATATGGCAGAGCCAATCTCAATTTCATTTCGGACAAAAGCAAACTTGTCGCTAACATGTCGATGGGCTCCCAGGTATGGATGTCGCATGGTGACACAATATCCGGATTGCCTGATGACTTTTCTGTGATTGCAAGCACTGCTGATGTGAAGGTTGCCGGCTATAAGATTGACAATGAGGACACTTACGGAATCCAGTTCCATCCTGAGGTTTTCCATACCACCGAGGGAGCGGTTCTTCTGAAAAATTTTGTGACGGATATATGTGGTTGTACATGTGACTGGACACCGGCATCTTTTATTGAAACCACAGTGAATTCCCTGCGTGAGAAAATCAAGGACGATAAGGTCATCCTCGGATTGTCCGGCGGTGTTGATTCATCTGTAGCTGCCATGCTTCTTCATAAGGCTATAGGCAACAATCTTACATGTATTTTCGTTGACAACGGACTGCTTCGCAAAGATGAGTTCTGCGAGGTTCTCGCATCATATCAGAACATGGGACTCAACGTTATAGGCGTTGACGCAAAACAGCGATTCTACAATGCTCTCAAAGGCATAACTGATCCTGAAACCAAGCGTAAAGCTATCGGCAGGACTTTCGTGGAAGTTTTTGATTCCGAGTCGAAAAAAATCACCAATGCTGTGTGGCTCGCCCAAGGGACCATTTATCCGGATGTAATCGAATCCACTTCTGTGGCAGGTCCTTCGGCCACTATAAAATCACACCATAATGTCGGTGGAATGCCCAAAGACGTGAAATTCAAGATTGTGGAACCGTTGAGATATTTGTTTAAAGATGAAGTGAGACGTATAGGCACATCTCTCAATATGCCAAAGGATATCCTCAACCGTCATCCTTTTCCGGGACCCGGTCTCGGAATCCGAATTCTTGGCGAAGTCACAGAAGACAAGGTTAAGATACTTCAGGAAGTCGATAGCATTTTCATAAGGGGATTGAAAACATACAACTTGTATGATACTGTATGGCAAGCATTTGCAGTGCTGCTGCCTGTAAAGTCAGTCGGTGTGATGGGTGATGAGAAGACTTACGAGAATGTGGTCGCTCTGCGTGCAGTATGTGCTACCGATGGCATGACAGCTGACTGGGCACATCTCCCATACGATTTCCTGGCAAAAATGTCAAATGAGATAATCAACGAAGTGAAGGGCGTCAACAGGGTAGTGTATGACATAAGCTCAAAACCGCCTGCAACTATCGAATGGGAATAATAAAGTGTTTTAATAATGTGTTTATTCAACATGAAAAGAATATTCTGGATTCTATTGCTGCTTTGTTCCACGATGCTTGTGATGGCTCAGGAACCAGGGTCGGAGTTCAATAAGAATCTCGTGAAATCCAATGTCGTTCAGCAGATTGACAATCATTTTTACTATGTTCATGTGATTGGCGCAAAACAGACCTTATATTCCATTGCACATCTTTATGGAGTGCCGGTGAGTCTCATCTGTGAAATAAATAATATAGAATCGGGTGACAATATCTCCGAAGGCCAAACCATTTATATTCCTATTGTTGAAGAAGAGGATATCGTGGTTCAGGAAGTTGAGGAAAATCCTGTTATTGTGGAAGAAGTTGAAGAAAATCCTGTTATTGTGGAAACAGAATATACCGAGCCTGAAGTATATACCGAGGAAGTCACCGCTGATATTACCGCCGATTCTACAAATTATGCTGATGAGGCTCCAGTCGTTCCCGAGCCTGAAATTCTGTTTGAACTTTCATACGATCTTGGTATGATGAAATACAAATCGCGCAATGGTGAAGTGCTTGCTGTAAGACCAAGAAAATCAGAAACTTTCAATGTTGCTTTGCTGATACCGTTGTATTATGACAATGCCAAGACACTTTCAGTAAACCGCAGGAACGGCGATATCATGAATGGCAACAAGAAACCCTTTAGGTTTGTCCAGTTTTATCAAGGTGCCATGATAGCAATCGACTCACTCATCAAGATGGGAATGAACATTAATCTCAGCGTGTATGATGTCGATGAAAAGGTGGAATCGGCAAATGCTGTAATCAACAGCCGTGAACTTGAAGACATGGATCTGATAATCGGACCTTTCTTCAGAAATTCATATAAGGCCGTATGTGAATATGCGGCAGAAAATTATATCAACATAGTCAATCCTACTACTTTCACCCGAAATGTCATGTGCGACAACAGCCGCTCGTTTAAGATGAATGTTGATGATGAATTGAAATACAGTTACTTGGTTGATTACATTTGCAACTATTATTTCGATTCCAGTGTCATTATTTACACACCTGACGAATCGAAGGATTCTGCAACTATAGATTACATCACCAGGTTGTTTGCTAATACGGCTGACAGGACTGGAATTCCAATGACTGTCAAAGTGTTCTCACAGAAGACCGACTCGAATGCCGGATATTCGAAGTATATCACTGGAACTTGCACAAATGTCATAATAAGTCTTGCAACTTCTTATCCACATGTTCTGGACCATCTTACTCGTCTGAATAAATATAGCAAAAGCAACAGGATTGTGCTTTTCGGGAATGAGTCTTGGACAAGCATGGAACTTGACAACAGTTATCTCAACAATACTAATTTCCATTTTATCAGCAACAAGTTTATCGACTATAATGACGTTAATGTGAAGCGGTTTGTCAAGGCTTTTTCAGACAAGTATTTTTCTGAGCCGAACAGCATCCAGTATGCTTATTTGGGATATGATACATTCTTCTATTATCTGAATATGCTGTATTATTTCGGGTATGATTTCCCCGAATACGTTTCCGATGTGTATTATGAAGGTCTTGAATCTTCGTTGTACTTTGCCCCGACTAAGAAATCATACGGCTTTGAAAATTATTTCCAGAATATCTATGAGATTGATGATTACAGTTATAAAGTCAGTCAGAATACCGATTATTTCTGGAATTCCTGTGCTACCGACTTGAAGTCGTTGATTATGATGAACCGCAAGAGATAATGTTATTTGTCTTTCGGTTTGCCTGAATCTACTTTATAGTATTTGCTGTATGTTGGGTCTTTTTTGATGTTCTTTGCAAGTGTTGTCTTTGCTTGGAAAACCATCTTACGGTAATATCCTTCACTGCACCCGAGTTTGTTGGCACCGTCTTTTCCTTTGCCGCCGTCAAGAGCCGTTTTGAGAGCTTTTTTGTAAGGTTCTTTAACTTTATCCATAGACCGTTTGACCATTTCTATTTTTTCTTTGGTCACCTCATCGGTTTCGGCAGGTAAGACGGATATGTATTCTTGCATTTCTCCATTTTCAGCGACCAATGTATAATTAGGCAATACAACTTCCTGATAATGTTTGATTTCTCTCAGACGTTCCCTCCACATGTTGTGAACTATCCCGATAAACATGGCAAATACCCTTGTTTTCTTGTTCAATAATTCTTTCTGTCCCCTGAATTTTTCAGTTATTACGAGGATTGCATCTTGGAACACATCCTCGGCTTCGGCATACGTCCCATTGTTGTCAATTACAAACTTTGCCACTATACCGAACAGTTTCTGGTAAAAATACTTGTATATGTTCTCATCATTTTCAATGATGGCTTTTAGAATCATATCATCTTTTAATTCCATAATTATGTGGTTTAAAAGTTCAAGTATCTCTAATATTTATTTCAGAATTGAAGTAAATGTCTATATGTTCCGTCTTCCAATTTTGATTTGTTGTTGTATTATCCGGAATAGACCATATTGTTGTCGGCAAAGCTGTAAAAATCGTTACTGCAGATGATGACGTGGTCGATAACCTGAATGTCAAACACCTTGCAAGCCTCAACCATCTTCTTGGTGAGTTCGATATCCTCTTTGCTCGGACAGGGATTTCCTGACGGGTGATTGTGTGCGAGAACCATAGCTGATGACTTGAGTCCCATACCGATGCGTATGATGTTTTTCTGATCAATCACTGTGGCAAACATTCCCCCTTGGCTAATCATCTTTTTGGATATGATTTTCAGCCCTCTGTTGAGGTATATGACCCAGAATTCTTCGTGGTCTATGAAACCGATGAGTGGCTTCATGGTCTGGAAAATGTCATCGCTGTTTTTAATGACCTGTTGCTTGAAATTTTCGTTTCGGCTTGTGCCTCTGAGAACGAATTCTATTGCTGCCACTATGGTTACAGCTTTGGCATATCCGATTCCTTTATGTCTCATGAGCTCATAAATGTCGGATTTCATGAGTCTGTTCAGGTCGTTGTCGTAAGATCCAATGATATCGTGGGCGAGTTGCAACACGTTGCTTTCGTGAGTCCCGGAACCGAGTATAATTGCAAACAATTCAGCATCGGTCAATGTCTTTACACCATTGACTATCAGCTTTTCCCTTGGCCGTTCTTCCATCACCATGTTTTTGATGGTTTGGTTTCTGTAAGTTTTTTTCATATATAATATCTTTTTATTTATATATGAAAAAATGGCCTTTTTTGTTACCTATTCCGAATGCAAAAAATTCTTAATTTTTCTTTTCGGACTTCGTTGTTTTACGTGTTTTTTTGGAAGTTGCTGATTTATTGTTTGTTATAGCTACATTTATATCACCGTCTTTGTAGTCAACCGTGACGGTGACATTCTTGTTCTGCACTTCTTCGGCGATGATTTTCTCCGATACCGGGTCTTCGATGAATTTCTGGATGGCGCGATGAATCGGGCGGGCACCGTATTGGACATCCAACTCGTTGTCAATTATATGTTCGATCAACGAATCCTTAACTTTAAGTGTCATTCCTAAGTCGCTCATTCTCTTAGATATAGTATTGATTTCGAGTTTAATGATTGACTTCATGTCTTCTTTTGTAAGTGCATTGAAATAAATGATATCGTCCAATCTGTTGAGAAATTCCGGTGAGAAAGTCTTATGCAGTGCTTTTTCAACGATTGACTTGGAGTATTCGCTGAGGTTTGCAGCGTTAGTGGCATTGAAACCGACACCGCCGCCGAAATCTTTGACCTGGCGTGAGCCTATGTTGGAGGTCATGATAATTATAGTGTTTCTGAAGTCGATTTTGCGTCCGAGGCCGTCGGTCATGACACCGTAGTCAAGCATCTGCAGCAGCAGGTTGAAGACATCCAGATGAGCCTTTTCGATTTCATCGAGGAGAACCACCGAATACGGGCGTCTTCTGACCACTTCGGTGAGCTGACCGCCTTCTTCGTGTCCAACGTATCCAGGAGGTGCGCCGATGAGACGTGAGACGTTGAATTTTTCGCTGTATTCGCTCATGTCGATTCTTATCAGAGCGTCTTCCGAGTCGAACATGCTGTTTGCCAGGCATCTGGCGAGGTATGTCTTTCCCACGCCGGTCTGTCCGATGAATATGAAACTGCCGATAGGTTTGTTTGGGTCCTTGAGCCCTGCGCGGTTGCGGCGTATGGCTCTCGCAATTTTAATCACGGCATCGTCCTGACCGATTACGCGTTCCATAAGATTCTTTTCAAGTCTGATGAGTTTCTGTGTTTCGTTGCTGGAAATTCTGTTGACAGGTATTCCCGACATCAGAGACACCACATCTGCAACATTTTCGGCAGTGACTGTTGGAGGATTCTTCTTGGAGTCTTCCTTGAACTCGTTCCAAAGACGTGAGATCTCAGTTCCGAGTTTTATTTCCGTTTTGTGGAATTTTTCGGCATCTTCGAAGCGCTCATCTTTTATGGCTTCAATCTTCAGAGGAAGAATCTCGCTGAGTTTGTTTTCTGCGTCCTCTATTTCTTTAGGGACATCGTGAGATGTTTTTATGTGTACCCTTGACCCTGCTTCATCCATGGCGTCTATTGCCTTGTCTGGCAGGAAACGGTCGGTTATGTATCTGTTGGTCAGCGTAACACAGGCTTTTATGGCCTCATTGCTGAAATGGACAAGGTGATGCTGTTCGTATTTGGCCTTTATCTTGTTGAGAATCTGTATTGTCTCCTCGCATGAAGGCGGTTCGACCACGACTTTTTGGAAGCGTCTTCCGAAGGCGACTTCCTTTTCGATATATTGTCTGTAATCATCGAATGTGGTGGTGCCGATGCATTGTATTTCGCCTTTTGTGAGCGATGCTTTTATAATGCTTGAGGCATCAATGGAACCTGAGGCGTTGCCAGCCCCTATCAATGTGTGGATTTCATCGATGAAAAGTATGAAGTCGCTGTTGCGTTTCAGTTCATCAATGATATTCTTGATTCTTTTTTCAAATTCTCCGCGGTATTTTGTGCCTGCCACAAGAGAGGCGACGTCAAGGGAGAAAATTTTCTTGCCGAGAAGGTTGCGCGGGACTTTCTTTTCGACTATTCTCAGTGCGAGTCCGTCCACGAGAGCGGTTTTGCCTACTCCGGATTCACCTATTATAATAGGGTTGTTCTTTTTCCTGCGGCAGAGTATCTGTGCCATTCTTTCCAGCTCTTTGTCGCGGCCGACGATAGGGTCGATCTGACCTGCCGTTGCAACTGCTGTCAGGTCCGTTCCGAAAGCTGTTAGCATTGAGTCGTCACCTTTATACTTTTGCTCGTTATCATCGAATATGTCCTCCATATCATCCTCGTCGTCATCGTCCATATCCATGTCATCGTCATCATAGTCATTAAAAAACAAGGCCTCAAATTCGTCGCCGTGATGAGTGCTTCTTCTCTTTGGTCTGGTTTCGGATTGCGCCTTGCCGTCAGCATTTGCAAGAAGGTTGTTCGCCAACTCATAATTGTATTTGTAATTGTTGAGAATCTTGCATACGTTTGAGTCGCTGATATACAGAATGGCAAGGAGAATGTGCTCTGGGAGTATCGATGTCTCATTGTGTTTTATCTGTTCAAGGAACGACAGGTTGATGGCACGTTCGGCTTGAATGTTCAGAGGTGCATCGAAAGAGGAACTTGATGCCAGCGCTGATTCCTTCTCCACAATACGGCTTTCGATATTGCGGCGGATATCTTTAAGATATGGCCTGATAGGCTCAAGCATAACTCCGACATTGCCTGTCGGTTCCCGCAGAATACCTAAGAAAAAATGGTCAACACCAATGTAATTGCAGCCTAAACGGGATGCTTCCTCCCTGCTGTAGGAAATGATTTTCTGCGCCGAATCCGAAAAAATTGATTCCATTGTAAAAGAGTTAAATGTTTTGTCTGCAAATTTAGTGTCTATCGCTTATTGGAATTATTCGTGATATCATCATATTATCAACAAGTTAATGTTTATTTAGTTTTTAACTTTTGAATGTCTAATTATGTTAAAAAAATCGGGACTAAATATCAACTTTTGGAAGAAAAAATAGTATCTTTGCAATTTAGTTTTGTACATAAAGTACAGATAAAAGGAATATGGAAGATAAAAATGAAAAAATAATCAGGGTTAATCTTGAGGAACAGATGAAATCGGCATATATCGACTATTCGATGTCGGTTATAGTGGCGAGAGCCTTGCCGGATGTTCGCGATGGACTAAAACCTGTACACAGACGTGTTTTGTTCGGCATGTCGGAACTTGGTATAAGGTCAAATACATCCTTTAAGAAGTCGGCTCGTATCGTAGGCGAAGTCCTTGGTAAGTATCACCCACACGGTGACTCCTCGGTGTATGATGCGATGGTGAGAATGGCTCAGCCGTGGCTGCTGAGATATCCGATGGTTGACGGACAGGGAAACTTCGGTTCAATCGACGGTGACAGCGCCGCTGCTATGCGTTATACAGAGGCGAGACTGACCAAGTACTCGGAGGAAATGCTTGCCGACATCGACAAGGACACGGTCGATTTCCAGAATAATTTTGATGACTCACTCCAGGAACCGGTTGTGCTACCTTCAAGACTGCCTTATCTCCTTGTCAACGGTGCGTCAGGCATCGCTGTCGGTATGGCAACCAATATGGCGCCGCATAATCTCGGTGAAGTCATTGACGGCATCAATGCATATATTGACAATAATGACATCACCATAGAGGAATTGATGAAATACATCAAGGCTCCTGATTTTCCGACCGGCGGCATCATTTACGGCTACGATGGGGTCCGTGATGCATTCATGACAGGTAGAGGCCGTATAGTTGTCAGAGGCGAGACCACTATTGAGGAAGACGACTCCGGCAGGGAATCAATCATTGTCACTTCGGTGCCTTATCAGATTAACAAGGCCGATATGGTGAAGAAAATCGCTGATATGGTCAATGAAAAGAAAATCGAAGGCATTTCGGATATCAGGGATGAATCCGACAGAAGGGGGACAAGAATCGTGTTCGAACTGAAACGCGAGGCAATGAGCACAGTTGTCCTCAACAAACTTTTCCTTGAAACTCCACTGCAGTCGTCATTTAACGTAAATAATATCGCATTGGTTCATGGACGTCCTATGCTCCTGAACCTCAAGCAGATGATTCAGTATTATGTGGAACATCGCCATGATGTCCTCATCAGAAAGACAAAATATGAGCTTGTGGAGGCTGAAAGACGTGCCCATATCCTCGAAGGATTACTTATAGCTGTTGACAATATCGACGAAATAGTCCAGATTATCAAAAGCAGTGAAAATGTCGATGTTGCAAAGGTTGAACTGATGTCCCGTTTCGGACTCGACGATATTCAGGCAAAAGCCATTCTTGACATGAGACTCGCACGTCTCACCGGACTTGAAACAGACAAGCTCAAGGCAGAGTATGAAGCTCTTCTTGAGAAGATTAAATATCTTAAGGAAGTCCTCGACAGTTTTGAATTAAGAATGAAGATTCTTAAGGATGAATTTACGGAACTTAAGAATAGTTATGCCGATGAACGCAGAACCAAGATAGTTTACACTTCCTCCGATTTTGCGATAGAGGATTTGATACATAATGAGAAGGTGGTAGTGACCATAACTCACCTTGGATATATAAAACGTACACCTTTGGCAGAATACCGTCAGCAGAGACGCGGCGGCAAGGGGGCGAAAGGCTCAGGGTCGAGGGAAGAGGATTTCGTGGAGAAAGTATTTGTCGCACGAAACCACAACTATATATTGTTCTTTACAACACAAGGCAAATGCTTCAGACTTAGGGTGTTTGAAGTTCCTGAAGGCACAAAGGCATCAAAAGGCAGAGCCATCCAGAATCTGCTTTCGCTTCCTGCCGGAGACTCACTTAAGACATTCATTATAGTCGAGTCATTAACCGATAATGATTACCTTAATGAGCATTCAATAGTGCTTTGCTCGAAGAAGGGTGTCGTCAAGAAGACCTCATTAAGTGAATATTCACTTAAGACCGAATCTAACAGAAGTCGCCAAAATGGCATAATCGCACTTGTTATCCGTGAAGGAGACGAACTGATGTATGCCGCCTTGACATCGAAAGACAGAGAACTGCTGATAGCATCGAAGAAGGGTAGGGCTATCAGATTCAATGAATCCACGGTAAGGTCGATGGGCAGGACCGCATCAGGTGTGAAAGGCATCGAACTCAATGGTGACGATGACGAGGTGGTGGGATTTATTTCATCACAGGATCCGGATAGCACCCAAGTCCTTGTAGTATCGGAAAACGGATTTGGAAAACGTTCATTATTAGGTGACTATCGTAATACTAATAGAGGCGGCAAGGGTGTTAAAATCATGAATGTCACCGATAAGACAGGTAATGTTATTGCCATCATTGACGTAATGGATAAAGATGAACTGATAATCATCACCAAGAACGGAATCCTTATCAGATTGTCGGTTGAAGACATGCGCGTCATGGGAAGAGTAACCCAGGGTGTGAAGTTAATAGATCTCAGAGACAATGATGAAATTGCTGCAGTGACAAGAGTCAAGTATGATCCTGACGATGAGGACGACGATGGTTCTTTCGACGAATCTGATGAGTCACAAAATGAAAATCCTGACGATTCGGATGACAATGGCACGAAAGTTGAAGCAGATGAAAATTAAAATAATAACGAATAATTTATTAACAAAATAAAACCTATTATCATGAAAAAGAATTTTTTAGTATTAGCACTCGTTATTCTATCGTTTGGTGCTTATTCTCAGAAAATTGAAATTCAGAATGCATCTAACTATTCCAGAAACAAGGAAATTGACAAGGCGGTTGACTGCATAGAAAGAGCTACTACTAACGAAGAAACGAAAAATGACTGCAAGGCTTGGTACCTCAAGGGGAAGATTCTGCTCCAGCTCGACGATATGTATTCCATGGTTAAGATTGCCAGGGAAGGTATGACCGAAAAGGAATACAACAAGGCTTTAGCACCTTTCAATCCAACAGATCAGGGTGCTCCGTTGACTCCTGAAACAAGCAAGAACATCAAAAATAGTGACGGAACCAAAACAAAGAAGGCAATCTATATATATGATGTGACTGCTTACTTCAAGGATGGTAAACTGATTGAAGCTACTGAACCGTCAAACGGCAAATACCTTGACGTTTACAAACCTTCAATTCTTGACTGCGCGGTTGAAGCTTTTGACAAGGCTATTAAAATCGGCACTGAAGAAGAATTCGTGAATGAATCTTACATATTGCTCAAAAACCTCGAAAACCGTTACTACAATCAGGCCGTTAATTACTACAATGCAAAACAGTTCCTTGATGCGGCAAGAAGTTTTGAGAGAACGAATTATATTGCAGAGAAGTATTTCAACTCTCCAAGTGCCGAGAACAAGGCATACGCAGAGGAATGCTACCGCTATCAAGTTGTTGAAGACCTCAGGAACGGTGATACCGCAACTGCCTTGAAGAACATATCGGAAGGCTTGGAAAAATATTCAGACAATGTCAGCCTTATGCTTCAGGAAGCACAGATTTATCTCGAAAAGGGTGAAAATGAAAAGGTTATCGAAAAACTTGAAAAGGTTACAAAGATTGATGACTCCAATCCGACACTGTATTTCATCATCGGTCAGTCGTATGCCAATCTGAATAACGAAGAAAAGGCTATTGACGCTTACAAGAAAGTCCTTGAAATGGATCCGGAACATTTCGAAACAAACTACAACCTTGCTTCGGTCTATTTCAATAAGGGAACAGACTTGTACGAACAGGCAAACTCATTGTCGTTCGATGCGCCTGAAGAGCAGTATCAGAAACTCATTGACGAATCAACTGAATGGTTTGAAAAGGCAGTTCCTTACCTTGAGATTGCAGCGGATAAGGCTCCGGAAGATCTCGTAATCCTTCAAGCTTTGAGAAGTGTATATACACGTCTGAAAAGAAATGACGATGCTATAAGGATCACCAACCAGATGAAGGAAATCCAGGCAAAGGAAGCTGAATAAGTCTATAGAAATCGATAGAAATAATACATGAAATGCTACAGAGACGAGGCTTGCCCCGTCTCTGTTTATATATACCGTTTGAATTCCATGGCGAAAAAGGACACAGATGACATATCACGGATTTTGCGTGAGAACAGACTGAAATTGAAACAGCGGACTATGAAGGATATAGTCCGGTGGTATGTTTTGTCTGCACCTCGTGGTTGTCGTGACATATCGGCAATATTGAACAGGGAGAATGTCTTCAGAAATGATAATGATATTTCGCCGTTGGAATTTTTTGCCCCGACGTACGTCAGGGAGAAGTCGTTTAGGGGCAGGCAGATTCGTGTCACAAGTCCGCTTGCCTTGAATTACGTGTTTGTACATTCGTCACAGCGCGATATTGCTGAGATGATGACGCGTATAGAAAAGTTCCATTTCCTGCCAAGTGTGGTTGATGGTGATGGAATCAGGCATTATCCATATATCAAGGATGAGCAGATGCAGAATTTTATGTGGATTGCCAAGACATATTCCAATGAATTGCCTGCACATATCCCTGATATGCAGATGCTTGCCAAGGGAGACCGCATTCGCATCACTAAAGGTGATTTTGCAGGCTGTGAGGCCACTCTGTTAACTACACCCGGAAGCAAGTATAGAAAGATTGAAGTGGCTCTTGACAAATTCCTTTCGGTTCCGTTGCTTACGGTCCCTGCTGATGGTTATGTCCTGCTTGAACTGAATGAGGATTTGCGTCATCAGCATACCACTTTCAGCCTTGGAAAGTTTGAACAGTTGCATGAAGCGTTAGGGAGAGTAATGAGGTCAGGTGGGGGAGACGGTACGGGAAAAAATGACTGTCACAATGCGGAATGCGGAGACAGTGCAACGGAAGCTAATGGCAGTGGGGAGACTGTGGATATGATGAATGCCACAGATGAAGACAAAAGACGCGCAAGAGTGTTGATTAATCAGATATCGCAAATCAACAATGATGCGAGTGACTGGATGCGCTGTAAACGGTATGCGTTTCTTGCGGCTGCATACACGATATTGGGTGACGATGATGAGTTGCGCAAAACCATGGAAACAGCGAAATCCTTAGTTGCCGCTTCGAAGCTAAATGAGGGGAAAATCTTCCTTTGTGTGGTTATGTATGGCTGCACCAATAATGCGTTTTATTATGAGAAGGCGCACACGTATATGCATCAGCTGGATGACAAAACAAAAGAGAAAAAAAGTTATGCGTCTATTCTCCGCTTTTTAAATGATTACGACAGCTGGTACGGACATGTGAATGCATGAGGACATCAGAGCATGTCTTTATAATTGGCATTGTTGATAGATTGTTAATTAATCAATTCACATTTTTTTGAAAATCATACAGAAGTCAATAAAATATTGTATCTTTGCATTGTATAGAGGAATCTTGTATAAAAGATAATTGAAAACGGTAAAGGTTTCTCTATCTTTGCGTGTAATTATTTGTTTCTCAGCATTTTGTAAATTTGTTGAAGTCTTAGGACTATATCTTGGAAGGAAAAATCATTTTTCTTTCTAAAGCGTGGAGTATGTAATATTATTAACTTAAATATATTTTAAATGAAAAAAATTTTAATCGGATTAATGTTGATGATGTGTTCGGCATTTGCCTTCGCTCAGGGCAATAATGAAATTGTCAACAGACTTTCAAGCCAAATGGGTGCTTCCGGCACGCAGCTGGATCTGAACGGAAGTAATCAGCCTACCCCTAACACTCCCGGCAATGCAACATTGACGAACCCCACTGTCACCGAAACAGGAACTGTAAACAGGGTCAATCCGAAATCCACGGAAACCGGCACTGATTTATCGGATGTGGATTTGTCGGAATACATAATAGTGTCTCCTGAAGCCCAGCATTCTGATATTTTTGGTCATGACATGTTTTCGGGAAAGCTGTTGAATTTTGTTCCGAATTACAATTTGCCCACACCGAGCAATTACGTGTTATCAGCCGGTGACGGCATTGTCATAGACCTTTGGGGAGGTACTGCTGTAAGTTATGATTTAACCATTTCTCCTGACGGTTATGTGAATATTCCCAATATCGGTCCTGTGTATCTGATGGGGCAGACTATAGAGCAGGCTGAAAAAACATTGAGAAAAAAGTTCAGTAAAATTTATTCAGGTTTGAATTATGACACCAACATTAAGGTCAGCCTTGGAACCATCAGAAGTCTTACCGTTAATGTTGTCGGAGAAGTGACCGTTCCCGGGTCTTACACCTTGCCTTCACTTTCAACTTTGTGTGGAGCAATTTATACGGCGGGAGGTGTCACGAGGCTTGGTACCGTCAGGAACATCAAGTTATACAGAAAGTCAAAATTAACTGCATGTTTTGATGTCTATGATTACCTTTTGTCAGGCAAACTGGAACAGAATATAAGACTTGAGGACAATGATCTCATAGTTGTTGAGCCATATAGGACTGTTGTCAGCATTTCCGGAAATGTGAGAAGACCGATGAGATATGAAATCAATGAAGGACAGACTATAGCAGATTTGATAAACTATGCATGCGGATATACTGACGATGCTTATTACGATTATGTGTCAGTAACCCGCAGCAAAGGTGAAATGCAGTCGGTTTATACTGTTTCTTCAGATGAGTTTATGACATTTGTACTTCAGGACGGTGATGCCGTCACTGTTGGAACAAATCAGAGGAGATTCTCAAACAGAGTGACTATCAGCGGAGCTGTCTATTATCCGGGTTCTTATGCCATATCTGATGAAATTCAGACGGTTTCCCAGTTGATTAGCATAGCAGGCGGTCTGACGGAAAATGCTTATATGACTGAGGCATACATTGAAAGACAGGATGAGCAGCTCCAACCGCAGGCGTTTCGTTTCTCACTTGAAGATGTCATGAACCATAAGACTGATGTCAGATTGCAACGTGAAGACAGAATTACTATAAAGACCATAGACAGTTTTATCACAAGATACAATGTGAGTATTATGGGAGAGGTCAAGCATCCTGTCACAATGCAGTATGTTGATGGCATTTCCTTGGGTACTCTAATATATCAAGCCAATGGTTTTACTGAGGATGCTTCTTTGCATAATATTACAATAAACCGTCGTATCATTGACAAAACTGCCATGTCTGTTCCTGACACCATCGCTGAAATCATTTATGTTGATCTGACTGGGGAAGTTAATCCGGACACTATTATGCTTCGTCCGTATGATATAGTTTCAGTCAGCAAGTCTCCAACTAATATTCCACAGAAGACTATAACAATCAAGGGTGAGGTCAATTTTCCGGGTACTTACGTAATTGAAAACAATACTGTGCGAATTTCTGATATTATTGCAAGGGCCAACGGACTCACCAGGGATGCCTATACAAAAGGGGCAACTCTTACAAGAAATGAAATGGGTGGGGATTTGATCAAACAACGAATAATGAATTATGAATTAAAACAAGCAATATATTCTCATGATTCTTTGAACTTGTTATATTTTGACGTACTTAATTATGATTTGGGAAGTACTGTTTCCATTGATGATATACAGTATATTATTGACCATCCGGGTTCAGACTATGATTTGGTTCTTGAAGGTGGTGATATTATCAATATACCCCGAATGAATAAGTTGGTAACAGTTTCCGGGGCTGTGCTTATGCCCAATAAGATTGCGTATAATCCATCATTGTCATGGAAGGATTATATAGACAAAGCTGGTGGTTTTGATTATAATGCGAGGAAATGCAAGACAATGATCGTGTATATGAATGGCAACATAGTTACACGTTCCAAAGGTTTAGCCGTTGAGCCGGGATGTGAGATTTATGTTCCTTCAAAGAAAGTCAGACCGGAAAGTGATTACGCCAAAATGACTCCTGCACAATGGGTATCACTTGCAACTTCAACTGTAAGTCTGGCGGCGATAGTCATATCATTGATTAATACACTGACACCAAAAAATTAATATTAGCAGAAAATGAGTGAAGAAAAAATAAAAGAGCTGCAGATTGAGGATTTACCGGTGGAAGATGATGAAGAAAGCAGTCTGGATGTCAAGCAGATATTGAAAAGAATCTGGCAGAAAAAAATCCTGATTATTTGCATAACATTGATTTTTATAGCAATAGGGCTGTTGGTAGCTTTGTCAAAGAAAAATTTTTATACTGCATCGTGTTTGCTCGTGGCACAGACAAGTTCGACTAACGGTGGGGGAGGGGCAATGTCTTCAATTGCTTCTTCTTTTGGACTTTCGTTGGGGAACAATGCTTCATCCGGTGAACTGTCCCCAATGCTTTATCCCCAAATTATTAAGAATGTTGATTATCAGAAAGAACTGATGAGAACTCCATTAAACTTCAAAGGTTACGATGAACCAATCACATTCATGGATTATTATACCGATCCGCAATATAGTACAAAAAAGTCTTTAATAAAGAAAAGTAAAAAAAACCAAAACACCAATCAGTTTCAGACTACAGACTCTTTGAGTTCAATCAATTCCTTAAATTTCAAAGAACAATTATGTAAAGATCTGTTGGATGAAAAAGTTGTATTGTATCCCGTTAATAGTGATGGAAGTATTGTGCTGAGAGCAACCATGAATGAGCCATTGGCTGCCGCGCAGCTTGCTGATGCCGCACTACAACTAGTGCAGAAATATATTACCGACTTTAAAATCCAGAAGGCAAAATCACAGCAGGAATATATTCGTCAGCGTCATGATGAAGCGAAATTGCAGTATGAGCAAGCCCAGAAAGAATACGCTCATTATCAGGATGCCAACAGGCTGTTAAGTACGGCAACTTCACAGATTGAGATGCAGCGTCTCCAAAGAAACTATGAGTTGGCATTCGCGCTTTATTCACAACTGTCGAGCCAACTGATTACCGCTGATCTGCAGGTCAAGGAGGATACACCTATACTTACGGTTGTGGATCCTATTGTCATACCATACAAGAAGGCAGGTCCTCATCGTTCCCAGCTTTTATTTGTATGGACTGCAGTTGGTTTTATCATCGGAATATTATTGGTTGTAGGCTTGGATTTCATATATAAGTCATTTGGATGGAAGCCGAAATGGTGGAAGGTGGAAGAGAGTGAAGTTATAAAAGAGTGATGTTATAAAATAGAATTTTGCCGCAAATGCCTCCGACTCAGTCTAATAAAAAACGCATTGCAAAGAACACTATTGCATTGTATGTGAGGATGTTTGTAAACCTCGTCGTGTCGCTCTACACCTCGCGGGTGGTGTTGGCTACATTGGGTATCGAGGATTATGGCATCTATGGCGTAGTAGGAGGCATCGTGGGTATGTTCTCATTCCTTAACGCTGCCCAAAGTGGTGCCACCTCCCGTTTCCTGACTTATGAGATGGGGAAGGGCAACAAGCAGAAGTTAAAGGACACCTTTTCTTCCGCATTGATTGTACATGTCATCATAGCCTTTGTGGTTGTGATTCTGGCTGAAACTATTGGCATTTGGTTCCTTGAAAACAAACTGGTCATCCCAGAGGAGAGAATGCATGCTGCCCGTTGGGTGCTGCAGCTTTCCATTATTTCATCTTTCTTTAGTATCACTCAGGTGCCTTACAATGCCACTATCATCGCACATGAAAAAATGGATGTCTATGCCTACGTGGAAATGTTGCACGTTTTTCTCAAGTTAGGCATCGTATATCTGCTGATGATGGTTAACATCGACAAGTTAATCCTTTATGCAGCATTAGTGCTCGCGGTTACTATATTGATAGCTGTGATTTATATGCTCTATTGCATCTTACATTATGAAGAGGTCAGCTTAAGATTTATCTGGGACAAAGGTATCATTAAGTCTTTGCTTTCTTTTTCAGGATTCAACCTGTTTGGCAATATGGGAGGTATTTTCAATCTGCAAGGCACAAATTTCGTGGTCAACATGTTCTTTGGAGTCACTTACAATGCTGCAGTGGGTGTGGCCACCACAGTCTCAGGGGCCATTGAAGGATTTGCGTCCAACGTGCTTACCGCATTTCGCCCTCAAATCACTAAGGACTATGCGCGAGAGGATTATCATGGTTTCGAGAAATACATTGACATGGCCATTAAGGTCATTCTCATCATTTACTGTCTTGTTGCCATTCCGGCTTTCATTGAGATGGACAAGATACTCAGCCTTTGGTTGAAAGAAGTGCCGGTTTGTGCCAATATCTTTTGTCGCCTGATGCTGATCAACATCTTTTTTTCCACCATGCGCCACATAATTACGGTTGGCATTCATGCTACGGGAAGGGTGAAGACTATCAGTATGTGGACAGGAACGCTGCAAATGCTCAACCCTTTCGTGATATGGTTCTTATATAAGGCAGGCATGCCCCCTCAATATACTTATGTGTCCATCATTATTGTCAATGCCTTGCTGTCGGCCATTGACTTGGGATTACTTCACAATTATGTTTCGCAAATCAGGATACGTAAGCTGGCTATTTCTTGTCTGCTTGTGCTGGCAGTATGCAGTGCATCATTATTATTATCCAATTATCTCATAAACTTTATGGACAGTTCCATCAGCCGGATTTTTGTTTCCATTCTTGTCTGCACTGCATTAACATTGTCTATGTCCTGGTTCATCTGTCTTGAAAAGGGGCAGAAAGAAACCATAAAATATTATATAAGCAGCAAAATACATAGGAAAAAACGTATTACAAATTATCAATAAATCATATAATAGATGGATAATATATTGTTGTTGGATACTTCAATTACCACTTTCAACAAAGGCGATGACATCATTATGGAGTGTACCCGCAAAGAGCTTGCGCCACTGTTGGAGAACGCTTTCGAAATCACGTTGCCTACACATGTGTCTCCGTTTCATTGGTATCAGGTTTGGCGCAATTCTTTATATGTTCAACGCATTGCCAGTTGTGACTATAAGTTTGTTGGGGGCTCGAACATTCTCATCCCTAACCTGCTGACGCATTTCCCGCAATGGAACATCAACTTGTTCAATTACCAACCGATGAAAGGATGTATTTTGGTTGGGGTGGGGGCCGGTGCAGGCGCAGAGGGCAAAATGAGCAAATACACAAGGATGGTCTATCAACGGCTGCTAAACCATGATTTTTTCCATAGTGCACGCGATGAGCGCAGCAAGCAATATATCGAGAGACTTGGTCTCAAGGCTATCAATACTGGATGCGTCACCATGTGGATGCTGACGCCTGAGTTTTGTGCAACCATTCCCACAACCAAAGCCGACCGAGTGGTGTTTACTTTGACAGCATCCACTAATCCACAGCGTAAGGCAAAGCACCAACAAATGATAGATATATTGCTCCGCAATTATCACGAAGTGTGGTTTTGGCCTCAAGGCATCGATGACCTTGACCATTTCCGCCATCTCAACGATACAGAAAGCATCCGTATCCTTGCTGCTAACAAACAAGCCTATGATGACTTCCTGACACAAAACGATACTGACTATGTAGGTACTCGTCTTCACGGAGGCGTTTATGCCATGCGGCATGGCCGCCGCGCCATCATAATCGCCATTGATGAAAGGGCTCGCAGTATCAATGAGAAAAACCATCTGAATTGTATTGACTTTGATCATCTGGATGATTTGGAGGAAATGATTACGAGCGAATTCAAAACGAAAATAGTTATGGACTTCGATAGTATCAGACAGTGGAAGTCACAATTCGAGGGATATAAATTTGACATATAGTTTTCTATGGATAGCGTAATACTTAAAGAAATAAAGGTTAGTGGTAATCATGTGGATTATCACTTTGAGGCTACTGGTATTTTGAAACCATATTTTTCTACTGATACCATGTTTATTGAATATCAGGAAGACGTGTCTATGGTTCCAGAATCAATACTTGCCGCACCGTTTGTTGCCAACATAATTCCGTTGATGTGGGCTACAAATACCATTTTGTGGGTTAAGGAACTGGATCATACGTTTTATGACTCACTTGTTCGTGTGTATTATGCCTACCAACGCATGTACCCCCACTTTCCCTTGAGAGGTGATATCTTTCCTGGCAAGTTTATAGACAATCAGTTAGATGTTAAACGGGAGTCACTGCTATTGTTTAGTGGCGGTTTGGACGCTAACTGCACGTATGTGCGTATTCGTGACACAAAACCTTTATTATTCAATATACAAGGATGGTATAAGAGCCTTACGGATTTGGATGAAGCTGCAGATGCTGATATACGCGATGTCAACAATTTTGCAAAGCGTGAAGGAACAGACAGTTCGTCTGCAAAAAGCAACTTTGCTGTTGTAGTAAAAAGAATGGAGTGGGAAAAGAAGATACGTCCACAATTTGGTGACTCATGGTGGCATGGTTTCAATCATTCAATGGCATTTATTACCATCGCAATGCCTTTGGCGTTTAAACATGGAATCAAAAACATTTATATCGCCAGTTCTGTACCTATGGGAGAATACGCCACGTGTGCTTCTCACATCACAACGGATAGCGAGTTTCGTTTTGCAGGAGTTGGCGGGTGCATACATGACGGGGCCGAATTGGTTCGACAGGAGAAAGTGCAAACAGTAGTGGAATACCAAAAGACCACAGGCAAACCATACCCTATGCGTGTGTGTTCATTCAATGACCATAACTGTTGCGAATGTGAAAAGTGTTTTCGGACAGTTCTTGGACTTACCGCCGAAGTTGTAGATGTCCGGGATTTCGGATTCTATATCGACAAACCCCTGAAAGAGCATTGGGAAGACGTTATGTCCCGTCGCGCTGGGTTAATGAGCTTCAAATCAGATAGTAAAGTCCATTGGCCACATATCATCTCTCGCATGAAAACCAACTATGACAAGATGAATCAGGAACAAAAAGACTTTGTGGATTGGTTCCTGAACTTTGATTTCGACAAGGCCAAACGAGAAGGGTTAAGAAAATACTACAGGAAAAATTTCTTTAAAATCATAAAAAGAAAGCTGCATTTATAAGACTCCGCATCCTTTTCGTCATGCGGTGCCTTGAAATATGTGTTGTGGCACTCCAGTCTTCAGATTTGTCATCGTGTGAGTGAAGACTTGGATTTGTATGGCAATACGATGAAGAACATCAATGTCAAATGTTTCAGCAGATAATGCAAGAATAGCCAGGAACACTGCTTATTTGTACGTCAGGATGTTTGTGACTATGATAGTGTCTCTATATACGTCACGAATAGTACTGAAGGTGCTGGGTGCTTCCGATTATGGCCTTTATAGTGTTGTAGGCGGGATAGTTTTTGTTTTTTCTGTAATTAGTGACACTTTAACATTAGGAACTGAGAGATTTCTTAATTATGCAATGGGTGAAAATGATTTTCTGAAACTGCAGAAGACATTTTCAATTTCTCTGACTATTAATATTGTTGCATCATTAATAATACTGCTGCTTGCTGAAACATTAGGACTTTGGTTTTTGAATTATAAAATAAACATTCCTCCGGGAAGGGAAACTGCAGCGTTCTGGGTCTATCAGTTTTCTGTGGCTATGTTCATTGTAAACCTGATTCAGATCCCATTCAATGGAAGTATAATTGCCCATGAACAAATGAATGTTTTTGCTATTATGAGCATTTTTGACGCTGTAATGAAACTTCTGATTGTGATTCTGTTACAATTTCTTGTTTATGACAAGCTTATATTGTATTCTGCATTAATGTTAATGATTGGCCTGATTTCAATGCTCATTTATAATATATATTGTCACCGTAATTATGCTGAGTGCAGATGGCGTCTGATGTGGGACAGGAAGTTGGCTGCACAGATTTTGACATACAGCGGATGGAATATGTTTGGCAGCGGCGTGAGCTTTGCAACAGGACAGGGAATAAACATACTTTTGAATATTTTCTGTGGCACGGTGGTTAATGCTGCGAGAGCAATCTCGGTCACAGTAAGCTGGTTTGTCGGCAAGTTCGCAATTAATGTCCAGACGGCTGTCAATCCCCAGTTGATTAAGATGTATGCTGCAGGTGAATATGATAAAATGTACAGGCTGACTGTAAACAGTTGCCGTGTCAACGCATATATTTTTCTTTCTGTGGCCATTCCGTTGGCAATAGAAATGGAGTATGTCCTCAGATTATGGCTTGGAGAATATCCGGAAAACACGGTAATATTTTCCAGAATTGCACTTGTTCAGATGTTCCTGTATGTCCTTGACAGGCCGTTAATCGTTCATATTAATGCAGCCGGGAAAATGAAAATGCCAAATCTCACTGATGGTGTTGCTCTTCTGATGGCTTTGCCGATAAGTTATTTAGTGTTGAAACTTGGATATGGTCCGGTTGCTGTTTGTTGGGTTAATGCCTTGATATGGCTCTGTGATAATTTTTTCTCCGTATATTGGCCGAACAAATATACAGGTATTCCTGTAAAAATGGTGCTTAAGGAAGTTTATGCGAATGTTTTTATTGGAGGAACGATAATGTTTCTAGTGCCATATTTTGTTTCGCATACAATGGCAGATGGACTGTTACAATTTCTTGTCGTGGGGCTTGTGAGCGTGGTTACTTCGTTTTCAGTAGTTTATTTATGGGGAATGACGAAGGGGATGAGGAAAGTTTTTTTAGAAAAAATCCATGTCTCTAAAACATCATGAAATGATGAAAACAGTTACCGTTTTTACTCCGACATATAACCGGGCATATACTCTTCCAAAACTTTATAACAGTCTGTGCCGTCAGACATCCGGGGATTTTATGTGGCTTATAGTCGATGACGGTTCCACCGACAATACGGGAGAATTGATTAAAGGATGGCAAGAGGAAAACAAGGTTTTGATAGAGTACCATAAGCAATCAAACGGCGGAAAGATGCGGGCGCACAATCTCGGGGTTAAACTGTGCAATTCGGAATTGTTTTTTTGTGTTGACAGTGATGATTACATTCCTGATGTGGCCATTGAACATATTATTGATTTTTGGAATGAACATACTGACAGGAATAATATCGCTGGTATTATTGGATATCGTTATGTAATTGATAATGAAAACGATAAAAATCCCAAAATATTGAGCCGATTTGGTGTTGATTATCCGGTTACGGATCAGGAACTGACTAATCGAGGATTCAAAGGAGATAATGCAAAGATATTTCGTACGGATATTATCCGTCAGTATCCCTTTCCTGAAATAGAAGGAGAAAAATTTATCAGTGAAGTGTCAGCTTTTGACAGAATATGGCAGGACTACAAGATGTTCCTTATGGATGAAGCTGTGACAACAAGTCTATATTTGCCTGATGGATACTCCAAAAATTTCAGGTACATTTTAATGAGCAATCCAAAGGGAACTGCTTTGGTTTGCAATCAAAGTTTGAAATTCTGGGGAAATGAAATGTCCTTAGTCAGTAAATTACGCAGACTTACCAAGTATATTACCATGTCACGGTTAGCTGGTAACAATGACATATATAAAGATTCGGCTGTTAAAATGCCGTTATATCCTCTTTGCTATATCGTAAGCCTTTTCCTGACGCCATACTATAGATGTGAGTTGAAATCAATTGAAAAAATATGAAACCGCGTATCCTTTTCGTCATGCACTACCTTGAGATTGGCGGTGCCGAAACTGCGCTTATAGGCTTGCTCAACACTATCGACTATTCCCGTTACGATGTTGACCTGTTCCTCCATTCCCATCATGGTGAGATGATGCCCTTTTTACCGAAGGAAGTGAACTTGTTGCCTGAGATTCCCATTTATGCCCAAATAGAGCGTCCGATTAAAAATGTTTTGAAAGACGGTTATTTGCGCATGGTGGCAGCGCGTATAAAGGCAAAAATGCGGGCAAGGCGATATATTAGTAAGCATCATGTTGTTAAGGAAACGACAGCAGGTATGCAATATACTGCTGCTGCGGTTACTTCGCTGCTCCCAGCCATAAATCCCTCTGTTGAATACGATTTGGCCATAAGTTTCCTCCAACCGCACAATATTGTCCGTGATAAAGTGCGTGCCAAAAAGAAAGTTTGCTGGATTCATACGGACTATTCGGTTGTGGATGTCAGTGCAGAAGACGAATTACCCGTCTGGAGTGCATTTGACTATGTGGTGTCCATCTCCAATGATGTGACGAAATCTTTCCTGCAGGCTTTCCCTACATTGGAGAGTAAGATTGTTCTGATGGAAAACATTCTTTCTCCAACGTTTGTGCGCCAACGTGCCGAAGAGTTTGATGCACTGCCGGAGTTACAAAAAGATATGTTAAAACTGTTGTCTGTAGGTCGATTCTCAAAAGCCAAAAATTATGACAACGTACCGGATATCTGTCGTCGTATGGTCGAAATCGGTGATGTTGATTTCCGTTGGTACATAATCGGCTACGGCCCCGATGAGCAATTAATCCGCTCCAAGATTGCTGAAGCTGGCATGGAAGACCGTATCATCATTCTTGGAAAGAGGTCGAATCCTTATCCTTACATCAGGGCGTGCGACATCTATATACAGCCATCGCGCTATGAGGGCAAGTCGGTAACCGTGCGTGAGGCGCAGATGTTATACAAGCCCGTGGTTGTGACCAATTATCCTACGGCTTCCTCACAAATAAAGGATGGTCATGACGGCGTAATCGTTCCGATGGACAACCAAGGCTGTGCGGAGGGCATTATCAATTTGATTAGGGATAAAGCCAAACGGGAGGAAATCATAGAATACCTCAAGACCCACGACTATGGGAATGAGAAGGAGGTTGAGAAATTATACGAAATGTTATAGTATTTTATGGGGTTGATACAAAAGTTCCTTTTCAAGTATATTCACGACAATTGGAATATAGCCATAGCTGACATTGGCGATGATTTGTCTCCCTTGAATATCAAGTGGATGAAACATGAGTATAAAGACCGATGGTTTGCTGACCCGTTTTTTGTCGGCAAAACAAAGGATGCTTATATTATCCTTGTGGAAGAGTTTGTTCGTGATGCTCGTAAAGGCAGGTTGGCGCGTCTGACGGTTGACATAGAGGATTGTCGATTGCTGAAGAATGAAACCATCTTGGATTTGCCTACAAGGTTGTCATTCCCCAATATAATCATTGTCGATGAAAAGACCTATATTTATCCGGAAAATGCCCCTTCAGGTAATACAAAATACTATGAATATGATACAATATTAAGGAGTCCACGGTTATTGTCAGACCTTCCTTTGATAGATGCTGTTATCTATAGGCATGAAGATAAATTTTACTTGCTATATACTTTAGTGAAAGACTGTAACGGCAATGTGTTACATGTTGCGGTAGCTGACAGTGTATTTGGTGAATACAAGCCAATTCAGGAGATAACATTTGCTGATAATGTTGCCCGGCGTGCCGGCAATGTCTTCCAATGGAAAGGTCGTTCAATAAGTCCCGCTCAAGTGAATAACAATCGTTATGGCGAGGGGATATCGTTTCAAGAGATTGCAATTGAAAACGGATTGGTCTCATTGCGGGAGATCAAGAGGATTTTTCCTTCGTGGCATGAATACGATAAAGCATTTCATACTTATAATGTTTCAGTCAATAAGGTGGTGATAGATGGTGTTAGGATAGGTTGGCCCACAATCAGCAGAAGCTATACAAAACTGCGAAATACTTGTGCTATCAGAAAATAGGTGTATGTTGTTGATTATAAATGTTATATAAATTATTATGTCAACAATAAAATTTGATTGCAGATGGACATCGGAAGTGGATGACCAATTTGTTAAGGATTGGACTTATGTTGTGAGGTCGGTTTTTGGAGGATTTAGTGATGGGTTTATAAAAAGAAAGTATTTTGAGAATATCTATGGTCCTTCTGTTATGGTTGTCGCATATATGGATAATCAACCTGTTGGAGCCGATGCATTATGGAGGAACGATGTTAATTGCCAGGAGGCTTATCAGTCTGATGATACTGCTGTCATAGAGAATGCCAGAAAGAAAGGTGTTATGACAGGGTTTACCAAAGTTGAATTATCAAAAATCCCATCAGGAAGTTATATATATGGGTCTCCCAATGGACAATCATATTGGGGATATAAAAAAATGGGGTGGAATGAGATTGCCATGTATTCAGCCATTTATTCCGGTCCCAAAAGGTATGCCGAAGAATATCCCCAAAAAATGTCAAAGGAATATGCACAATGGTGGATTGTCGGCACAGACAAATACTATATTAAGAGATTTGGACACTATTATTTGGTATCAACTGGCGGTTGCCGGAGTTTTTATGTACTTTTGATAGCAGAGGTTGATGCAGACACCGCTCTCATGTATCCTCGTTTTAGGAAGTTGGCTCTTTTAATATACCGATCGTACAAAAAAACATGGTTGTGGAGACTGCGCAGGAAGGAGTCAATGCATCATATTAGTTGGCAAGACGATCCTGGAGTTTTCCCATATTGGAAGCTTGATGGTTATGGTGAAGAATCATAGAATACCTCAAGACCCAAGGAATGAGACAGAGGTGGAGAAACAATATTAAAATAAATTGATATGGCTAAACAAAGAATTCTATATCTGGATGTGATTCGGATAATAGCTTGTTGCATGATAGTACTTATACATTCGCCACATCCACAGGCTGGAAATCCAAATTATGTTGTGGTTCTCATAAGTTTTATGACAGCTGCAGGTATAGGTTTGTTCTTTATGGTGAGTGGTGCGTTGTTGCTTCCTGTGGAGATGCCGACTATGGAATTTCTTCGTAAACGTATCGGTAAGGTGGTGTTTCCAACATTGTTTTGGAGCTTTTTCTATCTTGCCGTCCAATATTTGTGGGGCGAAAAAACTATGAGTGAAATTGGGAGAGCTATTGTTTCCATTCCGTTTTCAGTTCAAGGACATGGTGTGCTTTGGTTCATGTACACTTTGGTAAGTTTGTATTTGCTTGCTCCTGTCATTTCACCATTTTTAGTCCGTTCAAGCGAAAAAGAAATCCGTTTTTACCTTATACTTTGGGGAGTGGCTTTATGTTACCCATGGCTGAAGGCATGGTTGGGAATAGACGAGTCGCCGACAGGCATTTTGTATTATTTTACTGGTTATGCAGGCTATTTTGTCCTTGGATATTACTTGAAAACATATCAACCCAAAATACATCCCATACTTTCGCTTTTACTTATCGTGGTTCCCGTAATTGCTTTGGCAGTCTATGCATATACAGGACATGGGCATTGGCAGTCTTCTGGTCGTTTCTGGTTCTTGAGTATCTTTATGGTGATGATGTGCATAGGTTGGTTTAATTTAATCAAGTTGACATGCAATAAATTGAATAATTGGTTGATGGAAAAACAAAGCAGGTACAACTTTTTGGTTACATTCAGCAACTGTTCTTTTGGCATTTATCTGATACACATTTTCATTATGAGGTATATTCTATGGCATATTGATTTTATCGTATTTGGGCTTGGTGGCATCGGACAAATCGTGATGACATGGTTGCTTACTATTTCCATTAGTTTTTTGCTCACTTATGCCATATCGTATTTGCCTTTTTCGGAATACATTATAGGTTTTCATCATAAACAGAAAAAATGATAACTAAAATAATCCATTATTGTTGGTTCGGGCGCAATCCTTTGCCTGAATCTGCGCAAAAATGCATCGCCTCATGGCGGAAGTTCCTTCCCGATTACGAAATCAAGGAATGGAATGAAGATAATTTTGATGTAAACATGGTCCCTTATACTGCGGAGGCCTATTCAGCTAAGAAATATGCCTTTGTAAGCGACTATGCGCGGTTTTGGATACTTTATCGTTATGGTGGTTTGTATTTTGATACTGATGTGGAGGTGATTAAGCCTATGGAAGATATTATAGAGCGCGGACCGTTTATGGGTATTGAAGTGGAGTCCAAAGATACCGGCAATGGTCCAAGTGTGCCTATGGTTGCACCAGGACTTGCATTGGGTGCTGAACCTAATATGGACATCTATAACATTTTAATCCAATATTACAGTGAACTTCATTTTTTGGATAAGGATGGCAACCAGAATTTAGTCACTTCAGTAAAACATTTAACAGGTATTTTGGTGCAGAATGGACTGCAGGCATCCAATGGACTGCAGAATGTATCAGGTATCTGGATTTACCCCCGAGATTATTTCAATCCTTTGGATAGTCTTACTGGAAGACTGAAACTTACGGAAAACACCCGCTCCATCCATTGGTACATGAACTCTTGGAGTGACACTTCCAAGTTATACAGATGGCTTTCAAAAATGTCGCATCGTTTTCTTGGAGTGAATAGTCTTAATTGGCTGAAAAAAATAATACACAAGTAAAATGCTCGGATTTTCAGCAGCTTTTGTCAGGGATTTCTATTTTATCCTGATGTTGGTTCTGACATTGATGGAATGCATTAAATTGATGTCAGTCAGGGAAATCGAATACAAAAAGAACAATACTTTGTCAATAACCGGACTGCTGCTGACCCTTTTTCTCATTTTCTTCTTGGGATTACGTCCTGAAAGTGGAAAAGTGTTCACTGATATGACAATGTATATTTGGTCTTATAAAAATAATCTTACCAGTGCAGATCCTTTTTTTAATTTTCTTTCCCATTTCTTCAATGATCTTGGAGTATCACCAACAGGTTGGATATTATTTATAGAAACAGTATATATAGGTTGTACATATTTGGCAGTTACGAAACTGTTTAAAAGTTATCAATATGTGGCACTTTTATTTTTATATACTTCATTTTCCTTTTTCTCCTTTGGAACAAATGGGCTGAGAAACGGCATGGCTGCAAGTATAATGTTGTTGTCGTTCTCTTATATGATCACTCGTAAGCCAAAAGATATAATAATGGGAATTGTATTGGGCATTGCTTCAGTTTGTACTCATAAGGCAATGCTGCTGCCATTTGGTTGTTCGTTACTGTCATTGTTTGTCATAAAACGTTTTCGGACGGCTATCATAATTTACATGATATCAATAGTAATATCGCTTACTTTGGGTGCTGCAATCTCAGAAATAGTTTCCGCTTTGGCTGTTTTAAGTGAAGACGAAAAAATGTACGGCTATATGAATCCTAGTGAAACATTTCAGGACAGAGTCGGTTTCAGGTGGGACTTTCTGCTATATAGTGTTACTCCGATAATACTGGGTTATTTTGCTGAACAAAAGGAAGACAAGTTAAACAAACGATATATTTATCTTTTAAACACATATATTTTAGCCAATTCTTTCTGGGTTATAGTTATAAGGGCATATCAGTCCAACAGATTTGCATATTTGAGTTGGTTTATTTATGGCTTGGTTCTTTCATACCCCCTAATAAAGGATAATTGGAAGGGCAAAAATAAAAAAATAGCACTTGCATTGTTTGGGCAGGAAGCATTTACCATGTTAATGTTCCTTATGAGCAGATAAACGCATATACATATTAAAAGATTATGAAATACAGGATTTCCGTGCTGATGAGCATATATAATTGCGCTGACACATTGGTGGCTGCCCTTGATTCTTTGTATGCCCAGACATATAAGGATTTTAAGATAATTCTTTGCGAAGATGGAAGCAAGGATGACACATATAAAGTCGCTGAAGAATACGCAAAGGAACATGACAACATTCTGTTGTTAAGGAATCCCAAAAACATGGGTCTCAATTATTCCTTGAATGTATGCCTTGCACATGCTGATACGGAATATTGCGCACGCATGGACGGTGATGACATTTCCTTGCCGCATAGATTCAAAGAGGAAATCGAGTTTCTTGATTCTCATCCGGAATATGACATCGTGAGTGGTCCGATGCAGTATTTTGATGAAAACGGAGTCTTTATGACAGGCCACGGTAAGGGTGAGGTCACAAAAATGGATTTTGTCAAAGGTTCTCCTTTCTGTCATGCACCTTGTATGGTCAGGACCGAAGCATACAAAGCTGTCGGTGGTTATACTGTCGATAAAAGATTGCTCAGGGTTGAGGATTATCATTTGTGGTTTAAGATGTATGCGGCAGGATATAAGGGCTATATGCTCGCAGAACCCGTTTATGCAATGCGGGATGACCGGAATGCTACAGCAAGGAGAAACTTCAAAGGCAAATTGCATCAGGCATACGTTATGTATATAGGCTTTAAGATGTTGAAAATGCCTTTATGGTGTTATGTCTTTTGTTTGAGACCGATTGCTGTTGGATTGCTTCCGACTTCATTATATTCATATTTGCACAAAAACAAAAAAAGATGAAAAGGAAAATATGCTTTGTGGTTTCTGATCCAGGGACCGCCCGTGCCTTTCTGAAAACACCGATGCAAAAGTTGTCTCCAGAATATGACATTTATTTGGTTGCAAACACAAACGGAAGTGATATGACAACCGAATTGCCGATTAAAGAGTGCAAGGATATCAAAATAGAGAGGAGACCTGACATTTTTGTTGATTTAAAGGCTTTAAGGCAACTCTATCGATATTTCAAAAAAAATGACTTTTATGCCGTTCATTCTTATACATTAAAAGCGTCACTGTTGACAGCTATTGCCGGTAAATGGGCCAGGGTCCCTAAAAGAATCCGAAATTTCTCGGGTCAGCTATGGTGTAATATGACCGGATTGAAGCGGAGGTTTTATAAAGCAATTGAACATATAATTGTCCGTCGTGACAATTATTTTATGGTTGACTGTAATTCCCAAAGACAATATCTTATAGACGAAGGTATCCTGAAAAGTCCGGACCAGGCATATATACCTGCAAATGGTTCAGTCTGTGGAATAAATATAAAAAAATTTGAATTCTCTCAGACCAAACGGGATAGTATGAGAAAAAAGCTGGGATTCAGTGAAGACATGGTAGTATTTGTTTATTTGGGAAGAATCCGTAGAGAAAAGGGTGTCAACGAAATACTGGCAGCTTTTGACCGTCTCGCCTCATGCTATGACAAGGCATTTCTTCTGATGGTCGGCAGGGAGGAAGATGACACACTGTCAACCTTAAGTAATTACAGTAATATACATGATGGTGTCAACTATCATTATTATGGGTTTACTTCCGAACCTGAGCTGTTGCTGCATTCTGCGGATGTCTTTTTATTCCCGTCATATAGAGAAGGGTTCGGCCTGGCAGTTCTGGAGGCTTCATGTGTCAGACTTCCTGTAATATGCAGCGACGCATACGGAGTAATGGATGCCATGGTTGATGACGTGACCGGCCTGCGTTGCAAGGCACGTGATGTGGATTCCCTCTATAATTGTATGGAACGTTTATATCTTGACAAAGACCTGCGTGCCCGTCTGGGGCAAGCTGGCATGGAAAGAGTCATTAAGGACTTTCCAAGTGAACTGGTGACGGATGCATGGGTCGATTTTTATAAAATGGTTAGTTCAAATTAATCTGATATATGGATTCTATTCTGATCTTAGGTAGCGGAACTCAGGGCCTGGCTACCGTAAGTTCCTTGAAGCATTCAGGATACAGGGTCGTTTTGTTATGTTCTGACAAAAACAATTATGCTGACAAATCCCGATGTGTTGACAAATTATTCAATTATGAACCAAAATTGAAAGATGATGAATTATTCAACACCATAGTAAAAATATTGGTTGATGAGAATATTAAAGCAGTTCTGCCTATGGGAGACGGGATGGCTGAATTTCTCTGTAAGCATAAAAATGATATTGAGAAATATGTCGCTAAAATAGGGCTGCCGTCATTGGATGTGTTTTATAAGGGATACGACAAGAATCAGCTGATGACCCTTTGTGCAAGGAATGGTTACCCGCATCCTGAATCAATAGACATGTCTGTTGTAGCATTGTCAGACGATGCCTTAAAGAATTTTTATTATCCGGCTTTGCTGAAACCCAACTGTACGACTGGTGGGAGAGGGATGAAAATAGTGAACAGCTATGAAGAGATGAAATCGGTGTATGATGGTCTTCGGGCACAGTATGGCGATTATCATCTGCAACGTTTTGTGAGGGCTGGCGGGCGACAGGTGAAAATTCAGATTCTTCTTGATGAAAAAGGCAATATGGTCTGTTCGTCTGTTTTGCAGAAGGTCAGATGGTATCCTGTGAAAGGCGGCAGCAGCTGCTGTAACATTTCCATCGAATCGCCTGATGATGTAAACGTGTGCTATAATATTCTGAAGGACATTGGCTGGAATGGTTTTGCTGACTTTGATTTGATTGAAGATCCTGACAGCGGAAAATTATTGGTTATGGAGATTAATCCGCGTCTGCCGGCATGTATAAAAGGCGCTATCGCTGCAGGAATCAACTGGCCTGAGATTATAGTCAACTATATTTTGGACAGACCTCAGAAAGTGTACAATTATACTTCAGGAATGGCTTTAAGACATCTCGGGTTAGATACGCTTTGGTTTTTCAAATCCCCTAATCGTTGGAAAACAAAACCATCATGGTTTAAATTCTTCGGTAAAAACGTAAGTTATCAGGATATGAACGGGTGGTCGGACCCAATGCCATTTATAGCAGGAACATTTAATAATTTGAAAAAAATCTTTTCAGGTAAATAATAAAAATATGGGCAAACATAGATTGGACTATATTGACATAGCCAAAGGAATTGGAATACTTTGCGTAATATGGGGGCATATCGTCACAAACAATTTCAGTGGGTCATTCATATATGCATTTCACATGCCTCTGTTTTTCTTTTTATCGGGAATGTTTTTCAATGGGGCGAAATACACTTCGTTTTTTGATTTTATAAAGAAAAGAGGCAGACGCTTACTGGTGCCATACGTGATTTATTCAGTGGTTACATGGGCAATATGGGCTGTATTCAACCGTCTTACTGGAAATAATACTGTCAATATATGGCAGTCATTACTTGAAACTGTATATGCCCGCGGTTCAGGACAGTTCCTTCATCATAATTCAGCCCTATGGTTTATCCCTTGCCTTTTTGCAGTGGAAATCATGTATTATTTCGTTTCAAAGCTGAAGCGCTGGCTTATAATACCTGTATGCCTTCTCATTTCAGGTGTGAGCATGACGTTAGAACATTTTTTCGGTGAAGAATATCTTTTCCTGCTGCCATGGAATCTTGATGCCGCTATGATGGCACTTCCGTTTTATGCAGTCGGAAATGTTTTTTCATGGAAACCCGAATTACACAACAGACTTCTGGATTATACAAGAAATCACATAATAATATCCATAGCCGTTGTTATGATTTTGTTTGCAGTCGTGGGAGTACTTACCAAGTTTTTTGGAACGGTAAGCATGGGACACAGTTATTATGGAAATGAATATATATTTCATATCAGAGCGTTGATGGGCAGTTTCGCTGTCTGTTGGCTGTCAGTTCTTGTTTCTCAGGCAAAATATATAGGTAAGTTAAAACAAGGACTCAAATGGTTCGGTGAAAACAGTCTTGATGTGATGTGTACACATATTCCGGTAAAGGGCGTGCTAATAGTGGCTGTTGCCATTTTATTGCATACAAGCAACCAGATGGTTACGGATAATGTTTTATATGCTTTGATGGTATTTGTCCTAACAGTTGCGATTGAAGTGGTGCTGATATGGGCAATCAATCGCATCAAATTGTATTTCAAGAAATGAGCAATCAGTTGATTTGACGATTATGACAAAAGTAACTATAATTGGAGCAGGGGAAGTTGGCGGCTCGTGTGCCTGTGCATTGGCGGACAGGGATTTTATCAATGAGCTTGTGATTCTTGATGTTAAGGATGGCATTGCACAGGGCAAGGCTTTGGACATGAATCAGAGCGCTGCACTTAAACGTTTCGACACCAAACTTATTGGAGTGACAGATGATTATGAGGCCACCAAGGGCTCTGATGTCATCGTGATTACCAGCGGTATCGCACGTAAACCCGGCATGGAACGCAGTGATTTGGTGGCAACAAATGCACGCATTGTTTTCAATGTCTCGGAGAAAGCCGCTGCGGTGTCGCCGGATGCTGTAATTATTTGTGTTTCCAATCCTCTTGATGTGCTTTGCTACAGTGCTTTGAAAGCCACTGGATTTCCACCGGAAAGAGTGCTTGGAATGAGTGGGTTGCTTGATATAGCACGTTACAAATATGCCATCAGCGAAATGCTTCAAGTATCAACAAAAGACATCCAGGCCTTGATTTTAGGCGGCCATGGAAAAACGATGGTTCCGATGCCGAGATACACTACTATAGGCGGCATCCCTATAAGAATGCTTTTAAGCGAGGAAAAAATCCAAGAAGCCATTCATCGGACACAGCTGGGTGGGGAAGAACTGATTGATTGTTTGGGTCGTTCGGCGTGGTACGCTGCCGGCGCGGCAATCTGTGAAATGGTGGAGGCAGTCGTGTGTGACCAGAAACGTGTGTTCCCTGCGTGTGCTTATCTTGACGGTGAGTATGGATATAACGACATTTATCTTGGCGTTCCGATAATTTTGGGCAGAAACGGAGTGGAACGTATTATCGAATTGGAACTTGATCCTGATGACAAGAAACGTTTTGAGATTTCACAAGAGGAGGTGAGAAAGAATCTCGAACTGATGAAAAACCTTCTCAATTTCAATTAAACATACTCTTTCTGAACATGAGAAAATCATTAACTCAAGATTTATACAGATATGTGGGTAAACGGGTCGATAATGTTTTCGTCCGATTGAGATATATATTTTTTTCGCCGGCATACAGATATATTTTTAATTTCAGACATGCCCAGGAAGCGAAGTTCAAACCGATTAAACTGATGTGGATTTGTTTCCTGCGGTTGTGTATGCGCGGTACTGGAATCCAAATTCCATATTACACAAAAATCGGACCCGGGTTAAGAATAATGCATTTCGGTATGATTATTGTTAATCCTAACGCTAAAATAGGCAAGAATTTTAACATTGCACCGGGTGTGCTGATTGGTATGTCAGCTGGAAAACATGCCGGCAGTCCCGTGATAGGTGACAATGTATATATCGGTCAGAATGCGACTGTGATAGGTGGAATAAATATTGGCAATAATGTTATGATAGCTCCAGGTGCTTTTGTAAATTTTGATGTTCCAGATAATTCCATTGTGCTGGGAAATCCAGGCAAAATCATATCAAAAGATAATCCGACTTTCCTTTATATTGATTATCCTATAGAAAAAAGATGGAAATAAAAATGAATATTTTAACTTATGACATAGAAGAATGGTATGTCGAAAAGGTATTCCATGGGAATCATAAAGAAAAGTATGCCGAGTATGATGAATGTCTCGACAAAATACTGGCCAAACTTGATGAAACTCATACAAAGGGTACTTTTTTCTGTGTCGGTGGAATGGCGAGGGAGTTTCCTGATGTGCTCAAAAGGATTGCTTCAAATGGACACGAGATTGGCTGCCATTCTGACAGGCATACGTGGCTGAACAAAATGAGCAGAGAAGAAGTGGAGGAGGATACCCATAAAGCCATTGATTCCTTGCGACAATGTACAGGTCAGGATGTTGTCAGCTATCGTGCTCCGGCATTTTCAGTCGGTAAGAGTAACCCGTGGGCTTTTGAAATCCTGTACAAAAATGGAATCAGATGCGATTCTTCTGTTTTTCCGGCTGAAAGGGATTTCGGAGGTTTCCCGGACTATGGTATGGCCGTGCCGTCGATTGTTTCTTATAATGGATGTAAGATGAAGGAATTTCCAATTTGTATGACCAATATAATCGGTAAAAATGTTGTTTACAGTGGCGGCGGATATTTCAGGATATTCCCATACTTCTTTATTAAGAACACCATGAAGAGAGCTGACTATGCAATTTCATATTTTCATATTAATGATTTGTTGAAGGACAAATTGGCTCTTGCAACCAAATCCGAGTATGAGGAATATTTCAAGGAGGAAGCAAGCACTACTATAAACAGGCTGATGCGTTATTTTAAAAGCAATATCGGCAAGAAAGGTGCTTTGGATAAAATGAATAAACTGGTTGATACCATGAAATTCGTTAACATTGCATACGCAGATGCGGTAATCGACTGGAATAAGGTGCCTGTGGTGGAGTTGTGACGAAAGACGAAAAACGAAATACGAAGAACGAAATACGAAAATACGAAGAACGAAGGACGAAATACGAAAGACGGTGATTGTATGGAGGAGAATGTAAAGAAGGCAAGGAACATTTCCTCGATACTGCACTTGGTTCTGCGTATGAAGTGGAAACTCAACTCTTGATAGCGAAGAACGTTGGGTATATTAGGACGAAGGACGATGAACGAAAGACGAATAACGATGAACGAAGGACGAAAGACGATAGACAAAGGTCGATGACTATAGAGGAATTGTTGGTTGGGATACAGGATATTGAGCGACAATTATCGAACTTCATTGCCTTTATTCGTAAAACTTAGTATTTCGTATATCGTATTTCGTATATCGTTCAAAAATAATTGATTTATGTACAAACATTTCTTTAAACGTGTATTAGACTTCATCATATCTTTGGTCGCTTTGCTGCTGATAGGATGGTTCCTGATAATCGTAGCCATCTATCTCCATTTTGCCAACAAGGGCGCAGGGGCTTTCTTCTTTCAGGAAAGGCCGGGAAAGGATGCAAAGATATTCAAGGTGATTAAGTTTAAGACGATGACGGATGAACGGGATGCCGAGGGCAAGTTGTTGCCCGACGCGCAACGACTGACAAAGGTGGGGAAGTTCGTTCGTTCCACGTCGATTGACGAGTTGCCGCAGCTCATCAATGTGTTGAAGGGGGATATGGCTCTGATTGGGCCGAGGCCGTTGCTGCCGCAGTATCTGCCGCTGTATTCGCCTGAACAGGCTCGCAGGCACGAGGTGCGACCTGGCATAAGCGGCTGGGCACAGGTGCATGGCCGCAATGCCATCAGTTGGACAGAAAAGTTCAAACTGGATGTGTGGTATGTTGATCACTGCACGCTGTGGACTGACTTGAAGGTGATATGTATTACTATTAAGAATGTGCTGACAAGGAAGGATATTAACTTTGACAGTGCGGCGGAATTGCACGCTTTTGATGGGACTAACTAACACAAACAAAAGCGGAAGTGAAACAAGTTTATGATTAAGATTATTTATAGGGAATGAAACATTTAATTATTATTGGTGCAGGTGGAATGGGACGTTCTGTCTATTGGGTGGCTATTGGATGCCATGGTTATGGAGAAACGTTTGATGTTAAAGGTTTTATCGATGATGATTTAACATCGCAGGATGGATATGAAGGATACCCGCCACTATTAGGGACTATAGACAGTTATCAGATAGAAGAAGATGACGTGTTCCATTGTTCGATAGGGAGCGTTAAGACCAAGTTTGCCATCTGCGAGAAATTGAAGTCAAGAGGTGCCAAGTTCCTAACACTGATACATAAAACTGCAGTAATACACCCTCATACCACATTTGGAGATGGTTGCTTTGTGGGAGAGTATGCAATAGTTGGAACAGAAGCAACAATAGGTGAAAACTGTTTGATACAGCAGTATTCTATAATAAGTCATGATTGCAGGATAGGCGACTATGTTAGAGTTGACACCCATGCGGTGATAATAGGTGGGGTAGAGTTAAAAGACAGAGCAACCGTGCATACTGGGGCAGTGGTAAGTCATAAAGTCGTTGTTGGTGAAGATGCTGTTGTGGCAGCGTGTAGCTTTGTCATCAAGAAAGTTAAACCTGGTACAACCGTCTGTGGGAATCCTGCTATAAGATTAGATTATTAGATTTTTTATGAGTAAAGCATTTTTGTTTCCTGGTCAAGGTTGCCAGAAGGAGGGAATGGGTAGTGATTTGTATGCTCAGTTCCCTAAAGCCAAAGAATTGTTTGAGCGTGCCAACGATTTCCTTGGATACAAGATTACTGACGTGATGTTTCACGGCACGGAAGAGGATCTGATGGAAACCAAAAACACACAACCGACTGTTTTTGTGTACGAGACAGTTTTGGCTATGTGTCAGGATGATGTGAAACCTGATGTGGTTGCCGGACATTCGCTTGGTGAGTTTGCTGCATTGGTGATAGCTGGAGCCATCTCGTATGAAGACGGTTTGAAATTAGTGCTGAATCGTGCATTGATAGGCCAGAAAGCAGCTGATACCGCACCTGTGAAAACAGGTATGGGAGCGGTGATAGGACTACCTGATGATTATGTGGAAAAACGTCTCAAAGAAATTTGGGAAGAGACAGGTGAACCTCTGTATTTTGCCAACTACAATGGTCCTGGACAGGTGGTTATTTCCGGCAGCAAAAAGGGAGTGCGTCTTGCCTGCAAGGCTTTTATGAAAGAAGGAGCCAAGAAAGCTGTTCCTCTTGCTATCGGAGGTTCGTTTCACACACCGTTTATGGATAAAGCACGTGAAGAATTGGGAGCCATAATCATGGAAACCAAATTTGTCACTCCGAATATTCCTGTCTATCAGTGCGTGGATGCTCTGCCGCATACTGACCCGGAAGAGATTCGTGCCAACCTCATCCAGCATATCACCCATCCGGTTCTTTGGACGAGCATGACCCACAACATGGTTAAAGACGGTGTTACTGAATTCTATGAGGTGGGTACAGATGATACACTGGAAAAGATAGTACGTCGTATGTATCCGGATTTACACCAGCAGTCACTGCTTGATGTTCCTACATATGCCGGTAAAATCAAAAACTATAAAATTACCAAAGAAAATAAGAGTTAAATATAAATAAGTAAAACATTAAAAATTAAAGCATTATGACATTAGATGAATTTGTTGCAAGATTTGCAGAAGAGTTCGATGAAACTCCAGAAGAAGAGTTCAAGGCTGAGACAGTATTCAAAGACCTTGACGAATGGGGTTCACTGACTGCATTGTCAATTATTTCCATGGTTGACGAAGAATATGACAAACGTATTACAGGAGCTGACCTTCGTAGTGTTTCAACTATTGAAGAACTCTATAACTTAGTTGAGTCGAAGTAATGGCTTACAATCCTTTTTCCCTTGAAGGGAAGACTATTCTCATAACAGGAGCCTCGTCCGGTATCGGACGAGGCATAGCCGTTGAGTGTTCCAAGATTGGAGCGAAGCTTGTGATTAGTGGCAGAAATGAAAAGAGGCTTCAAGACACTTTGAGTCAACTCCAAGGGGAAGGACATCTGGCACTACAGGCTGATTTGTCAACCCAAGAGGGAGTTGATGCCTTAGTGGAACAATGTCCGCCTATTAATGGATTTGTACCTTGTGCTGGTATTCCGAAGATGCAAAGTGTAAAGCATATAAATCGAAAAGATTTGGAAGAGATAGTGTGGATTAACCAGGAAGTCCCTATTATTCTTACGACTGAATTGTTGAAGAAGAAAAAACTTCAAAAGAAGTCTTCCATTGTTTTTATAGCATCCCTGTCGGGTATTTTTGTGGCGAACATGGGAGAATCCATTTATTCCACCACAAAAGCGGCTATCAGTGGCTTTGCCAAGGGTGCAGCGCTGGAACTGGCAGCACAAGGAACAAGAGTTAATACAATATGTCCCGGACTCGTACCGACAAGCATTCTCGAGATGTCAAATGAGATGTTTTCAGAAGATCAACTCATGGAATCCACAAAAGGCAAATATCCTCTGAGAAGGCTTGGAAAGCCAGAAGATATGGCGTATGCAGCGATATATCTTCTTTCAGATGCAAGCGACTGGGTAACGGGCATTAATATGAAAGTGGATGGAGGATATTCCCTCCTTTAATATAGTTAGTTATGGCATTTTTAGATTTTCAAAATGTGAAGATAAAGGGAATTTCTGCCGTAGTTCCCAAAAGAATCAAGAAAACGGCTGAACTGCCTTTCTTTGCTCCAGGAGAAGGTGAGCGAGTGGCGGAATTGACACAGGTGAAAGAGGCTCACATAGTGGAAGACGGGGTATGTGCTTCGGATCTTTGCTTTGAGGCTGCAGAACGGCTTATCTCTGAGCTGAAATGGGATAAATCAGAGATAGATGCCCTGTACTTTGTTTCACAGGCGCGAGACTTCCTGATTCCGCAGACCGCCTCAATTCTCCAAGACAGACTTGGATTGTCAGAAGAATGTATAGTGATGGACTTCCCGTTTGCCTGCCAGGGATATATCTACGCCCTTTCGATAGCAGGCTCGATGATGTCAAATGGTACTATCAGGAAAGCCCTTCTGCTTATTGGTGAGACTAACTCGACCTTTGTATCGCATTATGACAAGACAGCATGGCCGTTACACGGTGATGCAGGAACAGCTACAGCCTTAGAGTATGATGAAACAGCTTCACCGATGCAGTTCCACTTTGGTGGTGACGGCTCCACTCATAAATATGTATATGTGCCGGCAGGCGGCGCCAGACAACCAATCACAGAGAAAGAGTTGGAGATGGTGGAACCCGCTCCCGGACAGAGGTACAATATGACCAACTGCATCATGGACGGTGTGAACGTCTTCGTGGTGGCAATCAGCAAAACCCCGAGGTCAGCAAAGAAACTTATTGAACATTACGGCATTGACCTGGAGAAGATAGACTATCTTTTGCTGCACCAAGCCAACAACTTGATAGATGATAAAATCATCAAGAAGTTGAAGTACGACCCGAATAAGGTACCAATGAGCTTGAAGAAGTTCGGAAACACTTCAGCTTGCTCCATACCGTTGAATATCGTATCTGAAATCCGGAATGAAATTCAAGGAAAATGTGTGGATACAGTTATGTCTGCCATAGGTGCGGGCCTTTGTTGGGGTAGTGCTCATATCGAACTTGACCATGTGGTTTGTCCTGATATCGTCGAAATTTAAAAAAGATATACATTATGGAAATTAAAGAATGGTTGATAGATTGGTTTAGTAAACATTCATCATTGAGTGTCGCAGAATTGGAAGCCGCTTCGACAAATGACTATTTAAAGCAGGGTATTATCGATTCTTTTTCATTTGTGATGCTGATTTCGGATATAGATGATGAATATGATATTGCCTTTACAAATGATGACTTTCTTGACCCCCGTTTCCCTACCATTGACGGCTTAGCCTCTATGATTAACGAGCGCAAGTAAGTAACAAAGACAGAATTTGCAGAAACTTCCAAGACCTTAAAATATTCAAAAATGAAGCAGGAAATCATCCGGAGATTGAATAGTTTCGATTTCTCAAGAGAGTTTGTTATTGATACATCTAAAGACAGGCACTACACATACGAGGAATTTTTTGGCCGTTGCCTGACTCTTTCAGAACAGTATTGTTCTGTGAGAGAAGACCACAAACACATTGTCTTCATAATGGAGAACAGTGTCGAATTGATGGCAGGTTACTTTGCAGCTATGATGGCAGGGTTGATAGCTACTGCTGTTGATCCTGTCAAGCAACAAGAGGAAATAGCCAATATATTAGCCTCTGTAACTGACAAATATGTGGTGGTTGATAATGCCGGAAAGTCAAAAGTGACATCTTTTGATGTTCTTTTTGAGGCTGGTGATTTTGAAAAAGTTGGAATGGCCTGTGAAAAAGTAAAGGAAAAGACGCTGGTGAAGTTTGATGAGCGCAATTTCGATGATGACTTCTTGCTCACGTTTACTTCCGGAACAACTGGAAATACGAAGGGAGTCAGACATACGCTGAACAATCTGGTAAAGACAAGTGATGCGTTCAACCGTTATTTTAAGGTGGATGCTGACAGGGTGCTTGCGCATTATATGCCGATGACCTATATGGCAGGGATCCTCAATTCGATTATCCAGCCTTTTATTGCCGGTGCCAGGATTGTTATCATGGGACGTTTCTCGCCGTTTAAAGCATTTACTTTTTGGCAGGATGTTGTGAAATACCAGTGTGACCTGTTTTGGCTTTCCCCCAGTATGCTTACCATCATACTGAAGGCCAGCAAACATAAGTTGGGACAAGAGTATTGTAAGGACAGAGACTTGTTGTTTTTCATTGGTACAGCAGCACTGCACCAGAAAACCCGTGAAGAGTTCGAGGAGAAGTATCCGGTTAAACTATACGCCAGTTACGGACTTTCCGAAACGCTGTTCTTGTCCACGGAAACGCCTGAAACATTGAAACTGGGCGGCGGAAACGTAGGCAAACTCCTTGAAGAGGTGGAATATAAGTTCGGTCCGGACGGTGAGTTCTTGGCTAAAGTGCCCTGGATGTTCTTGGGCTATACCAATGAACCAACCGAAAAGTATTTTGCCGGTGATTATTACAAGACGGGAGATTTGGCTGAAATTAAAGACAACATATTATACATTACGGGACGCTCGAAAGATCTTATCATCAAGGGTGGAATGAATATCAGCCCTGCGCTCATCGAAAATGTTGCCACCAGCGTTGAGGGTGTTGAGGAGTGCTCTGTGTTCAGTGTCCTCAACAAATTCAAGGAAGAATTGGTTGTGCTGGGATACTCATCCTCAATGAAAGATACGGGGGAACTTGAAAAGAATATTTCCGCCGCAGTTGTGAGTGCTCTTGGGAAAAACTATATGATAGACAGGTTCTATCACGTACCGTCCATCCCTAAGAATGTGAATGGAAAGAATGACAAGAAAGTATTGAAAGAGCAGTATCAAAAAGATGTAAACTGAATATGAGGGTATTGTCACTTGCACACTGGGCTGTCAGGAATTGTTTGCTTTGGGTGTTGAAAAGGAATTTCATCCGTGGGCGAAGAATTAAACGGTATCTGAAGTTTGCAGACAAGCCGAAGCTTCAGATAGGGTTTGGCTCGAACCGACTGGAGGGGTGGCTGAATGTTGGCATATCGCTGGAGGAGAGCTGGCAGGGTGCGTATATGGATGCCGGAAAGCGGTTCCCTTTGCCGGATGAGTCAATGAATTATGTCTATTCGGAGCATCTGTTTGAGCATTTGACCTATCAGCAGGCACAGAATATGCTGAAAGAGAGTTATCGGGTACTGAAGCCTGGTGGAATCATGCGGCTGGCTACGCCCGACCTGCGGTTTCTGTTAGGGCTGTATCAGGAGCCGGAGAAGCCTCTTCACAAGGCGTATATGGAGTTTTCGATGAAGGAAAACGGTATGCCTGCATTGCCAGTATATGTCATCAGCCGTTTCCATACCAACTGGGGACATCAGATTATCTACGACAGAGAGACATTGACGAGGATACTGGAAGAAGTTGGATTCAAGAACATCACCTCGTGTGAGGTGGGGCAGAGTGTGCATGAGGAACTGAATGGGGTGGAGGCTCACTTTAAAGTAATGCCCTACGAGTTCAACCTGTTGGAAACGATGATAGTGGAAGGGATGAAATGATGGTTTCGATTATCATTCCTGTATATAACGTCGCCCCTTACATTGAAGACTGCCTGCGGAGTGTGATGAGACAGACATATCAAGGAGATATGGAGTGTCTGCTGGTGGATGACTGCGGGACGGATGATAGCATCTCTATTGCGGAGAGGTTGATAAGGGAGTATAACGATAACTATAACTATAACATTAACGAAGAGAGAAGGAGGATAAGTTTCAGGTTTTTGCAACATGAACGGAACAGGGGATTGTCGGCTGCACGGAACACTGGTGTGGAAGCAGCAGTGGGCGACTACGTGTATTTTTTAGACAGTGATGACGAGATAACGGATGACTGCATAAACTTGCTGATGGCTGAGGCAGAGAAACACCCTGAGATTGAGATGGTTCAAGGGAAAGAGTTGTGCTTGCCTATAAGGGATTCTGACTGCATGACGGCGAATGTGAAACAGCATGTTGCTGAAGCCATGACGAATGACGAGGTGAGAAGGTGCTTCTTCGAACTGGATCAGATGAAAGTAATGGCATGGAACAAACTGTTGAAGCGGAAGTTTCTGGAGGAACATCACATTAGTTTTGTGGAACGAGTATTGTTTGAGGATATACCGTGGTCGTTTCAGTTGATAAAGTATCTGGAACGGGTGCGATTCGTGGATTCGGTGACATACATATATAGGCGAAGAGAAGGTTCGATACAGACGGGAGCGAGCGAAAGAGAGCAGGCTGAAAGTCTGCTGCGGAATTATCGTCAGGTGCTGACGGAACTGACACCAGGACGAGAGCGGGAAGAGATAGGGTATTATGGAAAGAAAATGGCGTATTTATGTGCCCGGCATGCGAGGATGATGCCGAAGTGGCGGGAGGATATCAGAGCATGGCAGGAGAAGGCTAAGGAGAGCCATTGTGGCATTGGAGTGCGAATGAGATTGGCTGCTGGTGAGTTGCTGAGTCGGACGAAGTATGGATGGAGAGTGCTGTCGGTGGTGAATAGACTTGAACATCCGAGGCTGATACTTGGGGATGTGTCAAGGATATCGCGTAAATTGCGGAATAAGATGATGTGGAAGTAATAAAGAATACTGTAATAATATCGTTTCGTGTGTGTAGGCGTTTATAGTTAATAAGTTGAATGTAAAACAATGTTACAGGTACAAAGGTTTGTCAATGAACTTATGTCATCGAATTGTTATATCCTATATGACGTTTTATACGATGACTGTATAGTAATTGACCCTGGAAGCGAGAAATGTATTCAGGAACAATTGTTCTTCCATGAAAAGAATCTTAATCCGACATACGTTATTCTTACCCATGAGCACACTGACCACACCTGGGGTACAAATACACTTATAGACATATATGATTCCAAGGTGGTGTGCAGCAAAATCTGCGCAGAAAACCTGCCTAAAGATACAGTTCCATATTTCAGCTATTACTTTGATGACCCGAACTATCACTATTGTGTGAAACGGGTCGATATTGTTCTTGAAGATATGAAATGGATAATAAATTGGCACGATTATACTCTTCGTTTTTTCTATACTCCTGGCCACAGTATGGGCTCAGTCTGTTTTCAGATAGAGAATATGCTTTTTACAGGTGACACATGGATGCCGTACAGACCTTTTGTCAACAAGCGAAATGGTTCCAAAGAGCTTTATTCGAAAAGCCTGCAATGGATAAAGGAATATGCAAAAGGAAAAAATATGACGGTATATCCTGGCCATGGTGACAGTTTCATAAATATTTAATACTATATTCATAATAAAATAAATTTAAAAAGAATGTCTCGCTTTTCAAAACTTACAGACTGGTATTTCAGTAAAGACGCTACGCCATACTGGATAATTGTAATTATGGATATTGCGATATTCTATGCAGCGTGGATTGCAATATATGCTTTCTTTGTGGGATATCAGGAACTTTTGGTCAACTTCTGGCCGTTGATGCATACGGTTACGATATTCGCAATACCGCAACTGATTTTCTACAAGATATTTCATACCTACATGAGCGTGGTCCGTTATTCCTCGTTCGTGGATTTGCTGCAAATAATATATGCTGTCAGTTGTGCCTCAGCTGTTGATGTCATACTGCACTATTTTACCAATAATTCATCGGATTACTTTACAGACACACGTGTTGTTCAGATTGTATTAGTTGCTGTTGCCGCCGTTTTCGTGATGATTTTTATAAGAATTGTGGTGAAATTCATGTATGACAATTTTTATCAGTCGGCTGATGCGAAAAACACTTTTATATATGGCGTCAAAGACGGCGGTATTGGACTTGCCAAGAATATCCGAAATGACAAGCCGGCAAGATTTATTTTGAAGGGTTTCATCACTCATGACGAAAGCTTGAACTATACCCATTTGCTTGGTGAAAAGGTTTACAGTGTGAATGACAAACTTCCTGAGGTACTTGTGAAAAATAAAATAGAAGTTGTTCTCGTATCCCCATTACGTAATGATGAATTTCGTGAAAACACACAGCTTCAGGACTATATAATTTCCGCCGGATGCAAGATATACATGATGCAGTTGGCTGGTGAATGGGACCCGTCAAAAGTGCAGAAAACTGAACTCAGACCTGTAAAGATTGAAGATTTGCTGCCGCGTGAACAGATTCAGGTGGATATGGATTCTATCGGTAAACTGATTCAGGGAAAGAAGATTATTGTCACAGGTTCTGGCGGTTCCATAGGTTCGGAAATTGTCCGTCAGGTAGCCAAATATTCACCTGCTGAAATGTTGTTGCTTGACCAGGCCGAGACACCACAACACGATGTGAGTGTTGAGATGGCAAGAAATTATCCAAATATCAAGGTTAACGTCATCGTTACATCAATATGCCATTCGACTCGCATGGACATCATGTTCGACAAGTTCAGGCCTGACTATGTGTTCCATGCTGCCGCATATAAGCATGTCCCTATGATGGAAGGCAATCCTCAGGAGGCTGTCCTCAACAACGTCTATAGCACTAAGGTAATGGCTGACTTGTCGGTGAAATACGGTGTGAAGAAGTTTGTGATGATATCTACCGACAAGGCTGTGAATCCGACTAATGTGATGGGATGTTCCAAGCGTATTTGCGAGATATATGTCCAAAGTCTGAACAAGGCCGAACAGGATGGTAAAGTCAAAGGCAATACGCAGTTTGTAACAACTCGTTTCGGCAATGTTCTCGGCTCAAACGGTTCTGTTATCCCATTGTTTGAGCAGCAGATAAAAGCGGGAGGCCCGGTTACAGTTACCGACCCTAATATAGTCCGTTTCTTCATGCTTATCCCTGAAGCTTGTAAACTTGTGCTTGAGGCCGGTACCAAGGGAAATGGGGGAGAAATCTTTGTGTTCGATATGGGTAAGGCGGTGAAGATATCAGACCTTGCAAAGAAAATGATTAAACTTTCCGGTGCTGAAGGCATTGAGATAAAATATACCGGATTGCGTGAAGGCGAAAAACTTTACGAGGAAATGCTGGCAAGTACAGAAAACACATTGCCTTCGTTTCACGAAAAAATACGTATTGCCAAAGTTCGTGAATATGATTATTCCATCGTACGCGAACAGATTGACAATCTGATTGCTGTTGCAAAGACATACCAGCCAATGGCAACAGTAAAGGTGATGAAGGAGATAGTACCTGAATATATCAGCAATAATTCAGTTTATACTTTACTTGATAAATAATCTAAAAATAATCAGGATATTTGTTATACTGCTACAACTAATTATATGAAAGTTAAATAAATAAGACGTATGAAAATAATAGATTTGTCTTTAGTAATTGAAAGCGGCATGCCAACCTGTGGAACCCCTTGGCATCAGACAGTAAAAGTTGAACATATGGGAACTATTGATACTGTCGGACGTAACACCCATTCCATTTTACTTGGAAGTCATACTGGAACTCACATGGATGCCCCGTATCATTTTATAGAAACAGGCCATACAATTGAAACAACCCCATTAGAGACTCTTTGCGGTGCAATCAGTGTGGTTGATTTTACCCGATTTAAAAGTGGTAGTGTGGTAAAACTGGAAGATGTAAAACAAATTCAAGTTACTGAAAGGATGTTATTCCGATTCGACTGGTTTAAGAAATGGAAGACTCCAGAATACTATAATAGTTTTCCATACTTTGATGAGGATGCTGTTGACTATCTGATTAAAGGTGGAATCAAGTTGATGGCGATGGATACTCCTTCACCAGATTATGGTGGAAACATTCAATCGAAGGAGGATTCACCTAACCACAAGGCATTATTGAAGAAAGATGTTGTTATTGTGGAGTATCTCAATAATACAGACCAGATTGACTTGACAAAGAAACACACTTTGGTGGCGCTTCCTTTAAAAATAAAGGGTAGTGACGGTTCACCGAGCAGAGTGATTTTATTTGAGGAATAATTTAATGATCAATTTAACAAACATTTTTATGAATGCACAAATCATGGATGTCACGTTACGTGACGGCAGTTATGCAGTCAATTTCCAATTTTCTGAGCATGATACTAAGAAGATTGGAAGTGTTCTCGAGCAATCGGGGGTCTCGTTTGTTGAAATTGGACATGGTCAAGGGTTAAATGCTAGCAACTATAAGAATGGTATAGCCCTTTGCACTGATGAAGAGTATTTGGCTTCTGCCCAGGAAGCCTATCAGACATGTAAATATGGTATGTTCTGCATTCCAGGTATCGCAAGGCTTGAAGATCTAAACTTACTTAAGAAATATGGAGCATCCTTTGTTCGCATTGGATGTAATATTGATCAAGTGGATGATACAGAGCCTTTCGTAAAACGAGCCAAGGAATTAGGTCTTATAGTGGCAGCCAACTACATGAAGTCATACACAGCCACTGAGCAAGAGTTTGAATTGTGTGTAAAGAAGTCAATGAGTTACGGAGTTGATTACGTTTATATTGTTGATTCTGCCGGTTATATGTTGCCAGAGGATATTAAGAAGTATTATGACGTGGTCAAAAGGGTTGACGGTCCAAAAGTCGGATTCCATGGGCATAACAATCTTGGTCTGGCAGTTTCCAACAGTTTGTATGCCGCTGAACTCGGCTTTGATCTTATCGATACATCCTTGCAGGGATTAGGACGTAGCGCTGGCAATACTTCGACGGAATTGTTTGTTTCTCTTCTGTATGTTAAATATGGAATCAAGGATTATGACATCAAATCAATTGTGAAATTCAGTGAAAACTATGTGAAGCCTCTCGTTAGGAATACAGGAGTATATGGACTGGATATCTTCTGTGGCATAGCTGGCTTCCACAGCAGCTATATGAAATATATCCATAGGGTGGCGGCTAAGTATGAAGTGAATCCATACGAACTTATAGTTGAATATTGTAAAATTGACAAAATCAATATGGACGAAAATCTGTTGGTTGAGATTGCAAAGAAACTTCCGAAAGAAGATATAAACTTGTCACAATACGGATTCGACAGGTTTATAGGCGACGAACAGAAAATGAAATAATTGTTTATGACCAATAAAAAAAAAGGTAGTGTCGGGTTCACCGAGCAGAGTGATTTTATTTGAGGAATAATTTAATGAACATTTTAACAAACAATATTATGAATGCAAAAATTATGGAAGTCACGTTACGTGACGGCGGCTATGCCATTAATTTTCAGTTTTCTGAATATGACACTAAAAAAATCGGTGTCGCACTTGAAAATGCTGGGATAAGATACGTCGAGCTGGCTCACGGTATGGGCCTTGGTGGTAGTGATGTAAAAGGTTGTCGGGCAATGTGTACTGATGAGGAATATCTTGCGGCAGCACAGGAAGCATATAAGAAATGTAAATATGGTGTAATATGCGTGCCAGCATATTCATATTGTCCTGATGTGAAAAAAATGGATATGTTGGAGAAATATGGCTGTTCTTTTGTACGAGTAGCAAGCACTCCTGACAAGATTCAGCTTTCGAAACGATATATAGAGCGTGGAAAGGAAATGGGTTTGATGGTATCAGCCAATTTCATGAAAGCCTATACTGCTACAGTTGAAGAATTCCGCAAGAACGTCAAGCTGTCTAAAGAATATGGTGTGGATTGTGTTTATGTGGTTGATTCGGCTGGATGTATGCTGCCTGAGGACCTAAAGAAATATTATGAAGTTATCAGAGAATTTGATGGACTGAAGGCTGGTTTCCATGGACATAACAATCTTGGTCTGGCAGTTTCCAACAGTTTGTATGCCGCAGAACTTGGTTTTGACCTTATCGATACATCCTTGCAGGGATTAGGACGTAGTGCTGGCAATACTTCTACGGAATTGTTTGTTTCTCTTCTGTATGTTAAATATGGAATCAAGGATTATGACATCAAATCAATTGTGAAATTCAGTGAAAACTATGTGAAGCCTCTCGTCAGGGATACAGGACTATATGGACTGGACATCTTCTGTGGCATTGCTGGCTTCCACAGCAGCTATATGAAATATATCCATAGGGTGGCGGCTAAGTATGAAGTGAATCCATACGAACTTATCGTTGAATATTGTAAAATTGACAAAATCAATATGGACGAAAATATGTTGGTTGAAGTTGCAAAGAAACTTCCGAAAGAAGATATAAACTTGTCACAATACGGATTCGACAGGTTTATTGGCAACGAACAGAAACTTTAATAATTATTTATGACCAAAATCGCCGTAATCGGCTTAGGGTACGTTGGACTGCCTCTCGCCAGATTATTCTCGACCAAATATCAGACTATCGGTTTCGATGTTGATCCTGTCCGCGTGAAAACGCTTATGGATGGTCATGACCATACTCTTGAAGTCAGCGATGAACTGCTGAAGTTAGCATTTGAGCACGGCTTTGTATGCACATCCAACCTGGATGACATCAGAGACTGCAATTTTTATGTTGTGGCTGTTCCTACCCCCGTTGATGACTACAACAGACCTGACCTTACCCCATTGTACGGTGCCAGCGAAACCGTTGGGAAAGTCATATCAAAAGGCGATATAGTTGTCTATGAGTCAACGGTGTATCCGGGAGTTACGGAGGACGAATGTATTCCTGTCATAGAAAAAGTTTCGGGACTGAAATTCAACGTTGACTTTTATGCAGGATACAGTCCGGAACGTATCAATCCGGGTGACAAGCTGCACACTGTGGAAAATATTATGAAGGTGACATCCGGCAGTACACCTGAAGTTGCTGATTTTGTTGATAAAATCTACAGCAGCGTCCTTATTAATGGCACATACAAAGCCCCTTCAATCAAAGTCGCTGAAGCGTCGAAGATTATTGAAAACAGCCAGCGTGACGTGAATATTGCCTTCATGAACGAACTGGCTAAGATTTTCAACTCGATAGGTATTGACACCCATGACGTTATCGAAGCTGCTTCAAGCAAGTGGAATTTCATAAAGTATTCACCCGGCCTCGTCGGCGGTCACTGCATTTCAGTGGATCCGTATTACCTTATTCAAAAAGCACAGGTTTACGGACTGTTCCCTCGTGTGATGATAAACGCCCGCCGAATCAATGACGGAATGGGTGACTATGTGGCAAAACAGACCATCAGACTGATGAACAAAAAAGGTGTGCTTGTGAAAGATGCTAAAATACTGCTTCTCGGCATTACCTTCAAGGAAAACTGCTCCGACACACGCAATACCAAGGTCGTTGATATTTATCATACTTTAAATGAATATACCAATAATATTACAGTCTATGACCCGTGGCCTGATGCTGAAACCGTGAAGAAATTATATGGCATTCAAGTTGAAAAAAGTCTGCCTGATGATAAATTCGATGCGATTATTCTGTGTGTTGCCCATGAGGATTTCGTTGACCTGAATGTCCGTAGTCTTCTTAAAGAGCCTGAAAAGGGGGTTGTATATGACGTGAAGGGTCTTTTCAGCAAGGATGTGGTCGATGGACGCTTGTAATTAGCCTATAGTTTTAAAGATATAAAATAGTTTGTTATTATGCATGATAGAATTTACCTTTGCCTCGCTCACACGGGCAATCTGGAACAGAAATATATTCAGGAGGCGTTTGATTCCCATTGGGTTGTGCCTCTCGGTCCAAATGTGAACGCATTTGAAAAAGACCTTAAGGATTTTGTAGAAAGCTCTGGCAGTGCCGAAATCATTGACGGTGTGGAGACTGATGATCCTCAACTTGGAAGAAGATTGAGACCTGCCGGTGACGACGGATTGAAATACCAGCGGATACAAGGACTCAATAAGGAGGTTGTGGCCCTGAGTTCCGGAACAGCAGCCGTCCACCTCGCACTGATTGCCTGTGGTGTCAAACCCGGCGATGAAGTGATTGTGCAGAGCTTTACTTTCTGCGCTTCAAGTCATCCGATAACATATCTCGGTGCAACCCCTGTCTTTATTGATTCGGAACCAGACAGCTGGAATATGGATCCTGTCCTCTTGGAAACTGCCATTAAGGACAGAATTGCAAAGACTGGTAAAAAGCCTAAAGCAATTGTTCCGGTATATCTTTATGGCATGCCCGGACCGATTGACAAATATATCGAAATTGCCAATCGGTATGACATTCCAATCATCGAAGATGCTGCAGAAGGATTTGGCAGCCGTTTCAACGGACAGGTGTGCGGCACTTTCGGCAAATATGGTGTGTTGTCGTTCAACGGCAACAAGATGATTACCACTTCCGGCGGTGGTGCGTTAATCTGTCCCGACAGCAACTCATGGCATGACGTGATGTTTTATGCGACACAGGCTCGCGAGGCTTATCCTTATTATCATCATGAAAGGATAGGGTACAACTACCGGATGAGTAACGTTTGTGCCGGCATCGGACGCGGCCAAATGACGATTCTCGAAGAACATCTCGAACATCATAGGCATGTCCAGAAACTGTATGAGAAACTTCTTGGGGATGTTACAGGAATACAGGTGCATGTCCAGCCTGACAAACGATACGACAGCAACTATTGGCTGACTACTGTTTTGTTGGATCCTGATTTGAAAGTCAAAGGGCAGGATAAGGCATACGCTGCTGCCATAACTGGAGCTGTCGGTGGCGCTGCAGGCGTCATTCACTCAGGAGGCACCATTCACACCGGCTGTGAGCCTAATGTCAACGTTGAAGCTATGCGACTCGCCTTGGATGCCAAGTCTATAGAGAGCCGTCCGTTGTGGAAACCGATGCACAAACAGCCGTGCTACATGGATGCGCCAGCATACGTCAATGGCGTGAGCGAATCATTGTTCAAACGTGGTATGTGCCTGCCGACAGGTCCGTGGGTGAGCGATGATGATGTCCGATATATTGTCGATTCAATCAAAGAATCTATTGAATAATTATTATTAAATGATTTTTCATCAACGGTCGGCTGGAATTATGTTATTCCAACCGACCGTTTTTTTTTTAGAATTATTGGTGTCCGTTGGAATAACGTTTACCGTTGGACCGGTAGGGCTGTCACATTGTGGCAGCCGTACAATCAAAAACACAGTACAAAATTTGTCAAAATCGCCCGATGAAAATGCTCAAAATCGCCCGATGGGTGTTGTGCGATAACGTGATTTCTGTGCCTGAAAAATGATTTCAAAAAAAATAGTATCTTTGCAATTTTAAATTGACATCACTAATTTAGATATATGTTGCTTGATGGAAACACTTTTGTTATGATGGCCTCACAAGGGGCATCAGAACTAAAAAATAATTGTAAGGTAATTAATGATTTGAATGTTTTCCCTATACCTGACGGCGATACAGGGGATAATATGCTGATGACTATTGAGTCGGGCTGTCATGCAGCGAGAGACCGGTCTGACATGAACACCTCTTTGTCTGATGTGGCTCAGACGATGTCATCGGGAATGCTTTTGGGCGCCCGCGGCAATTCCGGCGTGATTCTGTCGCGTATTTTTGCAGGTATCTCAAAGGGATTGGACAAGGTGTCAAAAGCTACGGTCTCCGACTTCGCTCATGCTATGAACTGCGGTGTGAATGAGGCATACAATGCTGTTTCAGAACCTGTCGAGGGTACTATTCTCACTGTTCTCAAAGACGCTGTAAAAGTTGCAAATGCCTCACATTCAGACGATATAATTAATTATTTCAACGCCCTTCTTCCTGAGATGGAACAGTCTTTGGAACGTACTCCCGACTTGCTTCCGGTACTTCATGATGCTGGTGTTGTTGACAGCGGTGGCGCAGGCCTGCTATGTATCTTTAGAGGCATGTATCAGGTCTTGCAGGGAAATGTGTCTGAAAAAGATATATCGGACAAATCAGGTGAAGAAAAGAAGATGCCTGTTGTCAATCTTGATGCCTTCACTTCCGATAGTGAACTGCTTTACGGCTATTGTACTGAATTTCTGCTTCGTCTGCAAAAATCGAAGGTCAATCTTGACACGTTTGAAGTTAGTGAAATCATCGATTATTTGAATGCTGTCGGCGAATCTGTCGTCGCATTCCGTGACGGCTCCATCGTAAAAGTTCATGTTCACACAAAAACACCTGGCGACATACTTTCACATTGCCAGCGTTGGGGAGAATTTCTTACCATCAAAATTGAGAATATGACCTTGCAGCATCACGAAACCACTACCCGGAATGCTTTCACAAAACAGAGAAAACCTTACGGTATTGTTACGGTTGCGATGGGGAAGGGGTTGGAAGACGCTTTCAAGGAAGCCGGTGCAGACTGTGTGATTAGCGGCGGACAGACTATGAATCCTTCGGCACAGAGTTTCATCGAGGCGTTCGACAGTCTCGATGCTGAAACTATCTTTGTTTTTCCAAACAATTCCAACATCATCCTTACCGCCCAGCAAGCAGGTGAACTTTATAAGAAATCCAAAATTATAGTCCTTCCTTCCAAAACGATGGGCGAGGGATATGTCGCTATAGCTTCTCTTGACACTTCTTCCAAGGATACTGATGCCATCGTTGCTTCAACGAAAGAAGTGATAAGCAATGTGTTCTGTGGAATGATTACCTCTGCAACGCGCAATTCCTCCATAAACGGACTTGACATCGAAAAGGATGACTATTTGGGACTCTTCAAGGGGGATATAGTCTCCAATGCAAAAAAATTGACAGATGCCACTATGCAGTTATGCGCCAAAATGGATGTGGCAAACCATGATGTGGTCTTGATTTTTAGTGGTGAAGACGCTAAAGAATCTGACAGCGAGGAGATAATATCCAATTTGCAACGTATTTATCCAAGAACAGAATTTATTTTGAATAATGGCAGTCAGCCGATTTATAACTATATTATTATCCTATGTTGACATTTTTTACAGATACCGATTTGGATTTCAGTCGCAAAGAGGCTGAAGAAAATGGTTTTAAACTTATAAGCATGCCATACAGTTATGATGGCAAAACCATATACCCATACGTCGATTTTGACGAGTTTGACGGACATGCCTTCTATGACATGCTGCGAAATGGCGTGCTTCCTACAACCAGCGCAATTTCCGAAGT